>Ga0316622_100002711_pt1 | contig 12378 bp, 10 predicted proteins | sample OWC_Aug_OW2_C1_D_FD_207646 | JGI IMG/M metagenome (GOLD analysis project Ga0316622, IMG submission 207646) | Wetland soil microbial communities from Old Woman Creek delta, Ohio, United States - OWC_Aug_OW2_C1_D5_C | ecosystem: Environmental > Terrestrial > Soil > Wetlands | place: USA: Ohio... | reverse complement strand
TGGCGCAGAGCCACGTCGCCGTGAGCTTCGAAATGCCGGAGTTCACCGCTGACTCTGCGGGCCTGGGCACCCTGCGCCTGCTCGAGGCGATCCGCCACGCGGACTGGCCCGTCCGCTTCTACCAGGCCGGTAGCAGCGAGATGTTCGGGAAGGTCGCCGAGAGCCCACAGAGCGAACGGACACCTTTCTACCCGCGCAGCCCGTATGCCGTGTCCAAGGTCTTCGCCCACTGGATGACGATCCAGTACCGCGAGGCCTACGGGCTCTTCGCCGCGAACGGGATCCTGTTCAATCATGAGTCGCCGCGGCGAGGCGGGACGTTCGTGACCCGCAAGGTCACCCGGGCCATCGCGGCGATCCTGGCGGGAAAGCAGGACCGGCTCTTCCTCGGCAACCTCGACGCCAAACGCGATTGGGGATACGCGCCCGAGTACGTCGAGGCGATGTGGCTGATGCTTCAGCAGCCCCAGCCGGACGACTTCGTGATCGCGACGGGCGAGATGCACAGCGTCAAGGAGTTCGTAGCGTCAGCGTTCGCGCTCGTCGGTCTCGACTGGCAGGACCACGTCTCTATCGACGCCCGCTACCGGCGCCCGACTGAGGTGGATGAGCTGTGCGGCGACCCGGCCAAGGCTCGTGAGCTTCTGGGCTGGCAACCCCGTACCACCTTCGATGACCTGGTCCGGCTCATGCTCGCGGCCGACCTCGGGGAGGCGGGGCTAGATCCATCAGCGGTCCTGCGCGACACTGCTGCACCCACGGAAGTCCCATGACGACTTTCTGGACCGGCCGTCGGGTCATGGTGACCGGTGGGGCGGGCTTCCTGGGACGAGCCGTCGTCGCGCGGCTCCAGGCGTCCGGCGCAGACGACCTCTTTGTCCCCCGAAGCGCGACGTATGACCTGCGCACGCGAGAGGGGATTGACCGGGCATTGGGGGATGCCAGACCCGACCTCGTGATCCATCTAGCGGCCGTCGTCGGCGGGATCGGCGCCAACCGCGAGAACCCCGGCCGCTTCTTTTACGAGAACGCAGTCATGGGAATCCAGCTGATGGAGCAGGCCCGCCTCGCAGGTGTCTCCAAGTTTGTCCAGATCGGGACCGTCTGCTCGTATCCGAAGCACACCCCCGTGCCATTCCGCGAGGAAGACCTCTGGAACGGCTTCCCGGAGGAGACGAACGCGCCCTATGGCCTGGCCAAGAAGATGCTGCTCGTCCAGGGCCAGGCGTACCGCCAGCAGTACGGCTTCAACGTCATTCACCTGATCCCGGTGAACCTGTACGGGCCCGGCGACAGCTTCGACCCTGCCAGCTCGCACGTGATCCCTGGCCTGGTCAGGAAATGCGTGGATGCGCGTGACGCAGGCGAAGAGCACATAGAGGTTTGGGGGACCGGCGAGGCCTCTCGCGAGTTCCTGTACGTCGAAGATGCGGCGGAGGGGATCATCCTCGCGGCTGAGCGGTACGACGGGGCCGATCCAGTCAATCTAGGAGTGGGTCGCGAGATCACGATCCGCGAGCTCGTTCATCTCATCGCCGACCTGACCGGCTTCACAGGCGAGATCCGGTGGGACTCCTCAAAGCCCGATGGGCAGCCCCGGCGCTCACTTGACACGACTCGAGCGAGGGACCTCTTCGGCTTCAAAGCCAGCACCGGTCTCGAGAACGGACTCAGGCGGACGATCGAGTCGTACCGGGCGGACGGGGTCCGCACGAGCGCCGGGTGCAACTCATGAGAGGGACGGCGCGGACCTCTCACGATAGTCCGGCGACGGAGCCGTACCGCCTCGCGGCTGACACGATCGGGCCGGAGGAGATCGCAGCCGCGAAGGCGGTGCTTGATTCCGGCCAGTTCACCATGGGCGACCGGGTTCGTGAGTTCGAAAGGGATTTCGCAGAATGGGTGGGAGCGAGCCATGCAATCATGGTGAACTCTGGCTCATCCGCCAACCTCCTGATCGCTGACTCGCTCCTGCGGAACACGTCCTCGAGGCAGTTGCTGGAGGCCGGCGATGAAGTCCTCGTCCCCGGGTTGGCTTGGCCCACGACAGTCTGGCCGCTGGCGCAACTCGGCCTGACGCCAGTCTTTGTCGACGTTGATCCCGCTACCCTGGCCATCGACATCGAGAGCGCGCGTTCCGCCATCGGCCCGCGGACGCGAGGCATGTTCGTGATCCATCCACTGGGACGCGCGATCGATGGCCCTATGTACGCAGACTTCTGTGCGACCGAGGGCTTGCAGTTGATCGAGGATTGCTGCGAGAGCCTGGGGGCCCACTGGAGCCGGGCACATGTGGGCACCACGGGACTGGCCGGATCCTTCAGCTTCTACTTCTCTCACCATCTCTCGACCATCGAGGGCGGAATGGTGGTGACGAATGATCCGGGTCTTGCCGACGATATCCGCGGGCTCAGAGCTCACGGATGGGTTCGCGACCGATCCGATCGGGCTCGATGGGCGACACGGCACCCAGAACTGGATCCCCGGTTCCTCTTTGCGACGGTCGGATACAACGTGAGGCCAATGGAGATGCAGGCGGCCATCGGGAGCGTCCAGCTCCGCCGCCTGGACGAGATGCTCTTTGCGCGTGAGTCTCTTGCTCGCGCTGTGAAGGGTTGGCTTGAGGCTAGTGCTCCATGGGTTGAGCTCATTGGAGCTGAGACCCTTGGGTCGCACAGCCCTCGCGACCGCCGCGAGCGTGTCCATTCGTGGATGACGCTGCCAATGAGGTTGCGACCTGGCGCTCCCGTTGACCGCAAAACGATGGTCAAACACCTCGAGCTGAGGTGGGTGGAGACGAGGCCCATCATCGCGGGCAACCTCGCGCGTCATCCTGCTGTTGCCCAAGTGCCTCACCGCTCAGTTGCCCCGATGGCCAGTTGCGACGCGCTACTCGACGATTCCTTCATGATCGGCTGCCACCCCACGCTATCGTCGGGCAGCCTCGCGACCTTGGAAGAGGCGATTGTGTCGCTGGCCGCTCTGTGACTTGATCGGGGACAGGCGATGATCATCTACAACGGTGCGACGGGCGGGATTGGCCGGTACCTCGGCCAGTCGATTGGCGAGGGCCAGGAGGCCCCATATTCACTCACGTCCCGTATGGAGGACCGCGCGGGGCTGATCGCCGAGCTGGCCCAACTCGGCCCGGGCGACCGGGTCACCTTCATCCATCTGGCGGCACGCGTGTCGGTGCCGGCGTGCGAGTCCGATCCGGATGGCGCCTTCCAGACGAATGTCGTTCTCGCCCGGGCCACTGTATCTACCGTGCTCGAGTGGGCGTCGCGCTGCGGCGCGGTCGGCCGCGTCGTGTATGTCAGCAGCGGACATGTCTACGGGGCCCAGCCTGACGGATCGAAGCTCACCGAGGACGCGCCCACGTACCCGCGGTCGGTCTATGCCCGCACGAAGCTGGCTGCCGAGGAGGAAGTCCGTCAGCTGTGCACTGCGATGGGCGCGCCGCTGTTGATCGCACGTGTGTTCGGGCTCCTTGCCCCGGGCCAAGCGGCGCACTACGTCCTCCCGTCACTGATCTTGCGAGCGCGCACTAGACAGCTGAACGCTATCCCTGGACTGGACTACACGCGCGACTATCTCGATGCGCGCGATGTGTGCACGGATCTCGCGCTTCTGGCTTCAATGCCCTGGCCGGCGGACGCGTTGACCATCAACATCTGCTCGGGCGAGCCTGTGACGATCCGCGAACTGCTTCGTCAGGTACTCGTCCAGACCGATCCTGCGACTGCCGATGTGCTCCAACGCCGGGCCGCCGCGGCTCCGGGACGACGGGACGACACGCGCTGGCTTGTTGGGGACCCGACCCGCTTCACGGAGTTGACGACACAACCCCCCAAACACATCCCGCTCTCCACGACCGTGGCAGATGCAGTGCGTGCCCTCTCGTGACAGGAACAGTCAGCCTCCTCGTGCCCGTGTTCAACCGTGCTGACCTGCTGGTTCCGTGCGTGGAATCTGCGTTGGCGCAGACAATGCCCGATCTTGAAGTCATTGTCGTTGACGGCGCGAGCACAGATGGCACCTGGGACGTCTGCCGGCGCATTGCAGCTGCCGACCCGCGTGTACGTATCTTCCGTGAGGCCGTGAACAGCGGGCCGGTCCGCGGATGGTGGCGCTGTGTCGAGGAGGCGCGAGGCACCTATGCGACGTTCCTGTGGTCAGACGACGTGCTCCAGCCGACCTTCCTGGAGCGAACGGTTCCGTATCTGGCGCGGGAGGATGTAGGCTTCGTCTTCACAGCAGCGGAAGTCGGGGCCGAGCCTGGCTGCGGCAAGGTTCGGTACGCTCAACCTTCACGAGTAATGCCCAGCCGCGAGTTCATCGAGGGTTCGCTTGCGGGCATCGGTACGTATCCTGTCTCACCTGCCTGTGCCCTCTTTCGCCTCACCGATGTGCGACAGAGCTTCGTGCCCGAGCTCCCCACCGAGCCACGGACCGACCTCTCCAGCACCGGCGCAGGCGTAGATCAACTGCTCTACCTGCTCACGGCCGTCCGTTACCCGTACGTGGCGAGCATCTCGGAGCCCTTGGCATTCTTCCGCTCACACGTTGGTTCGATAACCGTGGATGGACGCGCGGGACGAGTGGCGCTCGATTACGCGCTCGCCGGGATGTGGTTCGCGACGACGTACGGGTACAGCGACCACGCTGCCGCGATTCTGGCGAGACAGTGGCTCCGTGACATGCGTGCGACCCGGTGCTTCATCAGTCCAGCGAGTGAGACGGGGCAGTACAGGGACCTGGTTGGCGCGAAGGACCTGGCGGCGGCCGCCATCACGCTTCTCGCCAGGCGGGCCGTGATCTCTGGCTCGGCACGCATCCGGCGCCGCGATGTGGCTCCGGTGAGAGACACAAAGGACCCATGATCCGCGTATTGGCGGACCGCGCGCACCTCGCCGTGGGATTGTGCGATTGATGATCCCGTCGCGAAGGGAAGCGAACCCCCGCCTTCGGGCCTGCCGTTGAGAATGCCGACAAGCGGAGGCACAGCGGAAGCGCGTTCCAAGGAACGGTATCGACGCGCCACTTTGACCTCGGCGTCCGCCCTTGGTGCTCGCGGCCTGGCCCTGATCCTGTCCCTGGCGACTGTGCCCCTCACCCTCAACTACCTGGGCCCCGAGCGCTACGGAATGTGGGTGACGATCAGCTCGGTCACTGCGATCCTAGCGATCACGGACCTAGGAGTCGGGTATGGCCTGTTGAACGCGGTTACACGAGCGCTCGCCCGCGGCGACCAAGCGGCCGCGCGTGGGCAGATCTCCAGTGCTCTGGCGCTGCTGGGCTTGTTCGCGATGGCGTTGGCCGGTGTGCTGCTCCTTGTGGCCCCGCTTGTTTCCTGGAGCAGCTTGCTCGCGGTGACATCGGCCCGCGCATCAGCGGAAGCCGCGCCAGCGGTCGCGGTCTGGGCGGCCTGCTTTCTGGTTGGCATGCCCCTCAGTGTGGCGAGCCAGGTGAGATGGGCCCGCCAGGAGGGATATGTCGTGCATCTCACGGCCGCGGCAGGCAGCGTCGCGGCGGTTGCGGCTCTCCTCGCCGCGATCACGACCGAGCAGGGCCTTCCGGTGCTTGTCGTTGCCATGGCCGGCCCGCCGCTCCTCGCATCAGCTGCCAACGGACTGCTGCTATTTGGTCGTGACGCCCCCGAACTGAGGCCCTCGTTGGCCCTCTCGGACCGTCGGGCAGGACTCATGCTGCTCCGCGCAGGCTTCCTGTTCTTCGTCCTCCAGATCGCCATGGCCGTGGCGTTCGCGTCTGACGCACTTGTCGCGACGCAGGTCGTCGGCCCCGAGGCAGCCGCCCAGTACGGGGTCACGTACCGACTCTTCATGATCCCGATGGCACTCGTGTCTATTGGCCTTACGCCGCTGTGGCCAGCGTATGGCGAGGCGATCACCCGCGGTGACGTCGGATGGGCTCGCACCACGCTGCAGCGCTCCCTCCGAGCCGGCCTTGTTGTCGCGGTGCCCACAGCTGGCATACTCGTCGCCTTCGGCCTGCCAATCATCGCAGCTTGGGCTGGGCCCACAGCAATGCCTCCCTTCATGTTGCTGGTCGGCTTCGGCATATGGGTCGTCCTCAGCACGATCGGCATGTGTGTGGCCATGCTGCTCAACGGCGCCCACGAGATCCGAGCCCAAGCTGTCTCGGCGGCAGTGATGGCCGTGGCGAATCTGGTGTTGAGCATCTGGCTGACCGCCCGTATGGGCGTGGCTGGCGTGATTTGGGGAACGGTGCTCGCCTACGGTGCCTTCACCCTTGCCCCAATGGCCATCTACCTCCCCAGAGTTCTCCGCCGACTCGAGCTCGCACCCCCAAGCGCGAGTGCTGCACTGGACACCCCGTGAAGCGCGCGCTCGAGACGCCACGGGTCCGCATCCTAACTGTGCCGCTCAGCGCACAGCGCTATGAGCGTGCGATCGGCCGCCTTCTTGAGGCCACGGGCAGCGAGGTGCCTGTGCGTGCGCACTTCTGCACAGTCCACAGCGTTGTCGAAGCCGAATCCGACGGGGCGCTACGGTCGATCTTCGAGTCGGCCGACATGCTCGCGATGGATGGAGTGCCGCTCGTCTGGGTAGCCAGGCTTCGTGGCGCCCGAGAAGCCGAACGCGTCTGCGGACCGGACGTGATGCTCTCGCTTTGCGATCGAGGCCGGGCCATCGGTCTCGCGCATTATTTCCTGGGCGGCAAGCCGGGAGTCCCTGAAGAGCTCGCTCAGCAGCTCACCAAGCGCTTTCCGGGGCTAGATGTCGTGGGTGTCGAGTCCCCGCCATTCCGCGATCTGTCACGGGCTGAGGATGACGCGATGGTCGCTCGGATCAACAATGCCAGACCGCATGTTCTATGGGTTGGGCTGGGAGCCCCGAAACAGGAGCATTGGGCAGCCGATCATCAAGCACGTCTGCGAGTTCCTTTGATCCTGCCGGTCGGGGCAGCGTTCGATTTCCATAGCGGACGCGTTCGACGCGCACCACATTGGATGCAGCGAGCGGGTCTGGAGTGGCTCTTCCGGATCGTCGCGGAGCCGCGTCGCCTCCTAGGCCGCTACGTGGTCACGAACAGCCGATTCATGTGGTTGGTGCTGCTGGATGCTGCGCGTCGACGGCTTCGCGGGAAGTGATGTGCATCCCGACGTCCAGCGCCCTCGCCCGCCGCTGACGGTAGGGGAGCGCGGCCTTGCGGCGCCGCTCCGCCGCGTCCTGACGCCTGGCACGCCCTCCAACCGAATCCTCCGGATCGGGCTGCTCATGCTGGCAGTCGCAGTTGGCCTCCGCGCGTTCGCCCTCCTGATCCTCAACCACCCCCTCGGCGTGGATCTCGAGATCCCGCTACGGGCGGCCGAGCGCTGGGTCAATGGCGACGTCGTCTACGACCCGGCGGCCTTCGAGCTGACGGGCGGTCCGGACCTGCCGTACCTGTACCCGCCGGCTGTGCTGCCCTTCCTCGTCCCGCTGCTGGCACTCCCGCGGGAGCTGGTCCTGGTGGCCTGGGTCCTGGTCTGCCTCGGCAGCGCCATCTGGGCGCTCCGGCGGCTCCGTACGCCCTGGCTCGTCGTCCCCATCCTGCTCATCTGGCCGCCCTTCACGGAGGGCTGGCTGGGCGGCAACGTGCACATGCTGCTCCTGGCCCTGTTCGTCTCGATGTTCATCGCCCCGGGCTCGGGCGCGCCCGACATGCACCCGGTGTCGCGCGATCCCGCCGCGACGACCGAGCCGCTCGTGCGGCGCGGGTTGCAGGCGTCGCTGATCGCTGCCTTCAAGGTGTCGCAGGTGCACCCCTGGCTCTACCAGCTCCGCTACCGGCCCTCGTCGGCGCTGGCCGGAGCGGCGATCCTGGGGGCGATCGTCCTGGTCACGGTGCCGGTCACGGGCCTCGGGCTGTGGGGCGAGTGGCTCGACCAGGTCCGGCGCGCCGCGGACACCACCTGGATCATCGGCGGCATCGGGCTCGGCCGAATGGTTGCGCCCGCCGTGGGCGCGGTCGTTGCCATCGCCAGCCTCGTGGCCGTGCTGTTCGTGCCTCGCAAGGACACCGGGGCCTGGGTGGGCGTGTTGAGCGTCGTCGGCGGGACGTCACTGCGCGGATACGGGCTGACGTTCATGCTGCCGGCCGGCTATCGGATCCGGCGAGAGCTCGCGCTGATCGCCTACGCGATGGCCGGGACGTTCACCGCCCCCGGGGCGTGGCTTGGGATCGCCATGGTGGCCATCGCCTGGGTCGTGGGGCAGCGCTTCCGGGTGCTCCTCGAGCCGGACCCGGCCCGGGCCGACCCGGATCTCGTCCCAGCCCTGCCAGCAGCGTCATGAGCATGTAGACCAGCAGGCGAGGCGGCCACAGCACCGATAGCGTCACGGCGGCCGCCCACCCGAAGCGGGTCGGCGCGAGTCGCAGCGCGAGCAGCGCACCGGCCACCACCAGTGCGAGCCACAGGATGGGTGAGATCACGTACGGCGAGAGGTTCCGGACCTCGCCGACCTGCGCCAGCCCGAACGTCTCGAAGAAGTCCAGGGTGGCCTGCGGCTCGAGGACAAACTGGACGGTGAGGAGCGCGGCCGCCCAGGCGATCAGGAGCCCGAGCTGCCGCCACTCGCGCCGTCCGAGCCAGAAGACGGCCACCGCGAAGGGGATCACCTTCAGGTTGCCCGCCACGGCCACCGCCCACGGCGAGCCGACGGCCAGGAAGAGCGTGACGGGGACCTGCGCCTGCCCGATCGCGAGCGACCAGCCGATGGGGATGCCGAGGACGCCGGCCAGCACCCACATCTCGTACCGCCTGAGCCCCAGCCACCACAGCGTCAGCACGAACGCGGCCCCGCAGAGGGTGCCCCAGATCAGGGCCGCGGTCTCGTACGGGAGCAGGGCGAGCGGCCGGAACAGGATGGCCAGCAGGGGGGGATAGCGGTAGTAGCCCGCCTCGTTCGTGTCGGCCGGCTGGTCGTACAGCGGCAGGCCCTCGTTGAGCCGGGCCCCCGCGTCGTAGTAGGCGCGAACGTCGGCCAGCGGATCGGTCTGGAGGTGACCGGCGAAGACGAGGACGCCAAGCAAGGCGCCCACCATGGCGAGCCCGGCAAGCCCGAGGCGGATCCAGCGCCGGCCTGCGAACCCGCCCTCCGCCGGGGGCGTGACGGGCGGAGGCGTCATGACCCCGCCACCGAGGAGCGCGGCGGGGTCCCCGTCCCCGGGCCCGTTCCCTGTCCCAGCAGGCGGAGCGTGGCGGGAACGGCCGCGAGGACGGAGAGCCCGCTCACCCAGAGGACTGGCAAGGCGAGGGTGGCCGCCACTGGTACGGTCCACGCACGATCCGAGCGGGCGCCCCACCACAGCACCCCGATCGCGAGGGGAAGCCGGAGCCAGAGTGGGATGCCGATCGAGACCTGGTTGAGCGGCGAGCCCTGCGCCGTCGCGCCGACGGAGGCGAGCCAGTCGGCCCAGAGCGCGGGGTCTGCGACGAACGAGACGGCCACGAGAATCCCGGTCGTCAAGCATCCGATCGCGAGGGGCCTCCACGACCGACGGAATGGGAACCACAACACGCCGACCGCCGGTGTCACCTTGGTCAGCGCGGGGAACGTCCAGGCTGCCGGATGGCGGAAGCCGAGCACGATGGCGGCGGCGATCAGGAGGTGCACGTTACCGTGGTACAGCTCGAGAGCCACCGGCGGAAACGCGAGCAGCGCGAGAAAGGTCCGCAGGCGAGGCCCGGAGAGCCAGATCAGCGTCCCGACCAAGGCCGCCTCCCAGAGCAGGAGGAAGACCGGCCAAGGCAGGAGCTGGAAGACGCTGAACAGCTGTGCCATCACCGGCGTGTAGGTGAAGGCCCCCAGCGCTCCCGCCGTCTGGCCGTACGGGTCGCCGGATCCGACCCGCCAGTACGCGTAGGCATCGAAGCCGAAGGTTCCCGACGTCGGCGCGACGACGACGAGCAGGTACCCGGCGAACAGCAGGCCCGCGACGATCAGGCCGTCCTCGACCGCGCGACGGCGCCGGTCGGACCCAAAGCGCTCGAGCTGGCTCGCGAGCCCCGACATGCGGCTGATCCTACGCTGTGGGCATCGCGGTATTCCGGAGCCCTGCGGTACGAGCGGCTGGCCCGTTGGTACCGCTCGGAGAGTGCCGGGCCTGGTGCTACGCTGCACCGGCCGTGCTGATCCCGCTTGCCCTGTACGCGGTCGCCGTGGCGGTCCGGCTGCTCCTCGTGGCCGGTTTCGCCGACCCCGCCTACCCCGATTCGTCCTACTACGTGGATGTCGCACGCTCGCTGGCCGCGGGGCAGGGGTTCACGGTCGACTTCGTCTGGATCTTCCCGGAGGTCGGGGGTGGGATCCCCGCCGACCCCACGCTGCCGATCCCCAGCAACGCCCACTGGATGCCCCTCGCCTCGATCGTCCAGGTGCCGTTCATCTGGGTGCTGGGCGAGACGGCCGTGGCGTCGGCCCTGCCGTTCATCCTCCTGGGCGCGCTGGCGGCGCCGCTCACCTGGGCCATCGCCCGCGACGCCGGGACGACCCGCTTCGTAGCGTTCGGGGCCGGACTGCTGGTAGCGATCCCGGCTGCGTCGACGGTCTTCATGCCCCAGCCCGACAACTTCTCGCTCTACCAGCCGCTGGTGGCCGGCGCGTTGTGGATGGGCGCCCGTGGACTGCGGGGCGACCGGCGCTCGTTCGTGCTGGCGGGGCTGCTGGCGGGACTCGCGACGTTCTCGCGCAACGACGGTGTGCTGGTCGTGATCGCGCTCGCGGTCGCTTTCGGCTGGGACCGCTGGATGGCGTGGCGCTCGCACGGTGGCCGCCTGCCGGCGCTCTCGTGGACCGCGGCCATCGTGTCGCTGGGGCTGTTCGTCGCCGTGATGGCGCCGTGGTGGGCGCGCCAGCTGGCCGTCTTCGGCTCCATCTCGCCGACGACGGCCACCGGCAAGGTCTTCTTCCTGCGCGACATCGCCGAGTGGAACAGCATCACCACCCCGGCCACGCTCGGCTGGCTGCTCGAGCAGGGCGTGGGCCCGCTGCTCGACAGCCGCGTCGGCGGCCTCGTGGCGGCCGTGACGATCTTCAGTGTCCTGGTCGGTGCTCTTGTCCTCGTCCCGCTGCTGCTTGTGGGCGCCTGGCACCGTCGGCGCTCGCCGGACTTCCGCCCGTTCTTCGTGTTCGCGCTCGGGCTGTTCGCGTTCTCGGCGCTCCTGTCGGCCATCCACGTCCCCGGCGGCACGTTCATCCACTCGGCGGTGGCCCTCGTTCCGCACAGCTACATCCTGGCCTTCGAGGGGCTCGCGATCGCGGTCTCCTGGGTGGCCGCACGCCGTCCCAGCTGGAACGCGGAGCAGGCGACCCGCGTGTTCGGGACGGCCCTGATCGTGTTCGCGTGGGTCGTGGCGCTGGGTTCGGCTGTCCTCGTCCACGCGACGTGGGACGCCGAGCGACGCCAGCGGATCGAGGTTGCAGGCCAGCTCGACGTGGCCGGTGCTGCGATGGACGACCGCCTCATGTCGATCGATGCGGCCGGCTACAGGTACTGGACCGGCCGGGGCGGCGTCGTAACCCCGAACGACCCGATCGAGACGATCGAGGAGGTGGCACGGGCGTACGAGGTCCGATGGCTGGTGGTGGAGCGTGCCCAGGGCGTCGACGCGCTGGCGCCCGTCATCGACGGGACGTCGACTCCGGGCTGGCTAGGGCCACCTGTCTACGCGGCCGACGCGGATGGTGTGCCGCTGGTGGGCCCGGATGGGCGGCCGGCCACTGGACCCGACGCCGCGATCGCCCTGTTCCCGGTGTGCACGACCGCCGCCGACACGCGATGCACGGACGCGGGTACGGCCTCGCGCGTACCTGGTCTGGTGGCGTACCCGTGAGCGCGACCGCGGCGGGCCCGGGGCCCTCCACGCGACCGACTTCCCCCCCGCATGATCGCTGGCAGCCCGGCTGGGGCGAGGCCTGGCTCACCGTCGCGGCGATCTTCGCCGTCGCCCTCGCCGTGCGCGCGATCACGGCGGCCGGGATCACCTTCCCGATCCCCGAGGACACCACCTACTACTGGGGTGTCGCCCGCAACCTGGTCGAAGGGCGTGGCCTGGTCACCGACGCGATCTGGACGTACCACACGCCGCCGCTCGTCTTCCCGCGGCCGGCCTTCGAGATCTGGCTGCCGCTCCCGACGGTCCTCGCCGCGATCCCGATGGCGATCCTCGGAACCGGCTACGACGCGGCCTCGGTGGCCGCGGTGCTGGTCGGGGCTGTCGTGCCGGTTCTGACCTGGCGGGCGGCGGCGGACGTCGCCGCGGAGCATCACCTGCCGCCGAGCCGGGCTCGAACGCTCGCCGTCGGGGCCGGGCTGACGGCGGCGGTCTACCTGCCGCTCGTGCTCCAC
>Ga0316622_100002710_pt1 | contig 12378 bp, 14 predicted proteins | sample OWC_Aug_OW2_C1_D_FD_207646 | JGI IMG/M metagenome (GOLD analysis project Ga0316622, IMG submission 207646) | Wetland soil microbial communities from Old Woman Creek delta, Ohio, United States - OWC_Aug_OW2_C1_D5_C | ecosystem: Environmental > Terrestrial > Soil > Wetlands | place: USA: Ohio... | reverse complement strand
CCCGGCGGCTCCCCACGGCGACCGCTCGGGACCCGCGGTGCAACGCGCACCACCGCCGGAAAACCCAGCTCCGCTGCGGCACGACCTGGCGCGGTCTTGCCCCCCCCCGAGCTGTGCCCCAGCGGCGCGCCGGCTTCCCTTCGAGCGTGGGCCGCCGAGGCCGGCCGCCGAGCGGCTTTCGGCCACCTTGCGGCCGATGGGCGCGAGCCCAAAAGCGAAGGCCGGGACCCCCGTCGGCTTTCCCGAGGAAGTCCCGGCCTCTTTAATGGCGGGGTGTAGGAGACTCGAACCCCTGGCCTCCGGCGTGACAGCCGTAGCAACTGCGAGTCAGCCCCTTCGAGGCTAAGCGCGGTCGTCGCGATGACCCCGCGCAACGTGAAGTGCTCTGCTCCAGCGGCGGTGCGGCTCTGAGGTCAGGAGCTGGGTTGCTCAACTCAGCGTATTTCAGGGACGAAGGGGCGCCACCCCTCTGATGGGTCCGGGGCAGCGCCTGTGGGAGTGGCCGGCATGGAGGCCGGCCCACTCGCCAAGCGTCTTCGACTACGGGCTATTGAACGTGGCCCAGAGGGTCTTGGCCGAGTTCATCTTGATAGTGCAGGTCCCGGTGCCGGTGCAGGTCACACCCCATCCCTTGAACGTGCTCGGCGGCGTTGGCGCTGCCGTGAGCGTAACGGACGCACCGTTCGCGACGCTGGCTGTGCAGCCCGTCGCCGTGCACGAATCCCAGGTCACGCCGGATACGGTCCCCTTTCCCGTTCCCTGGTAGTGGAGCGTCAGCGTGTAGCTTGCCGGCTGGAAAGTCGCTACCACCTGCCGAGCATCGGTCAGATAGATCGAGCAGGCGTTGCCGCTCGAGGAGCTACACCCCGACCAACCCGCGAACACCGAGTTGGCACCGGCTGTGGCCGTCAACGCCACCGTGACGCCGCTCGGGCTGTTGGGAACGTCGCTGGTGCAGAGCGTCCCGCTGCAGCTGAACGAAAGCGACGTACCGTTCGCGGTCCCCGAGATCGTTCCATTGCCACCCCCCGCCAGCGTCGCCGAAAGCTGGTAGCTGGCCGGCTCGAAGGTAGCCGTCACCCCCTTTGCTGAGCTCATGGTGACGGCGCAGGTGTCTCCCTTTCCCTTGCACACCCCTCCAGACCAACCCTTGAACATGGACTTGGTCGGATCCCAGGTCGCCTTCAGTTGCACCGATGCACCGTTCGCGAACTGCGCGTTACAGGTGCCGGCAGTGCAGTTGATCGCGGAGGGTGTACTGGTGACGTTGCCCGCGGCCTTGCCGGCGATCGTCACCGTCAACGGGTACTCAGACAGCTGGAACGTCGCGAGCACCGTCTTTGGGCCGTTCATCTTGATCGAACAGCTGCCGGTCCCAGTGCACACGACACCCCAACCTGCGAAGAGGGAGCTTCCGTCGGGCACCCCGGTCAGCACAACCGTCGAACCAGAAAGCACGTTCGCCTTGCAGCCCGTTGCCGAGCAGGAATCCCATGTCACCCCGCTCACGCTCCCCTTGGCGGTCCCGCCGTAGTTGAGGGTCAGCGGCTGCGCCGGAAGGAAAGTCGCCGTCGCGGTCTTTGCCGCGTTGACCTGCAGCGTGCAAATCTTGGAGGTACCCCGACAGTTGCCGATCCACCCGCCGAAGGTCGAGTTTGCGTCGGGAGTCGCGGTCAGCGTCACCGTGGAGCCGGCGTCGATGCTCGCCTTGCAGGTCGAGCCACAGTTGATGGTGCCATCATCCGACGTGACCGTTCCGCCGCCGGTCCCCGCCTTGGTCACAGACACGGTGTACCTCGCCGCAGCAGCCATCCACACGACCGCGTGGGTCTCCGTGTTGCCTGCGGTGGAGCTGTATCCCAGGACCTGGCCGGCAGCGTTTACCCCAAAGGCAACGCTCGTGTCGCCGCCGAGGGTACCGAGGTCCACCATGATGCCGTCTCTCCACAGGAACGCATGGGGGTTGGAGTTGGCTCCGAAAATGCAACTTCCAACGACCTGCCCGTTGTCGTTGATTCCGTTTGCCCTGCAATTGGTGCCCCCGGGGAGAGCGCCGAGGTCCAGCATCGCGCCATCCGTCCACAGGAACGCATGAGTCGCGGCGTCACCGACGGTCTCGCTCCATCCGACTACTTGCCCCTTGTTGTTCAGGCCCGTCGCTTCGCTCCGGCTGCCGCCGAGGGTGCCGAGGTCCACCATTGCGCCATCCGTCCACAGGAACGCGTGGTGCTGCAGGGCGCCGTCCCAACTCGTGCCGGCGACCTGTCCATTCTCGTTCACGAACCACGCAACCGTCGCGTAGCCGTTGAGCGAGCCGAGGTCCACCAGGCCTCCCTCGGAAGTCCAGGAGAAGGCGTGCTCGCTGTAGAGGCTGTTTCCCACGGTATTGCTTGCTCCGACGACGAGGCCACTTCCGTTCACGGCATCGGCGACACTATCGGTGCCGCCGAGCGTGCCGAGGTCGAGTAGGCCTCCCGCCTTGGTCCACGAGAAGGCGTGGGATCCCGTGGCGGTCTGGTAGTATCCAACGACCTGGCCACTCGCGTTGATGCCCCTCGGGGCACAAGACGCCCCAACGTCGATCATGCTGCCAGTGGGCTCCCGCAGAACGCAGCGCCCACCGCTCACCCCAGCAATCTGGCCGGCGTCGTTCACGACAGCGACGTTGAACATGCCGAGATCGATGATGGCGTCAGTGGTCCACGTGAATGAATTCGGCTGCGTTCCCGTGGACGTCCTGCTGAGACCAATCACCTGCCCGTGGTTGTTCATCGCCACGGGGAAGCTGGAATCGCCGCCCAGCGTGCCAAGGTCGGCGATCACCAAGGGCTGATCCAGAAAAGGACGCAGATCAACCACCTCCACCTGGCCGGAGAAGTAGTTCGTCACGAACAGCGTTCGCCCGTCCGGCGAAACCGCAACCTCGCGCGGGAATGCGCCGGCCTGCAGTGTCGCAATGACGGCGCCGCCGCCCGCCGTGGGTCGCGTGGCGTCGATCACCGTCAGCGTCCCCTGTGGGTTCGGGTCGAAGCGGTTCGAGTCTGCAACCACCACCCGCCGTCCGTCCCCGAAGACCGCGATCCCGACCGGCGCGGGGCCGACGGGAACGGGCCCGAGGAGCGCAGTGGCCGGGTTCTCGAAGAGCGTCACCGTATCGAACGCAAGCGCCTGGTTGCTTCCGCGAGCGGTCACCCAAAGTGTGCGGCCGCCAGGATCGACCGCTCCCCTGACCGGGGTGCACCTGGCCGGGACGGCTTGCATGGCCGCGCCGGCTGGGTCGGTGCGGGCCCGCTCGACGTCGATGATCACGACGGCCCCCTCGGGCCTCTGATCGGGTTGGCCAGCGTAGGGACACACTAGTGGCCAACCCCAACTGTCGTCGGCGTACTGGCTCGTGCTGTAGAGCCAACGCTGGTCTGGCGAAATGACCAGCCCGACCGGGAACCCACCCACCGGGATCGTCCCGATCACGGCACCTGGCAGGCCACTTCGTGCCATGGGCAGGTCGACGACCGTGACGGAGGCGGCCCCCTCGTTGGCGGTGAAGAGGAGAGTGTCGTCCTCGGTCACTGCTACGTAGATGACGCCTGCAGTACCCCCCAGGCTGACGAAGCCAACGAACGGGTCGCTGCTTCCGTCCAACACGCGGCCAACGTCCAGGAGCGTGACCCCCGACCCGGTGGCGACGGCCAATACCTTTCCGTCATGCGTCATGGCCATGCCGGTTGGCGACGGCCCGAGGGGCACGAGTTTGCTCCTGGTCAAGGCCCCTTGTGCCCAGCGGAGCACTGCCACGCCATTCGCCGGGCTCGAAGTTGCGCCGCTGAACGACACCAGCAGCCAGCAACCGTCGGGCGTTGGAACGGCACCGAACGGACGCCCAGGGACCTCCACGAAGCTCACGGGCACCTGGGGAGGGACGCGACACTCCGCTCCAGGAGTCTGAGCCCCCGCTGCGAACGCGATTGCCAGTAGCCCTGGCACAGCAACGGAGAATCTAAGAGTTCTCATAGCCCCTCCGAATTCGACGGTTTCACGCACCCAAAGATCTTGTTGGCGCTGGGTGTGCAACGGCGGCGTTGCCTTCGACCCCTTCGGTAGTTGGCGAAGCGATGCACGGGACTGACTATGGAGTCCGCATTGACCGTTGCGCGGCAACCAGCAGGTTCCGCCGCGGCTCCTTCCGGGAACCGAGCGTGAACGTTGCGCTTCCCGCGATGGGCATTTTCGATGCCCCCCATGCCCTCGGCGCGCCGTGCAGCGACTCAATGCGCGTGAGCCCCGCCTCCCCCTTAGTCCACTCACCGGCAGGGGCCAAAGCCCCCGCTAGGGTCCACACCCAAGCAGGGCCGAAGCATGGCGAGCCTCAACGACTTCGAGTCAAACCAGCCGGTCTGCCGTACGCGCGCCGTTGCGGTTCGCGGCTTAGCGAGCGCGAAATGCCGTCGCCCTAACGGGCACAACGGTCATGGTTCTCGGTCGGAGGGCAGAGCTGGTGCTGCATTCGCGTGTGCCCGCAGCCCCGTGGGCGTGCGGGACGCCTCGGAGCTGCTTGGCGCCGCTCGCGGCCACCTTGCGGCCGATGGGCGCGAGCCCAAAAGCGAAGGCCGGGACCCCCGTCGGCTTTCCCGAGGAAGTCCCGGCCTCTTTAATGGCGGGGTGTAGGGGACTCGAACCCCTGGCCTCCGGCGTGACAGGCGGCCCTCACGCACAGTTAACCGTCCCAACTGTTCCCAACCGTTCGGAACGGCTAGGGCAAGGACATGGGGTCACAATGCAATCGCCCCAGCCTACCAGGGCCGTTCCGAACCGGTTTGCTGCATCCTTGCTGCAAGGCCCGAACGCGCCAGCGACCGCAGGAGCGGCGCTGCGGGTGGTGGACGGGGGCAGGGGCCACCTGCTCACCGTGCGCACCGTGGCGGGCCGCCTGGGCGTTTCCACCGCTACCGTCTACAAGCTGGTCGCCCACGGCGACCTCCCGCACGTCCGGGTGTCCAACGCGATCCGCGTCATCCCGGATGACTTGGACTCCTTCCTTGCCAAGCAGCGCCAGGCTACTTCGGACCGGACCGGGGAGGGCCGATGACCGAACGTCCGCCACCGTCCGCCGATGGCCGGTCCCGAGGGGGGCCGTCCCTCATTGCCGACCTGGCTGCCGGGCGGTCTACAGCGGACCTTGCCGCCGAAACAGGCCTTTCCGAGCGGACCATCCGGCGTCGCAGGCGGGACCCAGAAGTTCTGGAGGCCCGTGCCGTCCTGGCCGACCGCATCATCGACCAGTTGGTCGCCTCTGCGGCCAAAGCCGCTGCGACTCTTGACCGGGTTCTGGAATGCCCAAACCCAACCGTTTCCGTATCCGCTGCCAGGACGATCCTCCAAGGGCTGGTGGCGATGCGGGAGCACGACGAACTGGTGGCTCGCATCGAGGCCCTGGAGGCTTCCCGAGGCACCGCGCTGGCTGGACGAGGCCGGTCATGAGCCGGTCCGGCGTCGCAGCGCGGCTCGCTCGCCTGGAACGCGAACGCGCAGCCAACGCGAACAACGTCGCGGTGGTGGTCCAGTACACCGACAGCGACCCAGAGGAGTTGAGGCGCGAGATCACGGAGGCAGGAGCTACGGGCGCACTAGTAGTGGTGCTTAGGCGCTTCTCGCCACGGCCCGTGCGCGACTAGCCCCCCGGGGTGATCCCCGGATTCGGTCCGGGACTCCCATTAGGTGGGCCCCGTCGGTCTGCCCACCAGCCGCTGCCAACCAAATGCTGTGGGCCCAGCGGCTCGAAATGACCGTGGCCTGCTGCGACTCGCGGAGGAGCGAGCGCGGATCGGCGTCAGCGGGTCCTAGACATGGAACGGCCCCAGCGTCGGAACGCCGGGGCCGACCGGCCTGGAAAAGCCTGCGATTGATTGCTTGGTCACGGACCGGATCGAACCGCGCGCAACCAGTAATACACTGGACCATCATCTGTCATTATATCAACGCCTTCCAGATGGCCATTTGCGAACTGAATACTCCAGACGACATATCTGGAATTGTATAGGAACAGGTTCGCCGTGGAATACCAGTTGGGCGTTGTCGGTCCAAAAAGAGGGTCAATGCACGGATTCGTTCCGCATTGGTGATCGGCGAAGAATGGTCCTCCGGCCAACAAGATAGATTCCAACTCGGGGTCGTTTCCGGTTGGGTAATACGGGATTCCGGCGCTCGTCGGTAGTCGCCAATCACTGTGGCCCGCGAATGCCGCGCCGTTGAGTTGCGCCAAGAAATCGGTAAAGGGCCAACGGTATCGCCTATTTACGTCATGAGCACAGTTGACGACGGCGGGGTCCGGGCAAGCCGCTAAGACTCCGACCGTCCCGGTCTTCTTTTCCCACATGAGGCAAGTCTGCCTATCCGTCACGGTGAGGTTCCCGTTATCGACGAACCTCGGCGTCGGAGCCTGGCAGGCCCCCGCCGCGCAGTCCCTGTCGAATTTGCATGGCGAGCCGCCAACGCTGCAAGTTCCAAGGGGGCAGGTAGCTGCCGCGCCGCTTCCATTGCAAACGTACACCGCCGGGCCGCTGCCGCCAGTGATCTTTGCGCCGCCGTTCACGCAGTTCTCTCCAGGGGGCTCGACAGCAACCGTGGCACCTACGCCGGGCGCTCCCGGTGCCCCGTCCTTTCCTGGCGGACCCGAGTCTCCCTTCGGGCCCGGCCGTGTATCTGCATACGCCTTTGCCGCAGCCAGCGTCGCGGCGTCACCCTGCGTTATGTTCGTCTGTAATTGCGCCTCTGCGGCCTTCGCCCTCGCTATCTCTCCCGGTAAGCTGCTGGCAGGCTGCGCTTGAACTTGCGACGCCATGAACGCCCAAAGCGCGAGTGTCACGCTCAGCGTCACTCGTAGAGTCTTCATGGTCTCCCCTCTCCCCGTCGTGCCCCTACAGGGCATCGGCACACGTTGCGTGCTGCCCTCAAAGTGACGACTCAACTGTGAGTGCCAACCCCTGGATGGGGACGGGATACCCTTGAGAGATGGCACCAGGGCGGGTTCACCGGATCGGGTCAGCCGGACCGTGACTGATAGCTACTGCGGCGTGCCCTTCCGCCGCTCCAGCCATGCCTTCATCCGGTTGAGGAAGGCAGCCGCCTCGGCGTCCCGACACAGGGCGCATCGACCGGTTCGAGCGTCGAGCCCGGCGAGCCGCTCCTCCAAGTAGCGGACCAGCTCGGCCACGGTGCCCGGGTCCAGGCGTGGTGCCTTGCGTTCCATAGAGGCAGCGTATCCGCCACCTCCGACCCCATATCCTTGTCAGCTACCAGGGCAGTCGAGAGGCGCGGTTGCCACCGTACAGCTACTGCTTGAACCTGGGGCCGAGGTTCTTCAGGACGGACCCGACGACGGGCTCCTCGGGTTCCGGGGGCACGCCTGCGGCCCGGTCCTGGAGTCGCTCGATCTGGAGCGTCAGGTGCTCCCGGTGGGTGGTGGTGCTCAGGCGTTTCCCGCTACGGCCCGTGCGCGACTAGCCCCCCGGGGTGATCCCCGGATTCGGTCCGGGACTCCCATTAGGTGGGCCCCGTCGGTCTGCCCACCAGCCGCTGCCAGGAAACGCGATGCGGTTCGGGACCCCGTCAGCGGCTCCCAGAAATGCGGTCGCCGTTCGGTGCTCGCTACTGGATTGTCACGGGCGCTGCGAGGGGCGCTTGCATCGTCTTGAAGACTTCGAGGCGCGTCGCAAGGATCCCGGAGTATGACGTGGCCGGGCGCAAAGCGCCACCGCGAGGAGCAGCGGCAACATGCAGGACTCGTAGTCAGGGACAGGCATGGTGAGGTGTAGCCTGCCAAGACAAGGCACGCCGAGCACATGTCATAGGTAGTGCCGTTCCTCTTGTGGATGAAGTTCAAGAGTGGATGGGTGACGCGGCAGCGATAGCAGCGCTTGGTTGCCATAGTCAGCCGAGTCAACCGAGCAGCTTCTTGAGGTCGGTTAGCGCTAACCACGGCCGCCGTCGGTGCACCATACGGTGGCAGTTGGAGCAGACCAGGGCCACGTCCTGGATCCTTGTCCTCGCCCCAGGCTTTAGGTCCGACACAGGGATCGTGTGGTGGCACTCGATATACCCGCTTCCGATCACCCCGTACTTCTCGCCGAACGACATGTCACAGACCACGCAGGCGAGGCGCGGGGACCGCCGCAGCGCCGCCTTGATGGCGGCCCGCTTGACCTTGGGATCCCGCTCCCGGCCCCGGTGCATCCGGAGAGTGGCTGCGCCCTCCGGGAAGTCTAGCGCCTCTTCATCTTCTTGCGGGGCGGCGACCTCGCCGGACGCCACTCCTGCCCGAATCGCCTGGGCCACTTTTCGGAGCCGCTCCTTGTCTCCGGAGAACTCCTCCCAGACCTTTGGCTCCAGCACTTTCCCTCCGCCGGACATTCCCTTCCCTGGGTACTGGGGGTCGAGATGGGCGAAGTTGCTGAGTTTGAGCGCGACTCCGTTCGGGTTACGGAATCTTACTTTGTCCGGCCGATCGAGTTGGAGGGGTAGCCTGTTCAGGATCTCGGATAGCTCGATGACCTCCGGGTGCGAATCATCGAGCACCTTCCGGTGGCGCATGTAGAGATCGAGGGCCAGAATCAGTTCGTCTCGGGCCCAGGGCGGGTTCCTTCCTCCTACCTTCTCGACCTTGAACCCCAGGCGCTCCAGGCGGGCGGCAGCCGCCTTCTCCCCGCCACTGAACTGGGTGTGTTTCAGCGCCCCTTGCTCGGGGAGTTGGAAGGCGTGGGCCACCCCGAGGATGGCCTTGGAGTCATAGCGCCTGTCACCCAGAGTCAGCTGGTACATCTTCGCCTGCCCGAAGCCGTACTTCCTCAAGAACTCCTCACGGCCGAGCCGATCGAACTCATCTATGGCCGCTAAGACCGCAGCCCGTGTGATGTCCCGAAGTGCCATGCGCGCAGCGTACCCCAAGACCAGCCGGTCCGGCGGGGGGCGTCATAGCTGCGTGAGGTAGTCTTGTGATCCACAAAGGTCGCGGGGAGGCTAGACCCTCCGCTCCGACCGAAACGCGCGTGCGACTACCGAGTCCCCCAGAGAGGTGGGCATTTGAGGCGAGCGTAGCCAGGACCTTGCCGGCACGGCTACGGTGTTGGAGAGTTCCGCTACTATCCGTGCGGGGCTAGGGTTCGCGTCCCGAAGACGCGCTTCCCAGGCGCGCTGCCCCCATCTACTTCTGGGGGCGTCTGTGGGAGGCGCGTATGTCAGAGAGGATTCGGTCGCGAACTCTCGAAGCGCTTGACGTGCTGATTGCGGGCCTCCGGCCTGATGATGTCCTGGGTCCACTGCGAAGAAGTAAATACGTTCGGCTGCTGGAGGCCGTTCGAGGCGACTTGGAGGACTACTGGGACTCGAAGGTGGAGCCGATGGCTGCCGCAAGGCGTGGCACGGGCAAGTCAGCCAATCGAGCGCTGCGGGATTCCGTTCTGGATCTCCGTGCGAGGAGGTCACGCCTCGGAGTGCGCGCCATTGCGAATGCACTCAAGGCGAAAGGGGCGACTGTCAAAGTCGTCAGGATGATTCTGTCGCCGCCGCTGCGAAAGCGTCGCCGTTCGGAGGTGCGAGCGATCATCAAGGCCCTCGGTGAAGGGCCGGTTAAGAGCATGCACCGAGGGGACCCCTGACCTGATTCTGTGCCCCATCGCTCGAAGGGGCACGGTGGTGGTGGTTACAGTCGCGACACCATGCGACCCAACGCCATCACCCGACACCACAGTCCGGTCCTTGCGCTTCGCCTGCGGGGCGGGTTGAACCAGGAGCGACTCGCTGCACTTGCAGGAATCTCGCGTGGTTGGGTCGGATTCCTCGAGCGCAATCCGGAAGCGATGACCGGCAGGGCTGCTGAGAAGCTGGCCCGAGCGCTCGGCGTCACACCGGAAGACCTCTTGCCGTCCGACGGGGGCGCGCCATGAAGGCGGGTGGTAGGGGCAGGAAGCCGCTCTGGACCGTGAGGGAGGGGCGATAGATGGCCCTCCGGCTCTACTGGCCCGACGAGCGTTACGCCCGAATCTACTGCCGCGACACGGTGGAATGGCTGGCGCTGAGCTTCGACGCCAAGGCGGTCTATGTCCTGTTGCTTCGAAAGGCCGACCGGCGGGGCTTCATCGGGCTCGGCCGCGTCGGCCTCCGAGCCATCGCTGTCCTGCTGGGCCATGCCGGTCTTTGGTCGCGAATTGAACCGGCCCTGGCCGAGCTGCTGGCTGATGGGTGCATTCGGCTGGAAAGCGACGTGCTCGTCATTTCGGACTTCGTGGCGGCACAGGAGGCCGTGAGCAGCGGGGCCGCTCGCACCCGCAGGTGGCGGGAGGGGAAGGCAGGTGACGTAGCGTCACGCCCAGTGCCGCCGATGGATGAATGGAAGCCGCTCGGTGACGATTCGTCACAGGATGTGACGCCAGGGTACGGCACGGACGGCACTGCACGGCACGGCACCGGCGGCACGGCACGGCTTCCCGAGGTGGCGGAGTTCATGGCGGAGTTGGACCAGGAGGCAGCACTTCTGGCTGCCCTTCCTGGCCGGACCTTCGAGGTTGCCGAAGGACTCCGTCGCCCCGTGCCCGAAGTGGAGCTGGCCCTAAAGGCTCTCTTGAGATCAGGCCTAGTGCGCCAGGCCGAGGACGCCAACGGGGTCATGGTCTGGGAGGGTGTCAGCACACCATGACCCTGCCTCTCACAGCCATTGAAGCCTGCACCCAGCCTAATTGGCCGCTGCTGCCCTTTGCTGCCTCTACCGAATCGCCGTGGCAGGGTCTAGGCGGCAAACGCAAGCCCGACCGGTCGAGCCAGGCTTCCAGACTAAACCCTGGCTTTGGCTCCATCGGAGATAGCCCGTCCATGAGAGGGATCTGCCCATGAACATCAGCGCGTCACTCCTCCCGGAGTCGTTGTGGACTGCTAAGGAGGTCGCTGCCTACCTGAAGGTGTCCACCTCCTGGGTCTACATGCATGCCGAGGCGGGGACGCTGCCCTCGGTCCGGATCGGTGGCCTTCGCCGGTTCGACCCCGAAGCCATACGGGCCTACGCCCGAGGCGAGTGGAAGCCCGGGTCGCCGGTGGTGGCATTCCCGTCGAGGAGGGCTTGACCGGAGTCTGCCCTAGTCTGACAATGGCAGACATGGACAAGGACACCAGGTTGACCTTTCGAATGTCACAGGCCACTCGCGAGGGGTTGGAGCACGCCGCAGAGGCGGAACGGCGCAGCGTGTCCGACCTCGCGGTGATCATCCTGGAGGACTGGCTGGTCGCGAAGGGCCACCTGCCAGCGCCGGGGCGTCCGAGCCGTAAGGGGAGGAAGTAGCCATGGCATCCGTCTTCCAGCGCGGAAGCAGGTGGTACGTCCGGGTGAAGGACTCGACCAGTAGGTGGATCAACCGGGTCACGACCGCGACGACCAAGACCGAGGCCCGGCGGCTGGCCGAGGACTTGGAGCGCAAGGCCGAGCGTGTCCGGTTCGGGCTGGAGGCCGCACCGTCCGTGGATGGTGGAGGGACCCTGGGCGACCTCATGGCCTGGTGGCTGGATACCTGCGACCGGGCCGCCCCGTCCAACAGCCGCAATCGGTACACCATCCGCCGCCACATCGTCGGTACCGACCTTGCCCGGCTCCCGTTGGTGCAAGTGACGGCTTCAAGAATCGAGGCGTTCCTGGACGGGAAGGCCGCCGAGGGCCTGTCCGCGCAGACCGTGAACCACCTGCGCGGCTACCTGTCGCGGGCCTTCCAGTCGGCGCGCCGCCTCGGGCGGTACACCGGGCCGAACCCGGTGGCCGAGGTCCGAAAACGGCGCGTGTCCTCCAGGCCCCCGGACTACCTCCGCGCCGACGAGGTCCCGGCGGTGATGGCGGCGCTCGATGAGGCGTGGCGTCCGCTGTTCGCCACCGCGCTCTACACCGGGATGCGGAAGGGTGAGCTTCTGGCGCTGCGTAAGACCGATGTAGACCTCGGGGCGGGGCTCATCATGGTGCGGCGGTCCTGGGGCCGGGACACCACCAAGGGCGGGCACGCCGACGCCATCCCCATCGCCTCCGACCTCGCGCCCTTCCTCAAGGCTGCCATCGCCGCCTCGCCCTCGGCGCTGGTGTTCCCGGCGGCGGACGGGTCGATGATGCGGGAGCAGGTGAAGCTCCACGATGTCCTGCGCCGCTCTCTGGGGCGGGCTGGGATCGTCCAGGGCTACCGCCACATCTGCCGGGCGCGTGTGAACGGGGAGGGGAGTCGGGACCCGGTAGCGCTACGCTGCAACCACTCCGAGGTGGCGGCGGACCGCGCTCAGCGCCGGTGCCCCGTACACGGCGATGCGCTGTGGCCGATAGCCGAGGTGAGGCCCATCCGGTTCCACGACCTGCGCCACACG
>Ga0316622_100002709_pt1 | contig 12379 bp, 16 predicted proteins | sample OWC_Aug_OW2_C1_D_FD_207646 | JGI IMG/M metagenome (GOLD analysis project Ga0316622, IMG submission 207646) | Wetland soil microbial communities from Old Woman Creek delta, Ohio, United States - OWC_Aug_OW2_C1_D5_C | ecosystem: Environmental > Terrestrial > Soil > Wetlands | place: USA: Ohio... | reverse complement strand
TGCGGCCAAGCCGGCAGGCGATCTGCCCGGGGAGCTCGGCTGCGCTGTCGTCCCCGGTCGCGCAGTGCCCGTGGCGGGCGGTTTGGGGGTGGCAGAATGGGGACGGCCCTGCGGGCGTGCCCCCCCCGCGCGTCCGGGGCAGTTGCCTCCAGCCGAGGTTGCATGAGCACGAGGCCGTCCCGCGAGCACCCCGACCGCCAGGCGGGCGCCCATGCCCACGGCTGCCAGATCGTCATCCGGCTTGCCGGCGCCGGGCGAAGGATGGGGGGCGCCATCGAAGAGCGGCTGGGAAGCCCGGAGCTCGTCGGCAACGTGCCGGTGCTGGTCCTGTGCGAGCTCGCGCTCCACGGGCCGCTCCGCCCGCGTGATCTGCTGGAGGCGACGAACCTTACCAGCGGCGGGCTGACCAAGCAGCTCGACCACCTGGAGAGCCTTGGCCTGATCGAGCGCGCGTTCGGCACGCTTCGCGATGATCGCCGCGCCAGCGTCGTGTCGTTGACGCCGGAGGGCGCACGGACAGCAGACGCGATCGGCGAGGCGGCCGAGTCACAGCTGGACGAAGTGCGCTCCCTCGTGGACGCGCTGACCCGGCTGATCGATCGGTAGCGGCGCCGACGCCGCCCGGCAGCTGCTGGCGGGACGACCGGTGTCGCGGGCTCGGCGTCGATCAGCCGACCAGCCAGACGCGCACGCCGAGCGCCTCGTACACGGGGCGCGCCCGCGCATCGCCGGACACGAGCGATCGGCCATCCTGACCGGCGGCCGCGCCGACGAGGGCGTCGTAGACGGCGCCGCCCGAGATACCCAACCTTGCGAGCTCTGGACCCAGCGCCTCCGCAGCCTCGGCTTCGAGGAACGTCGTCGCCGGGAAGTCGTGGGCGAGCAAGGCTGCGACCTCGGCCGGCGAGCGGCGGAGTCCGCCGGGCAGGCGCGTGAGAACGGAGTAGGTCTCGAACCAGGCGTGACCGGCGAGGCCCAGGCGGCGGCCGCGGACGGCCTCGAGCGTTGCTGCGTGCGCGTCGTGGTCCTCGACGACAAGGGCGACCGCCGCGCTCGTATCGAGCAGCAGGACCTCGTCCAGGTCAGCGACCATGCCGGTCGGCGTCGATGAGCTCCCGAACGGCCGCGGCGGTGAGGGGCGCGCCCGAGGCCGGGATGAGGAGCAGGCCGCCGTCCTCGCGCAGGCCGCTGCCGCCGACCGGCTCGATGCGGATCGCGGCCCCGTCGAGCTCAAGCTCCACCTCGCCACCGCCGGCGAGCCCGATCCGGTCCCGGAGCGGGCGCGGGACGACGAGGCGTCCTGCCTTGTCGATGGTTGTTCTCATGGCACAAATGATACCACTACCATGGCACAGCTCAGCGCGCCTGCCCGAGGTAGGCCCGAACTCGGGGATGCCCCGGGCGCGGATCAGCTCAGTTGGTGAGCACCACGTCAACGGTGAGCACAGGGGGCAGAACGTGACGACCACCGGATGCCCGCCGAGCGTGTCGTTGACGATCTCGTGCCACATCAGGATCGCGAGCGGGTACGCCCGGGCGGCGCCGTCCACCTCGAGGCTGACCACCGGCGACTGGTCCGTGAGCCAGCCGCGGGCGGCGTCGATGCTCTCGAATGCCGGTGCATCGACCGCTGGGATCCCGTCCCTGGGCGGGCCGCCCCCGCGGAAGTCGCCAAGGTCAACACTCGCCCTGGTGAAGTCCGTCCGCCAGCCGCTCGTGGGCACCCGCAGGCTGCCGAGGTCGGGCGTGCCGTCGGGCGACGCGGCCGGAGCCCCGGCGACCGGATCTGCCGGGGAGCCACCTGGCACCGGCGTCACGGGTGCCGGAGCCGAACCCGACGGCTGGCACGCCGCGACGACGAGCCCCGCGACGACGATCCCGGCGAACAGCATCCTCGCATTCATGGCGCCACCATACGCATCTGTACCCGACCCGGCTGCAGGCGGGATCACTTCTCCACGCCCGCGACGAGGAACGGCGTGCGCGGCAGCTTCGCAGACCCGACGTCAACCGCCCGCGCCGGCCTCGTCGGATCAGGTCGTGGGCTCGGTCGTGGGTGGCACGACTGGGACGCCGGCGGAGCGGAAGTCGGCATCGGTGGCAAGCGCAGCGTCCAGGGAGTCGCGCTCGATGACGGCGAAGCTCAGCCGGTCGACAAACGACACGCCGCTGGGCAGGGCCTCGCGATAGCTGCGCTGGACTCGCAGGTGGAGCGCCGGTTCGACCGGCAGGATCGCGAGGACCGGCAGGATGTCGTCGAGGAGGGCGATCGCCCCATCGACGCCGAACCGCCGCCGCGCGACCGCGAGGCACTCGGCGATGACGTAGCCGTGAGTGAGAAGCTCGGCATCCCGCAGCCCGGCGAACGCGTCCCGGACCGCTGCGTGCCGCGGATCGGCCCGATCCAGCAGCGCCAGCAGGGCGCTCGTGTCAACGAAGACGCGGGTCACCAGTCGGCCTCGCCCGCGATCTCGTCGTGGCGGGCTGCGATGTCGCCGGTCCCGGAGTCGAACCGGCCGGCGGCGGCCAGAGCGCGGCTGAACGCCTCGTCGCGGTGCTTCGCGCCCCCAGGCACCACACGGTCAAGCGCATCACGGACCACCGCGGCGATCGGCACCCCGCGCCGGCGCGCCTCAGATCGGAGGCGCCGCATCTGGTCCTCGGTCAGCGAGATCTGCGTTCGAATCATGTCCAGATGATAACAGCGATCCACTACTGATATCACAGCTTGCCCGAGACCGTGACCTCGGCCGGCTCGAGGCGACGATGGCGCGCCTCGACGCCGAGGCCGCCGCGGCGGTCGCCGCGCCGGCTACGGGCAGCTGACCTCGAAGGACCCGCTGACCGACGGTGCGTCGGCCCCACTGTGGTGCGCCACGAGGTCGATGAACGTCCCCGTTCCCGTCGCCGTCACTGGGCGCCCCTGGGACCGTGTGGCTGCCGATCTGGCCGCTGCCGCCCACCGCCTCGGGCTGTCGCACTCGACCGTGAAGCACTACCTGGCGAACGCGCGGTCCAAGGTGGGCGCGACGACCACGGCGCAGCTCGTGTCGATCCAGGCACCGCGGCTGCCTGAACCGGAGGGGGAGGCCAGACGGAGGAGTAGCCTCGCCGCCCAGACTCCGGCCTGCTCCCAGTTGGATCGTCGGCGGATCGCTGGGCGCGAGCGGATTCACCCCGACCTCGCCTGGCACGCGGTGGCCTGATGCGTTCGCCGCCTACCCCGGCGTACGATGGCGGGCAAGAGGAGGAAGCGATGGCCGATCCAGTGGGTGACATCATCGGCGACTACCGGGCGTTCGCAGCACAGCAGCGCGACCGCCTGCTGGCGCGCGGCATCGACATCGCACCATACGAGCTGAGCCACCTGGCCTTCCGCGTGCCCGAGTGGGATCAGTACGTCCACGTCCGGACGCGGCTGGAGCGCCACGCGGTCGCCAATCGCGAGAACGTCTGGAACGGACGCCCGATCTCCTTGATCGTGCTCACCGAGCCGCTCGAGGTCCTCGATGGCAAGGCGGTCCCGCTGATCGAGCTGATCCCGCCCGTCCACCAGCGCGTCTACAAGATGGGACTCGAGCACCTGGGTGTCGTGGTGGGGGACACGTTCGATGAGTTCATCGAAACGCACAAGCCCGTCCTGACGGGGCAGCAATTCCAGGGCCCGAACAGCATTCCCGATCCCGTGTACATCCTCGTCGAGGACTTCACTCACGTGAAGTTCTATCGCCTCTCGCTCCGGGCATCGGTCGAGCTCTTCGAGGGTCCGTTCCAGGACGGCTTCCACCACGTCGACGGCTGGGTGCCGCAGCGCCTCGTGACCGCGACCGGCCCGAACCCGCTGCCCCGGTGACTGCCGCGGGCTACGACTGCCACCCGCGACCCGCTTCGCGCGCCGGATCGGGCTTGGCGTCGCGGCGACACCGAGCTAGAGTCAGCGTCCGCGCAGCACGTAGGAGGCCATGGATGACTCGTCCGCCGGTCACGACGTCATGACCATCGAGCTGAACCACACGATCGTCTACTCGCGGGACAAGCGCGAGTCGTCGGACTTCCTCGCGAGCCTCTTCGGGCTGCCGGACCCGGTGGCGTGGGGGCCGTTCCTCGCGATCGGCGTCGCGAACCAGGTGACACTCGACTTCCTCGATGCTGACGGCGAGATCGCACCTCAGCACTACTGCTTCCTCGTGGGCGAGGACGAGTTCGACGAGATCTTCGGGCGGATCCAGGCGCAAGGCCTTCCGTACTGGGCAGACCCCGGGAAGGACAAGCCGGGCGAGATCAACACCCACGACGGCGGTCGGGGTGTCTACTTCGATGACCCGAGCGGGCACCGCCTGGAGATCATCACGAGGCCGTACGGCGAGACTCGCGGCTAGGTGAAGCTCCCCGGTGGCGCGGTCATCGGCCGGTGCTAGCGCGCCGCCAGGCCAGTGCCCGCCGCCAGGCCAGTACCCGCCGCCAGACCGGGCGCGGATCGCATGAGGTCGCGGCGCTCCCGCCCTGCGCACGCTGGAACTCCGGCGTCCGCTCCCACTCGCCGTGGGCCAGGAATACGAACTTCTTCACGATGCCTCCTCAGGTGAAGGTGCCTCCCGACGCAGCGCGTCGGCGTAGTTCTCCGGCGTCTCCCCGTCGGTGCCCCACCACGGATGGAACTGGCCCGTCCAGGCCTGCAGACGGCTGAGCGGCTCTCGCTCGAGCGCCAGGAAGTTCGTCCGCCAGAGCTTGCGTCGGTTGACCGTCAGCGAGACCACGGCCGCGATCGTCGCCGACACGACCGCGGTGGCGGTCTCCGGCGAGTACTGCAGGACCGCGAGGTCGGTTCGCATGTCGAACCAGTACGTGAGCTCGGCGAGGGCGATCCCGCCGAGGCCGGCGATAAGCGGCGCCACCCACAGGCTGCCCTTCACGTACTGGCGCGCACGGAAGCGAGTTCGCCAGCTCATGACCGTCCTCCGGCTCGATCCTCGTCGCCGGATGCACTCGCGCGCTGCTCGAGCGCCCGTACGGCCAGGTCCACCGTCGGGAAGACGCGATCCCCGCCCGCGGCCCCGAGCAGCCCGGTCTCGCGGGCGCGCTCGAGCACGGGCGCGTGGACGCTGGCGAAGGCGACCGCCACGCCGCTCCTGCGGAGCTCCCCGACCAGCGACTTGAGCACCTCCGCGCTCGTGACGTCGAGCTCGTCCTGTCCCTCCGCGTCGAAGACGATCGCGCGGGGCCGGGGCACGGCTTCATCGATCATCGCCTTCAGCTGGTCCCGCGCCGTCAGGGCGTTGGCGTAGAACATCGGCGCATCGAGCCGCACGATGAGCACGCCCGGCACGGGCTCGGCCTCAGGGTGCCGCGCCAGGTCCACGTACGCCCCGGCGACCCCGGGGACCCGTCCGAGCGACGAGAGGTGCGGCCGGCTCGAGCGGTAGATGACGAAGGCGAGCGACGCGAGCAGGCCGATCATCATCCCCTGCAGGACGTCGATGAAGACCACGCCGGCGAGGGCCAGGACGCCGAACCAGACCTCGACGGGGGCCTCGCGGCGCAGCCGCAGCAGCTTGCGCGACGACAGGATGTGCCAGATCGCGTGGATGATGAGGGCGGCCAGCACCGCTTCGGGCAGGCTCGTGAAGAGCGGCGTGAGGAAGAGCAGGGTTACGATCGTCGCGGCCCACGCCACGAGGCTGGCGACCTGCGTGCGCGCCCCCGCACCCTCCTTCACGGCCGACCCCGACATGCCGCCCGCGGCGAGCATCCCGCCGAACAGGCCGCTCGCGAGGTTCACGACGGCGTGCGCGTTGAGCTCCTGGTCGGCATCGACCTCGTAGCCGTGCTTCTCGGCGAACTCGTGGGCGACGCCGAGCGACTCGCTGAACGCCACGAGGAGGACGCCGATCGCGGGAAGCACCATCGCCAGGAGGTCCTCGAGCGGCACCGCCGGCAGCGCGGGCGTCGGGAGGCCCTGGGGCAGGGAGCCGACGACGGCCACGCCCCTGCTCTCCAGGTCGAGCGCGGAGCTCAGGGCGATCGCCCCGAACAGGACGACGAGCCCCGCCGGCAGCCGCCGGCTCAGGCGCGGCAGCAGGAACAGCGCCGCCAGGGCGATCGCTCCCACGGCGACGGTCGTGAGGCTCGCCTGCGGGAGCTCGCGGACGATGCCGACCAGCTTCTCGACGGTGTTTCCTTCGGGCTTCTCCACGCCGAAGAGCTTGTTGAGCTGCCCGACCGTCACGAACACGGCGAGGCCCACGACGAAGCCGGCCATCACCGGCTTGGACAGGAACTGGGTGATGAAGCCGAGGCGGGCGATGCCGGCAGCGAGGAACACGAGACCGGTGACGAGCACGAAGGCCGCCGCGTAGGCTGCGTAGGTCTGCGGATCGGACTCGGTCGCGAAGGCCGAGGCGACGAGGGCCGCGGCGACGGACGAGGCGAGGAGCGCAGCCGTCGCCGAGGTGCCGCCCACGCTGAGATGACGCGAGGTGCCGAGCAGCGCGTAGACCAGGAGCGAGATGACGAGCGTGTACAGGCCGGCCTGGGGCGGCAGGCCCGCGATGCCCGCGTAGGCCATCCCCTCGGGGACGACGAGCCCCCATAGGGTGAGGCCGGCGATCACGTCGAGCGACAGCCAGGAGCGATCGTAGGCGGGCAGCCACGCAACGATCGGCACGTACCGGCGGACGTCCATCACATGGCCCCGGGCTTGGCGACCTCGATGCGGCTCGCCTCGTACGCAGCGACGGCGTCGTCCACCTCGAGATACACGTGCTCGGTCCCGATCTTCTCCATGACGCCGGCGCGGGCCAGGTACTCGGCGACCACGGCCTTCAGACGCGCCACGGACACCGTGATCCCGCGCCCCCGGAGATCGTCGGCCAGGTCGGCCAGCATGCCGGCGCCCGTGGAATCGACGTCGCCGATCGACTCGGCGTCGATCACGACCCAGCGGACCGGCGTCGGTGCGGCTCCTTCGGCAACCGCCGCCTCGATGTCGTCGGCGAGCAGCTGCGCGTTCGCGAAGAAGAGCGGCCCGTCGAACCGGTAGACGACCAGCCCGGGCACGGCGACGCCATCCGCCACGCTGTCGACGCCCCGGTAGCTGTCCGTTCCTGGCACACGCACGAGGAAGGTACGGCTGGGCTGGGCTGCCCTGATCGCCACCAGGAACAGGGAGAGCACCACCGTGACCAGGACCCCGGCGATCATCCCGACGGCCACGACGACGGCTGCGGTCAGGAGGGCGAGACCCAGCTCGCGACGGTCCACCCGGGCAAGGTCGCGGAAGGCCACGGGGTCGAGCAGGCCGAACGCGACCACGATGATGACGCCCGCCAGCGCGGACTTCGGCAAGGGCGCAAACAGGGGCGTGAGGAACAGCAGGGTCAGGATGACGAGCACGAGCACACCGAGGTTCATCGCCTGCGACTTGGCCCCGACGTCCGCGGCGGTGAAGCTCCGCGACTGGCTGCCGTTGACCGGGAACCCGCCCGTCAGCGCGGAGCCGATGTTGGCGGCCCCCAGGCCCAGGAACTCCTGGTTGCCGTCGACCGGGTACCCGTCGCGCCTGCCGAGCACCTGGCCCGTGACGCCGCTGTCGGCGTAGACCAGCAGCGCGATGCCGATGGCAGGTGCCGCGAGCGAGGCGAGGTCGGCCAGGCTCACGGCGGGCAGGCCCACCGCGGGAAGGCCAGGCTCGATCGTCCCGACCACGGCAACGCCCTGCGCGGCAAGGTCGGCGATCGCGCTCACCGCGATGGCCGCCAGGACGGCCACGAGATATGCGGGAAGGCGGCGGTCGATCCGGCGCACCAGGAGCACGACTCCGATCACGCCGAGCCCGACGAGCAGCGTCGTGATGTCCGTCTCGCTCACGCGGGTCACCGTCTCGATCAGCTCTGCGATCGTGTCGTCCTGCGCCTCGAGCTTGATGCCGATGAGGCTGTCGAGCTGGCTCACGATCATCACGATCGCGGAGCCCGCCACATAGCCGAGCAGCAGGGGGCGTGACAGGAAGCGGGTCACGAACCCGAGACCGACCACGCCGGCCAGCAGCATCCAGGCGCCGGTCATGAGCGCCAGGCCGCCCGTGAGCGCGAGGAAGCGGGCCGGGTCGCCCGCGGCCAGGGGCGCAACGACGGTGGCCGTCAGCAAGGCAACCGTCGCCTCCGGTCCGACGTTCATACTGCGGACGCCGCCCAGCAGCACGTAGCCGATCGCGGCCCCCATCGCCGCGTACAGGCCGACGACGGCGTCCACCTGCGCGAGCTGCGCGTACGCGAGCGCCTGCGGCACGAGCAGCGCCCAGACCGTCACCGCCGCGAGCCCGTCGGGCCGCAGCCAGGCCCGGTCATACGTCCGGGCGAGCCCGACCGCCGGGACCCTGGCTGCGATACGCCCGGCCAGGCCGGGCGGAGTGGCAGGCTCCGTCATGTGCTCCATCCTCGCGACGCGCTCCCTCGGGCAGGCTGATCACCCGGTCGCAGCCGTCTCCACGCGTATCAAACGCCAGCGCGACCGGGACCCGCATCGCACCGGAAGGGCGATGCAGAACTCAGTCGTGCTGCCGGGGTCCCGTCAGCCGGAGCCCGGCGAAGGGCTCGAGCAGCCCGAGCTCGATCGCCCTGTCGACCGCCTCGCCCCGGCTGGACACGCCGAGCTTCCCGTAGATCGACACGACCTGGGCCTTCACCGTGTGCTTCGACACGTGCAGCCGATCGGCGATCTCCTCGAACTTCAGGTGGGTCGAGAGCATGGGGAGCACCCGCAGCTCGGCTGGCGTGAGGGTGGATGGGAGGGCAAGGGTTTCGGACGCCCCGTGGACTCGCCCGCGGATCTCGGCTAGCTGCTCCGCGAGCACGCCGAGGTCGGGCCGCCGCTTGAGGATCCGCTCGGCCTCCGCGACGGCGCTCCCTGCACCCGCCGGATCGGCGATGGCGAGATAGGCCCGGGCGACCTCCAGCAACGCCACGATGACGGTGGGCGGCAGCGCGTGCGAGGCCAGCGGCCGTACCAGTTGCGCGTGGACCAGCTCCTCCCGCCCATGCGCGAGGTCTCCGTGGTGGATGGCGACACGGGCGGCCACCGCGTGTACGAGCGCGGTGGAGGCCGCCGCGCCGAGCTGCACCCGGTCGATCCTCCGATGACTCTCGCGCGCATACTCAGCTGCCCGCTCCCAGTCACCACGCCCCATCGCCATGCTCGCCCGCAGGGCAAGGGCATAGAAGGCGTGGCTCTCACCGGGCGGCGCCGCATCCACGGCGCCCGCGAGCGCGGCGTCGGCGGCGGCGGTATCGCCGAGCATCAGGTGGGTCTGCGCGAGCGCCTCCAGGGCCACCGTCCGCCACGGACTCCCAGGGGTCTCTGCGACGACGGCTGCGGCGGCATTCTCGTAGGCGTCGGTGGATCCACGGCGAACCATGATCGCACGCAGCATCGACCGGGCCGACGGGAAGGAGGCCGACCCGTTGGCGGGCACGCCGTCGAAGCTGGATCGCTCGACGATGTCGGCCATGCGATCGGCCTCGTCCGGTCGTCCGCTGAGCGCGAAGACCAACGCGGCGCCGACGGCGAGCGTCGGGCGGCGCGAAAAGACGCCGTCATCGAACGCCTGGAACCACCGGGTGAGCCGGTCCCCATGGCCGAGCATATACGTCCGCAAGGTGGCGGCTTCCACGAGGATCGCGGCAGCGTCGGTGTCGCCACTCGCGATCGAGTGTTCGATGGCCAGCTCCGGTCGGCCGGCCTCGAGGTACCACGCCGATGCCCGGCGGTGGAGCTCGGGACGGGACCCGGGTTCGCGGCACTCGAGGTCCGCCTCGAGGTAGTCGCGCAGCAGGTGGTGGTAGCGAAAGGACGGCGCGCTGCCCGGCAACTCGCTGATCAGCAGATTCGCATGGGCGAGCCTGCGCAGTCGATCCATCGCGTCCGGCCGGGCCGAGACGGCCTCGGCAAGTCCCGGCTCGAGGACATCGACGATCGAGGTCCGCGTGAGCAGCCCCACATCGAGGTCGTCGAGCATGGGTCTGAGCTCCGACCGGAGGTACTCCGCGACGTAGCCGTCCCGACCCGACACCTGGCCGGCGCCGAAGGGGTGCGTCGCGTCGCGCTCGTGGGCCAGCGCCGCCAGGTAGATCGCCGCCGCCCACCCCTCCGTCCGCTCCGCGAGCACGCGTGCCTGCTCGTGGGTCAATCGAAGTCCGGCCGCGGCAGCAAGAGCCTCCGCCTCGTTGGCGTCGAAGGCCAGTTCATCCTTCCCGATCTCGAGCAGCGCCCGATTGGCGCGGAGCCGGCCGACGGGCAGGTCGGGCGTCGTCCGCGCGGCCATGACGACCCGGAAGCCGGGGGGCAGGTGCTCGAGCAACGAGGCGAGCGCGTCCAGGCAGGTGCGGTCCTGGAGGCGATGCAGGTCGTCGAGGACGAGGACCCCCGGGCGACGCCACCGGTGGAGCTCCGAGGCCAGCCGGGGGACAGCCGCCGCGAGGATGCGCGTCCCTGACGCCGTCAGCGCACCGCCGGAGGAGGGATCGATCGGCTCGACCCGGTCGATCGCCGCGGCGACGTAGGTGAGAAAGACGCTCGGATCGTTGTCGAACTCGCCCAGGGTCAACCAGGCGACATCCTGCTCCGCCCGGGCGGCCCAGTCGGCCAGCAGCACGGTCTTCCCGTACCCCGGCGGCGCCACGACCAGGACGGTCGGGGCTGCAGGCTCGGCCGAGAGCAGCCTGATCAGCCGCCCCCGGGAGACGACCCCGGGATGCGGCTCGGGCCGGATGAGCTTCGCCTCGACGAGGGGGAAGGATGGCTGGAAGGCTCCCGGGCCTCGTCTCTCACGGCCCGCGCCCCGTCCGGGCCTCCGTCGCTCGCCCTGTGCTGTCGCCGTGGTGCTTCCTCATCGGGTGGATTCCGCCCGAAGAACCTACACCATCGGTCCTGGCGCCGCGTGGATGCTGGAGCGGGGTCGGCGCCGGCGATCAACCGGGGGACCGAATCTCCTCGAGGGCCCGGTCCACGTCATAGCCGGCTGCAAGCGCGATCCGCGAGGCTGCGGCCACCACCCGAGGCGATCCGACCGACCCAGCCGTCGCGACCAGGGTGGCCAGGAGGTCGTCGAGCGACGCCCCCGCCCGAATCGCCGCTTCGACGGCCGGCTGGTATGAGGATTGCGGGGCATCCAGCGGCACGAGGACCGCGACACGGATCAGCGATTCCGTCCGCTCGTCGAGTCGCGGGGCGCCGGGCCTGCCGCGGTCTGGGTCGGCGACGGCCGCGAGCAACGCCTTGTCCCCGATCGCCAGCCGACGAAACGCCTCCTCGGCGGACATCATGGTCTCGCTCCTCGTGGTCGTGACGCCTCCATCCCACCCGGCGCTGGTGTCATTGAGGACCGTTCGACGAGGATGCGCATCGCCCGTCGCGTGCGATGCGGCACCGCGGCATCGGCGCTTCACTTGCGAAGCAAGCGAGAGCCGGCCCGCGACGTGGGCTGTCCTCGCCCGGCGCAAGGAGGCACCACATGCTGGGACCGCTGGAGTACATCGTCATCGGGTTCGCCGGCAACACCTTCGACGGCAGCATCGCCCGCGAGATCGAGAGGGTGGTCGAGAACGGGACGATCCGCCTCGTCGATGTCGTGTTCGTGGGGAAGGACGCCGACGGCGACGTCATCATTCTCGAGCTCGACAACAAGGATGATCCCCGGTTCGCGCCCTTTGCCGGCATCCTGGCCGACCGGATGGCCCTGCTCACCCCCGAGGATCTGGAGCAGGTCGCGGCGGAGCTTCCGGCCAACACTTCCGGCATGGTGATGCTGTTCGAGCATCGCTGGGCGGAGCGCATCAAGGAGGCGATGGCTGCGGCGGGCGGATTCCTCGTCGCCCGCTCCGTGATCCCCCCCGAGGCGCTCGCTGCCATCAGCGACGAGCTCGAGGCGCATGTCGCTGCCGTCGCCGCGCCCACTCCCTGACCACACGCACGCCACAGGGGGTTGATCCGATGTTGATGCGACGACGCGGTGCGCCCCTTCTGGCCGCGGCGGCCACGACGGCCGTGGTTGCCGGGACAGCAGGTGCGGTGCACCACCACCAGCAGCAGAAGTACGCGCGCGAGGAGGCGGAGCAACAGGCCGCCTACCAGCAGGCCTATCAGCAGGCGAGATGGCTGCCGCCGCGCAGGCGCCCGCACCGGCCGCTGCGAACGCGCCCGCGATCGACATGGACCAACTCAAGCAGCTGGGTGACCTTCACGCGGCAGGCGTCCTCACGGACGAGGAGTTCGTCGCCGCCAAAGCCAAGATCCTCGGGTAGTCCTGCGGGCGTGCCACGCGCGCGACAGATCACACACGGAGGGAGTGAACGCTCATGAGAAATCCGCCCGTCCTCGTCTCGGT
>Ga0316622_100002708_pt1 | contig 12380 bp, 3 predicted proteins | sample OWC_Aug_OW2_C1_D_FD_207646 | JGI IMG/M metagenome (GOLD analysis project Ga0316622, IMG submission 207646) | Wetland soil microbial communities from Old Woman Creek delta, Ohio, United States - OWC_Aug_OW2_C1_D5_C | ecosystem: Environmental > Terrestrial > Soil > Wetlands | place: USA: Ohio... | reverse complement strand
TCCTAAACGCCGCTCCCGTGGCGACGGTGCTGCGGCCGGGCGCGCAGGCCACCGTGGCCGAGGGCTTGACCCTCCTGCTGGAGGGCACGGCCGAGGACACCGCGTCGGACTCGCGATCCCTCGTGCTCGAGTGGGTTGTCGATGGCCGGGTGGTACCGGGCCAGCGCGCGATTGTGTCGTTCAACACGTCCGGCGCGCACGAGGCCGTCCTCCGTGCTGCCGACCGTCACGGCGCGGTCGGCGAGGCGAGGGTCAACATCACCGTGAGGAACCTGCCTCCGGAGGTCATGGCCAGCGTTGGCCCGCTTGCGGTGCTGGTCGGCGAATGGCTGAACCTCACGGCAGAGGGCGACGACAACCCATCCGACCGGTCATCGCTCAGCGTCGAGTGGGACCTCGGGGACGGCAACGTCTCCTCGGAGTGGTCGCTTGCGCACAACTACTCGAGGGCGGGGACCTACCGCGTGACGGTCACGGTCACCGACGACGACAACGAGACCGCCTCGGCGACGTTCACGGTCGTCGTCAGCGAGAGGCCCGCGCCCCCTCCGCCGCCGCCACCGACAGGGGAGGGCGAGAGGGGCTTCGCCCTCTCGTCGATGATGCTCGTTGGCATCGGGGTCGTGGTCGCGGTCGTCCTGGTCGCGGCGGCGCTTCTCGTGATGGCCGACCGAGGCGCCCGAGGGGCCAGCTAGCCGCGGGGGCATGCGTCGAGCATCTGCCTCAGCAGGCGCGTCGGCAGCCCCACCACGGTCTCGACGTCACCCTCGAGGGCGGCGACGAAGGCGCCCGCGCGGCCCTGGACCGCGTAGCCGCCCGCCTTGCCCACGCCCTCGCCCGAGGCGGCGTACGAGGTGACGTCACCGTCCGAGAGGGGCCTGAAGGTCACCCTTGCGGCGTCGGCCTCGACCGCGGGGGATTCGCCGTCCGGCCGCGCCACCGCGACCGCGGTCACGACCGTGTGGGCACGGCCCGAGAGCGCCCTCATCATCCTCGCCACGTCGGCCGCGTCGCGCGCCTTGGGCAGGATGTCGTCGTCAATGGCTACGACAGTGTCCGCCGCGACGACGACCGCGCCTGGCCTCGCCCACGCGACGGCGCGTGCCTTGGCCAACGCCCTCGCCCGCGCGGTGGCCTCGGGACCATTCGCGTCGATGGCGTCCTCGTCGATGCCGGGGTCGACGGCCTCGAAGGCGACGCCCATCCCCTTTAGCAATCGGTGGCGCCTCTCCGAGGTCGAGGCGAGCACGACATGGGGCGGGAGCGCGCAGGGCATCGGGTCCCTCATCGGCCTGGGGGTTGATGAATGCCACGCACCACCAGGGCCAGGCCTGGAAATGGCGGGGGACCCGGGGGCCGGCCTCGACTTCGGGCCGGGCCATGGCACGCGGTCATCGGACCCGTGATGGGGTGGGGTGGGTGGACCGGAGGGTATGGGGTCCAGGGCAGCGCCCTTGACCCCCCACCCACACCACACCCCACCCCCGTTTAGCCTGAGGGCTCGGGCTCACGGGTTGCGTTTCGACAGGGCCCTTGAGATGACCACCACCGACACGACGAGCGCGACCGCGAAGACCGCGACGATGAGGGCGATGTCCTGGGGGTCGTACCCCTCCTCCTCGGGCGTCTCCGTCTCCGGGGGCGCGTAGCTGTACGTGACCGAGAACGCCTGGGTCTCGTTCGCGTTGCCGTAGGCGTCGACCACGCGGAGGACGATTGAGTTCTCGCCCTCCCCGAGCCTCCTGACGATGGTGAATGCGCCGTCAGGGGCGATGGGGGAGTACCTGTCCACCGTCGTTGTGCCCGCGCGCGTGTGCCTGACCTCGATGGCCGTGACTCCGGGCGTCGTCTTGCCCTTGATGACCAGGGTGTTGTCGGGGGCCTGCACGATGCGCGTGTCGGGGGCGTACTCGACCGTGAGGTCCGGCCTCGTCGTGCCCACGCTCACGTGTATCGTGAGGCTGGCCGCGTTCCCGACGCCGTCGACGGCCTCGATGAGGATTTCAGCGGGACCGTCCGCGGCGAGCGTCACCGTCGTCTCGAACGCCCCGTCCCCGTCGACCTGGACCGCCTTCCCGGCCACCTTCAGCGTGGACAGGTCCCCGCCGACCTTCCCGGCCACGACGATGTCGCGGACGTTGGTGACGAACGGGGACCTGGCGGGGCTCTCGATGGCGAGCACGGGGGCCTTGGTGTCGAGCACGACGTTCAGCGTGATTGCCCTCTCGTTCCCGATGGCGTCCAGGCAGCGGACCTGTATAGTGTTCGCGCCCTCGTTGAGCGTGACCTGCGTGCTGAAGGTCCACTCGTGCTCTATCAGCCTGCCGTCGAGCAGGAGGAGGGCCTCCAGGTCGACGGTGCCGCTCACCTCGATGAACCTCTCGTTGGTGGCGAGACCGTCCGCGGGCGTGATGACCTCGATCGAGGGAGGGGTCGTGTCCACCGTGATGGTCCTGGTGATGCGCGCGGTGTTGCCGGCCGCGTCCACGGCGTGCACGACGATTGTGCAAATCCCCTCAACGAGCTCGATCTCGTGGGAGAAGGTCCCGTCCTGCCTCGGCAGCACCGTCACGTTGTCGACCAGCAGGACGTTCCCCGGCCCGTAGGCCGACATCCTGATGGCCGTGCCGCGCTCGGCATCGCCCTCGACGCTCAGCGACTTCGAGTCCAGGACCATCCCGTCGCTCGGGTACAGGACCGTGAGCGGGGGCGGCGACCTGTCGAGGATGACGCTCAGTGTTATCGAGGCGAGGTTGCCCGCCGCGTCGGCGGCGTCGACGTAGATGAGGTTGCTGCCGTCCGTCAGGTCGATGGGCACAAGCACGCTGCCCGACGTGTCCGCGACCGGGACGCCGTTGACATGGACCTCCGCGCCCTGCTCGAACCTGCAGTCCATGGTGATGGTGTGCATGCTCGTGATGGCGCCCTCCTCGGGATCCACTATCTCGAGCATCGGTGGCGTACGGTCGACCACGAGCCTCAGCGTGGTCTCGTTCGAGTTCAGCGCGGAGTCGACCACGCGCAGGTGGATGACGATGGTGCCCTCCGGGACGCCCTCGAACGTCTGCTGGAACTCGAATGTGGGCCCGACCGATATGTTGACCACCTCGAGCTCCGGCTGCCCCTCGAGAGCGTAAGACAGCTTGGCCTCCACCAGCCCGGAGCCCACCTCGACCACGAGCCCGTGCACGGTGAGCGCCGTCACGCTCAGTTGGTCGTCCGGTATCGGGGAGGAGATGCTTATCTGGGGGACGAAGTCGTCGATGAGCAGGAACCACAGCGCGTCCGGGCCGACCAGGTCCTTGTCCAGGTCGACCGTGAACCTGTCCACGGAGCCGGACTTGGCCACGGTGATTGTGTAGGGCGTCCACAGCGAGTAGGTAGTGTCCAGGATCGACCACTGGGGGTACCGCATGGCCTTGACGTGGCCCTCCAGGTCCGTGAGGTCGGAACCGGAGAACATGCCGTTGCGGCTGTAGCGCACGACGAGGGCGTCGGCGACAGGCTGGTGCGTGTCCTCGCCGAATGCATCGCCCCAGGTCACCCACATCTCGATGTTGAACCAGACGTTTATGGAGCCCGTGCCGATGACCCGGCCGGAGCCTATGGGGATGTCGCACTGGACCGCGTCCACCATCGAGTTCTCGGCGATGATGGCCAGCGACGTCCGCGGACCGATGACGACGCCCCTGAGGGTCACGATGGTGTTCTTGAAGAAGAAGGCGTTCCCGGTGCAGTCGATGGACATGTCCGCCATCGTGAGCGCCATCTTGGGACCCGCCTTCTCCTTCGCCACGATCGAGTAGATGTCGATGCAGTCCTTGAACGAGTTGCCCGAGATGACGGGCGGGGCGAGGTACATGTACTGCAGGTCGATGACGTAGTCCTCGCACTCCTCGAAGTAGTTGTCCGTGACGGTCACCTCGCCGTAGTCCTTGAACACCTTGCCCGTGCAGCGCAGGACGGTGTTGTTGCGTATCCGGGTCACGGCATTGTAGTCGTAGCCGTCGAGGTTCGCGTCTATGAGGTAGTCGAGGACTGGGCCCGCGTTGTCCCTTATCTCGTTGTTGTCGATGAGGAGGGTCAGCTTGGTGTGGTAGATGCCGGTGTAGGCCAGGTATATCATGGTCCCGGAGTTGTTGAAGATCGTGTTGTGGTGGAAGTCGACGTCCGCGTACAGGGACGCGATGGTGTACTCCGTCAGCCGGATGAACCACGAGTTGACCTCGCTTATGGTGTTGTACGAGACCTCGAGCGAGCCGCCCCACCTGATGTCGATGACGGGCCGGTTGGTGAGGAGGGACGTCGTGTCGCGGAACGTGTTGTTGCTGATGATGTACTCGGCGGGCTTCTTGCCGTTCAGGTCGCCGCCCTCGCAGTCGAGGAAGATGCCGTAGGAGTACTTGTTCCCGATGAACTCGTTGTTCACGATGTAGGCGTACTCCCGACGGTAGTTGTAGAGCAGGTAGTCGGCCGTGAGCTCGGTGTTGTTGATGAACTTGTTGCCGTCAAGGATTGTGCGCTCCTTGCCGCCCGTGTCCTGGTAGCTCCTGCCCTGCATGTCGAAGAAACGGCCCCGGTTGTCCCTGAAGGTGTTCCACCGGAACAGCAGGTACCGGTCGAAGAGGTTCATGCGCTCGTAGCTGCTCGAGAGAGGGTAGTAGAACAGCGCGGTGGCCCCCTGCCTGCAGGTGGCGAAGACGTTGCGCTCCACCGTCAGGTTCTCGTACAGGAAGAAGCTCTTGAGGTTCGTCTGCCCGGCCCCGGGCCCCACGTTGTACGTGGGGGCGCACACCCTCCCCGTCAGGTTCGTGAACGTCGAGTTGGAGATGCGCACGTTCATGTAGTACGTCTTGAACAGCAGCATCGCGGGGGTCTCTGCGAAGCTGAACAGGTTGTTGCCCCCGTCGACCCTCACCCTGTCGATGATCACGTTCGACACGTACGTGGGCGGCACCAGCCCCTGGTTGTTGGTGTTGAGCGCGACAGAGATGAGCGGCGTCACGCGCATCCCCAGGTCCTCGAAGTCCGTGTCGGAGATGCTCAGCCGGAAGGTGAACGGCCCCGCGGTCTGCGCCAAGTGGTTGACCGTCGCCTGGATGACCGTCACGGCCTGGGGATACAGGTACTTCGTGTGCCCATTGTAGGGGTAGCCGGAGTAGGAGTAGACGGCCGTGGCCGGGCCGATCCTCGTGTCCTTGAGCGACACGCGGCTCAGCTCGACGTCCTTGTACTCGAGGACGCTTATGCCGTGGGGGTAGAAGTAGCTGTAGGTGTACCAATAGCTGGAGCCGGAGTACTGGTTGATGAGGAACCACCTCAGGTTGAAGTTCATGGTCCCGTTCTGGATGACGAGCCCCGAGACCTTTGCCATGGCGTTGCCGTCGATGAGCAGCATGTAGAAGTGCCAGTTGACGTAGGCGTAGCCGTAGTTGGACATCTTCCTGATGCGCGCCTCGCCGGTCATGACGCCGTTCAGGTAAAGCTCCAGGTTCCTCAGGACGGGCGTCCCGCCCGAGACCCAGACGGCAGCGGTGGTGACCGTGAACTGGTATGTCGACGTGTCGGGCAGCGTCTTGTCGAGCCAGAACGTCGTCATGTTGTTGAGGTGCAGCTTCGTGTCCTCGACCGTGGTGCTGTTGGCGTTAAGGAGGTAGAGGCCGCACCCGCTAGCGTTGAGGATGGTGCAGTTCCTCACCGTCACCTTCTCCTGGGTCCTGAGCTGCAGCCCCATGTGGCTGCCGTTGATGACGGTGCGGCTGAGGCTCGCCTTCCCGAGTATCTGGAGGCTGTAGCCGTCGTCCTGCACCAGGTTCGCGATGTGGCTGCCGACGGTGGTCAGGCTCCCGCTCGGGTTGACCTTGAACGAGAACTGGTTGGGCATGCTGGCGTTGATCAGCACGACGCTGTTCGAGAGCGAGAGCGTGCTGTTGACCGTGATGTTGCCCTCGACGACGACCGTCTCGTCCCGCACCGTCGTGGGGTTCTCGATGACCCAGTCCCCCGTGGCCGGGGGCAGGTCTCCCGTGATGCTCGCGGCCGCGGACAGCGAGCACAGCACCGTCAGCAAGAGGAGCGCGAGGCCTGCCAGGGCGATGGGGAGCGCCATGCGCCCTTCCAGCGCGATGTCTGCCGTGCGCATTCAGTCCACCTCCTGCTCGCTCTCGTCGGCGATGATGTCGTCCTCCGCTCCCTGGTCCGAGAGGCCCTTGTCCTCCTTCCCCATCTCCTTGACGGGCTGGGGCTTCGCGCGCACCGTCGGTGTCCTGCGGGTCTGTGGTCGGGCGATGGGCCGAGGACCCCCCTTCGAGGTACCTGGTGCGGCCGGGGCGCCCGCCCTGGTGGTCGCGACGCCCTCGCCGGCCTGGGCCTTCGGTGCCTCCGTTGCCGCGGGTGGTGCCGGGGTCGCGGCCAGCGCCGCCTTGGGCTGCCCAGCCTCGGCCTCGGCCTCGGCCTCGACCTCGACCGTGAGGGATTTGTCCTCCGGCTCGGTCGCGGGGACGCGCCTCCTCCCCATCCGTATCAGGATGACCACCACGATGAGGACGAGCACGAAGATGAGGATGGCCACGTAGAGGAACGTCCGGCCGGCCTCGTCCTCGGTCACCTCACCCGTGGTCTCCCTGGCGTAGGTGACGCCCTCCACGACCGTCCGTGCGTTGCCGGCCGCGTCCGTGGACACGACCGTGATGGTCGTCTCGCCCTTCTCGCTGATGGAGCAGTAGGCCAGGAAGCTCCCATCGAGGCCGACGAGGACGAGAACGCCGTTCACGTAGACCATCGAGCCGGGCTCGGTGTAGCCCGTCAGGTCGACCATGCGGCTGGGGGTCGTCCTCTTGCCCTCCTTCCACGCGGTGGGACTGAGCTCGATGACCAGTGTCGGTGCCGCGGTGTCGAGCCAGACCTCGACCGTCTGGTTCGCGCGGTTGCCCACGGCGTCCTCCACCATCACCGTTATCTCGTTCCTGCCCTCGACCAGGTCCACCGGCACCGAGAAGATGCCGTTGACCGGGTCCGAGAGCGTGTGCTCGACCCCGTTCACCGTGACGGTGTCGGTCGTCACGACGCCGTCCATCCAGACGGTTCCCACAACGGATATCGTCATCGTGTTGGCGGTCGTGACCTTGCCGCGGGGGCTCGTTATGGCGAGGTATGGGGGCCTCGTGTCGATGCGGACCACGATGAGCTGCGTGTTGACGTTCCCCGCCGGGTCGATTGACGTGAGGACGATGCTGTTGTCCCCCTCGATGCAGAGTATGGCCCGCTGGAAGAACCCGTTCTGCAGCGTCACGTCGTCATCGTTGATGAGGAACCTCGACGTCGCCTCCGTGGTGCCGACTATGATTATCTCGGGATGGTCGAAGGTGGTGCCCGGCAGGGGCGTGGTGACCTTTATCCACGGGGGAGTGTCGTCAAGGACCACGAGCCGGTCGATGGTCAGCACGTTGCCCGCGAGGTCTTTTACCCTGAAGTGGATGATGGTCTCGGTGCTGACGAGGTCCCTCGGAAGCTCCAGGCTGCCGGTGCCCAACGGGTAGGCCTCCGAACCGTAGGGGACGAGCTGGTCGTCGATGGTGACCTCGAGGTCGGCCTCCAGCTGCGCGATGATGGTCAGCCTGCTCTGGTTCACCGTGGCCCCCTCGGTGGGGCTGACGAGCTGGAAGTAGGGCTTCTGCGTGTCCAGCCTCACCGTGACCCTCACCACCTGGACGTTGCCCATGGGATCCACCGCTATCACCGTCAGCGTGTTCGGCCCCTCGACGAGGGTGACCTCGATGGTGAACATGGAGACGATGACGTTGGCATCGAGCCCGTTGACCGTGACGAGGCTGCCAGGCTCCGTCACGCCGCGCACGAGGCACCGCGGGTTGCTCGTGATGTAGCCCTCGGTGGGGAAGTTGACCAGGACCTTCGGCGGGGTCGGGTCGACGCGGACGAAAACGTAAGTCGTCCTCGAGTTCCCCGCGTAGTCGATGGCCCTCGCCCTGAGGTCGAACATGCCGCCGGTCTCGCTGATGAGCTCGGCGCTCACGTGGAAGGTGTGGGACCACTTCAGGGTGCCGGATGCCACCTCCCAGTTGACGCCGTCGAGCGAGAGCTCCACGCGGTCGATGCCCGACTGGTAGTCCCAGGCCGAACCGCGCACGTCCAGCGTCGTGGACTGCTGGGAGTGGCCTGGCCTCGGATAGTTGATGTAGACCTCGGGGTTGACGTTGTCCCTCATGATGGTGAGGACGACCATGTTGCGGTCGAGCTTGACGCCCACCGACTTGCTCACCTGGGCGCAGGTTATCCTGATGTTGTAAGGCGAGCTCGAGAACAGGCCCGTGCTCCTGATGATGTACGAGTTCATCGACATCGTCGGGAGGGCCCCGTCCTGCTGCATGATTGTCTGGGCGGTCAGGAGGTTGTCCATGTTGTCGGTCATCTCCACCATGCTGCCTATCGCCGGCGCGCCCGTGTCCCACCTGACGATGATGGTCAGGTTGTAGTACAGGAAGACCTCGCCGCCCGAGGCGGCCTTGAACTTCTGCGCGTCGACGGCGGTGAACTCGCAGTAGTACACCCTCACCCTGTTGGCCGTGCTCATGATGTTCTCGAGCAGTATGTCCTTGATGGTGCAGTACCAAACCTCGCCGGGGTAGCCCTGGATTATCATGCCCTGCTGGGCCGTCCAGACGGTGGTGAAGTTGATGTAGAGCTGGCGAGCGCCCAGCGCGTTCATGAGGTCGTTCGTGATCTTGATGCCGGCGCCGTCCACCTGCTCGATGGTGACGTACTCTATCACGATGAAGCCCTTGACCTGCTGGGCCGACCCCGTGGGACCGGTGTAGATGTCGATGCCGTCCCTGCCGGCGTTGCGGATGGTGGTGTTCCTCACGAGGACCGTCGCCTCTGGCGTCAGGCTGCTCTGGGCCCTGACGTAGAGGCCCGTGAGGACGCTGTTCTCGATTGTGCAGTCCGTGACGCGCACGTCGAACCCGGCCGTGTCCGCGTACTCCGCGTCGTAGAACAGGAACACGCCCATGGTGTCGTTGATGCGGGTGTCGTTCATGTGCAGATAGAGCATGCCCTTCGGGGAGTTCGGGCGTATCAGGATGGCATAGTCGAGGCAGTGGTCTATCGTGCAGTTCTCGAGGAAGTAGCCTATCTCCTGGTCCTGGTCGATGTTGTTGGCGGTCACCGCGAGGACGGATTTGCCGTGCCGCTCGAACGTGGTGTTGTTGACCATGACCTTGGCGTGCGGCTCCGTCATCCCGGCGTACGTGGACATGTCCGGGCGGACGTTCGCGTCCATGAGTATGGCATGGCCAGGGTTGTCGTGGAAGTAGCAGCCCTCCACGAGGAACTCGCCCGGGGAGCCGCCCTCGTTGAGCACCCTGTAGATGGCGGCCTCGGTGCACTCGGTGAACTCGCAGCCGATGAAGTAGAACGACCTCGGGATGCCCCCGACGCCGAATGAGCCCTTGCCCATGTCCCAGTACCACACGCCGCCGGGGTTGCACCGCCTGAACGTGCAGTTCTGGAAGTAGAACAGGTCCCATCCGCCGCCAACCGTGCCGTACCGCCACGTGAATATCGCGCTGAGGCGGTTGTACATCGGGTCCATCGCTATGTCCTCGAAGACCGTGTTCTCGCAGTGGATCACGTGCTTGCTGATGGTGTAGTACCGGATGTCGTAAATGCCGGTGTTCTTGATGTTGTAGATGTGGCTGTTGAGGATGGTGGTGTTGAAGAAGCCCAGGTCCGCCGGGGCGTTGGACTTGCCGTCCGAGCAGAGGAACATCCCCTGGTCGCCTATGTTGTAGAGCTCGAGCTCGTCCATGGTCGTGTTCATGGTGCCGTAGCCGGCGTCCGGGCCCACACCGTAGGTCTTCTGGCCGTCCTCGAGCGTGATGCCGATGCCGAGCACGTCGTGGACCTTGGTCTTGTAGATGCCCACCGTGTAGTTGCCGTCGTTGAAGTAGGACGCGAACCACAATCCGTGCAGCGTCGCGGTGTGGAAATCGCTCTCGACGAGGTTCACCGAGTAGGCGCTGTAGGGGTTCTTGTCGTTGACGTGGAAGAAGGCCAGCGTCCCGTCGGAGTCGAATATCTCCGAGTTGGAGATGTTCACGTTGCTGTTCGTCGAGTAGAACGAGTAGACGGTGTTGGTCCGGTGCATGGTGACGTACGAGAGCTGCGCGTAGGTGGACATCACGGAGACGCCGCCGCCGGTGGTCGGGTTGCTGATCAGCCCGACGAGCTCGCTGTTGCTGATGTAGAGCTCGCCGTGGGCCTCGATGTAGAAGCCGGTGGCGCCCCCGGTGCCGTCGAACGTGCAGAGCTCGATGTCGAGCGTGCACCCCACGTCCGAGAATATCCGCACGGGGAGCAGGCCCCCGACGCCCTCGAACGAGAAGTCGCAGTCGAGTATCTTGAGCGACGTGCCGTTGGTGAGCGTTATGTTGTACTGGACGTCCCACTCCTCGTAGGAGATCAAGATGGGCTGGCCCGAGTTGAAGACCCAGTCCTCGGTCGGCGCCTCCTCGTAGTCGTCGGGGTCCGCCCTGGCGGCGGACGCCGCCATGACCGCGAGAAGCGCGATGACCGCCACAACCAGCATCGATGCGAGGACCGTCCTGCCGATGTGCCCGTGGTCCATCTCACCTCACCTCCTTCTTGGACGTCGCGATGTACAGGTACAGGCTCACCACGAGGACCGTCACCGCCACCACGAGCAGAATGACGCTCCACAGCCCGTACGGGGTCTCCTCGGCCGCCTCCACGGGCGCCGGCGGGATGTACTCCGTGTACTCGTACAGAACCACCCGCGTGTCCGTCCTCACGTTCCCGGCGTCGTCGCGCACCTCGACGGTCACGGTGTTGTTGCCGGCGAGCAGCGAGAGCTCCACCGTGAAGACGCCCGCCTCGACGGCGTACGGCATGTTGTTGATGTACACCGTCGCCACCTCCTCGTCCGTCAGACCGTCGATGAGCACCTCGGGCTCGTTGCTGACGGCGGGCAGCGCCTTGATGCTGAGGCTGGGGGCGATGACATCGTAGACGACATGGCACGTCCAGGCAACCGTGTTGCCCGCCATGTCCATGGCCCTGACCAAGATGTACTGGTCGAGGTCCTCCGCCCTCAGTAAAAGGTCGTACTCCCACGTCGCCATCCCGTGCCAGTCGCCCGAGACCAGCACGACGTCGACCTGGTTGCCCCTGTACTCGACCGTGACGCCGCTGCCCGCCCTGTCGGCCCCCACGGAGGTGCCCGCGAAATGCACCGTGGCGCTCCGCGTGAGGACGTACGCATCGGGCGGGGAGAGCATCCGCAGCTGCGGGCCGATTGTGTCCCTCTCGATTGTCAGCAGCAGGAGATTGACGTTGCCGACCTTGTCGATGGCCTTCACCTCGACGACGTTGGTGCCCTCCAGCAGCACGATGGTCCTCTCGAAGACGCCGGGGTTAGCCACCAGCTGCCCGTCGATGAAGAGCTCCGCGCCGAGCTCGACGGTCATCCGGCCCTTGACGGTGTACTCGGTCAGGTTCGTCACGACGTGTAACCCGGAGGCCGGGTTCGTGAACTCGAATTCGGGAGGGGTGGTGTCGCACTCGATGTCCCTGGTCACCATCACCTCGTTGCCTGCCGCGTCCGTGGCGACGACAATCACGCGCTGGTGGCCCTCGATGAGGTCCACGTCCAGGGAGAAGTTGCCGTCGGCGAGGGAGACGGTGGACGCGCTCGTGGACCCGGTCGTCGACGTGACCGTCACCCGAATCGGCGTATCATGCTCCGTGAGCCCGGTGATGAGCAGCGTCCGGGAGGGCGTCGCCTCGTTCTGCAGCGGGCTGTAGACGTAGAGCACGGGGCCGTAGTTGTCGAGCGTGATGAACGTCTCTAGGCGCGCGCTGTTGGCCGCCGTGTCGGTCGCGTCAAGCCTCAGGATGTTCAGCCCCTGGCTGAGGCTCATGTAGGCGTAGACCTTCCCGACGTCGTTCGCAGGTATGTCCAGCCTCACGCCGTTTATCCTGATGACGACGTCCCCGAGGGCGGCGAAGTTGTCGTAGTAGGTCCCGTTGATGACTATCTCGTCCTCCTGCACGAAGTAGGGCGGGCCCTCCAGGCGCGTCGTGTTCTTGTACTCCAGCCAAACGTCCATCTGGGGCGGGGACAAGTCGACGACGAAGTCGACCGTCGTGAGGTTCACGTTGCCCGCGAGGTCGGTGGCCTGCACCTTTATCCAGTGCCGGCCCTCCATCAGGTCGGGGAACAGGTGGTCCCAGAATATCTGGTGGCTGATGTCCACCCACTTGTCCGAGGCCATCAGGTCGGTCTGCGCCTCGAACCTGTGTATGCCGGACCCGACCTCGAACAGTATCCCGTCCATCTGGAC
>Ga0316622_100002707_pt1 | contig 12380 bp, 14 predicted proteins | sample OWC_Aug_OW2_C1_D_FD_207646 | JGI IMG/M metagenome (GOLD analysis project Ga0316622, IMG submission 207646) | Wetland soil microbial communities from Old Woman Creek delta, Ohio, United States - OWC_Aug_OW2_C1_D5_C | ecosystem: Environmental > Terrestrial > Soil > Wetlands | place: USA: Ohio... | reverse complement strand
GGCGGGCTGGCCGCCTTCCTTGCCGTCGGCTGCCCGGTCTGCAACAAGATCGCGGTCGTCGCGCTGGGGTTCACCGGCGCGCTCCAGTACTTCGCACCGATCCAGCCGATCCTGGGCGCGGCCTCGGTCGCGCTGCTGGCGGTGACGCTCGCCTGGCGATTGCGCGCCCGCACGCGTCCGTGCGCGAGGTGCGCGTCAATCGTCGCCGCCTGACCGGGCCCGCCGCTCGGCGGCCCCCGGGCCCGACATCACCCGTCGCGCGGCGGTGCCAGCAGCGGCGGCGGTGCCTCGGGGTGGCGCAGCAGGTCGAGGTAGATCGCGCCCCACAGCATCGACTCCTCGCCGATGAAGAGGCGGCGCGGGCTCACCCAGCAGCGCCCGTCCTCGTCCACCACCTCCCAGAACGTGCCGTCGCGCGCGATCCACTCGCCGTAGGCGGCGATGCCCCGGGCCGCCGCGGCCGGATCGACGGCGCGCAGGAGCGAGAGGAACATCGACCCGATGCTGGTCCACATCGCCGGTCCCTGGTAGCCGGGCAGGAGGTGGCGCACGACCCAGACCTCGTGCTCGGGCCGGCGGACGGTGACGTAGCGCAGCGGGAGCGGTGAAGCGTACCCATCGCGGGCGAGCGTGCCCAGCGCGGTGGCCAGCATCGAGCGGTCGGAGATGACGCCGGTCCAGAACGGCCAGACGTTGGCCTCGCCCGACGTCGCCGCACCGTCGAGCGCGTCGCTGAACCGGTCGCCGGCCCAGAAGCGCTCGCGCAGCAGCCGTCCGTGGTCGTGGCCGAGGACGCCGGTGAGCGGCGACGGCAGCCAGGCCGTGTCGGCGAGGGTCCGCGCGAGCAGGGCGACCATGCTGTTGCCGTAGGCGGTCGAGCGGTTGACCACGGTGTCGCGGTGCGCCGAGTAGGTCCGGTCGGAGCGCACGAGACCGCTCGCGGGGTCGACCACCATCTCGACGTAGTGGTCGAGCTCGCGCGCCAGCCAGTCGCGATGACGCTCCACCAGGTCGTCGGCGCCGGCAGCTCGAAGGCCAGCCAGGAGCAGCGGCAGCGAGTCGACGCCGTAGGCGAAGACGTCTATCGGCCGTCGGTAGGCGTGGATCGTGGTGGTGACGTGGGAGCGCCTGCCCGTCCACACCCGCAGCGCCCATGCCAGCGAGCGGTGCACGCGCGTGCGATGCGCCTCGGACAGCCGGCACAGGGCAGGCGCCGAGAAGCCGAGGTCGCGTGTCCAGAACTGGTCGAAGTGGCCGGGGCTTGCCCGGTAGGTGCGGCCGTCCCAGCAGGCGTCGACGCAGGCAGCCACGATGTCGCTGACCGTTCCACCGTGGCGGCGGTGCCCGGCCCCGGCCCGTCGCACGCGGATCGCCGCCCCGCGGGCATAGGCCACCAGCATCGCGGGATGCACCCAGGCGCTCGATGCACCTCGCGTCTGTGCGGTCATGGCGTGGCGCCCTGCCGGGGCGTGGTCAGCGGCGCCAATCCGGCCCCCGCTCTCCGGGTCGCTCGTGGCTCAATCGAACAGCTCGCCCACGGCCTCCGCGAAGACCCGCGTGTGCAGGTCGACGTCGGCCTCGGTCGTGTCGGGGCTCATCAGCGCCATGTTGTGGAACGGGGTCATGAGGATCCCCCGGTTCATGGCGTACAGGTGCAGGAAGCGCTCGAGCTCCGAATCGCCCGCCTCCCACTGCTCGGCTCCGTTGCGGGCCGGAGTGGCCCGGAAGTGGTACTCGGCGCGGCAGCCGAGACGGGTCACGTTCCACGGGATGCCGGTCTCGCGGATGACGCTCGCCACCCCGTCGCTCCACCGCTCACCGAGCGGGATCATCCGGTCGAACGCCTCGGCCGTCAGCACCTGCGTGAGCGTGGCCCGGACAGCCGCCATCGAGAGCGCGTAGCCGGCCAGGGTCCCGCCGATGCCCCCCACGTCGGCGTCGTCCCAGGTCACCTGCTCCTCGATCCGCCGGCCGATCTCCTCGCTGAAGCCGTACGTCCCGGCCGGGATCCCGCTCCCGATCGACTTGCCGATGACCAGCATGTCCGGCTCGAGGCCATGGGCGCCCGCATAGCCGGAGGGGCCCGCGCAGATCGTGTGGGTCTCGTCGATGATCAGGATCGTCCCGTGCTTCCGTGTGAGGCGGCGCACCGCCTCGTGGTAGCCCGGGTCGGGCAGGACGATGCCGACATTGGTCAGGGCCGGCTCGATCAAGACTGCCGCGACGTCGCCGGTGGCCAGCGCTGCCTCGAGCGCCGGGAGGTCGTTGATCTCGACGACGCGGGTCGTGACGGCGGGGTTCACCGGGGGTCCGATGTTGCCGCGGCGCGCTTCCACGGCGCCGTCTGGCCCGAGCACCGCGAACGCCTCGTCCACGGAGCCGTGGTAGCAGTGGTTGTGGACGGCGATCCGGGGGCGGCCGGTGATCTGGCGGGCCAGCCGGACAGCGAACCGGTTCGCATCGGTCGCCGAGAGCGTGAACTGCCAGAAGCGCAGCCCGAACCGCCGCTGGAGCTCCTCGCCGGCCCAGATCGCATCCTCGGTCGGGAGCATGTGGGTGATGCCGCGCGCGAGCTGGGCTGTCACCGCCGCGACGGCGGCGGCCGGCGCGTGCCCGGTCATGGCCCCGGTGTCGCCGAGGCAGAAGTCCACGTACTCGTGCCCGTCCACGTCGCGGAAGCGGGCACCCCGGGCCTCCTCGACGAACATCGGGAACGGACCGGCCCACTTCACCATCCAGTTCATCGGGACGCCGGCGAGGAGCGAGCCGCGGGCACGCTCGAACAGCGCCTCCGAACGTGGATGCGCGGCGGCAAAGCGGTCGGTCTCGCGGGCCAGCAGCATCGCGAGCCGGCCACGGTCGACGGTTGTCACGGAGTCACCTCCCTGGTAGCGCGCCAGGAGCCCATGATCGCGCGCCGCCCGCCCGCCCGCTGATCCGCCGCGCCAGGCGGCGACAGGTCAGCGCTCCGTGATCCGCGCGGCCAGGCTCCGCAGCTCGGCGGCCAGCGCGGCCTGGCGCTTGGCCAGCGCGTGGAGCGCCTCCGCCTCGTTGAGCGCTGCGCTGGCCTCGTACTCGAGCGTGTCGGCACGGTCGAGCAGGTCGCCGGACGACCGGTCGGAGACCACGTCGGCGCCACCCTCCCTGCGCACGACGTCCTCGATCTCCTCGCGCGTCAGCTGCTCGGTGATCCGGGCAGCCAGCGCACGGAGACCAGCTGCCAGGGCCGCCTCGCGGGCCGCGAGTCCCTGCATCCCGCGGGTCTCCTCGAGCGCAGCCGCCACCTCGCCTTCGAAGGTCTCGGCCTGCGCCAGCAGATCGGAACGCATGCGCGAGCGCATCTCGGCAACGAGCTGCTCGGGGTTCGTCTCGACGTCCATACCGGGTCCTCCCAGGGGCCGGGCGCAGCTGGCCGGCTGCCGCTCCGCGGCGACCGGGGCCGGCCACGATCACTACGCTGCCAAGCCGAACCACCGGGCGCCAGAGCCGTCGGTCCCGCCGCTCTGGGACACGCGGCCCACGCGGGTCCGCGAGCCGGCAGCCTCAGTACGGCGGCCAGGGAATGGCCGGGCGGTCCGGGTCCGGCTGCGGGTACCGCTCGGTCGTCAGAAGCTCGTCGATGCGGCGGGCCGTGGCCGCGACCTCGTCGGCGTCGAGCAGGCGTGCGAGCCCGTCGCCCAGCGAGCCCGCCAGGCTCGCGCGCAGCGATCGGAGGACCTCGAGCTCCTCCTCCCGGAGCCGCAGACCACGCCAGTTCCAGAGGACAGTCCGGAGCTTGGGCTCGACGTGGAAGCAGATCCCGTGGTCGACGCCGTACACGTGACCGTCGGGCATCGGCAGGAGGTGCCCGATCTTGCGGTCGGCGTTGTTCGCCACCACGTCGAAGAGCGCCATCCGGCGCAGGCGGGGGTCGCCGTCGACGACGAGGGCGACCGGGTCGATCGTCTCGTCGGGGTCGAGCCAGAGCTGCACCATGCCGGGCCCGAACGGACCCTCCCGGAAGACCGTCGGCGGGACCAGCGACCAACCGGTGGCCTCGGAGAGCACGAAGGCAGCGACCTCGCGCCGGGCAAGGGTGCCGTCCGGGAAGTCCCACAGGGGCCGCTCGCCGCGGAGCGGCTTGTAGACGCACGGCAGCCCGACCGTCCCACCCGGCAGATCGGGCGACCGTACGCCGGCGAGGGCCGTGGCCGGATCGCTGCCGGGCAGCCGGAGCGACACGGTGCCAAAGAGCGCGTTGTTCGAGGAGGTGACGATGCGCCCGACGATCTCGATCGAGCCGGATCCCAGCACCGTCAGCGCCGTCGTCATGTCGAGCTCGACGGCAGTCGGCCCCTCGTCATCGGACGGCACGCCGGGGTGGGCGGACGCCTCGAAGGCGGGCGGTCTCTCGTCGATGGGCACCGGCATGCCGTGCTCGCGGTCAGTCACGGGTCGATCCGCCTCCCCGGCGTCCGCAGGCCCGGCTCAGTGGAGGTAGCGGCCGTTGCGTCGGGGACAGATGTGGCCCTGCGGATCGAGCGGCTGTCCGCACAGCGGGCAGGGCGGACGCCCGGCCCCCACGACCTGCTCGGCCCGCACGGCGAAGGCGCGCGCCTCCGCGGCCACCAGCCGAACACGCACGAGGTCGGGCCCGTCCGGGTCGTCGTCCTCGTACTCGTCGGGCTCGTCGGCATCCTCCTCGAACGACCCGTCGCGCGCCTCGATGACGATCAGCCTCGACTGGGCATCCCAGCCGATCGAGAGCGTGCCCGCCCGGAACGCCTCGTTGAGCGGCTCGTCGAGCGGGGCGGCGTCCTCGGGCGTCTCGACCGCCGGGACCAGGTCCCGTCGCTCGAGCTCGTCGAGCAGTGCCCGGAGACGCTCGGCGAGTGCCGCGACCTGGATCTTCTCGAGCGAGACGCTGACGGTCCGGGCGCCCTCGCGAGCCTGGAGATAGAACGTCCGCTGGCCGGGCTCGCCGATGGTGCCCGGGATGAATCGGTCGGGTCGGTCGAAGAGGAAGAGGCGGCGTGCCATCAGGATGAGGATGTCCTCGCGTACGGTGGAGGCTCCCGACTCTACACCGGATCGCCGCACCGGGCCGCTCGGAGTGCCCGGGTGCGCTACCTTCTCGACATGCGCGCGCTCGTGCTGGACAGGCCCGCTCCGGCCGTCGGGGGGCCGCTGGCTCTCCGCGAGGTGCCCGATCCCGAGCCCGGCCCGGGCGAGATCCTGCTGCACGCGACTGCCTGCGCGGTGTGCCGCACCGACCTCCAGATCGCCGAAGGGGACATCGAGGCTCGGCGGCTGCCCGTCATCCCCGGCCACCAGGCCGTCGGCCGGATCGAGGCCGTCGGCCGGGACGTCACCGGCTGGACGGTGGGTGATCGGGCAGGCGTCGGCTGGCTCGGCGGCGCGTGCGGCTCGTGCCGCTGGTGTGTCTCCGGCCGCGAGAACCTGTGCGAGGGCGCCGTCTTCACCGGCTGGGACCGCGACGGCGGCTACGCGGAGCGTCTGACCGTCCGGGCCGACTTCGCGCTCCGGCTGCCGGAGGCCATCACGGACCTCGAGGCGGCACCGCTGCTGTGCGGCGGAGTGATCGGCTATCGGGCGCTGCGGGTCAGCGGGATCGAGCGCGGCGGGCGCCTCGGGCTGTTCGGGTTCGGTGCGTCCGCGCTGCTCGCCATCCAGGTGGCGCGACACTGGGGCTGCGAGGTCTTCGTGGTCACGCGCTCGCCGGCGGAGCGCGCGCGGGCGCGCGCGCTCGGCGCTGCATGGGCCGGCGGATACGACGAGCCGGTGCCGGTGCTGCTCGACGCCGCAGTCACGTTCGCCCCGGTGGGCGACGTCGTCGTGTCTGCCCTTCGGTCGGTGGACCGCGGCGGAGCCGTCGCGATCAACGCGATCCACCTCGACCGGATCCCCGAGTTCCCCTACGAGCAACTATGGCTCGAGCGCTCGCTCCGCAGCGTCGCCAACTTCACCCGGCGCGACGCGGCCGAGTTCCTCGACCTGGCCGCGTCGATCCCGGTCCGAACGGAGTCGGAGATCCATCCACTGGCGGACGGGAACCTGGCCCTCGCGCGGCTGGCGCGGGGCGAGGTCAGCGGCGCCGCCGTGCTGGCGATCGGCTGAGTCAGGCGGACGCCCCCGATCTCGGGGCCCATCCTCGACCGGCCCCGACCTCCGGCACTGGCCGCTGGCCTGCCCGTGTCCTACACTCGGTCCCGTGGAGGCGATCGTGCTGACGGCCATCACCCTGCTGCTCATCGTGGGCGGCTTCGCGCTGCTCGCGAGGGGCTGGCCGAGCTCGTATCGACGAGGCGGCTACCGAGTGTGGCACCCAGACCGGCCGGATGTCACGGTTCCCGAGGAAGGCGAGCCACCGCGCTGGAAGACGGAGTCTTCCGACGCGGATGCGGACCCGTCCGGGTCGGACGCCGACCGGGCCTGACGAGGCCTCGAGAGGCCTGCGGCACTCGACTGTCGATCAGCGCGGCAGCGGCCGCTCCTCCAGCGGCACGTCCCAGTGGGCGTCCAGCAGCTCGAAGCGACGTACCTCCTCCGCGCGGAACCGCTCCTGATCGGGGTAGAGCCGTTCCACGAGCCCGGGGTCGGAGTGCTCTTCCATGGCCGCCCAGTCGCGATAGACGATCGTCACGAGCACGTTCCAGTCTGCGCGGCCGTCACCGTGGAAGCGGGGCACGAAGCAGCGGACGTCGAGCAGCCGCCCGCCCGCCATCTGCTCGCGCAGGATGGGGTGGTGGTTGCGCTCGAACAGCTCGAGCCACTCGTCGACGTGCCCCCAGCGCACCCGGTAGTAGTAGTCGGCCTGGACGGGCATGGCGCTGTCTCCTCTGGCTGGGTGCCGGTCGGGGTGGGGGCTACGCGTCCCCCTCCGGTCGCTCTGGCTCTGCCGGCTCGGACACGTCCGCCGTGACCTCCCGGACCTCGTTGCCCGCGGTCTCCGCTGCCTGACCCGCCTCCTCGGTCACGGCCGTCGTGACAGCTGCGGCGTCGGCCACCGGCTCTGCGGCGGGCGGCGCGCCCGGCGCGAGGGGCATGGTTGCGGCGGCAGCGCCGATCCCGGGCACAGCAGCCGCCGCTGCGACGGCGGGCCGGGGCGTGAAGATCGGCCGGCCGCGCATCGAGCGCCAGGCCGCGAGCGTGATCGCGCCGGAGCCTAGGAAGCCGGCGACGAGCCAGGCCAACCCGCCGACGATCGGGACGAACCCGAGCAGGATCAGCGCACCCAGGCCCAGGAACGAGGCCAGGTACGGTCGCTCGGGCTCCACGGCGCCGCGCAGGTGAAGGACCAGCCAATCGCCGAGGCGGATGCCGCCCACGAGGGCGCCGAAGAACGCGACCAGCGGCAGGACGCCGAACAGGATCACGAAGCCGATCGGCATGCCGACCAGGGTCGCGATCGCGAGCACGGCCAGCAGCGGCAGGCCGAACCAGAAGGCGAGCCCGGCGAGCACGGTGTTGCCAAGGTCGGCGTTGATGAGCCAGCCGGTCCGGCGCACTGCCGCCGGCGCGATCGCCGCGGCGAGCAGCCCGGCCACCAGGATCAGCAGGGCGCCACCGATCAGGAAGACGAGCGAGAAGAAGGCGAACACGGGCACCAGCCAGACTCCGACCTCGGCCGGATCCCACTCGCGGACCTCCCCGCCGATGGTCCCGTTGCCCTGGTTGACGGTGGAGTTGACGGTCACTACGTCCTCGTCGACGACGGCTCCGTCGGTCAGGTTGACGGTGGAGTTGACCGCCAGCACGCCTTCCGCTCGACCGCCCGTGATCGTGGCCGTCCCGTTGACGATGACGACCCCTCCGGCGGTGCCGAGGATGTCGAGGTTGCCGTTGATGACGACGGCGAGGCCGGCGTCCTCGCCCTCGGCGACCACGGCGTCGCCGTTGATCCGAACGACCACGCCGCGGTCGTCGCTCATGTCCTCGGCGGCCGCGACCGCCGGGACCAGGAGCGCGAGGACGACGCCGAGCGCCGCCGATAGCCTGAGAACGCGGGACATTGGACCCTCCTTCCTGAGATGCAGCAGCAGCATGGCGCGCCCCTGCTTGTTGACACAGGGCCACCGGGCATCCATAGACGGTCCGGCCGACCCGACCGGGATGCGAGGTGCCTGCCGCGCACGGGTGCCGAATGTCGCGGTTCCTGCCTTGCCCAGCCCGCCCGCCCCGGGTCCCGGTCCGGGCCGGCGGCACCAGAGGAGGGGCCGCCTGGCCCTAGAGCCCGTGGCGCCCGGCGGCGGTACGATGCACCCGGCTGCGATCGCGGCGCCAACCGCCGCCTTGCCGTCGCAGCATCCCGCGGAGGACCGCGATGGAGGACGTCCTGGCCGCCCATCGAGGGCAGGTCATCGGCATCAACTATGACCGAGGCACGCGACCGATGCCGGCCGTGCTCGAGGACACCCGCGAGATCTACTTCACCGTGCGGCCGGCCGATGGCGGGCCCGTCCACGTGGCTTATGGCGAGGTCGCCGAGATCCGCGAGGGCAGCGAGGAGCACCCGCGCAAGGCGGGCGCCACCCCGGTGGCCCTGGTCGTGATGCTGCGCCCGCCGATCGGCCACAGTGGCAGCGGGCCGGACGTGGCTCGCCTCGTCCCGCTCGTCGGCCTGGCGATCGTGCTGATCGGAGTCGCGATCGCGGCGCTCCTCTGGTCTCGCCGCAACCAGCCGCTGATTGCCCTCCCGAGCACGGAGCGGCTCGTGCGGGTCGCTCTCGACAGCGTCGTGTCGGGCCTGCTCCATGAGCCGCCAAGGCGCCCGGATCGCTGGGTCGGGACGGCCCGTGGGTGGGCCTCGAGGCGGCGGTAGAATCGAGCCACAAGGTGTCGCGTGCCACCGCCCGCGACATCCGAGACATCAGCTGGAGGACGATCATGCCGTTGATCTTTGGGTTCCTGGCCGGGGTCGCCGTCGGCGCCGTGGCCGCGCTCCTGTACGCCCCCAAGTCGGGCCAGGAGTTCCGCACCGATATCAACTTCGACCAGAACATGCAGGAGGTCAGCTCCCGCGTCGAGAAGGCCGTCGCGGAGATGCAAACCTTCGTGGAGGCGCAGGTCAAGCAGATCCAGACGAAGTCCGGCGAGGCGGGCGGCGACGTTGCCGAAGCCGCCGAGGAAGCGGTCGAGGGGGCGCAGGACGTGGCCGCCCAGGCAAAGGGCGCTGCCGAGGAGGCCGCCTCCTGACGAGGGCCCGGAACCAGCCCCCTCGAGATCGAGCCCGGCCCCGCAGCGCGAGGCCGGGCTCGCCGCTTCACCCGGTCATTCGATCGCGTCCGGGACCCCCAGGATGCTGAACCCGGCGTCGACGTAGATCGTCTCGCCGGTCACCCCGGCCGACAGGTCGCTGGCCAGGTAGACGGCCGTGCCACCCACGTCGTCGAGCGTCACGTTGCGGCGCAGCGGCGCGACCGTCGCGGACGAGCTGTACATCTTCCGGAAGTGCGCCACCCCGGAGGCCGAGAGCGTCCGGATCGGTCCCGCGGAGATGGCGTTGACGCGGATGCCGTCGGGCCCCAGGTCGGCGGCCAGGTACCGCACGGAGGCCTCCAGGGCTGCCTTGGCGACACCCATGACGTTGTAGTTCCCGACGACCTTCTCGGCACCGTAGTAGGTCAGCGTCATCACCGATGCGCCGGCGTGCATGAGCGGCCGTGCCGCACGCGTGATAGCCACCAGCGAGTAGGCGCTGACGTCCATCGCGAGCGCGAACCCTTCGCGAGCGGTGTCGAGGTAGGCGCCCTGCAGGTCCTCGCGTCGCGCGTAGGCAACGGCGTGCACCAGGATGTCGAGATCGCCCTGGGCGGCCTGCCAGCGCTCGAAGACACGTTCGATGTCGGTGTCGGACTGGACGTCGCAGGGCTCGACGAAGGTGGCCCCGAGCTGCTCGGCCAGCGGCCTCACCCGCTTCTCGATCAGGCTCTCGACCGACGAGAACCCGACCACGGCGCCCTCCGCGTGAAGGGTCCTCGCGATCCCCCAGCCGATCGAGTGATCGTTGGCCACGCCGAAGATCAACGCCCGTTTCCCGTCGAGCAGCCCCATCGCTTCCTCCCTCATGAGACCGGCACGGCTCCACCGCCACGGCTCCACCGCCACGGCTCGACCGGCCCGATCCGCCCGGGCCGGGCTGCGCGGGATCCGACCCAAGCCGCCGTGGGTTCGTATTCTGCATCGAGTATCTCGCCGCGACGCTCGGCGCCCGTGGGGGTGCGGCCGGATGTGCCCGGAGAGCACGGTCGGGCAGGGCAGCACGTCTGCGTCAAGCCTGCTCGTGCGGCGCCGGAGCCGGCGACGGCCGACATCTGCCGAGGCCAGCCGGGGCTGAGGCCCGGTCGATCCCGCGCTGTCTCAACCCATGCGTTCGAGGGCCTGCGTCACCTGCTCCGCCACGCGCACCGCCGAGAGGCCGTAGAGGTCGAGCAGCGCGTCGTTGGGCCCGGATTCCGTGTAGATGTCGGGCAGCCCCACTCGGTGCAACCGTGTCGGACGATGCTCGGAGAGCGTCTCGGCCACGGCGCCGCCGAGCCCGCCGATGATGGTGTGCTCCTCGACCGTGATGACGCGGCCGGTGCGCTCGGCCGCGGCCACGATCGCCTCGACGTCCACGGGCTTGATGGTCGGCAGGTGGACGACGTGGGCGTCGATCCCCGCCCCGGCCAGAATGCCGGCCGCGTCGACCACCCGCGGCGTCTGGCTTCCGGTGCTGATCAGGGTCACGTCGCGGCCTTCGCGGAGCAGCACGGCCCGCCCGAACTCGAAGCGGTAGCCGTCGTCGAACAGCCGCTGCGTCGCGTCGCGGACCAGCCGGACGTACACCGGGCCGTCGTATGTTGCCGACCAGCGCAGGACCTGCGCCGCCTCGACATCGTCGGCCGGCGAGACGACCACGATGCCCGGCATCGCCCGGGCGATCGAGACGTCGTCAACGATCTGGTGGGTCTTGCCGGCCATCCCCGTGAAGAGCCCGGCATAGCCGGCGGTGATCTTGACGTTGAGGCCCGTCTGGGCGATGAGGACGCGTACCTGGTCGAGCGGCCGGATGAGCGCGAACGAGACGAACGTGCTGATGAACGGCATGAAGCCCATCGTGGCGAGCCCGGCTGCGACACCCAGCATGTTCTGCTCGGCGATGCCCATCTGGAGATAGCGGTCGGGGTGGGCTCGCTCGAAGATATCGGCGCGCGTCGAGCTGCCCAGGTCGCCGTCGAGCACGACGATCCGCGGATCCTCGTTGGCCAGCTCGGCGACCGTCTCGCCGAAGATCTCGCGCATGGGGCGTCCCATCGGGAGGGTCACGTCGGACCCCCCTCGACGGCGGGTGCAGGCTCGCCGAGCTCCGCCATGGCCTGGGCGAACTCCTCTGGCTTGAGCAGCCGGGTGTGCCAGTAGTAGCGGTCCTCCATGAACGACACACCGCGGCCCTTGACGGTGTGGGCGATCACGACCGTCGGGCGCCCCTCGCCACGGGTCGCCTCTTCCAGGGTGCGCACGAGCTCCCCCATCGCGTGGCCGTCGACCTCCAGGACACGCCACCCGAAGGCTGTCCACTTCGCGAGGAGCTCGCCCGGGGCCTCGGGGGGAAGGCGGTGCTCGGGCGTGTCGCCCGGCCAGCCGTACTGCTGGAGCTTGTTGTGATCGACGATCGCCACCAGGTTGGCCAGGCCGTAGCGCGCTCCGACCATGGCGGCCTCCCAGACCGAGCCCTCCTGGCACTCCCCGTCGCCGAGGACAACGAACGTGCGGCAGTCGCGACCGGCGAGACGGGCGCCGAGGGCCATCCCGACCCCGGCCGAGATCCCCATCCCGAGCGAGCCGGTCGACATGTCCAGACCCGGCAGCAGGCACATGTCGGGGTGCCCCTGGAGGCGCGAGTGGACCGCGTCGAACGTCGCGAGCTCCTCGACAGGGAAGTAGCCGCGGAGCGCCATCGCCCCGTAGAGCGCGATCGAGGAGTGCCCCTTCGAGAGCACCAGCCGGTCGCGGTCCGGCCAGCCGGGGTCATCGGGCCGGACCCGGAGGATCCGGAAGTAGAGCGCGGTCAGGATGTCGGTCACCGAGAGGGGGCCACCGAGGTGGCCGCCGCGGGCGTGATTGACGGTGCGCACGATCTCGACCCGGATCCGGCGAGCGATCTCCTCGAGCCGTGCGATCTCGGCCGTGTCGATGGCCGGCCCGGCGCTCGCCACCGCGTGCGGGACCGACGCCGGCAGGGGATCGCTCACGAGCCACCCTTCTCGTACGAGCCGGGTACGACCGGCGGCGAGAAGAAGCAGCAGAGCTCCATGGGCTCGGGACCGTCCGACTCGGTGGCATGGAAGACGCCGGGCGGCACCCAGACCGTGACGCCGGGCTCCATCTCGGCGACCCCG
>Ga0316622_100002706_pt1 | contig 12382 bp, 13 predicted proteins | sample OWC_Aug_OW2_C1_D_FD_207646 | JGI IMG/M metagenome (GOLD analysis project Ga0316622, IMG submission 207646) | Wetland soil microbial communities from Old Woman Creek delta, Ohio, United States - OWC_Aug_OW2_C1_D5_C | ecosystem: Environmental > Terrestrial > Soil > Wetlands | place: USA: Ohio... | reverse complement strand
GGCGAAGGCGACCCAGAGGAGGCCGATGGCGGCGGACGCATCCATGCCGCGGCGCTACCGGCAGGCGGCGGTCCGGTCAACCGCGACGGCCGCACCGCGACGGCCAGCGCGCGCGGGTTGCAGCGCGCGCGGGCATCGGGGACAAGGCGGCGGATGGCCACCCCGACGGGCTCCGCGCTGATGGAGAAGCTGGTGGCGCTGTGCAAGCGCCGCGGCTTCATCTTCCAGTCGTCCGAGATCTACGGAGGCATCAACGGCTTCTGGGACTACGGGCCGCTCGGCGTCGAGCTCAAGAACAACCTGCGCGACGCCTGGTGGGAGGTCATGGTGCGGCACCCGCCCGTCGGTCCCGACGGCGACGAGCTGGACATCGTCGGCCTCGACTGCTCGCTCATCAGCCATCCGCGCGTGTGGGAGGCGAGCGGGCACGTGGGCGGCTTCGCCGACCCGATGCAGACCTGCCGGCAGTGCAAGAAGCTCGTGCGCGCCGACCACGTGCCCGACCTGCTGGCGGAGGCCGACTGGGTGGCCGCGGTGCTCGCCACCTGCGACTCGGGCCCGCAGCCGGGCAGCTGGGTGCCGCGGCGCGACGCGCTCCGCCGCTGGGCCGAGACCCGGGGGCGCAGGCTCGCACCGGGGCTGGCGCTGGTGCGGACGCCGGCCGAGGTGGCGGGCAGCATCAACGAGGAGCCGCTGGACGCGCACACGCTGCTGCGCGCGCTCGCCAGCGATACGCCGATCCTCACCGCGGCGCAGCTGCCGTGCCCGAGCTGTGGCGGCGACCTGACCGAGCCGCGGCAGTTCAACCTGATGTTCGAGACCCACGTCGGGGCGGTGCGCGACGAGGAGGCGAAGGCCTACCTGCGCCCCGAGACCGCGCAGGGCATGTTCTACAACTTCAAGAACGTGCTCGACTCGACGCGGGTGAAGGTGCCGTTCGGGATCTGTCAGGTCGGGCGCAGCTTCCGCAACGAGGTGACGCCGCGCAACTACATCTTCCGCTCGCGCGAGTTCGAGCAGATGGAGCTCGAGTTCTTCGTCCACCCGAGCGAGGCGACGCGCTGGTACGAGTTCTGGCGGGCGGAGCGCTTCCGCTGGTGGGAGTCCATGGGACTCGCGGGCCGCAACCTCCGGCTGCGCGACCACGAGCCGGACGAGCTCGCGCACTACGCCAGGGGCGCAGGCGGCTGCTGCGACGTCGAGTACGCCTTCCCGTTCTCCGGCGAGAAGGGCTTCACCGAGCTGGAGGGCATCGCCTACCGCTCGAACTACGACCTCACGCAGCACCAGCAGGCGAGCGGCGTCAAGCTCGACTACTTCGACCAGGAGCGCAACGAGCGCTACGTGCCCCACGTGATCGAGCCGGCGGCGGGCCTGACGCGCGGCCTGCTCGCGGTGCTCTGCGAGGCCTACATGCTGGACGAGAGCCGGCCGTCGCCCGAGCTGATGCGCTTCGCGCCGCGCCTGGCGCCGATCAAGGCCGGCGTCTTCCCCCTGGTGAACAAGGAGGGGATGCCCGAGATCGCCGAGCGGATCTACCGCGACGTCCGCCGCGCGGTCGGGCCGGCGCAGTACGACGCCAAGCAGAGCATCGGCAAGCGGTACGCGCGCATGGACGAGGCGGGCACGCCCTATTGCATCACGGTCGACGGGCAGACGCGCACCGACCAGAGCGTCACGGTGCGCGACCGCGACAGCGGAGCGCAGGAGCGCATCGCCGCCGACCGCATCGTCGAGTACCTGCGTGAGCGCGTCCGCTAGGGGAGCGCTCGCCGCCGGCGCGAACGCCGGCATGGATGTTGCGTCCGTCAAGACGCACCGTGCCGAAAGGCCCTGCGAGCGGCCATCCCACGCTACGCGAGCGTCGGTCCGTTGACGGGGAGGGGGTATGATGACACCAGCGGCGGGGGCGCCACGGCTCAGCCTGTGCGTGATCGCGCGTGACGAAGCCGCGGTGCTCGGCCGCTGCCTCGACAGCGCGCGCGGGGTCGCCGATGACATCGTGGTCGTGGACACGGGGTCGCACGACCACACCCCCGCCACGGCGGCATCGCACGGCGCGCGCGTGATGACGCAGCCCTGGCAGGACGACTTCGCAGCGGCCCGCAACGCGGCCCTCGACGCGGCGCGGGGGGAATGGGTGCTCAGCCTCGACGCCGACGAGGTGCTGCCCGCGCCCACGGCGGCACGCCTGCACGCTGCCCTCTCGAACGCCGACGCGCCCGCGCTGCGGCTGCCGATCGAGAACGTCGCCGCCACCGGGGCCCTGGGCTCGGTGCACCTGCAGCTCCGGCTCTTCCGCCGCCACCCGAGGCACCGCTGGGCGGGGAAGGTCCACGAGGAGCTGACGAGCGAGACCCGTGCGGACGCGGCGCTGCCCATCCTGCACCTCGGCTGGGCCGATGCCCGCTCGCGTGCCGCAAAGCTGGAGCGGAACCTCCTCCTGCTCGAGGGCGAGCTGGCGCAGGCGCCGGACGATGCTCGTCTGCTGGCGCACCTGGCCCACACCCAGCTCGGACTCGGGGACGCCGAGGCCGCGGTGGCGACCGCAGAGCGGGCCCTGGGGCTGCACGACACCCGCGGCGAGCTCGGGCTGCTGCTGCTCGACACGCTCGCGCAGGCGCGCGCCGCCGCAGGGCGCTTCGACGCCGCAGCCGACGTCTGCCGCATCGCGCTGGCGCTGCGACCCGAGTGGATCGACCCGCGACTCCTGCTCGGCCAGCTCGCGCGGCGCGCCGGGCGGCCGCGCGAGGCCGCGATGCACTTCGAGCGCTGGCTCGCCGACCGGACCCGCCTGGCCAGCGACCCGGCCTGGCCGGCACGCCTGCCCCGGCTGCGGACGCTCGGCGCCGAGGCCAGCGTCCGCGCCGAGCTCGCCATGGTCGTCGCCGGGCTTGGCGAGCTCGACCGCGGCCGGCGCGAGGTGGGCCGGGGACGCCTCGCGCCGGACGGTAGCGGCGCCGCCCGGCGGTGGCCCGCGGGCCACCGCGGGCTGCCCTGACGGCGCCGGGTCGGGACGCCCGCCCGTGGGCGGGGCGTCCCGACCTGCGGGCCGGCGGCGCTACTTCGCGGACGCGAGCTCGTCGTCGATGACCGCCTTGAACTGCTCGAACGGCTGCGCGCCGACCAGCAGCCGGCCGTTGATCACGAACGACGGCGTGCCAGTGATGCCGAGCGACTGGCCCTCGGCCATCTCGGCCTTCACCTCGGCCTGCGTCTCCTTGTTGTCGTAGCAGGCATCGAACTTGGCCTTGTCGAGCCCGAGCGGCTCGAGGACGCCCCAGGCCTTCTCCTTGACGTTCTGCGGGTTCACCTGCGCCTGGTTCTGGAAGTACCAGTCGTACAGCTTCCAGTAGGCGTCGGCATTCTGCCGACCGGCGCACTCGACGGCGATCGCGGCCGGCTCGGCCCACGGGTGGAACCCGAGCGGAAATTGCTTGAAGTAGAACTTCACCTTGTCGCCGTATTCCTTCAGCACCTGCTGCTCGAGCGTGGTGTAGCCGCGCGCGCAGAACGGGCACTGGAAGTCCGAGTACTCGACGATCGTCACCTTGGCGTCGGCCGGCCCGCGGAACGGCTGGTTCTTCACGTCGATCTTGGCCATCACGGCCTTCGACGGATCGATCGTGACGTCCTCGGCGGCGGCGAAGATGACGAAGCGGCCGTCGCTCGACATGGTGAAGGGCACGTTGCGCACCTGCGGCGGACTGCCGATCTGCAGCGTGCCTTCCTTGAGGCCACCGACGGGCGCGTCCTTGACGCCGGTCACCTCCACCGGCTGTGCCGGCGGGACATTGGCCTTCTTGCGATAGTACTTGACCAGGGCCTCGGTGGGCGCGCCGCCGCTGCCGCCCGCAGCCTTCCCGGCCGCGCCCTGATCGCCTTCGCCACCCGGCCCGCCGCATGCCGCCACCACGGCGGCCAGCAGCGCGGCCAGGATCGCATGCTGTCTACCCCTCATCGTCACGACTCCCTTCGGTGCTGTGGAAGGACGCACGCTGCCCGCGATCGCACCGGCGGTCAAGCCGAGCCCCGAGCCGCGCCCGGGCTTGCCCGGCCCGGCTCGCGCCGGCTAGGAGACACGGGTGCCGCGCCGCGCCCTCGCCCTCGCCCTCGTGCTGCAGCTCTCCGCCGTCGCCGCCTGGGCCGGCTTCACGGAGGAGCAACGGCGTGCCCTCGACGGGGCGCGCTACGTCTACATCCAATCCGAGCGGCGCTCCGGCGACTGGAGCAAGCCGGCAGAGATCTGGTTCTTCGTGGACGGCGACGCGCTCTACGTGGGCACGCGCCCCACGTCGTGGCGGGTGCGCCGGATCGAGGCCGGCCGCAGGAAGGCCCGCATCGCCATCGGCTCCCCGCAGGGACCGGCGTTCGAGGCCCGGGGCGCGCTGGTGAAGGATCCCGCGCTCGAGCAGAAGCTGATGGAGGCCTTCGCGCGGAAGTACCCGGACGGCTGGCCGCGCCACGAGGAGAGCTTCCGCGAGGGCTTCCGCAGCGGCGACCGCGTGCTGGTGTCCTACACGCCGCACTGAAGCCCGTGGATCCGCGCAGCGCCTCGCCGGGCGTGTTCCTCGCCTCCGACCTCGCCCGCGACGCCACGGGGGTGGTGCCGCACGTGGACGGCGGGACGCATGCCGCCGGCGTCGGAGCGTTGACACGCCCCGCAGCGCACGAGTAGGCAGCCGGGATGTTCGACGGGCAGCAGCTCCGGCGCGTCATGGGCCTGTTCGCGACCGGCGTGACCATCCTCACCACCCGGGACGCCGACGGCCGCCCCTACGGGCTCACGGCCAACGCCGTCTCCTCGCTCTCGCTCGACCCGCCGCTCGTGCTCGTCTGCATCGACAAGAAGGCGGAGACCTACCCGCACTTCGTCGCCTCGAAGTGCTTCGTGGTGAACATCCTGGCCGAGGACCAGCAGGAGCTGTCGCAGCGCTTCGCAAAGTCCGGGGGCGACAAGTTCGCGGGCGTGGCCCACGCCGTGAACCTCGACGGCGTGCCCGTCCTCGAGGGCACCCTCGGGAACCTCGAGTGCCGCATCGTCGAGACGCACGAGGGCGGCGATCACGTCATCCACCTCGGCGAGGTGCATGCGGGCGAGGTGCGGGGCGGGTCGCCGCTCTGCTACTTCGGCGGCAGGTACCGCCGGCTGGTCGACGCGTAACGCCGCGCGGGGCGCTACTTGCCGGTCGCGCCGAGCCGCTCGAGCGCGAACAGCGCCGGGTCGAGCGGCACCCGCCGCTCGTGCACCGACCTGCCGGGCGGCGCGCTGCCCGCCACCGTCGCACGCCCCGCCTTGGTGTTCTCGGCCAGGATGCAGCCCATCGACGACGCCGGGTACACCAGATGCTCCCCCCCGACATCGATCGGCTGGCTCGCGTAGGCGAGGAACTCGAGGCTCCGCATGAGCGTGCCCTGCGCGTCGAACTTGCGGCTGGCCGTGCCCTGGAAGGTCTCCTGGTCGATCCCCAGCTCGATGCGCGCGAACAGGTAGTAGGGGTCCTTCGGCGTGGCCTCGACGATCCAGAGCTTCCGCTGCACGCGCACCGGCCCGAGCGGCGCCCAGGGCAGACCCTTCCACCCGGCGTCCTGGTAGCCGAGCACCGTCTGCCCCTCGGGCCAGGTCTCCTCGATGCCACCGTCCGGGCGCGCCCGGCGCTGCACGCGACCCTCGAGGCTGGCGGGATCCGCCAGCACCAGCGCCGTCCGCTCGCCGACGAGCTTCCAGGTGAAGTCCTCCGGCTTGCCGTCGAAGAAGGCGCCGTCGTCCTGGCTCAGGTCGGAGCCGAGGAAGCCGTCCGAGCGGTTCGCGGGCGACACCTGGCGCACGCGACGCAGCGCCGGGACGTAGGTCCAGGCCTGGTCGCGCCGATCGGCCTCACGGAAGCGCCAGGCCAGCGACGCCGTGCCGTTCAGATCGGCCGGCGAGCCGACCACGGCCCGTTGCTGGGCAGCGAGGTCGAGGGGGTTGTCCTTCGGAACGCGCGCTCGCGGCGCCCCCTCCCAGAAGAGCGTCTGGCTCTCGAGCGCGGCCTGCCGCTCGAGCCCCCGCTTGCCGATCCAGTCGAGCGCGAGCAGGTCGCGGCTGGCCCCCGTCCGCCAGTAGGCGTAGTACGCGTTCCACACCGTCTTGACGCCAGCCTTCGGATCGGCCGCGTCGATGCGGAAGGGCAACCCGTAGAGCCCGCGGGCCGGCTGGCCGCTCGCCGCCTCGACGATCGTGCCCCTGCCGTCCACGTCGAGGCGGGCCGCGTTCGCCGCGGACGCGTCGGCAAAGGCCCGCTCCCACTGCGGCGTCGCGGGCCACGCGGCGATGCGGTTGCGGTACTCGCCGGCCTGGTAGTGGGCGAGCACCTCGGGCGGCAGCAGGGCTGCGGCGGCCGCGGCGTTGCCCGCTTCGAGGATTGCGCCGGGGGCGAGCGCCTCGGCGCGTATGGACCCGGCAGCCAGAGCGACGAGCCCGGCGGCGAGGAGCAGGGAGCGGTACGGCATGCCACCTTCTCACATGGCACACCGGCCGCCGCCTCGCGAGCGGCCCACCACGGCAGCCCGCAGTGGCCGAGGCGGTGTCGCCCCCCACGGCGCCGGCGCTCGAACCCGGGCGGCGCTCCCCTCGCTGGTGCAGGTGCTGCTGGCCCTGGGGGCGATCGTCGGCATCGTCTCCCGGCTCGTGCGCCGAGCGGCGACGCGTCGCCCTTGCGACCATTCGCGGCCCTGCTCTAAGAGCAAAACCCGAAAGGGGGGATCACCCATGCGTCCATCCGTCCTCGCACTGGCCGCCGTCCTCGCCCTCGCCGGCGTTGCCACCGCGCAGACCGCCATCGAGCTCAAGAAGGACCTGCTGCCGAAGATCAAGAAGGCCCAGGCCGAGGGCAGGGACCTCGGCGAGGCACTCGAGCTCTACAACGAGGGCGACAAGGCCCTGAAGGACGGCCTGCAGGAAGAGGCGACCGAAGCCTTCAAGAAGGCCAAGGCGGCGATGCCGGCCGAGTGAAGCCGCGCGCCCCCATCCGCTCCTGCCCAGGTGCAGCCGATCGCCGGCGGGGCGCCGGATCAGCGCACGCGCGACAGCCGCTCCACGATCTGCGTGGTCGCCGAGTTCATCGCGGCCCGGTTCGCCTGGCCGAGCGCGCTCGCCGCGAAGGCGTTGCTCGCCTTGCCGAACCCGAACAGCGAGAAGCCGTTGGCGGCGGTCTCGCTGGTGAAGCTGCCGTTGGCCATCACCGTGCCAACCACGCGCCCGTTGCCCGGGTCGACGATCTTGAGGTCCATCGCCACCGACCCGGTCCGCCGAGCCACCGTGTTCTCGAAGGTCGGGTTCGCCGCGGCGACGCCGGCCCCGGTGATCGTCGCGGCCTGGTTGCCCGCGATCGCGCCGCCGATGGCGAGGGCCGCGCCCAGCGCACCCAGCGACCCGCCCGTGGACTGCCCGCTCGCCTCGGCGATCTCGTTGAACTCGGTCACCGCCCCACGCACGACGAACGGGCCCACCTCGCGGCTGCCCCGCTTCACCAGCTTCGACGGCTGTCCCGCATACTGCTGATAGTATTCCCAGTCGACCACCGCGATGTTGCCGGCGTTGCCGAGCGCGGTGACCAGCTGCGACGCGATCGCGCTGCCGATCGCGCCCTGCGCGCCCTGGGGCGGCGGGTTGTACGGCCGTGCCTCGGGCCCCTCGGGGAGGATGCCCCAGCCCCACGGGCCCCAGCCGCGCCGCTGTCCGGGCACCGGCGGGGCACCGCCGTACCCGCCCGAGCCGTCGGCCTCGAACGCGAAGGGCTCGACCGTCACCACGTAGGTGGGCAGCGACGGGTCGTAGGGGATCTGGACCAGGTCGACCCGGGTGGACTCGGGCGCCGTCTGGGTCGCCCGGACCGACGACTTGTCGACGGTGGCCGCGGTGCAGGCTCCGAGGAGCACGCAGGTCGAGAGCAGCAGCATGCGCATCCGCGTCGAACCTCCTGCGAGCAGGCTGCCCGCGGCCGCCGCCGGCTGCAAGCGCCCGCCCCGGAGGGCGTACAAGCTCGCTGCACAGCCTGCTTGCTGCTGCGGATCGCGCCCCGGCTGGAGGCCGCCGTGGCGAGCCGCGGCGGCGCGTTCGGCGCGCGCACCGCACGCCGGGTCGAGACCCGGTGGGCGCCGCCGGATGCCCGTTGACACCGCTCGCGAGCGGCCGGTAAGGTCTCGTCCCCTCGGCGCCCCCGAGCGGGGGCGGACACCGAGCAGGCTCCACGGTGAACGCCATGCGCATGCTCTTCCCAGGGCTTCGAAACCGCCGCACTATCGACCGCCAACTCAGTGATTTCTTTCGTGATCATCGCGAGCATGACTTCCGTTGCGCAATCTGGGGCCTGAGCCGCTTCTACCATCTGAGGTCTCCCAGCATAGAGTGGTTCGAGTACCTCGATTGGGGCAAAACCGCGGGCCGTTGCTACGAGGACGGCAAGATCCACCTGGTCCACCCGGAGAACTGGAAGCGGGGGCGCAAGTACAACTCGGAGCGCCAGTGGATCCAGACCGTGTACCACGAGATGGGCCACTACGTGCTGTGGGCCGACGCCGAGCGGAAGGCAGATCAGTTCGCCTACCGCTTCGTGCGCGGCATCGCGGTCAACGGGCGCAACGGCGCCAGCGCCCTGCGTCGCGGCGTCACCCAGTCACGTCCTCACCGCCGTCGACGCCGACCACGTTCCCACTGACCCAGCCGGTTCCCGGCAGGGCGAGCGCCACGATGGCGCCGGCCACGTCCTCCGGAACCGTGAGGCGGCCTCCCGGGTTCCGCCGCCGGGCCTCCTGGAACATGTACTCGGCGACCGGGATCTTGCGCGACGCCGGCGTGTCGGTGACGCCTGCCCGGATCGCGTTCACCGAGACGCCAGCCGGGCCGAGCTCGAGGGCGAGCTGGCGCACGTGCGACTCGAGCGCGGCCTTGGCAGCCGACACGGCGCCGTAGAACGGCATCACCCGGGTCCCGCCGGAGCTCGTCATCGCGAAGACGCGGCTCCCCTGGCCGAGCAGGCCGCGGCCGCACAGCTCCTGGACCCAGTAGACGAGGCTGTGGGCCATCACGTCGAGGGTCATCTCGAGCTGCGCCCTGGTGGTCTGCTCGCGCGGGTCGCCGGCGACGAAGGGTTTGAGGGTCCCGAACGCCAGCGAGTGCATGAGCACGCGCAGCGGCCGCCCGCCGGTCAGCTCGCGCACGCGGTCGCAGACCTGGGCGCGCTTCTCCGGGTCTGCGGCGTTCAGGTTGAAGAACTCCGCCGTCGCGCCGGCGGCCCGCACGTCGGCCGCCACGGCCTCGGCCAGGGCGAGTGTTGCCTTGCGGTCGAGGTGCACGCCGACGATGCCCATGCCGCGGCGCCCGAGCTCCCGCGCGGTCGCGGCCCCGAACCCGCTCGAGGCCCCCAGGATCACGCCCCACTCGCCGGTGAAGGGCCGCCAATCGTCCATCGGGGGCGCAGGGATAGCGGGAAGCCCGCCGAGCGGCAACGTGGCCCCCGCCCGGTGACCAGCCGGTCCCCTCTGGCATCGCGGCATTGGTGGACGGCCACCCCGGACACGGCTAGGCTCGGCGGTCGTGGGCGGCAAGGGCGACCGGCCGGCAGGGCTCGAGAACCGCTGGTGGGTCGACCAGCACAAGGACGAGCGCGGCTACCTGATCGAGCGGCCGCGCGTGCCGCTGGCCTTCTTCCGCACCGGCATCGGATACGACCAGGATCGCGCGCAGCGCCGCCTCAGCGACCTGAACCTGAAGTGGTTCGAGGAGGTCGAGGCACCCGCCGGCGAGTGGGCGGTGCTGCGGATGCTCGAGAAGCAGCGGGTCCCGGAGCCGCGCATCAACAAGGTGAAGGCCGCCCTGCCGGTGCCGAAGGACGGCCGCGCCGTACTGGTCGACTCCGGCGATGCGTTGCGCGCGATCATCACCGGGCACCCGCTCGGGCAGCGGCTGGTCGAGGTCCGCATCGGCAGGGACTCGTCCCTGGACGCCTGGGTCGAGGGCGAGTGGGTGTGCGAGCGCACCTTCCGCGATGTGGAGGACTGCCTGCGCCGGGCGCCGCGGCTCGTCCGCGACTACCTGCTGCGAGGCCGCGGGGCGCCGATCCGGGCCTGAGCCGGCCCCTTTTCCTCGCCGTCCACGTGCGCTATGCACGCTCGGCGCGTCGCGATGCCGCGACCAAAGGGGGACCAGCCGTGGGCGAGCAGTTCGACGACGAGGCAGCAAAGAAGCGGGTCCAGGAGGCGGTGTGGCAGTGGACGCAGCGCCTGCTGGTGCTGGCCGTCGTCTTCGGCTTCGGCTTCTTCGCGGCCTGGGTGACGTACGGGTACGGGCCGCAGGGTGCCCCGGCGCTGCGCACCGAGACCGAGCGCCTGAACACCGAGCTGGTCGACCGCAGGAACAAGCAGGTCGACATCGAGGGCAAGCTGACGGTGGCCGAAGGCAGGCTCACGCAGTGCAACACCGAGCTGTCCAAAGCCCGGGCGACGGTCGCGCAGCTGCAGCAGCAGGTGCAGGGACAGGCCCGCTGAGGGTCAGATCACGCGCGCGGCCCTCAGCCGCGCCAGCTCCTCGTCGCCGAGCCCGAGCAGCTCGCGGTAGACCTGCTCGGTGTGCTCGCCGAGGGCGGGACCGAGCCGGTGGATGGCCCCGGGCGTGTCCGACAGCTTGGGCACGACACCCGGGACGACGATCTCGCCGAGCTGCTGGTGCGGCAGCCGCTCCAGCATCCGGCGGGCCAGCAGCTGCGGGTGCCCCAGGAGCTGGTCCACCGTGTGCACGGGCGAGCAGGGCACGCCCGCCCCGCCGGGCCCCAGCGCCGCCACCACCTGCTCCACGGTGTGCTCCCCCACCCACGCGCCGACGATCCCGTTGATCTCGTCGGTGTGCTTCACCCGGCCGCCGACACCCCGGAAGCGGGGGTCCTCGCCCAGCTCGGTCCGGCCGATCGCGGCGGCGAGCCGGCGGAAGAGTTTGTTGCTGCCGACCGCGATCACGACCCAGCCATCCTTCGCGCGGTAGCAGTCGTAGGGAGCGGTGCCGAGGTGGCGGTTGCCGACCTGGCGGGGCAGCCGGCCGTCCACCGCGTGCATCGACACCCAGCAGTCGATGAGCGAGAACATCGCGTCCATCCCCGACACGTCCACCGCCTGCCCGCGTCCCGTCCGGTCGCGCGCGCAGAGGGCGCCCAGCACGCCGATCGCGCCGAACATCCCCTGCACGTAGTCGCCCAGCGAGCCGCCGCCGCGCGTCGGCGGGGCCCCCGGGAACCCGGTGAGCGACATGAAGCCGCTCGAGGCCTGCGTGATGATGTCGTACGAGGGCCGGTCGGCCCACGGGCCGGTCTGACCGAAGCCCGAGAGGCTGGCGACGACGAGGCGCGGGTGCGCGCGGCACAGGTCCTGCGGCGCGAGCCCCCAGCGCGCGAGCGTCCCGCCGGCGAAGTTCTCGACCAGCACGTCCACCGCGGGCAGCAGGCGGCGCAGGATCGTGCGGCCCTCCTCGTGCCGCAGGTCGAGCGTGATGCCGCGCTTGTTGCGGTTGAGCGCGAGGAAGAAGACCTGCACGCCGTCGATCGGGGGGTAGCCGAAGCGGCCCTCGTCGCCGCCGCGCGGCGCCTCCACCTTGATGACATCGGCGCCCAGGTCGGCGAGGATCGAGGTGCAGAACGGCCCCGCGACGAAGCGCGTGAGGTCGAGGACGCGGATGCCCGCGAGCGCGCTCATGCCGGCAGGAAGTGCGTCATGGCGCCGAGCAGCGCCTCCAGGTCGGCCCACTCGTGCAGCTCGCCGAGCAGCCGCGCGTGGGTCGCGTGCCCGCGGCCCGTGTCGGGGGCGTCGCCGGCGACCAGCTGCTCGAGCTGCTTCACGAGCGGCTGCGTCTCGAGCCTGGCGGCGACCGCAATGTCGTCGGCGAGCGCGACGAGCAGTCGCGTCCGCTCGATCAGCCCGGCGGGGATCTCACCGTCGGTCCGCTCCTTCACGACTTGGTCTCCGCCAGCTGCTGCTTCCAGTCGAGGATGCGCGCTTTGCCGCCCTCGGCCTCGGCCTCGGCGATCATCCCCGCGGCCTGGTAGAGGCGCGACAGCGTGGTGTGCGCGAGGACGTCGTCGGGGCTGAGCTCGCAGAGCCGCTTGCCCGCCTCGATGGCCTCCTCGGGCCGCCCGAGATCCTGCAGCGCCAGCGCCAGGCCCTGCCAGGCGTCGGCGAACCCCTGGTCGAGCACGATCGCCTCGCGGTACCTCGCCACCGCCTCCTCCGTGCGTCCCTCCGCGACCAGGTCGATCGCCTCGTCGTAGAGCGCGTACTTGTCGGCCATCGGCGCACCGTAGCCGGATCGTTCGCGCAGCGGCAAGCCGTGCGCGGGCTGCAGGCGGGGACAGGACGC
>Ga0316622_100002704_pt1 | contig 12384 bp, 14 predicted proteins | sample OWC_Aug_OW2_C1_D_FD_207646 | JGI IMG/M metagenome (GOLD analysis project Ga0316622, IMG submission 207646) | Wetland soil microbial communities from Old Woman Creek delta, Ohio, United States - OWC_Aug_OW2_C1_D5_C | ecosystem: Environmental > Terrestrial > Soil > Wetlands | place: USA: Ohio... | reverse complement strand
CACTGCGACATTTCCCTGACCCTGCATCAGGCGGCCAACGCCTATCGTTGCCACTACTGCGGCTTCAGCCGCCCGGCCTCTGCCGCCTGCGACGCCTGCGGCTCCCCCCGGATCAAGCGCCTGGGGATGGGCACCGAGAAGGTGGAGGCGGCCGTCCGGGCGCTTTTCCCGAAAGCCCGCATCGCACGCATGGACCGCGACACCACCCGTCGCAAGCACGAGATCCTCGGCCTGCTGAAGGGGCTGCGCGAAAAAACCATTGATCTGCTGGTGGGGACCCAGATGGTGGCGAAGGGTCACGATTTCCCGGACATCACCCTTGTGGGCATCATCTGCGCCGACCTGTCCCTCAGCTTCCCGGACTTCCGGGCCGGAGAGCGGACCTTCCAGCTGCTGGCGCAGGTGGCGGGCCGGGCGGGCCGGGGGGAGCAGCCCGGCCAGGTGATCCTTCAGACCTACAACCCCGAGCACTTCAGCATTCGGGCGGCCCGCGACCAGGATTTCGAGGCCTTTTACGAACAGGAGATCGGATTCCGCAAGGCGCTGGGCTATCCGCCGTTCGCGCGCCTGATCCAGCTGCGCATCTCCGGGCGCGACGCCCAGATCACCCGCGAGCAGGCCGAGGCGCTCGGGGCGCAATGCCGGGCGCTACAAGCCGGGGATCCGGCGTTTGCCAAATCGATTCAAATCCTCGGACCGATCGAAGCCGCCCTCGCCCGCATCGCCGGTCATTTTCGCTGGCAGATTCTGATCAAATCGCTGCAGGCTGCAGTCCTGCATCGGTTTGCAGACCGGCTTCTCGCCGGTCATTCGAGCGCCCTCACCGGCCGCCAGGTGCGAACGGTGATCGACGTGGATCCGCTGTCTCTCATGTAGGAAGGCCTCCCGCCTTCTGCAGCCCGGCGACCTTTCTTGACATTCACTGGAGCTCGCCCTAAAATTTCTTGTGCGGGTTGAAGATCTGAAAAATGTCTTCCGCGTTTTTAATTGAAATCGAGCTTTCAGGAGACGACAGGATGTTTAGGCAGAAAAATGCGGCGGCCGGAATCATACTGGCAGTCTTTGCCACGATGGTTTTTCCTTGCCTGGCGTTGGCTCAAACCACCTCCCCCAGCACCGGCATTGCCGGCGGGGGGCCGTCAGTATTCTTTCCGGTGAAGGCCTTCGAGTTTCAGCCGGTGATCGACGGGGTCAATGTTGTTTATGATTTCATCGTGCTGAACAAAGGCAGCGCTCCGCTCCTGATCAGCAACGTTCGCACCGGCTGAGGGTGCACGGCTGTCTCCTTCCCGAGACAGATCCCCGCCGGAGGCGAGGGAAAAATCACCATCAAAGTGGATACGGCCGGCTACGGCGGGAAAAAGATGGAAAAATCCGTCGAAGTCCTGACCAACGACCCCCAGCAGCCGGTGGTGCATTTGACGATCGCCGGACCGGTGGATCGCTTCGCCACGATTACTCCACGCATGCTGAATCTGCGCGGCATGTCCGGGGAAACGCTGCGGGGCACCGTGAGCATCGTGCCCGAAGAAAAATATCCGTTCAAGATTCTCAGTACGCATCCCCTGGAGGGCAAGCTCAGGGTGCAGCTGAATGAAGTGCAGGAAGGCGGCAAGCACGCCTACGCCCTGGACGTAGAGAATCTCAAGACCGATGCCGGATCTTACAACGATACGGTGCGCCTGAAAACCGACAACCCCCTTCAGCCGGAAATGGACGTGCGCGTTTTTATCTACCTGCGGGCGCAGCCCTCCTCCGAAAAGAAAATCAACTGACATGAAGAATCTGCGAGTGGTGGCCTTCGACTGCGACGGCGTGCTGTTCGACACCGCCGAGGCCAACCGCGCCTACTACAACCATATTCTGGCGCATTTCGGCCGGCCGCCGATGGACCGCCAACAGCTGCTTTTTGTGCACACGCACACCCTCCAGCAGGCCTTGGAGCATCTCTTTGAGGATGACGCCCAACGGCAGGCCGCCATGGATTTCCGGAGTTCGATCGACTACGGCCCATTTCTAAAGTGCCTCACGATCGAGCCCGACCTGGTTGACCTGCTGGATTGGATGCGTGGAAAATTCCGAACGGCCATTGCCACCAACCGCACCGACACGATGAACCGTCTGCTGCAGGAGTTCGGCCTTTCCGCGCGTTTTGATTTCGTAGTGACCTCGCTGGATGTGAAGCGGCCGAAGCCCTTCCCCGACCCGCTGCTGAAGATTCTGACCCACTTCAAGGCCAAGCCGCATCAGGCCCTGTTCGTCGGAGATTCGGACGTGGACGCGAGCACGGCCCGGGCCGCCGCCGTGCCGTTTGTGGCCTACCGCAACCCCGCACTCAAGGCCGACTATCACATCGGGCAATTGAAAGACCTGAAGGCGCTTCTCAGCTCCGAATGAGCAGAGCGCCTGTGGCGCACCCCTCTGGCACCGAAGAATCGACGGATCCGCCGCGGTTGATGGCGATCAAGGAAACGCAGAAGGAGTGGAGAGGATGAAACCGGAACTCAACAACATCGATGCCATGGCGGAGGGATCCGCGTCGGACGAATGGGAGAACCGTCGGCTATGCAGCGACGAGAACTGCATCGGGGTGATCGGACCGGACGGCCGCTGCAAGGAATGCGGCAGACCCGACGAGTTGGGAGTCATCCCTGACGCGCCGGTTCCAGAGCCGAGTCCGAGTTCGAGTCCTGCTATCGAAGAGGCCGATCCGCGCCCGGTCTCCGAGGACTCCGCTGAAACGGATGTCGAATGGGGGAACCGTCGGTTGTGCAGCGACGGCAATTGCATCGGGGTGATCGGTCCGGACGGCCGTTGCCGGGAGTGCGGCAAACCCTACGCCGGCTGATCCCCGGGCTCCGGCAGGGGGCCTCCGGAGGGGCGTCAGGCGGTGCGATTCTCCTGCCGCAGCGGCAACGTGATGGTGAACACCGCCCCGCCTTCCGGCGCGTTGGCAGCGGTCATTTTGCCGCGGTGTTCCTCGATGATGCCGTGGCAGATGGTCAGGCCGACGCCCATTCCCATGGGTTTCTTGCTCGTGAAAAACGGGTCGAAGATACGGTTGAGATCGGCTTCCGGAATCCCCGGACCATTGTCCTTGAGCTCGATCACAAACTCTTCGTCCCGGTTGTAAGTCTGAATGGCAATGCTGCCCCCGGCGCCGGGGGAGAGGTGGGCTTTCTCGAAATACCCGGGCACACCGGTGATGGAATCCACGGCGTTGTTGATCAGGTTCATTAAAACCTGACCGAGCTGTTGAGGTGAGGCGAAGAGCGTTGCGTGTTGCGCCGCCAGGGTTAGGTGGGCGGATATCATGTTTTTTTTGAGCAGGCTCTTGACCAATGCCACGGTGTTGCCGATCACTTGGTTTACATCCGTCAGCTGCTTTTTTTCTTTGCCCGGCCGGTTGAGGTCAATCAGGTTCTTAACTGTATCCCGGATGCTGTTGAAGGCGTTTTTCAACAGCTCCAGCTTGCGCTGCAAATAGTCGTCGTTGGTATAGGTCGAGCGCAGGACGTTCAGCAGCGCCGTGATGCCTTGAAGGGGTGAGTTGATCTCGTGCGCAATAGATGCCGCCAGCTGCCCGGTGGCGGCCAGCCGTTCGGAGCGGATGAGTTGATTTTGCAGCAGCTTGGTCTGGGTGACGTCCCGGGCCACGCACAAAAAACAGGGCTCCCCCAGATAGATGACATGGCGGCAGTTGATTTCATAGGGGATGGCGCCGCCTCCCTTGGGCTGGAAGGCGAGTTCGAAGCGCGCTTCCCTTTCCCGCAAGACTTCCTGCAGCATCGTGCCGGCCAATTCAGACTGACCGGCGGAGACCATTTCGGCGAAGGGCCGGGACACCAGCTCCGGTTGGGTGAAGCCCATGCTCTGATAGAAGCGGTCGTTGCATTCCATGATGACGCCGTTGCGGTTGAGGATGAAAACACTGTCGCCGACGTTCTCGAACAACTCCTTGTAGCGGGTGAGTTCCTCGGCGCGTTTGAACTCGGTGGTGTTGGTCGAGATGATGGTGGCGGCGATGACCCTGCGATCCATCCGCAGGGGCCCCACCCGGCAGGTATACCAGGCGGGGGAATGCTTGCCATCTACGCAGACTTCGAACATGTCGGTCTCGCCGGTACGGAAGACATTCTTGACGATTTCCTGGGCCGTGCTCCGATAGTCATCCGGAAGCAAATCATAGAGGCAGCGGCCGATCACGGATCCCGGCGTCATATCTAACAGCGGGTGGTTGATGAAGCGGACCACCCCTGCCTGATCGACGGTCATGATGGTGTCCGGGGCGGTTTCCACGAGCGAGCGCCAGAGCTCCTCGGACTCGTTCAATTTCTGCGTGGCCTCTTGGAGGCGGTTGATGATGGACTGGGCATGGGAGCCCAGAATGACCAGCAGGCAGAGAACCACCACGCGGATGTAAATGTCGTAAAGATCCGGGCCGATCAGCTGAGCAATCAAATTGAACTTGTTTGAAAAGAAGATGTTCAGGATGGAATCGAGCACCCAGTAAACCGTCGAAATCAGCACGACGGCCAGCACCATGGAATCTGAAACTTTGCCGTTTCCCAGGATGTACACTTTCATTGCTCAACTCTCTTGTTCGATTCTTCGTGGGGCCAGGGTCTTCAGAGTGATTTCTATTAGCATATACCGGCGCTGTTGACAAAGCTAAAATCCCATGTCCACCCCCGCCATCCACTTTCTCAAACTACGTCGGCTGCGGTTTGAAGTCATTCACTACGAGCACCTTGAAAAAGGGGCGGAATATGCCGCCAGCGCGACGGGGTTTCCGCTCGAGCGCACGGTCAAGACCCTCGTGGTGCGAATGGATCCTCAGGGCAATGCCCTGGTGCTCGTTCCGGGGAATCGCCAGCTGGACCTGAAGCGCCTCGCACGAGCTCTGGACGCCAAAAGGGCTGACCTGGCGGACCCCGCGACCGCGGAACGGCTTACCGGTTATCATGTCGGCGGGATCAGCCCATTTGGGATAAAGCAGGCCTTGCCCGTTGTGATGGACGAAGGAATTCTCGACTCGGAGGAGATTCTCATAAACGCCGGCCGGCGGGGCACCATGCTGAAGATGTCGCCGCTGGACGTCTGTGTGGCGCTGGACTGTATCCTGGCCATTGTTTCAAGCAGGCGAGATGAGAAAGGTTAGGCGGGTCTTGATCTCTCCGGGTCTAATTCCCCGAAGCTTGCTTCGATAAAACCGATTCTAATCTGAGGGGTGATGCCTCGCCGCGGGCTGCGGGGAGGATTCCTTCCTTTTAATGGGGTGATTCGCAACGTAGTCGGAGGCATCCTGCTTCCACAGCGCGGCACGTTCATCTTTCTTGGACCGCGACAACAGCCCGGCCACGACTATACCGATATTCGCTCCGATGATCAGGCCGATCAGAAGACCCCAATAGAACATCTGGATTACCTCCTTCGGCTGGCGGGAACCGCTTGAGATCAATGCCCGGCTTCGCGCCATGAGCTACAACCATGCCAATCTGATTGATAATCAATTTTTGTGCCATTTATCGCATCTGTCTCGCTTTGATTGTTATTGTTTTATTTTCATATAGTTAAATTGTTCCTTCCAGACGGCAGCTGGATACGGATGCCATGTTGCTGTCATTTTTTTGACGCTTTTCAGGCCGCTGCCGCGGAGGTGTCCGTCAGCACGGCCCAGTCGCTGCTCACCCCCCAGGAAATTCAGGTGAGGGCTTTTTCCAGCCACGCCTTCTTTAATAATTCGCAATTACGGATTATATTGATTTAAGATGCTTCCGGAGGTCATCATAATGAAACGAATCTTTTCAATCGCACTGGTCATTCTCGCGGGGGCATTCCTTGCGGGGATTCATGCGGCAACCCAACCCTCAATGGAAAAAGCGACGGAAATGAAGGCCCATCCCGAAAATCTGAGAAAAGCGACTTTTGCGGGAGGCTGCTTCTGGTGCAGCGAGGCGGATTTTGAAAAAACGGACGGTGTGGTCGAGGTGATCTCCGGCTACACCGGCGGCAAGAGCGAAAAGCCCAGTTATGAGGAAGTCAGCTCCGGCCGCACCGAGCACCTTGAGGCGGTGCAGGTGATTTACGATTCCACTCGAATCACCTACCAGCAACTGCTGGACGTCTTCTGGAGGCATGTGGACCCGACGGACCCCGGCGGTCAGTTCGTTGATCGTGGGCCTCAATACCGCAGCGCCATTTTTTATCACGACGAGGAACAGCGGCGCCTGGCGGAGGAGTCCAAGAAAGAGCTGGATCGGTCCGGCCGCTTCCAGAAACCCGTGGTGACCGAGATCCGGCCGCTCACCCAATTTTACGCCGCCGAAGGCTACCACCAAGACTATTACAAAAAGAACTCCCTGCGCTACAGCCTCTACCGCCAGGGCTCCGGGCGCGACCCGTTCATCCAGCAGGTCTGGGGCCAGCCGGCGACAAAAGCCTCCGGCGCCGCCGCGGGTTACGCCAAGCCCAGCGAAGCCGAGCTGCGGAAGCGGCTGACGCCGTTTCAGTATCACGTGACCCAGGAGGAGGGCACCGAGCCGCCCTTCGAAAACGAGTTCTGGAACAGCAAGCGCGAAGGGATCTATGTGGACATCGTATCGGGGGAGCCGCTCTTCAGCTCCGCGGACAAATTTGACTCCGGCACCGGCTGGCCCAGCTTCACCCGCCCCGTGGACCCCAACTTCATCGTGGAGAAGGTAGACCGCAGTCATTTCATGGTGCGCACGGAGGTGCGCAGCCGTTTCGGCGATTCGCACCTCGGCCACCTCTTTCCCGACGGACCGGCGCCGACCGGTCAGCGTTACTGCATCAATTCGGCAGCCCTGAGGTTCATCCCGAAGGAGGACATGGAAAAGGAGGGCTACGGTGAATACCTTGGCTTGCTTGAGAAAAAGAAATAAGGCGGAAGAAAGGGTTGACCCGTCCCGCATGAAGGGACAAAGGGACTGAAACGGCTTGCACTCGATCGCATCAGTTCTAATTCCCTTTGCGCCCTGGCTGCGCCGGTACCGCGGCTACCATCTGCGCGCCGATTTCATTGCCGGTCTTACCGTGGCGGTGGTTGCGGTTCCCCAGTCCATGGCCTACGCCTTGATTGCCGGAGTTCCGGTTCAATATGGTCTTTTTGCCTCCATCGTGCCGACCATCGTCGCGTGCCTATGGGGCAGTTCCGCACATCTCATCACCGGCCCCACCACGGCCGTATCCCTGGTGGTCTTTACCTCCCTGGCCGAACTCGCATCCCCTGGGAGCGCGCACTACGTCGAGATGACCTTTCTGCTGGCGCTCATCGTGGGCGCCATCCAGCTCGGCATGGGCCTGGCGCGGATGGGGGTGTTCCTGAACTTCGTTTCACACTCCGTGATCCTGGGGTTCAGCGCCGGTGCGGCGGTGTTGATCGGGTTCAAGCAGATCCCCAACCTTTTGGGTCTGAAGCTCGAAAAAGGCGGATCGTTTCTAAGCGCTCTGCTGGAGGTTCTCGCGCAGCTCAAGGAGGCCCATCCGCCAACCTTGCTGCTGGGCCTGCTCACCGTCGCCGTCATCGTCGTGCTGAAAAAGCTGCGGCCGACGTGGCCGGGAACGCTTATCGCCATGCTGCTGGTAGGCGCGCTGATGGGGTTTTTGAACCTGGACGCACAAGGGGTTGCCGTGGTGGGCGCGATCCCGCGCAGCCTTCCGCCGTTTCATCTGCCGGTCGTGGGCTGGAATGAAAATTTCAGCCGCCTGGTTCCGGGGGCACTGGCCATCGCCATCCTGGGTCTGGTCGAGGCGGCATCCATCGCCAAGGCCATTGCCGGTCAAACCCACCAGAGGATCAACATGAACCAGGAGTTTCTGGGGCAGGGGCTCGCCAACGTCGCCGCCGGCCTCTTCAGCGGGTATCCCGGCAGCGGCTCTTTCACCCGCTCGGCAGTCAACTTCCGGTCCGGCGGCAAAACCCCTTTGAGCGGCATCATTTCGGGGGTGTCCGTGGCGGCTACGGTGCTGCTGGCGGCTCCGTTGGCGGCGAATCTGCCGGTGGCGGCCCTGGCCGGGGTGCTGATGGTCATCTCCGCCGATATGGTCAAGGTGGCCGATATCAAGCGCGCCGTGCGCTCCACGCGCAACGACGCTGCCGTGCTGGTGATCACGTTTCTGTCCACGCTCTTTTTGAGCATCGAGTTTGCCGTTTATGTGGGGGCGCTGCTTTCGATCGGGCTGCATCTTAAGGCGACTTCCCACCCGCGGATCTACTCCACCGTGCCGGATCTGATCAGCGGCAAGATGGTGGTGGCGAGGTATGGGCGGATGTGCTGCCAGATGGACATCCTACGGATCGAGGGGTCCATTTTTTTCGGCTCCTCGGCCTTCGTGCTGGAGGACTTGCAGCGCCGGCTGAAAAGCCACCCCCATATGATCTGTCTACTGATCCGCATGCACCAGGTGAACAATTTGGATGCCAGCGGCGTGCACGTTCTGGAGCAGATCGTCACACAGCTGCGCGAGCGGGCCGGTGGCTTGTTCTTTTCGGGGGTCAACGCGCGTGTGTTTCAGGTGTTCAAGAATTCGGGGCTGCTCCGGGAAATCGGAGAGTCTCACATCCGCAGCAGCACCCGGTCCGCCATCCGCCAGGCAATGCGCGAATCCTTCTGCCCCTTCATCTGCGCTGCCTGTGAATTTGCGGTCTTTCACGAATGCAAGGAATTGAAGCGGGGAAACTGGGAAATCTTAGGAAAAGGGGTCCAAGCGCGCTGTCCGCGCGAGTGCGCGGACAGTACCGGAACTGAAAATACCCAAACACCCCAGCACCTGTAAGGAGAAGGCTTTGAAGATACTTGCGGTTATCGACGGAAAACCCGCTTCGGCGGCGGCACTCAAAGCCGCCGCCCAGCTTAGCGAGCGTCTGGGGGCGGAACTCGGCGTGATCACGGTCCGCTCCGGCACCCATGCCACCGAAACTCCGACGCCGGTGGGGGTCGACATCTCTGGAGGTGACCGGCAGAACTTGCCGGAGGGTATTCAACTCCTTCTCAGGGCGGCAGACATTCTGGTCGAAGCCGGCTTGCTGGCCCCCGTCACTCAGTTCAAGCTCCACGATCTGCCCCAAGGGCATGTGTTTTTCGCGCCGAAAACCAACGGCGAACGCGTTCTCTTTTCAGAGCGCTTCGGTAGCCTCGTGGATGAACTCAACGAGGAGATCGCCGAAAACCAATTTGAGCTGGTGATCATCGCCGCCCCGAGACGCGGATCTCTGGGGCGGTTTGCGCCGATGAACCTCCCGCGCAAGCAGGCCCTGGACCTGCACTGCTCCTTTCTTGTGGTGCGGGGCGGGATGCCGGACAGTCGCTATGTGGTGTGCGCCGACGGCTCAGCGTCCTCGCGCCGCATTTTTCCCTTTTTCAAGAGGCTGCTGCCGGCCGTCCGCAGCCCCATCGACCTCATCTGCGTTCAGAAACCGGACCCCGATCCAAAGGAGGTCGAACAGGCCGAGCACTGTCTGAATCTGGCCAACGCCTGGCTGACCCGCTGCGGCAAAGAAGTCAAAGTGCTTCAACCCCGGGGAGTCAAGCGCTTCAAGGTCATCCTGGAGGCCGCCGGAAACGATGCGATCATCGTCATGGGCGAGAGCCAAATGCATGACGTCCGCCGCCGCACACTGGGGACGCTGCCCATGAAAGTGCTGCCCCGCACCGACGCGAGTTTCCTCATGGTCAAACAACCCACCGAGCCGGACCCGGAGATGTTCGATGAGTCGTTTACCTGCGAGTAGCCCGGATGGGTCAGTCTTATAAGGCAAAAATTAACGACCATGAAATTCAGAAATTCGGCATACCGAATTTATTGCCAAGAAAAGTACTCTTGGTCGAGTTTTCGAACCTTGGCGATGCGTTCAAAATCTTGATCGCAGTGCAGAAGCAACGCACCGCTTTCCAGCGCGATTTGGGCGATGCAGCAGTCAACCGGGCTGCTGACGGTGATACCCTTGCGTCTCAGATCACAATATATCCTGGCCGCCTCCTGCCATGTGCCCGTCGACGCTTCAAGATAGAATTGAGTGGCCAGGTAATCTTCAAGCACCCTCCATTTCTTTAAATCCTTGCAACCCTGCAAAAGCTCCAGCTGACTGAACCGGCTCAAAACGTGTACACCGGATCCGACTCTTTTGCGGAAGGCGGCCACAACGCCGCCCGTTTTGTCCCGCAGGATCAAAACCCAAACCGAGGTATCGACCAGAATCATCCGCGCATCTTTCGCAGCGCTTTGTGATCATAATCGTCGGTGAAATCAATTTTCCCGGCCAGGTCGGTCAGGTCCTTTCGTTTTCTAAGGGAGACCAAAACCCGCAACGCCTCATGGATCAGGTCTTTTTTGGTTCGGGCCTCGCTTACCGAAAAGGCCGCGCGCAGCAGTTTTTCGTCGATAACGATGTTGGTGCGCATTTCATACCTCGCAATGTGTATTTGATACACATTATACACCCGGTTGAAACAGTGTCAACAAGGCCGCCAAGTACGCCGACATCCCTGAAAGGACGACGCGGGATTGGCTTGACTCCCCGCAACCTATCCGAAACCAGACGCTGCCGGACGGCAGAATTGTATCGTTTCGGGGAGTGGGTGAGAAAGCAGGCTCCCACTCTTTTCGCCTCAACCGATTTCCAAACTCAAGTGCCCTCAGAATCTGCCGATAAAGAGTAACTGAAAAGGTCTAAACAAATCATGGGGAGTGTAAATAAGGAGTTGGGCATGAAAATTTTAAAGTGTCTGATCTTCGTTATCTCGGTTATGTCGTTGGCAGTAATCTTTGGCTGTGGTGCTGGCGGTAGGGAGAGTGATAGTGAGTCATCCGGCACTGGAACCGTATCCATGTCCATAACCGATGCAAAGCCTATGCTCATGGAAAACCCAGGAAAAAAGATTGAGAATGTGTTTGTCACGATTGACCAAGTGCTTGTTCATAAGTCTAGTGGTGGGTGGAAATCTCTACCTTTACCGAAGAGTCCTACTCCATACAGAATCGATTTGCTTCAGTTCTCTGAGGGCAATACCACTGAGTTAGTACCTCCGGTGGCCCTTGCATCTGGAAAATACACTCAAGTTCGATTGTCTGTTGCCAGTGCAGCAATTATTTTTAAAGACAATCCATATGTCGAAATTCCAATTACATTTCCATCTGAGAACCTGAAAACCGATAAAAACTTTGATTTTGAGGTGACAGAGGGTGATGCCACTGATATCACCATCGACTTTGATCTGAGCAAATCCCTTATTATGGAGGGACACGTCTACAGACTCAAACCGGTTCTGCACATCGTGGAGACAGAAGCAGCAGCAACGATAGAAGGGGCCATTGCAAACAATATGTTTGGAGATGGTTATGTGGTGATCACCGTATTTGACAGCACCGGACAAGAATACACGACTATCCAGGTCGATATGGATACCAAAAGTGGGTTCGATGATACGTCCTATGCGATTTTCTGGCTTGTTCCGGACCAATCATATAAAGTTGAAATCGATTATTATCCAAAGACGGCCCCTGGCATCTCTGTTCAGAGCATAATTGTACCAGCTAAAGAACTTGGACCTGGAGAAATTAAAACCGGTGCAGACTTCCTCGTGCCGTAATAGACCGTCCTACGATTGTAAGCCGCCGGAGATTCCCTCAATTCAAAGCTCTCACTCCTGCCAATCAACATCGCAGCAACCAGCTCTCTACTCTACCCTATTTTTTCGGACAGGTGGTGTGAGAGGGCGAAGGCTGTGAAGCCTTCCCCTATCTCGATTTGGAAAATGGCCTAATCTGCGGCCGGAGGTGGGAAACTCGGCGGGAAACGAATTTGCCGAAAAAAAACAAGAGCTTAAGATTTCTCCTAAGCCCTTGTTTTTATTTGGCGGGGACGACGAGACTCGAACTCGCGACCTCCGACGTGACAGGCCGGCGCTCTAACCAAACTGAGCTACGCCCCCGCAAACTCAATCGCTTCGTGGTTTGCGACCCCTTGGACTACCCCTCCTCTATCGATAAGTGGCAGTCGGCATCCTGCCATCGGCAGGATGACCTTCGGCTGTTTTCTACCTACCACGCTGAAAGCGTGGTAGGCGGAACAGGGATCGAACCTGTGACCTTCGGCTTGTAAGGCCGACGCTCTCCCGGCTGAGCTATCCGCCCCCGAGCATTTTGCATAATATTTCTAGTTAGCAGCACGCCCCATGGCTGTCAAGCGCGATGTGGCCCACAAAACACCTCAATTGATGGCCCGATCCGCATTGGAGGTTTTTTCAGCGGGCATTTCCAGCGGAATGTCGGCTTTCTTAAAAATGGGCTCGCCCTCCCGAACGATGAGCGCATGGCTGAGCACCTCGTCCATATGCTCCACGAAGACGACGTCCATCTGGC
>Ga0316622_100002703_pt1 | contig 12386 bp, 14 predicted proteins | sample OWC_Aug_OW2_C1_D_FD_207646 | JGI IMG/M metagenome (GOLD analysis project Ga0316622, IMG submission 207646) | Wetland soil microbial communities from Old Woman Creek delta, Ohio, United States - OWC_Aug_OW2_C1_D5_C | ecosystem: Environmental > Terrestrial > Soil > Wetlands | place: USA: Ohio... | reverse complement strand
CGTGAGATCGAATCCAGCCAGACGCGCTTGATCCTCTTTGGCGTCGTTGCGATCGGGGCCGTGAGCCTGATGATCTATCTTCTGGTCAACCGGATCGTGCTCAAACCGGTGACGGCGATCGTCGCGGCGACGCGCAAGGTGGCGGAAGGTGATCTCCACTACACGATCGCACTGCCGCAGCGCGATGAAATCGGCGCGCTGGCCCAGGCATTCAACGCCATGACGCAGAAACTCTCCGAGGCCCAGCGGCAGGTGTACCAGGCCGAAAAGCTGGCCGCCGTCGGGCAACTGGCCGCGGGCGTGGCGCACGAAATCAATAATCCGCTCACCGGTGTGCTGACGTACAGCAGCTTCCTTCTCAAGCGCGCCGCCGATAAGCCGGAGTTCAGGGACGACCTGGAAGTGATCGTGCGCGAGACGCAGCGCTGCCGGGGGATCGTCAAGGGCCTGCTGGATTTTGCCCGGCCGTCGCCGCCGGAAAAACACCCCACCGATATCAACGATGTCGTCGAGCGAGCCATTCGCATCGTGCAGACCCAACTCGCCGCGCATGGCGTGGAGGTGCAAAAGCAACTGCGCGCCGACCTGCCCATGGTGCAGGCCGACGCCAATCAAATCCAGCAGATCATCGTCAATCTGCTGCTCAACGCCAACGACGCCATCGGCGAGCGCGGCGGCGCCGTTACGCTGACCACCGTGCTTCGAACGAACGGGGATGGGGCTCAGGTTCCAGGGCCGGCGGTTGAGATCAGCGTGCGCGACACCGGCTGCGGCATTCCGCCGGCCCATCTTGACCGGATTTTCGAGCCGTTCTTCTCGACCAAGGGACGAAAAGGCACCGGGCTCGGGCTCGCCGTCGCGTGGGGTATCGTCGAGAAACACAACGGACGCATTGAGGTCGAGAGCGAAGTCGGCAAAGGGACGGCTTTCCGCGTGCTGCTTCCGGTCGGCGGGCACTAGGCCAAGAAAACCGCAGGGGAGAGATATCCGTCGCGGATCGCGGCGTGTCCGGAGGCGGGAGTCACAAACGCGCCGCGCCGGAAGCGGGGCACCGGCAACGACCGATGCGCCGTCGGCGTCGCGCGGTTGAGGGGAGGCAATCATGGTTCCGGTTCTCGTGGTCTTGATGATCGTGGCGTTCGTCATCATCAATGTGGCGGTGCGGGTGGTGATGGATCGGAGGCGCGAAGCCAAGACGCGCAAGGAACGGATGGAGGCGCTGGATATCGGATTGCGCCTGGACTTCGCCGAGGAAGCGCCATCGCTCAAGCGGGTCGAGGTGCCCAACCCGCTCGCGCGCATTCTTGCGGTGGACGACGAAGTCATCGTGCTCGACAGCTTCCGGAAGATCCTGGTGGGCGCCGGGTATTCGATCGACACCGTCGAGAGCGGACGGGAGGCGCTGGGCCTGGTGCAGAAACACAAGTACGATTTCGTCTTCACCGATCTGAAGATGCCCGAGATGGACGGTTTGGACGTCGTGAAGGGCGTGAAGCACTACAGCCCCGAATCCGATGTCGTCGTCATCACCGGGTACGCCACGATCGACTCGGCCGTGAACGCGATGAAGTGGGGTTCCATGGACTACGTGCAAAAACCGTTCACCGAGGACGAGCTGATCGACTTCACAAAGAAATGTTTGTATCGGCGGCAAGATCGCCAGCACAAGCGGCTCTCGTCCACCGTGCGGGTGTCGACGACCGACCGCCCGCCGGCGCACGAATTCGGCCTGCCTGGCGGCGCGTTCATCTCGCCTGGGCATGTGTGGGCGAATGTGACCGTGCCGGGCATGGTGCGCATGGGCGTGGACGACTTCGCCCGCAAGATGCTCGGCCGCATCGACGGGATCGACTTGCCCGCCAAGGGCGCGACGATCAAGAAAGGGGAGCGCCTCTTCAGCATCCGGCAAGGCGAGCGCAGCGCCGTGTTTCACGCACCGATCACCGGACAAATCCACGAGGTCAACGCCGAACTGCCGAAGCACATGGACCGGCTGGTCCAGCGTCCCTACGAGCACGGGTGGGTGTGCTCCATGAGGCCCGCGCATCTGGCGGACGAACTGGGGCAGCTGCATATCGGCGAGAAGGCGGCGGAGTGGTATCAGAGTGAGATCGCGCGCCTGCAGGAGATGCTGGCAGCGGCGGGCGGCGACGCCCAGGCGGCTACGGTGCCGGCGAGAGGCTTGGTCGAAGGCCAGTTGGAGGGGGCCGACGACGCCACGTGGACTAAATTCACACAGACGTTTTTGCAGGCGTAAAGGCCTTCGCACTCGCGGGCAGCATTGCCCTTTTCGCTCGCGCGCGTTCGGCTCAGCCTGTGCGGCCCGGTCGCGGGCTCCGCTGTCTCCTGACGCTCCCGAATCCCCTGGCGCATCCCAGACGCGTCGCAATCCCGGTCAATCTCCTGTCTGCCCGGTTCGGGGCGTCCTTTGTCACGCTCTCTGACGGGGCGCCGTTCTCACGCGCCCGTAGCTTCTGAGTGTGGCGGGCAAGTTTCCTCCCGCCCATGGCGCTGCCGAGCGGGATCTGTTCGACGAATAGCCGAATCCTTTCCCGCGTTTCTGGATCACATCCTCAGAGACGCGTGAAAATCCACCGCCGGAGGAATTCCAATGCCGATCTTCGAGTACAAATGTCAGAATTGTGGCGAGACGTTCGAGCGCTTCAGCCAACGGGCCACCGCGATCGCGCCTCCGGTCTGCCCAGCATGCGGGTCGAAGGATGCGGAGCGGATCTTTTCCGTGTTCGCGGGCCGCGTTGACGGGGGTACGGGGTGCGGCTCCGCCGCCAGCGGGGGCGGGTGAGGGGTGTAACAACGGAGCCGGCGGCTCCGACAAGCACGGAAGGTGATTGCGGTTGGCGGAACGGCGAATGCGGAATGGGTACTGAGGACTGGGGGATGGCGAGGAGCGAGCGATGCAAACACAGGATGTGGGCTACGCGGAGCCTGTAGAGATATCGGACGCGACGTTCGAAGAAGAGGTTCTGAAGTCGCCTGTGCCTGTTCTGCTGGATTGCTGGGCGCCGTGGTGCGGGCCGTGCCAGCGGATGACGCCCGTCATGCACCGGCTAGCGCAGGACTTGGCCGGGGAAGCCACAGTTGCCAAGCTGAACGTGGATCAGAATCCGAGAATGAGCCACGCTCTCGGCATTCAGAGCGTTCCAACGTTGCTCCTGTTCCGGCAGGGGCAAGTGATCGGCCAGCTCCTCGGTGCCGCGCCCGTGGACCAGGTGGCCGCGGCTGTCCGGGCGCGCCTCAAGGATTCGCAGGGAGAGGTGTGATGGCAGATCCAAATTCTCGGTGGTACCCCAGAAGCCTCACCTCCCTGTCGGTGATGGCCGGATTTCTCATCATGTCCCTCTCCGGCGTCGTGGCCTTCGTCAATCCGCAGGGACGCATCGCCTACTGGACCGATTGGTCCATGCTCGGACTGACCAAGGAGCAGTGGGGGGACATTCACATCCTCTCGAGCCTCCTGTTCGTCGTGGCCGGCGTCATTCACATTTATTACAACTGGCGCCCCCTCATGAACTATCTCGGCCAGAAGGTCGCCAGCGGCCGGAAGCACCAACGAGAGATCGCAATCACGATCCTCATCTCGCTGATCATCGTGGCCAGCGCCGTCTGGAGGATTCCACCGCTGAGTTACCTGCTCGACCTGAATGCGTACGTCAAGGAGTTGTGGGTGGTTCACAAGGATTACGAACCGCCCTTCGGCCACGCGGAGCTCTTGTCGCTCAAGGTCTTCTGCCAGAAGACTAACATCCCGCTCGACGCGGCGATGGCCGCCCTGAAAGAACAACGGCTCGCCGGCGTGGAAGCGGACCGACTCCTGAAGGACATCGCACGCGCGAATAACACCTCCCCGATGGCCGTGTACCGTCTCATCAAAGGGCTGGAGGCAAGGCCGCAGCCGTCAACGGCTGGTGTCGTCTACACGGCCGAGAGGGTGGAGTCACAGTTTGCCGGCGCGGGCATCGGGAACAAGACCTTGCCCGAGCTGGCCACCCAGACCGGCCAGGAGGTGAGCCAGATGCAGTCCAGGCTCGTGCGCAAAGGGTTGAAGGCCGCGGACAGTGTGGCCCTCAAACAGTTGGCGGCCCAGAACAACCTTCAACCCTTGGAGCTGCTGAAGGCAGCGTTGGTGGACGACTACCGCCCGCGATGACCCCGGGCGCCTTCGGCGGTTCGGTCGGTGGCGCGCCCCGCGGTGAAACCCCGGATTGGTTGTCCGTCCGGACCAGCCGGGTCGCTGGATTGACTTTTCCCGCCCGTCCGCACTACGCTAGGCGCCACGATCCTTGCCAAGGAGGTGCCCTCATGCTGCGACGGCTGTGCCCCGCGTTGTGTCTGCTTCTCTGTGCGCTCCTCCCCGCTGTTTCCTTCGCCGCAACGGACCACAAGGAGATGATTTCCGGCCCGTTCAAGAGCGGGCCCGACGTGAGCGAGGTCTGCTTGGGCTGTCACGAGCAGCAGTTCAAGGACTTCATGCAGACGGTGCACTGGACCTGGAAAGAGAAGCAGAAGGTACCGGGGAAGGGGGACGTGGAAATCGGGAAGATCAACCTGCTCAATAATTTCTGCATTGCCCTCCCGTCCAACTGGCCCCGCTGCACGAGCTGTCACGCCGGATACGGCTGGAAGGATGCCGCGTTCGATTTCAACGACTCCAAGAACGTCGACTGCCTCGTGTGCCACGACACCACCGGGACGTACGCCAAGACGCCGACCGGTGCGGGGAATCCCGACCCCAAGGTGGATCTCGTGAAGGTTGCCCAGAGCGTCGGGAAGCCGTCTCGCCAGAACTGCGGCACCTGTCACTTCTTCGGAGGCGGCGGGGATCACGTCAAGCACGGCGACCTGGACAGCTCGCTCCTGAAACCGGCTCGGTCGGTGGACGTCCACATGGCGGACCCCGCACCCGGCATGACGTGCCAGGACTGCCACAAGACCAAGGCGCACGTCATTCCCGGCGAGTCCATGGCGGTCTCCCTCGGCAAGGGCGCGCGCGTATCGTGCACCGATTGCCACGGGGAGACGCCGCACAGGATGCCGACCTACAACCAGCACACCAAGCGCATCGCCTGCGAGACGTGTCACGTGCCGTTCTTCGCCAAAGGGCTGCCGACCAAGGTCTGGTGGGACTGGTCCAAGGCCGGGCAAGACCGGCCGGAAGCCAAAGACAAGTACGGCCTCGATACGTACGTGAAGATCAAGGGCGAGTTCAAATGGGAGAAAGACATTCGGCCAACCTACCTCTGGTACAACGGCGAAACCATGCGGTACCTGCTCGGCGACGCGATCGATCCCTCCAAGCCGGTGCCGCTCAACAAGCCGCTCGGCAGCCGCAAGGACCCCAACGCCAAGATCATGCCCTTCAAGGTCATGCGGGGAAAGCAGCCTTACGACAAGGAACTCCGGACGATGGCGACTCCGCACCTCTTCGGCGGCTACTGGAAGCACTTTGACTGGAACCGCGCCATCGCGGATGGGAACCAGGCCGCCGGATTGCCGTACAGCGGGCAGTACGGCTTTGTCGAAACGGTGATGTACTGGAAGGTGAACCACATGGTGGCCCCGAAGCAGGCGGCCCTCAAGTGCATGGCCTGCCACCAGCGGGAGGGCGGCCTCCTGAACTGGAAAGCGCTAGGGTATCCGGGCAATCCGGCGCAGCCCCGGTTGAAGTAAGCCGTTGTCAAAGAATACGTTGAGCGGAGACATTCCGAAACGGCATAAGGAGCCGTAACGAAATAGAAAGAGATGTATAGGTTATTTCGTAACGGCTCCTAACGTTCCGGACCGAGCTCCCGCCGGCAAGGACGCATTTAGGGATGTCCGACCGACCGTCGTCACAGTCTGACGACGGTCGGTCTGTCGAGGTAGCGTGAAGTGCCGACGCACGGTGGCGACCCGGTCGGTAGGGGCTCGCCTGGCGTGCTGCCGGCGCGACGGAGGTGCAGCGTGCTCCCCCATGCCGAGCAAGCGGCGCGCGACCTTGCGCTCGTCCGCGAGAAGCGGCCGCTGGTCCATAACATCACGAACTATGTCGTCATGCAGTACACCGCCAACGCGCTGCTGGCGCTGGGCGCCTCGCCGGTCATGGCCCATGCGGCGGAAGAGATGGAGGAGATGGCCTCGCTGGCAAACGCGCTGGTCCTCAACATCGGCACGCTGTCCGGGCCGTGGATCGAGGGGATGCGCGTGGCGGGATCCGTCGCGTCCCGGCGAGGGATTCCGATCGTCCTGGACCCTGTGGGCGCCGGCGCCACGCGGCTCCGCACCCATACCGCCGTGCGACTGCTGGACGAATGCCGGGTGGCGGTGTTGCGCGGAAACGCGTCGGAGGTGCTGGCTGTGGCCCGCGGGGCCGAGGGGACCCGCGGTGTGGACGCGGCGCACCGCGTCGAGGACGCGGTCGAGGCGGCGAGGGAGCTTGCCCGCCGGCGGTCCATCGTCGTGGCGATCACCGGTGCGGTGGATCACGTGACCGACGGCGACAACCTCGTGCGAGTGCGCAACGGCCACGCCGCCATGGCGGGCATCACCGGGTCCGGATGCACGGCGACCGCGGTCATCGCCGCCTTCTGCGCCGTCAACACCAAGGCCTTGGAGGCCACGGGGCATGCCTTGGCCGTCTACGGGATCGCCGGGGAGCACGCGGCGCGCCGCAGCGTGCTGCCGGGCACGTTCGGGACGGCACTGATCGATATGCTGCACGCGGTGACGCCGGAGCGCGTCACGGATGAAGCACGGATCGAAGAATAAAGTTACAGAGCAGGGGGGCAGGGGCGCGGGGGAGCAGGCGAAATCAGGAGGAAGACGGGAGTGGCTCTCGATGCCGGAAACGCAGGCGTGAACTACAGCCTGTATCTCGTGACGGATTCGGCTCTGGCCAAGGGGCGACCGCTGCCCGACGTCGTGCGCGCCGCCGTTGACGGCGGGGTCACGTGCGTGCAGGTGCGCGAGAAGGGTTTTACGTCGCGGGCGTATGTCGAGCGGCTCCTGTCTGTGCGCCCGCTGCTCCGCGAGCGCGGCATCCCACTCTTTGTCAACGATCGCGTGGACGTGGCGCTGGCGGTGGAGGCGGACGGTATTCACCTCGGCCAGACGGATCTGCCGCTGTCCATGGCGAGGGGCGTTGCCGCCGGCCGGCTCCTCATCGGCGTGTCGTGCGAATCGGTACAGGACGCCGTCGACGCCGAACGCGGCGGCGCCGACTACGTGAGCGTGAGTCCCGTCTTTGCCACGCCAACCAAGACGGACACGGCGCCCGCCCTGGGGCTCGACGGCGTGCGGGCGGTCCGCCGCGCCGTCCGCGTGCCGGTCGCGGCCATCGGGGGCATCAACGCGACGAACGCGGCCGACGTCATCCGCGCCGGCGCCGACGGCATCTGTGTGGTGTCGGCCATCGTCTCCGCGCTTGACCCGCGCGCGGCCGCCGCGTCCCTCCGCGGCATCGTCGAAGGGGCACGCCATGGAGCTTAGAGACATCGGGGAGTTCGGATTCATCCGCCGCGTGAGCCGGGGATGCCTGATCCGGGCGAACGGGGTGGAGCGCGCCATTGGGGACGACGCCGCGGCCTTCGTCGTGCCCCCGGGCGAACTGACGCTGGTGACGACCGACCTGCTGGTCGAGCGGGTGCACTTCTTGCGGCACGCGACCACGCCGTTCAACCTCGGCCACAAGGCCATGGCCGTGAACCTCAGCGACATCGCGGCCATGGGCGGGACGCCGCGCGAGGCGTTCGTCAGCACCGCCATCCCCGAGGGCTGTCCTGTCGAGTACCTGGACGAGCTCTACGACGGGATGAAGCGCCTGGCGGCCCGTTATGACGTCAACATCCTGGGCGGCGACACGACCGCGTCCGTGGCCGACCTGATCCTCAACGTGACGGTCATCGGCCACGTCCGCCGCGGTGAGGCGCTGTATCGCTCCGGCGCCAAGCCGGGGGATGCGGTGTGCGTGACCGGCCCGGTCGGCGACAGCCGCGCCGGTCTGCATTTCGTCCTCAAGGGGGCCGAGCCTCCGGATACGGCCATGCGCAGCCTCTTCGACGCCCACATTCTTCCGCGACCGCACCTGGAGGAGGGCCGGTTCCTGGCGGCGACGGGCGCAGCCACGGCCGCGCTGGATGTCAGCGACGGTTTGAGCTCCGACCTTGTGCACATCGTCGAGGAGAGCCGGGTGGGGATCCGCGTTCACGCGGTTCTGATCCCGATCTCGCCGGAGCTTCGGGAGTTCTGCGCGCGCTTCGGCAAGGACCCCGTCCGCTTCGCCCTGTCGGGGGGCGAGGACTACGTGCTCGCCGTCACCGTGGCCGCCGGGCGGTTCGACGAAGTGGCCCGCGGTTTTGCCGCTCGCTTCGGTCGTCCGCTCTACCGCATCGGGGAGGTGACGGATGCTGGCGGCCTCGAGCTCATGATGCCGGATGGTGCACTCGAAGCCGTGGGGGCGACGGGGTGGGACCATTTCGGGGCGCACGACGCCTGAGTGGGAACGTCTGCCACAAAAAGCACAAGAAGCACAAGTTGGGGTGGAGGAAGGCGGCCGGCTACTTCGACTTCGGCAGATGGACGGAAAGGAAGGCACGGAGGTCGGCGGCGACCTGCGGCGGGATCGGCTGCGAGGGCAGCCGTCGGCAAAGGTCGGCCGTTGTCTTGAGCGTCTTTGCGAAGTTCACGCACGGGTCGCAACCGTCCATGTGATTACGGATTTTCTCGCACAGTTCCTGCGAGAGCTCCCCGTCCACATACTCCGACAGCCGATCGAACAATTCTCTGCAGGTCATCGACGTCCCGTCGTGCGAATGATGATGAGCCGACCGCATATCGCTCATAGACTGTGATCCAGATGGCGCAAAAGGGGTTCGCGCCCCTCAGGACTTTTCGCCGCTCAGATACTCCGCCAATTCCCGCCGGACGAAGACCCGGGCCCGGTGCAATCGGGACTTGACCGCGGCCACCGACAGACCGACGGCCTGGGCCGTCTCCTCCGCCGACAAGCCTTCCACGTCCCGCAGGACGAGGACGATCTTATATTCTTTGGGGAGCCTATCGATGGCGGCCTCCATCCTGCCGGACAGTTCGCCCCGGAGGAGGGCCCGCTCCGCGTCGTCGGACCAGTCGGCGATCTCGGGCTTGCGTCCTTCGGCGTCCGGGCGAGGCATCAACTCGTCCAGCGACAACTCCTGTTCGGGTGCGGGATCGTGGACGCCGCGTCGCCGTTTCTTCAGGCAGGCATTCGCCGCGATCCGGTAGAGCCAGGTGGAGAATTTGCTTTCTTCGCGAAACTCGCGAAGCGAGCGAACCATCCCGAGAAACGTCTCCTGCAGGATGTCCTTGGCGTCCTCCACGTTGCGGCACATCCGCATGGCAAAGCCGTACACCCGGTCCTGATGGATGCGGACCAAAGTATCCAGCGCCGCCGAATCGCCGTCCTTGGACGCGGCGATGAGGGACCGCTCATCCGTCAAGGCGTCTCCGCTGCGGCGGGCCGCCCGATCCCAACGGATCGCCGAGAGGCGCCACGGTCGCCCGGGTTGCTCGGATCAGATCCTGCGGGGTGAGGAGCAGTTGCATACCGCGCATCCCGGCACTGACGCTGACCAGGGGCTGCTCCAGGCCGCTCCGATCCACGTACACGGGATATGCTTTCTTGCCGCCCAGCGGGGAGACGCCGCCGCGGATGTAGCCGGTCAGCCGCAAAATGTCCTCCGTCTCGACCAGCTCCACCTGCTTGTTGCCCGACGCGCGCGCCAACGCCTTCAGGGACAGCGTGGTCGAGCCGGGTAGACACGCCAGGATGACACCGGTTCGATCCCCCCGCACGACCAGCGTCTTGAAAACCTGGTCGAGGGGCAGGCCCAGCTTTTCGGCGGCGTCCTCGGCGCCGAGTTCTTCTTCCTGGAACTCCCGGACCGTGTAGGGGACGCTGGCGCGATCCAGGACCTGCATGGCGCGGGTTTTCATATGTGCGGAAAGCTAGCACCGAGTGCGCCCAGGCGTCAAGAGACCGGGGAGCCGGGGAGCCGTCGGCACGCGGCGACGGTGCGCGCGTGGAAAACCACTTGACACAATCCGGGAAGGAAACCGATATTGAACCAGCGGTGCGATTGTGACGATCCGGCGAGCGCGTCGGGTGGGGAACGGCAGAGAGGAGACGGCCATGGCGACACCGGAGGTGCGACGGCTGCGGCATCAGATGGCGGGAGTGGTGCGCGAGTACGAGGGTCACCTGCTGCGTCTCGAGGGCCAACTTCGCATCCTGCGCGCCAAAGCAGGGCGCGCCGGCGAAGATGTGCAGGCGACGCTGGCCGGGCTGTTGACGCAGGCGGAGCGGGAGATGGAGGCGGCGCGGGAGCTCGGTCGCACCGCCCTGTCAGGGCTGGAGCGTGCCGCGGAGGCGGCGCGGACCTGTCTCACCGACCTCAAGAGCCGACTGGACGACGTCGAGGCTGGGCGCCGGGACGCCGTGGCCAGAGGGCGGGCGGTTGTCCGCCGGGCGACCATCGAAGCCAAGGCCATCCGGCACGGCGTGCGGGTGGGTTTGCGCGTGGCCCGGCGGGTCTCGCGGCGGACAAGAGCGGCGAAGGGGTGACGACAAACCGCAGAGGAGCAGGGGTGCTAGGGAGCAGGGGCGCGGGGAACGTGCCGGGTGCCGTGTGCGTCGTGCCGCAGGGCCTGTGCGACGACGGGGGCGGAAGCTCTGGAGAAATGGGGTTGCCATCGGTTCACGTGGAGCGAAAATAATGGGCAGAAAGGCTCTGGTTGCGATCGGGATCCTGGTGATGGGTGGGGTGGTGTGGGCGGGTGCGGCGGAATGGAAGGCGCCGGCCTCGGCGATGGCAACGAAGAATCCGGTGGACAAGGTCACGGGTGTGAAACTGGGAGAGCCCCTTTTCCGAGAGAACTGTGTCATCTGTCACGGGAAAGCCGGGAAGGGCGACGGCGAGGCAGCGGCGGCCATGAAACCTCGGCCGCGGTCACTCCATGATAAGGTCGTTCAGGCGCAGACCGACGGAGAGCTGTTCTGGAAAATCTCCGAGGGGCGCGAGGCCATGCCGGGCTGGAAGAGCATCTCCGAGAAGGAGCGATGGAGCCTGGTGCACTACATCCGCGCTCTGCCGCAAAAGAAGTAGCAAGGGGCCGGCACGACCCATCTGCCGGGCACCCGTCCGAAGGGACCGGTGACGAGATCGTGTCGCTGGACCTGTCGAACAGCCTGGGGCGATCGAGTTTTCCGCATCCTGTCGAGCCCTCCAGTACGTTCTGTGCGCCGCTTGATCCAGATCAAGTACCGTGTCGTCGTCCCGTTGTAGTGTGCGGACCTCAGCGCGGTTCCGGTCCGCCTGACACCGAACGGGCGGCGCTGCGCAGCCAGCGGCCGCGAAAGGAGTCGTGAACGTGGGAAGCATCGGTCGGCCAATCGTCCCGAGAGAGCACGGGGCCTGGGCCGTGCTCTACGGTGCCTTCCTGGCAGGGATCGGCGTGGCCGGCCGCGTGACCCTTCCCGTGGTCTTGCTGCTGGGCGCGGTGACGTTCCTCGCCTTCGCCAACGGACCGCTGGCGCTCTTGCTGCGCTCATCGGGGGGCGGGACGTCGTCCGTTGAACGCGGGCGCCCCCCCTTCTGGCTCTTCGCGTACACCGCCGGCGCCCTGTTGTGCGCGGCGCCGCTCCTGGCGTTCTACCGGATGACATTCCTGGTTCCCTTCGCCATGGCGTCGGCGTGTTTCCTGGTCCTTCGCGCGTTTCTTGTCCGGGAGGGCGACGACCGGAGTCTTCCGGGGGAACTCATCGGTACGGCCGGCTTGGCGCTGGTCGGGCCGACCGCGCATGCGGTCGCGGCGAACGGTGCACAGCCGATCGGCGCGCTGCTGTGGCTGCTCCTATCGCTTTATTTTGCCGGCGGCGTCTTCTACGTGCGGATGCGGATTCGGCTCATGGTGGCCCAGCGCAAGGGTGCCACGGCCGTGTCGAGCCGCGCGCGTTGGTCGTGCCTCGCCTATCACGCACTCCTGCTTGTCCTCATTCCCAGCCTGGCCGCCGCCGACGTGGTGCCGTGGGCGGTGCTCCTGGCATTTGCGCCGGCCCTCTGGCGCGCCGCGGCCGGCTTGCGCCGCCAGGACGCCATACTCAACGTGCGCCGGCTCGGCTGGTCCGAGGTCGGGCTCACCGTCGCGTTCGTCCTGATCCTCATCGTCTCCCTCTAATCCCCCGATCCGCTTCCCCGTTGCTCCCGCACTTCTTGGATCGTGTCCGCGTCGGCCGCGCAATGGATTTGGCCGCTGGAGGCTTTGTGTGGTAGAAGTCTACTGAAAGGATTCTGCCATGGGCGCTCCCATCGTTGCCATCGTCGGCCGGCCGAATGTCGGCAAGTCCACGCTCT
>Ga0316622_100002702_pt1 | contig 12387 bp, 7 predicted proteins | sample OWC_Aug_OW2_C1_D_FD_207646 | JGI IMG/M metagenome (GOLD analysis project Ga0316622, IMG submission 207646) | Wetland soil microbial communities from Old Woman Creek delta, Ohio, United States - OWC_Aug_OW2_C1_D5_C | ecosystem: Environmental > Terrestrial > Soil > Wetlands | place: USA: Ohio... | reverse complement strand
GTACGACCGCCGGGTCCAGAGGCCGCGATTCGGCGTCCCGAGCCGCGGGCGCATCCGTGGCTATGGTCAGCCATCCCCGAGGCCGCCGCCGCCCGCGCGGTCGGGCGCGCGATGGTCCGGCGCTCGATGCGCGGGCTAGAAGTGCTGCGCCAGCCAGGCCAGCACGCCAAGGCTGAAGACGAGCATCAAGGCGACGACGGAGATCGCGATCGAGATCACGGCAAGAACGCCGCCAATCGTGATGAGCGACTTCAGCTTCGCCAGGTACTGCTCGAGCGCGGCCGCATCCCGGCGGGCGCAGACGATCTCGGCCCGGCCGCCGGCCTGCCAGAGCAGGATGCCGATCCAGATGTAGATCCAGGCGACGATGAGGCCGAAGATGCTGAGCGCGTGCAGCGCACCGATCACGATCGCGGCGACGCCGAGGAACTTCAGCCAGCCCTTCGACTCGCAGACGGGAGCAAGCAGGCGGCCGATCCAGTCGGCCGGCTCCGGGCTTGCCGGATACGATGGGGCGGGCGGCGCCGGCGGCACTGCGACCGGCGGCTCGTCGAAATGGCGGTCATCGGCCATGCAACCTCCTGTCGTCTTGGCGCGCGCGACGTCGCGGCCGGCGCCGCGCTGCACGGATCCCTTCCGCCTTGATCCTTGCCTCCTCCAACGGCTAGACTTGACGTAGTTCGCATCGCACGCCGGCCCAGCCGCGCCGATCGGCGCTTGGGAGAGCACCATCATGGTCCGCACCGTCGTCGTGGCCGCGTTGGAGTCCGCTCATTGTCGCCCGCATTCGCGCCCGGGTAAAGCCCGCCGCGGCCGCATGGGCGAATGGAGTGCCTGCCTGCTGCTGATCGCGCTCGCTCTCGCGGCCGCCAACCTCCCTTCCGGCGCGGCCCCCATCTCCTGGCAGGACGACGATTGGTCCGGAGGCGCCTACGCACAGACGTCCGGCGTGGATCCGGAGATCCACCCGGGGCTCCTGGTTCTGGAGAACCGCCTGGACGACATCCGCTTCCTCGCCGACCCGACCGGTTTTCAGGGCCTCTATTCGATGGCCGTCCTGCACGACTCGCTCTTCATCACCGCGAGCGACTACCCGTTCGAGTACGACGGGGCCGAAGTGGTCATGTACGACTACATCACCAACGCCAGCTCGGTTGTCTACGAGCCCTATGAATCCGGGCTCCCCATCATCAAGAACATCGCCGACTCGCTCTACCTGCCGGGTCCGGATTCGATGGACGCCTGGTACATGGACGGCAGCATCTACGCCTACGATGGAGACGAGTGGGAGGAGCGCGCCGCCCTGCCCGAAGCCGTCCACGTTTGTGATGTCGACATCGTGAACGGCGTGATGTACGCCTCGACCGGCCAGCGGGACCTGCGCGGCGCGATCTGGCGCAGCACCGATTACGGCGGGACGTTCGCCCGCGTCCTCGATCTCGTGCCGACGAGCGAGCATCCCATCCGGCGCTTCTTCGGTCTCGGTCACTACGGCGATCTGCTCTTCGCGCAGCCTGACGGCTTCCCGCCCGAGAACAACCGCCTCTACACGACGACCGACGGCACGCACTGGAGCACGGTGAACATCGGCTGGGTGCCGCCGGATTGCCAGGCGACCTTCACCGCCTACGGCGACTCGCTGCTGATGACGATCCACAACCGTCTCTACATCTACGACGGCCAGACCTGGCTCCCCTCCTATCCCCTGCCCTTCGAACAGTGGCGCTGGGGCCGTGGCATCCAGGAGATCAAGGGAGAGATCTACGGCGGGGGGCAGGATTGCCGCATCTGGCACTGGCTGGGCGGGGCGAACTGGGAGGAGATCGGCAGCCTGGGCCTCGATCCGTCGAGCGAGACGATCGAGAGCATGGCGGTCATGTACGGGCGCCTCTACGTGTCCACCTCGCGCTACACGCCGGACCTGCAGGCGCATCTCTATGCCGCCGCCGCCGTCCCGACGGGACAGCTCGTCTCGGAAGTGCACGATTTCGGCAGCGCGGTCTACGAGGCGACGATCTCGTGGGACGACTTCCGGCCGATGGCCGGCAGCTCGACGCGTTTCCAGGTGCGCTCGGCCGAAACGCTCGAACAGCTGCAGCTCCTGCCCTTCGTCGGACCCACCGGCACCATGTATTCCTGGTACTCCGAGCCCGGCAGCACGCTCCACGGCATGCATCAGGGCGACCGCTACTTCCAGTACCAGGTCGCCCTCTTCTGCAGCGACGTCATGCGGCCGCCGTTCGTTCGCAGCATCACCCTGAGCGGGGACACGGTCGATCCGCAGGGCATCGCCGGCGAAGACTCGCCGGGCCCGCTCGATCCCCGTTCCGCGCGGCCGCCCTTGATGCTCGGCCGCCCTTGCCCGAACCCCGCGCAGTCGGCGGTCGAGCTCGCCATCGCTCCGGATGAAGCTCTGTCGTCCGGGCCGCTCGCGTTCGCGATCCGGGTCCTCGATCTGCAAGGACGCAGCCTGCGTCGCGTCGAGATGACCGCGCCCGCCGGGCAGCCGGTCTCCTGGCAGTGGGATCTGCGCGGCGACGACGGGCGGCCGGTGCCGGGCGGCGTGTATCTGGCCCGCGCGGAGTCGGCCGGCGGCGGCGTTTGCTCGAACACCATCCACGTCATCGTCGTCCGCTGACCTCCCCGGGCGCGCGGCGCGCGGGACCGGCGGGGTGCCGACGGGGTCCGCGGGATTGGCGCGCGCTCATGAGGACCAACGCGTCTGGCGCGCACCTGGACGGCGCCCGCGCGCGGCTCGTCGGCGCGGCGCCCCCACTTCATGCGCCGCAGAGACTCACCGCAGCAGGATCATCTTCTGGGTGCGCGGTTCGCCGTTCACGGTCAGGCGGGCGAAGTAGACCCCCGCGGGCTGATGGGCGGCGGTCCAGGCCAGGCGGTGCCAGCCGGGGCGGAGCCATTCGTCGCGGATCAGTCGATCGATGAGCCGCCCGCTCACGTCGTAGATGGCGAGATCGACCCGGGCGGAGGCGCTCAGGCGGAAACGCAGCGCGGCTTCGGTTTGGAAGGGGTTCGGAGCGGCGGGACGCATCAAGACGTCGACGGGGCGCGGCTCGGCCTCGGGCAGGCGGCTCGCGCCGGAATCGGAGAGGAGCGTTTCCTCGTAGGTCACCAGCGCGGCGGATGCGGGGCTGGTCGTGCGGAGCTGCAGGCAGCGGTAGTTATTCGGGTAGGGGACGGCCATCGGCAGCGTCAGGGGCTGCCAGGGCTCCCACTCGATCACGCGCAGGTCGTCGAACCAGGCGAAGGCATCGCCGCCCTGCGATCCGTCGAGGTTGCAGCGAATGTTGAAGAAGTGCGTGTTCTCGGGCGGGGTGAGATCGCGGCTGTACCAGGTCCAGTCGCTTTCGCCGTTGATTGCCGACCCCATGTCGACCGTCGCGAGGGCCAGCGAGCTGTAGCGCTGGGAATAGAAGCGCACGGAGAACTTGGCTCCCTGCGCGGCTTCCGTCTTCATCCAGCCGGTCAGACTGTACTCCAGCGAATCCGCCGCGGGCAGATGCTTAGTGAGGGTCGTCACGATGCTGCCCGGCGCGCTCGAGCGCCGCAGGGCGAGGGCGTGCTCGCTCTCATGGTAGACGCTCTCATCGAGCCACTCGTCCTCGCTGTTCAAGTCCCACAGGTGATGGCCCTCGGCCTCCTCGAACCCGCCGAACCAGAGCACCTCCCGGCCCCAGCGCACTTCGCAGCCCGGGTCGATGCCGGCCAGTTCCGTGATCCGCGAGAGCGACCCGTTTCCCTGGAGCCCGAGCGGGCGCGAGACGTAGTACTCGCCCGAGTGCGCGAAGGTCTGGCTGCCGCTCGCCGCGTAGACCAGCAGCTCGGCATCGGCCGGATCGAGGAAGACGGTGCCGGTGAGCACGGCGGGATCTACGCCGACCCAGGTGTTCATCTGGCGAGAATAGTCCGCCAGGCGATCGAGGATCTCGCGCCCGAGCCGTCCCGAGGCGGGCGTGGGCACCCACTGGTCGATGAACGCGGGCTTGAAGGTCCAGGCGAGGATGCCTTCCTTCGCGACGCGCGCGCGCAGAACGATGGTCGGCATCGTTTCGGGATAGTAGAGATCGAACATGAAGTTGCCGAGGCTGTGGGCGATGAGCGCCCCTTGGTAGACCTCGAAACCCTGCAAGACGTGCGGATGCGAATTCAGCACCGCGTCCGCTCCGAGATCGATCGCCTGATAGCGCAGCTGGCGGTCGGAGGCGCCGGGCCAGATGCGGAAGAAGACCTCGGGAGCCTCTTCCTCGGGGACGAACGGCGGGCAGATCTCGGCTTCGACGACCGGGGGATCGATGAGCGCGCCGTCCGCGTTCTTCTCGGCCGGAGGGCTGGTCGCGTATTCCTCGCCACTGTGCGGGAAGGCGATGACGACATCGCCCAGACTGTCGGCCTGAGCGATCGCGCGGGCGATGTTGGGCTCGAGCCAGTAGCCGAGCCCGCACTTGTCGTAGCCGGCGTCGAGGAACGGCTGCTCGTTGTATTGCCGGCCGGTGCGGTTGCACTGGTTGACGAAGGCGAGGCGGATCCCGTCCAGGGCGATGAAACAGGGCTGCTGCGCGAAATAGGCATTCACGCCCGAGCCGCCGTGCACGATGCCGAGGCTGTCGAGCAGGTCGTGCGTCTGCAGCAGGCCCTCGAGGCCGTAGTCGACGATGTGGTTGTTGGCCGTCGAGGCGATGTCGACGCCGGCATAGGCGAACCCGGCGATGTTCTCCGGCCGCGCGCGGAAGACGACGCTCTTCGTCGGGTGCGGCGTTCCGCGGTCGGTATAGGGGCACTCGGCGTTCACCATGGTCAGTTGCGCCGCCTGGCCGAGCATCGCGAGCGTCGGCTGCCAGAGGTACTCGACGCCGTAGGTGTCGATCAAACCGCCCGGCTGGTCGTAGCCGCGGCCCATGAAGATGTCGCCGGTGAAGTTGACGCTGATCTCGGCGGCTCCCGGCCCCGGCTCGACCGCCACCTGGCAGGTGTCGCGGCCGAAGAGGCCGGTGTCGTCGGAGACATCCAGGGAGACGGTGAAGGTGTGCTCGGCCGTCGCGGTGAAGCTGTGCGTGGGATTCGCCTCGCTGCTGGTCGCGCCGTCTCCGAAATCCCAGGCGTACGCATGGCTCTCGCTGTCGGGGTCGAAGACCAGGCTCTGGAATTGCACGTCGAGGCGATAGAGCTCGCCTCCCGGGAGCTTCTGCGCCGCGCCGGCAAGCGTGCGAATCTCGACCAGCGGCGCGACCGGCAGGTCCTCGGTCACGTCGTAGATCTCGTCGAACACGGTCGCTCCCCGCGTGGTCTGATCGCGGTCGTTCACGAAGACGATGTGGTCGATGTCCGGCTCGTAGCCCCACGTATCGAACCAGTCCTGGCCGAGCGGCAGGCGGTAGGCCCGCCAGGCCTCCCGCGGGAAGGCTCCCTGGTAGACCACGTTCCAGCGGTCCGAGAGGTTCACCTGCGATCCCGAGACGCAATAGAAGAGGATGTTGCCGCTCGCGTCGCCGAAGCCGACGGCCTGCATCTCTCCCAGTTCCTCGGCATAGATCGCCGCCTGGAAGACGGTGGCCTCCGTGATCGGATACGGGGCGATGGCGAGGCTCTTCCAAGTGTTGCCGTAGAGCCTGAGCGCGTAGTCCGTCCCGGCATAGGTGTTGCCCGACTGGACCGACCAGTCGCTTGGATCCCGGTCCTCGGTCTCGTAGCTCTGCAGGGTGACGCTGCCGCTCTCGAAATCGCAGAGCACCGCATGGCGCCAGCCGGTCACGGCCCCGGTGGACGCCGGGGGCAACGTGCGGACGGACGGGACGAACATCGCGAGGGCCAGCGCGATCAGGAGGACGGGGAACGGCCAGCGCCCCCCGGCCGAGCGGGGCTTGCGGCCCGATCGAGACGCAAGCGAGCGAGACCGCAGCGGGGCGTGAGAGGGTGCCATCAAGTGCCGGCCTCCGAGCTTCCGGTCGAGAAAGCCGGCTCCCGCAAGCCTGGGGGGCCGCGCAGGCGCATCGCTCGGGCGCCGCCCCTCGGGGAAGCCGGTTCGGGAAAAGGGCAGCCGCGGCGCATGTCGATCTCGGGTCGCGGTCCCCGGATTCGGGCGCGCGGCGGGTTTCCACCATCCATCTCTATTGTATCGCACGCGGCGGCCGGGGCAAAGAACGGCGCCGGACCGGAGCCGGATCGGGGCTGCCCCGCTGCCGGACCGGCGCAGACCAGGATGCAGCCCGCCTTGCGGGCATGCTATACTCCCGTGTTTTGCGGATGAGACCGGGATTGCGCGAACCGCCGAAGGCGCGTGGAACTCCACCCGGGAATTGCACTTGGGATTCGATCCGCGCTCATTCCGCCATGCCGTGCAGGCACGGGACACGGGCCGGGAACGGGAGGCTGGGAGGGAAGCATGATCGTCGGCATCCGTCGAGAGGACAAAAATCGCTGGGAGCGGCGCGCTCCCTTGACGCCCGACGACGTGGCCGGGCTGATCGCCTCGACAGGCCTGCGCTTCCACGTCCAGCCCTCGCCGCTGCGCATCTTCGCCGATGCGGAATACGCGCGGGCGGGCGCGGAAGTGCGCGAGGACCTCTCCGGCTGCGATCTGATCCTCGCGGTCAAGGAGATCCCCCTTCCGCTGCTTCTTCCGGGCAAGAGCTATCTCTACTTCGCGCACGTCGTGAAGGGCCAGGCCTACAACATGCCGATGCTGCGGCGACTGCTCGATCTCGGCTGCACCCTCTTCGATTACGAGCTGATCGCCGACGAGCGCAACCGCCGCCTCGTCTTCTTCGGCCGCTACGCGGGCCTCGCGGGGATGATCGACACGCTTCATGCGCTGGGTCGCCGCTTGGAGATCGAAGGGATCGCCAGCCCCTTCGCCGAAATCCGCGCCGCGCACGAATACGCGGACCTGGAAGACGCCAAGGGGGCGATCGGCCGCGTGGGGGCCACGGTCGCGCAAGGCGGCCTCGACGAGCGGCTCGTACCCCTCGTCGTCGGTGTAACCGGCTACGGCCACGTCTCCCAGGGCGTGCAGGAGATCCTCGCCCTGCTGCCGCTGAAGACGATCGAGCCCGGGCAACTGGGACGGCTTGGCTCGGGGCGGGACGTGTCACGGCACCATCTCTACAAGGTGGTCTTCGAGGAAGAGCACATGGTCGCCCCGCGAGACGGGCAAGCGAGGTTCGAGCTGCAGGACTACTACGACCACCCCGAGAAGTACGTCTCCCAGTTCGAGGGCTACCTGCCCCACCTGAGCGTCCTCGTCAATTGCATCTACTGGACCGAACGCTACCCGCGCCTCGTCACCAAGGACGCGGTCGCCGCGCTCTTCGCGCCGGGCGCGCGGCCGCGCTTGCGGGTGATCGGCGACATCTCCTGCGACATCGACGGCAGCGTGGAAGTAACCGGCAAGGCCACCGATCCCGACCGGCCCTGCTTCGTCTACGAGGCGGCCACCGGGCGCCTGTTGGACGGCTACGAGGGCCACGGGCCCGTCGTCATGGCGGTCGACAACCTGCCGTGCGAGATCGCCCGCGAATCGAGCGGCCATTTCAGCCGGTCGCTGCGCGACCTGATCGCCGCCTCCGCGGGGGCGGATCTCGAGGGGAGCTTCGAGAATCTGCGGATGCCGGAGCCGCTCAAGCGCGCCGCGATCGCCTGGCAAGGCCGGCTGCTGCCGCGCTTCGCGCAGCTCGAGGAATGTCTGGCGAAGAAGGAGCCGGACGGCAAGGCCTGAGGTCTCTCGGCCATCAAAGGAGAAGCCCATGGCAAGCGTTCTGTTGCTCGGTGCGGGGCTCGTCACGCGCCCGCTGGTCCGCTACCTCCTGGATCAGCCCGGCTTGAAGCTCTCGATCGCCTCGCGCACGGTCGAGAAGGCCGAAGCGCTCCTCGAGAACCATCCGCAAGGCCGCGCGATCGCGTTCCTCGTCGACGACGACCAGGCGCTGGCGCGGCTCGTCGGGCAGCATGATCTCACGATCAGCCTCCTCCCCTACACCTACCACGTGCGCGTCGCCAAGCAGTGCCTCGCCCAGCGCAAGCACATGGTGACCACCTCCTACATCAGCCCGGCGATGAAGGAGCTCGACGCGCAGGCGCGCCAGGCGGGGATCACGATCCTCAACGAGATCGGCGTCGACCCCGGCATCGACCACATGTCGGCGATGCGCGTCATCCACGACGTCCAGGCGCGGGGCGGGAAGGTGGTCTCGTTCTCCTCGTATTGCGGCGGGCTGCCGGCCCCCGAGGCGAACACGAACCCCTGGGGCTACAAGTTCTCCTGGAGCCCGCGCGGCGTGCTGATGGCCGGCAAGAACGACGGCCGCTTCCTCAAGGGAGGAAAGGTCGTCGATATTCCCGGCCGCGAACTCTTCGCCCACTTCGAGACCGTCTTCGTGCCGGGAGCGGGGGACTACGAGGGGTATCCGAACCGCAATTGCCTCGGCTACATCGATCTCTACGGCCTCGCCGGAATCCCGGACATGTACCGCGGCACGCTCCGCTATCCGGGGTGGTGCCGGACGATGAAGGCGGTCGTGGAGCTCGGCTACCTGGACGACACGCCGCGAAACGATCTGCGCGGAAAGACCTTCAAGCAGCTTGCCGGGGTCCTCGTCCCGCGGGCGGCGGGAGCCGGCGACGCGGCGGCGGCGGTGGCGGAACATCTCGGCATGCCTCGCGACGCGAACTCCATCCAGCGGATGGAATGGCTCGGGCTCTTCAGCGACGAGCCGCTTCCCGAGGCGCCCACGATCCTCGACGTCCTCGTCGCGCGCATGCTCGAAAAGATGGCCTACCAGCCGGGCGAGCGCGACATGCTCGTCATGCATCACCAGTTCGGGGCGCAGTTCCCGGGGCACCGGGAACGGATCACCTCGACGATGGTCGATTTCGGCATTCCGGGTGGCGACACCTCCATGGCCCGGACCGTGAGCCTGCCCGCCGCGATCGGCACGCGGCTCATCCTCGAAGGCCGCGTGCGGGTGCCGGGAGTCGTCGCACCGGTCATTCCGGAAATCTACGAACCGGTGCTCGCCGAGCTGGCGGGCATGGGTATCGCCTGCAAGGAGGCGAAGCAACCGGTGGCATGATCCCGGGCCGCGCGAGAGCCGTGAATGGCAGGCGGCGACCGAAGCCTGCGCGAGGCCCGGGGGAGACGAGGCGAACCAGATGAGCGGAAACGTGAGCGACCAGGACATCCTCGAGGCGATTCGACGCGTGGTCGAGGAGAACCGCCTGGCATGCAAGGATGCTCTCGAGACGGCGGATGCGTTGGGGGTACCGCCGGCACGGATCGGCCGGCTCTGCAATGCGGAGGGGATCCGGATCGTCAACTGCAGTCTCGGGTGCTTCGGATTGCGCGGAAGGTCCCGGCCGGACAAGGAGCGCCAGCGGGAAGGATGAGCCCACCGCCCTGCCGGGTGGCGCCCGACGCTCGACCGCCCTGCTCGGACTCTCCGGTGCGTGCCCGGTCGTCCTGCCGCTGCCCAGATTGCCCGGCGGCGGGCACGCCGGATTCGCCGATGGGTGCCCCGGCGGGCTGGCGGGGACACCTGATCCGCTGGCAGGCACCCCGACGGGCTGGCGAGCGTCCAGGCTTTCCCGCGAGTGCCCCGGATTGGTCCCGGGTATCCCGCGCGAGCCGGGGGCGGCTCCCTCGAGAAGGCGCTCGGGCGATGACTGCCTCTTTCGGAATTTCTTGCCAGGACGCCCGTTCGGGCAGCCCGACCTTGAAATCGGCCCCTGCAACCTGCTATCATCTGTCATGAAGGGTCGACGAGCGTAGCAGGCTGAGGTCGCAAGACCGGTTGTCCCTTCGACGAACTAACGTGCATCGGTGGTTTCAACATCTTCCGTGGAGGTAGAAGGCATGCGTCTTCTCACCGCACTCCTGGCTCTCGCCTTCCTTTCGGGCACGGTCCTGGCTCAGGACGTGAAAATTCCCGAAGAGAAGGAGTGGCACTACGACCTGGCCAATCTGCGGAACATCCCCGAAGTCGAGCCCAACAATACATGTCCGGGCCAGCCGATCATGTGCGCGGACGTTGTCGACGCGAATCTCGCGACGGGGACGGATGTGGATTGGTTCCAGTTCGAGGTCACGGTTCCGGGGACGATCCTGACCATCGGCACCGATGCGGGTCCCGCCCCGGATGCGCGCGACACGAAGCTGTATCTCTTTGCAGCGGACTGCACGACGCAGTTGGCCTACAACGACGATGGTGGTCCGGGCTTCTACTCCCTGATCACCTACACCGCCGCCACGGCCGGCCTGTACAACATCAAAGTAACCCCCTACTCGACTTCCTACTCGGGCAACTACATCCTGTTCCTGACCTGCTCCCAGCCCTCCCCGCCTCCGGTGAACGACACGTGCGCTGGGGCGATCGAGCTCACCTGCGGGCAGGGTGTCGTCGCGGGCGACCTCACCTGGGCCAACAACGACTACAGCCTGGTGTCGCCCAGTTGCACCGGCTACACGACGGCCGGCAGGGACGTCGCTTACGTGATGAACCTCCTGGCTGGCGACAACGTGCATCTGTTCTATGCCGGCGGCTATGACGAGGCCCTCTACATCGTGACCAACTGCGCGGACGCGCAGAACACCTGCCTGATCGGCAGAGACGCGACGGTCGGTTCTGGCGAGACGATCGACTGGGTGGCGCCCGCGGACGGCACCTACTACGTCATCTGCGACGCCTTCGGCACGAACGTCGGCAACGACTTCACGATGGACTACGTGATCACCTGCGGGCCTCCGTTGGGCGCTTGCTGTCTGCCGAACTACGGCCCGTGCGAGGATCTGTCGGAGACCGACTGCGCGGCTGTGGGTGGCGCGTGGCACGGAGACGTCCTCTGTGCCAACTACGAATGCCCGACGGCGCCTCCGGTCTGGGCCTGCTGCTTGCCGGATTACACCTGCCAGGACCTGACCGAGGAAGAGTGCGCGGCCCAGGGCGGCTCGCTGTATCCGGATATCCTCTGCGTGTCGAATCCTTGTCCGCTGCCTCCGGTCTGGGCCTGCTGCCTGCCGGACTGCAGCTGCGTCATGCTGACCGAAGTGGACTGCATCGGCCAGGGCGGCATCTGGTACGCGGATGACGACTGCGCCGATCCGACCCCGTGCGGTATGACTCCGGTCGCTCCGGACAGCTGGGGCGAGATCAAGTCGGTCTACCGCTAGGCAGCATTCGGGCGACCGATCCGCTTTCGGGCGGAGCGGTTGGCCGGTAGCGAGTAGCATGGAAGGGCCCCTTCGCCGGAAGGGGCCCTTCCCGTGCCGGCATCTTCCGCGCTCTTCTTCCCTGGAGCTTCCCGCCCCCGGAATCCCTGAAACCCCGGCCTCCCGGCGCCCCCGATCTTCCCGACTGTGAACGAAGGCGGGGGCCGTCTATACTCGGAGTGTCCCTTGGAACCTACCTTCCGAGACCGAGCCTGTATGGCTTTGTCTACTCGGAAGGCAGCGCGCTGATCGGGTCCGAGCCGACCGTCGAATGACGTTGCGAGGGATCCATGCGCAGCCGCAGGCCATGGCTGTATCTCGCGGTGTGCGCCTTCGGGCTGCCTCTCTATCTGCTCGCCTTCCACTACCAGGCCCATCAGGGGACCCTCGCGGCCCGCGATCTGCCGCTCGGCTTCACCCTTCCCGTGCGGCTCTCGATCGTCGCTGAAGCGCCGGGCACCGCGGGAGCACGCTCCGCGGGAGCGGCCATCGAGGCGGCAACCGGGGCGGAATTGCAGGTGCTCGCGGAAGGGCGCCAGGCAGGCACGCCGATCGTGCTCACGTCCTCGGAAGGCCGTACCGTCGCGTTGAAGCTCCCCCGCAACCTCTCGCTCGCGGGGATCGTCGTCACCCTGGTGAGCGGCCTCTTCTTCTGGGCGGTCAGCGCGTTCGTCTTCGCTCCCCGCGCCCGATCGTCGCCGGTCGCGCCCGGAGGGACCAGGGTCGCCGATTTCTTCTGGTGCACGTTCCTCTACGGCCTGGCCATCATGACGGGCGGGGTCTCCGTGCCGCCCGCCGGCAGGTGGCCCGTGGCCCTCTTGTCCCTGCTCCAGGTCGCCTGCCTGGCCGCGCTGCCGGTCATCTTCCTGCACCTCAGCCTCACCTTCCCTCGCCGGCGTCCGGTCCTCGACCGATGGCCGGGGCTCTTCCCGGCGCTCACTCTCGTCGCGGCCCTGCTCGTCGTCTGGCAGGCGGTGCCGCTCGTGCGCTATGCGCACTCCCCTGCTCCGGCGCTCTTCCGCGCCATGGATGTCCCCAGCAAGGCGGCCGACGGGGTCCTCGTCGCGCAAGTGCTGAGCGGTCTTCTGATCCTCGCGGGCGGAGCGCGCCGTTGCGACCTGGCGCGCGAACGCGCCCAGATCAAGTGGTTGCTGTGGGGCTTCGCGCTGGGC
>Ga0316622_100002701_pt1 | contig 12395 bp, 13 predicted proteins | sample OWC_Aug_OW2_C1_D_FD_207646 | JGI IMG/M metagenome (GOLD analysis project Ga0316622, IMG submission 207646) | Wetland soil microbial communities from Old Woman Creek delta, Ohio, United States - OWC_Aug_OW2_C1_D5_C | ecosystem: Environmental > Terrestrial > Soil > Wetlands | place: USA: Ohio... | reverse complement strand
AGGGACGGCGGGAAGATCAGGAAGGGGACGAACGAGGTCACCAAGCTGGTCGAGCGCGGGGAGACCATGTTCGTCGTGATGGCGGAGGACGTCGCCCCGCCGGAGATCCTGATGCACATGCCCGCCCTGTGCGAGGAGAGGAATGTTCCATACGCCTACGTCCCGAGCAAGGCGGAGCTCGGCAATGCATGCGGGCTCGAGAAGCCCACAGCGGCTGTTGCCGTTGTCGACGCGGCGAAGGGGAAGCCTGCCCTGGACGAGCTCGTTGAGAAGCTGAAGGCACTCAAGAAGTAGGTGTCGTAAATGGCTGATGAAAGCATTCCGTCAACCGTTGTCGAGGTCATCGGTAGGACGGGGATGACCGGAGAGGCCACCCAGGTCAAGGTCAGGGTCATGGACGGTCGGGACAAGGGCCGCATCATAACCCGGAACGTGATGGGTCCCGTGAGGGTGGGCGACGTGCTCATGCTCAAGGAGACCTCGAGGGAAGCCAGGAAGCTCAGCGTCCGCTGAGCATCCGGTCACGGAGGTTGAATCTCATGGTCGAGCGTAGAGTATGCACGTTCTGCGGGTCCGAGATAGAGCCGGGGACTGGCAGGATGTATGTGAAGAAGGACGGCGTCGTCTACAACTTCTGCACTTCGAAGTGCTACAAGAACCTGGTGATCCTAGGGCGTGTGCCGAGGAGAACGACTTGGACAAGGTACTTCGAGCGCGAGAAGGCGATTCGGATGAAGGGCGTCCCGGAGCCGGCAGAACAGCCGAAGAAGGCCAGGAAGGTCAAGAAGGCCGAAGCGCCCGCCGAGGCGGCCCCTGAGGTAGTCGAGGAGAAGGCCAAGGAGAAGCCCGCCGAGGAACCTGCACCGAAGGAAGAGGAGAAGAAGCCGGAGCCCGCGAAGGAGAAGAAGGCCGCTCCGAAGAAACCGGAGAAGCATGCGAAGGCGCCGGTGAAGAAGGAGAAGCCCAAGGCCGTGGAGGGCGAGAAGGAATGATCGAGCGGACCTTCGCCATGGTGAAGCCGGACGGTGTCCAGAGGGGCCTGGTCGGAAGGATCGTCCAGCGGTTCGAGGAGCGCGGGCTGAAGCTATGTGCGATGAAGATGATGCACATCCCGCGTGAGCTGGCCGAGAGGCACTACGAGGAGCACAAGGGCAAGGGGTTCTACAACTCGCTCCTGGACTACATCACGTCCGGGCCGGTCGTGTGCATGGTCCTCGAGGGAGACAACGCCGTGGTCTCCGCGCGTGCTATGATGGGCAAGACGAACCCGCAGGACGCGGGTCCGGGAACCATCCGTGGCGATTTCGCGCAGGTCACCGGAAGGAACATCATACACGGGTCCGACTCCGCGGAAACGGCGAAGCGGGAGATCAAGCTCTTCTTCAACGACTACGAGCTGCAGAAGTACGACAAGATAGACGAAGCCTGGCTATTCGAGAAGTAGCCGACCCAAACCTCTTATCGACGTTTCATGTTTTGGAGACATCATCATGTCCGTGAGGCATCCGATAGTCTCGGTCATGGGTCATGTCGACCACGGTAAGTCCACGATCCTGGACAGGATCAGGGGCACCAAGGTCGTCGCCCGCGAGGCAGGCGGGATCACTCAGCACATCGGTGCGACGGACGTGCCGATTGAGACGATATACGCCCTCTGCGGGCCGCTCTTGGGCGAGCGCAAGTTCTCCGTCCCAGGTCTGCTGTTCATCGACACGCCGGGACACTACTCCTTCGTCACTCTGAGGACGAGGGGAGGTGCACTGGCTGACCTGGCGGTTCTGGTCATCGACATCAATGAGGGCTTGAAGCCGCAGACGCTCGAGTCCATCAAGATACTCAAGAACTTCAAGACGCCCTTTGTCATCGCCGCGAACAAGATCGACCTGATACCGGGCTGGCGGCACGGCTCGAACCGTATCTTCGCCCAGGCTGTCGCCGCCCAGGACCCGCGCGTCGCGGAGGAGCTGGACCAGAAGCTGTACGAGCTTGCAGGGAAGATCTTCGACAAGGGCGGGTTCAGCGCGGACAGGTTCGACCACATCACGGACTTCACGAAGAGCGTGGCCATCGTCCCCATCAGCGGGAAGTTCGGCGAGGGCCTGCCCGACCTGCTCCTGGTCTTGGTCGGACTCGCGCAGAGGTTCCTGGAGGAGGAACTCAGGACGGAGGAGGGGCCTGGCGAAGGCACGGTCCTCGAGGTCAAGGAGGAGCGTGGGATCGGAACTGCGATCGACGCCATCATCTACAAAGGGACAATCAAGGTCGGAGATCAGATAGTTGTCTCCTCCGTTGGCGGAGAGCCGATCGTCACCCGTGTGAAGGGATTGCAGAGGCCCAAGCCTCTCGACGAGATTAGGGACCCCACTCAGCGGTTTGATCGCGTGAAGGAGGTGACGGCAGCCGCGGGTATTCGTGTCGTCGCTCAAGGACTCGAGGACTCGATGGCCGGCGGGACAGTCCGCGTCGTGAGCGACAACCTGGAAGAGCTCAAGGAGGAGATCCGCCGTGAGAGTCAGATCAAGGTCGAGCTTGCCGAGGAGGGCATCATCGTCAGGGGCGATGCAGTCGGGTCTCTGGAGGCGTTCGCGTTCGAGGCCAAGCAGACGAATCTCCTCATACGCAAGATAGCGATCGGAAACGTCACTCGGAAAGACGTAGTCGAAGCGTCTCATTTCGAGAACCCACTGCACCGCACGATCTTCGCGTTCAACGTTGAAGTCAACGACGACGCCCGGCCGGAGGCGATGTCTCTCGGCGTCCGGATATTCGAGAACGACGTCATGTACCGCCTTCTCGAGGAATACAGGTTATGGTGCGAGGAACGCACGAAGGAGCTCGAGGTGGAGAAGCGCCTGGAGATCGTGTACCCCGGCAAGATCATGATCCTGAGGGACCACGTGTTCCGCGTGAGCAAGCCCGCCATAGTGGGCGTGCGTGTGCTCGCGGGAAGGATCAGGCCAGGGCAGACGCTTATGCGCGATGACGGCAAGCACGTCGGGAAGATAAAGAGCATCAGAAGTGGGGACGAGTCTCTGAGGGAGGCGCTTGCAGGGGCCGAGGTCGCGATATCGATAGACGATGCGACAGTCGGTAGGCAGATCGAAGTTGAGAATGTTCTTTACATCGACATGCCCGAGGGGCACGCGCACGCTCTTCAGACCGAGAAGCTCACCCCCGATGAGGCAGAAGTCCTGAACCAGGTCATCGCCCTAAAGCGCAAGGAGAAGCCTTTCTGGGGAAGATGAATAGCACTCCCGGTGAGGTCCAATATCTGACGCGCCAGCACTGGAATTTCAACTCCGAAACCTATTTAACTACTATTGCAATAGGCCTTCCCACTCCCAGGAGCACGTAGTATGGCAGATTTCAGAGCCGTCGTCAGCGATCCGAAAGATGGCAAGTCATATCAGGTCCCAGTCACAGGTCACCACGCGAACTCGCTCATCGGCAAGAAGATAGGCGATGTCGTGGACGGCATCTTCGTCGGCCTGCCCGGGTACAAGCTCCAGATCACGGGTGGGAGCGACAAGGACGGCTTCCCGATGAGGAAGGATCTGCCGGGGCCGAGGCGAAAGAAGCTCCTGATGTCGAAGAGCACCGGGTTCAACGCCAAGGAGGGCGGACTTCGCCGGAGGAAGAACGTCCGAGGGAACACAATCGCCCCTGACACACTCCAAGTCAATCTCAAGGTCACCCAGCACGGTATGAAACCTGTCTCCGACCTCATCAAGACAGAGGAGAAGAAGGCATAATGAAGGTGCCTTCCCAGCCGGAGACCAACATCGGCATGATCGGCCACGTGGACCATGGCAAGACCATGCTGACGAAGGCTCTCACGGGGGAATGGACCGACCGGCACTCCGAGGAGGTCAAGAGGGGCATATCGATCCGGCTCGGGTACGCCGATGTCGCGTTCTACAAGTGCAAGAACTGCTCGGAGCCGGAGTGCTACACGAACCAGCCGACCTGCCCGACCTGCAAGGGTGAGTGCGAACTGCTGAGGGCCGTGTCCTTCGTCGACGCGCCGGGCCACGAGACCCTGATGGCCACCATGCTTTCTGGCGCGGCCATCATGAACGGTGCGTTGCTCCTGGTCGCCGCGAACGAAAGTTGTCCGCAACCGCAGACGAGAGAGCACCTCATGGCGCTCTCGATCATCGGCGTGGACAAGATCATCGTCGTCCAGAACAAGATCGACATCGTCTCCGCGGACGAGGCGAGGAAGAACTACAAGGAGATCCAGGAGTTCGTGAAGGGGACCATCGCGGAGACAGCGCCGATCATCCCGATATCCGCTCACCACGACGTCAATATCGACATGCTCATCGAGGCCATCGAGATGAACATCCCGACCCCGAAGTGGGACAAGTCGAAGCCCGCCAGGATGTACATCGCCAGGTCCTTCGACATCAATGTTCCGGGGACGAAGCTGGAGACCCTCAAGGGGGGCGTGGTCGGAGGATCCCTCACTCAGGGCAAGCTCAAGATTGGCGACGAGATTGAGATCAAGCCCGGCCGGAAGGTCGAGGTGGGCAGCAAAATCACGTGGGAGCCGATCATGACGAAGGTACGGTCGCTCTATGCCGGCGGACTCTCACTCGAGACTGCAGGCCCAGGCGGGCTCATCGCAATCGGTACAGGCCTCGACCCGGCCCTGACCAAGTCCGACTCGTTGGTCGGGAGGATCGCAGGAATCCCGGACTCCCTGCCGCCTGTCGCAAACGAGATCACGTTCCAGACGGTCCTCATGAAGCGCGTCGTCGGCGTTTCCTCGGAGCTCGCAGTCGAGAACCTGAAGACGAACGAGCCGCTGATGCTGAGTGTAGGGACTGCGACGACCGTAGGAGTCGTCACCAGCGGTCGTTCCGATTCCGCAGAGGTGGCCCTCAAGATACCGGTCTGCGTCGAGAAGGGCCAGCGGATCGCGATATCCAGACGCATCTCCGGGAAGTGGCGCCTCATCGGGTACGGCGTCGTCGAGTAGGCGCGTGGTTCGGTGCCGAGAGCTGTCGTCTTGGACACAAACGCCCTCCTGATGCCTTTTCAATTCAAACTCAATCTCGACAGTGAGCTGAAGCGGCTGTTCGGGGACACGCAGGTGTTCGTGCCGAGTTCAGTGCTTGGCGAACTGGCGAATTCCATCGACAAGAACGCGAAGGCCGCGCTCGCTCTCGCAAGGAAGTATGGGATCGTCGAGACCGAGTTTCGCGGTGACGATGCGGTCCTCGAGATCGCGGTTCAGAGACAGGCCGCGGTCGTCACGAACGACCGAGGGCTCATCGAGAGACTGCGGAAGGAACGTCTGCTCGTGGTCCGACTCCGGAGCAGGAAGTACCTGGTTGTTGACGATTTTTGAACACGAGAAAGACGAAATCATCTTATCGGGCCTCTGTCATCCGCAATCGATGGTACACGAAAAGCAGGTAGCTACTCTGAAACACATCGCTCTCATGGGCGGCGTGCATGACTACATAGCTATCTCCTCGAGGGAGCTCGGCAACGTCCTCGAGATAAGCCAACAGTCCGCCTCCAAGAAGATACTGGAACTGCTGGGAGACGGCCTGATCGAGCGGGACCTTGGCGCGAGACGGCAGAGGATCAAGCTCACTGACAAAGGGTTCGACCTACTCAGGAAAGAGTACTCGGACTATCAGCGCATCTTCGAGATGAAGGACCACCTCGTCCTCATCGGGTCGGTGACCTCCGGCCTCGGAGAAGGGCAGTACTACGTCAACCAGGAGGCCTACGCTGAGCAGTTCCAGAAGAAGCTCTGGTTCAAGCCGTTCGAGGGAACCCTGAACCTCAGGCTGGCGGACCCGGAGCTCGGCAAGCTCGACATCCTCCGCAAGTCGGAGGGAATCCTGATCAAGGGCTTCGAGAAGGAGGGCCGGACATTCGGGGACGTGAAGTGTTTCCTTGCCACGATCCACAACATGGAGTGCGCGGTCATCCTACCGGTGAGGTCCCACCACACGGACATCATCGAGGTCATCTGCAAGTACCACCTGAGACGCTCGCTGGGGCTCAAGGACGGCGACCAGGTCGAACTCATAGTCTCATTATGAGAGCGCCCAGCGCCTTCGTGTGTCTCAGAGCTTCTTCGTGACGTACTCGAGGACGGATTCGAACACTGCGCGTCCGTCGCCCGGCCCGTCCGCAGTCCTAGTCCAGTCCGGGTGCGTGAACCTGAAGAACACCCGCTCAGGGTGCGGCATCAGCCCGAACACGTTCCCATCCCTGTTGCAGATGCCGGCGATGTTGGCGGTCGACCCGTTCGGGCACCACGGGTATCCCGCGATGCGCCCCTCAGGGTCGACGTACTTGAACACGATCTGGTCGTTCTCCTCGAGTTCGCGCAGGATTCGGTCCGCCTTCTCCAGCGGGAACATGAGCTTCCCCTCCGCATGTGCAGACGGAATGACCGATACCTTGTCCCCTGGGATCTTCGTCGTGAACACGCAGCTTCCGCCGTTCACCTTCTTGAGCAGAGTGGGCCGGCACTCGAACCTTCCGGAATCGTTCGTGCCGAGCACAGCCTCGGCATACTCCGACATCACGCCGGACATGGCCGGGAGCAGGCCGGTCTCGACCAGGATCTGGAATCCGTTGCATATCCCCAGCACAGGCTTCCCCGACTTGACGAAGTCCACGAGGTCCTTGGACAGCCTGCTCTTCATGCGCGCCGCGAAGATCGCGCCTGCGCGCACGTAGTCCCCCGCTGAGAACCCTCCCGGGAGCGCGAGAATCTGGTAGTCCGACAAAGACCTCCTCTCCTCGTGGGTGACGTCGATTCCGGTGAGCTGCTTCAGGTGCACCTTCTCCGGACGCGCACCAATCCTCCTGAATGCCTGGAAGGTCTCCTCTTCGCAGTTCGTCCCCTCGATTCTGAGGACGCACACGCGCACTTGGTTGGCCCTCACCCCATCACCTCCCAGAGCGGCTCGTTGAACGACTTCGCGAGCTTCCTGACCTCAGTGTCGACTACCTTCTTCCCGGATCTGATCACGAGCGATGAACCTCCAACCTGTCCGAGCCTGACCACCTTGGTCCTCCGGTCCTTCGGGAGCTGCTTCTCCTTGCCCTTCCTGAGCTCCACGAGCCACCTGCTGTTGCTCTCTGAGAACAGGCGCACATCGTTCCTGAGTCCGTCCCCGGTTGGCAGGTCGATCTCGGCCCCGACATCTCCTCCGATGCACATCTCGGCGAGCGCGACCGCGAGGCCGCCGTCGGATATGTCATGGCAGGATACGATGGCGCTCCTCTCAATTCCCCCGATGACGACTTCCATACCCGCCCTCAAGGCTCCGATGTCAACCTCTGGGACGGTCCTCGAGTAGCCCTTCGTCATCCGGTAGTACTCGGAGCCTCCCATCTCAGGTCCGGTGGTCCCGACGAGCGCCAGTGTTCCGCCTTCGTTCTTGAGGTCGGATGTGACGCACTTCCTGATGTCGCGGACAATCCCGCATGCGAGTATCACCGGTGTCGGCAATACGGCGGCGTGCGGGGTCTCGTTGTAGAAGCTCACGTTCCCTGAGGGGATCGGGATCTTCAGCGCTTCTGCGACCTCCCCCATGCCCCTGACGGCCTCCTTGAACTGCCAGAGCCTGTCAGGCTTCTCCGGGTTGCCGAAGTTGAGACAGTCTGTGAACGAATGTGCTCTCGCGCCGACTGCCGCGAGGTTCCTGCATGCCTCGTCCACGCAACCCTTGCCGCCGCGGTACGGGTCGACTCCGACGGCGAACGGGTTCGAGGCTGTCGCGATCGCCAGACCCCTGAACGAGTCCTCCACGGGCTTGAGCACCGCGGCGTCCCCGTGGCTCCAGTGTCCGAGCTTCCCATGGAGCGGTTTGATCACGGTGTTCCCCCTCACCTCATGGTCATACTGTCTGATGACCCAGTCCTTGTTGCAGATATTCGGAGATGCGAGGAGCCTGAGCAGGTCCTTGTCGTAGCCAGCCTTTGACATCGGGACCCTGTCCGCCCTCTTGTCCGCAGCTTTGGATGCCGCGCACGGCCTGCAGTAGACCGGGCCGGCGGTGAGGAACTCGAGGTCCATGTCGAAGACCTTCTCCCCTTGGAAGTACAGCCTGACGGACTTCTCGGAGATGACCTTCCCGACGGGTGTCGCCGGGACGTCCCAGAGCTTGAAGATATGCAGCACGTCGTCCACGTTCCTAGGGGAGACTGACAGCATCATGCGCTCCTGCGACTCGGAGACCCAAATCTCCCATGGCGCGAGTCCGTCCTCCTTGAGCGGCACTTTGGAGAGGTCGACTTCCGCACCGCATCCGCCCGCGAGTGCGATCTCGCCGACCACGCACGAGAGGCCTCCGCCTCCGAGGTCCTTCATGCCGTTCACGTAGCCCTCCTCGTTCGCCTGAAGGAGCGCGTGTATCACCGGCTCCTTCATGATCGGGTCGCCCAGCTGCACCGCCCCTCTGGACTCGGTCTCGCTCTCCTTCGTGAGAACGGCAGACGCGAAAGTCACGCCGTGGATTCCGTCCCTCCCCGTCCTACCTCCGACGAGTATGAGCACATCCCCCGGGCCCTTGACGGCGTTCCTTTTGAGACTCTTCTTGTCGGCGATGCCGACGCAGCCGACGTTGACGAGACAGTTGCCGACGAAGCTCTCGTCGAACCACACACCTCCGGACACAGTGGGCAGGCCGACTCTGTTGCCGTAGTCGCGTATGCCCCCGATGATCCCTCCGAAGAGGTACTTGGGGTGTTTTATCCCAGGCGGGACCTTCTTGAACGGGTAGTCGAGTGGGCCGAAGAACAGCGGGTCGACGAGCGCGATCGGCTGCGCGCCCATGCAGAGCACGTCCCTGATGATCCCGCCGATTCCGGTGGCCGCGCCTCCGTACGGCTCTACCGCGCTAGGGTGGTTGTGGCTCTCGATCCTCAGGGCGTACGCGTGGTCCTTGTCGAATTCCATCACGCCCGCGTCGCCTCGGTCGATCACCTGGCGCGTGTTGATGCCGAACACGTACTCCTTGAGGTAGATCTTCGAGCTCTTGTAGCAGCAGTGTTCGCTCCAAGCCTGGCCGAGCGACTGGAACTCGACGTCGGTCGGGTTCCTCCCGCGCTCCACGAAATGCTGCCTGACCCGGTGCATCTCATCGAGAGATAGTCCGGTCCCGCTCTCACGGCTCAGCTCCATGAGCTGGTCGTCCGAAGCAGACGGCAGGTCGAACTCTACTAGTTCGAAGGGCACGTTTCGGCGAATGTACAACTTGTCAGTAGACATCTCGCCGCCCCTCACTTGATCTTGATGGAATAGTTGTGAATCACGGGGTTCGCGAGAAGCCTCCTGCACATCTCGTCTACCTTCTTGCTCACGTCCCCCCCGTCGTCCAAATGGATATCGAAGACCTTGACCGTCTTGACGTCCTTGAGTCCCTGGAATCCCAACAGCTCCAGCGCCTTCAGAGTGTTCTTGCCCTCAGGGTCGGCAACCCCCTTCTTCAGCTCAACCCTGACCTCTGCCACGACCATCCCAAATTCACCTGTCTGGGGGATTGCGAAGTTGGGTACTTAGACTTTAGTAAATCACCGTGAGAATCACGCGCGGGCTCAAAGCTTCCGTCCGAACGCAAGATAGCCCGTGTGCCCGAGCATGTCGAACGAAGGCCTGACGCCGCCATCGTGCACAACCATCTCCCTCTGTATCGTCTCAAACGCCACAACCTCGAACAGGTCGGCCGTCCTCATCTTCTTAACGGCGCTTTCCAGCTGGTTCGCGTTCGGAACGTAGCATCCAAGATGCCCGCCGTGCCTGAGAGCGGAGACGGCGTTGTCAATCGCATCCCATGGGTTCGGAATGTCCAGCATCACGGCATCTACATCGTCCTCCAACTTCGCTGTGGTGACGTCCTCCGGCCTCAGCTGCCAACACGAGACGTGCTCCGACAGAGACACGTTGCGCTTCGCGACCGCTGCGAAGTCCTCACGCGTCTCATACGAGTAGATCCTGCCTTCGGGGGCGACTGCCTTCAAGAGCACCAGCGTGAGCGCGCCCGATCCGAGCCCGCCTTCGATCACTCTGCTGCCACAGCCGATGTCCAGGTTCAGGGGAATCATGAAGCTGTCCTTCGGGATGATCACCTGCGCTCGTCTCTCAATCATGCTGAGCAGGTCTTTTGCGCTGGGCGTCGTTATCACGAATTCCCGGCCACCCACCTTCAGCCTCGCTCCGATGGACGATTCGCAGATGGAGTCCCCGTTGAGGACTCCCAGTCCCGGGATCTCTATCATCCCCCGCGAGGCCTTGAGCAGGAACTTCTTGCCCGACGAGTCGATAAGCAGCAGCCTCATGCCCTCGGTAATCATCGGTCCCGCAGTAGGTTGCCGGCGTATAACTCTCTCGGGCGGGCGCGCCCGTGGCCCCGATAGGCCCGGAGGAGCATATCGGATGTACGCTGGCCCTGTCGAAACCGAGAAGGTCTATATACGGAATCTGCGATGACAATCCGTTTCGGAAGGGGGCATGATAACCGCGGGGTTGCGCCAGAGGCTCGTGTTTTCGCACTCGGTGATTCCGCGGTATCAAGCATCGATCCGTACTGTTATCTGTCAAGGAGGCAACACGAATGGCCAAAGGTCTGAAGGCGGAGAAGAGCAAGTGCACAGGCTGTCAGGTGTGCGCACTCGTGTGCTCAGCCACGCATGTGGGCAGCTTCAAGCCAAGCGAGTCGAGGATAAAGGTCAGGGACAAGTTCCCCGAGCCCGCCGACTTCGATTTCAGCTACTGCATACAGTGCGATGAGCACCCGTGCGTGGAGGCGTGCCCCGCCGAGGCCATCAAGCTGGATGAGGCGCTCGGCATCTACAAGGTGGACAAGGAGCTGTGCACTGCCTGCGGATCGTGTGTCGAAGCGTGTCCCCACAACGGCATATGGCTTGACCCGACTGGAACCTATGCGATCAAGTGCGACCTCTGCGAGGGTTCTCCGGAGTGTGTTGAGATCTGCCCGAAGCGGGTCTTGAAGAGGTGATCAAGATGGCTGACGGAAATACAGGAAAGGTACTCAGAGTCGACCTGACGAACGAGAAGATCACGATAGACCCTCTGAACAAGGAGTGGGCGAAGCAGTTCATGGGAGGCAAGGGCCTCGCGGCGAGATACCTGTTCGAGGAGCTGAAGCCGGGCGTCGATCCCCTGTCACCTGACAACGTCCTGGAGATCTGGACCGGGCCCGCGGTCGGCTCAATGGTTCCTCTTACAAGCAGGTACGTGGTTTGCACGAAATCCCCGCAGAGCGGGACGTTCCTGGACAGTTATGCAGGCGGATTCGTCGGGCCCGAGATCAAGTACGCGGGCTTCGACGGCATCATCATCAAGGGGAAGGCAAAGAAGCCAGTATACCTGTGGGTCACTGACGGAAAGGCCGAGATCAGGGATGCAAAGAACATCTGGGGAAAGGACACCTACAAGACCGAGGAGCTCATACGCAAGGAGACTGGCGTTGAGGACGCTCGAGCCGCATGCATCGGTCCTGCAGGCGAGAAGCTCAGCCTCATCGCTTGCGTGGTCAACGACCTCACGAGGAACGCGGGCAGAGGGGGCGCGGGAGCGGTCTTCGGTTCGAAGAATCTCAAGGCCGTAGCAGTGAAGGGAACTGGCGGCGTGGAGCTTCCTGACATGGAGGGCTTCGTGAAGTGGTCCAAGGAGATGTTCTTGAAGGACGTCGTCGAGAACCCCGACCACGCGGGCTCCATCACGGACGGCACGCCTATCATCGTGGACATGAGCCAGAATGCAGGAATCCTCCCGACTCGGAACTGGCACACTGGGGAGTTCGAGGACTCCGCAGGCATCAATTCAGACGCGATCAAGACGCGCGTGCTCTATCGCAAGAAGGCCTGCTTCGACTGCGGCATCGCCTGCGGAAGCTGGTCGAAGGTCACAAAGGGCAGGTGGAAGGGCGCAGCGACGGAAGGCCCTGAGTACGAGACGCTTGGTCTCTGCGGCTCCAACTGCGGCATGAAGAACATCGAGACCGTCGTGAAGTTCGCAGAGGATTGCGACAGGATGGGTCTTGATTCGATGAGTGCGGGCAACGTGACCGCCTGGGCCATGGACCTCTACGAGAAGGGCATCCTGTCAAAGAAGGAAGTCAACGGCCTCGACCTCAAGTTCGGCAACGAGGACGCCTACGTCCAGATGCCCGGCATCATCGCTAACAGGGTCGGCATCGGCGCAGTACTTGCTGACGGATCCAAGAGGGCAGCCATGAAGATCGGCAAGGGTTCCGACAAGCTCACCATCGAGGTCAAGGGCGTTGAGTATCCCGCATACGACCCACGAGGATCCATCGGCATGGCTCTGGCCTATGCGACTTCCGACCGAGGGGCAGATCATAACAGAGCTTGGCCTGTGGCCGGTGATGCCT
>Ga0316622_100002700_pt1 | contig 12396 bp, 8 predicted proteins | sample OWC_Aug_OW2_C1_D_FD_207646 | JGI IMG/M metagenome (GOLD analysis project Ga0316622, IMG submission 207646) | Wetland soil microbial communities from Old Woman Creek delta, Ohio, United States - OWC_Aug_OW2_C1_D5_C | ecosystem: Environmental > Terrestrial > Soil > Wetlands | place: USA: Ohio... | reverse complement strand
TCGTCGTATCCGACCAACTTGACTTGTGCAGGCACCGCAATACCGCGTTCACTGAGCGCCCCGATCAAGGAAATGGCCGTCACATCGCTGGTGGCAAAGATGGCATCAAACTCAATCTGTTGGTTCAGCCAGCGGTCAATCGTTTCACGGATGCGCACATCGCCAAACAGAAACGACTGCACCAAGCGCATGTCCAGGGGATACCCGGCTTCCTGCATGGCACGCTGGTAACCCAGATAACGCTGCCCCGCCTCTGGGTGGCTGGTGTCACCAAAAAAAGCAATGCGCTTGCACCCTTGCCCAATCAGGTGCCGCGTGGCCTGGTAGCCACCCGCAGCGTTGTCACCACCGACGACAGAGTAAGACGAATCCGGCAAATTGGCCCCCCATACCACCATGGGGAAGCCTTGGTGCGCCAGTTGATTGAGGTGCTCATGCAACGTCAGCTGGCCAATGATGATCAAGCCAGCCACCTGCCCATTGTCAAACATGGTCGTCAGCGAGTCCTGGTGTCCAGCACGGAAACGGGTCAACATCAAACTCATGCCACGCGCATCCAGCGCGTCTGCGATGGAGCCCAAAATGCTAAGCAAAAAGGGGTCAGAGATCGCCTGCGAACTGTCACCCAGAATCACCACGCCGATGGTGTTCAGGTCACGCTTGCGCAAGTTGGCCGCCCCCACGTTGACCCGGTAATTGAGGCTGCGCGCCAATTCACGAATGCGCTCGCGGGTCGCCTCGGGAATCAACGGGCTGCCGCTGAGTGCCCGCGACACGGTTGAGGCCGAAACCCCCGCCATACGAGCAAGATCCGTCATCTGCATGTTGCGACGGGCCTTGGCAGGCATCGCTGCAGGGGACGGTGAAGTGGATCCTTGATTGGGCTTGGATGACATGGCTTGATTATTTCATTCTCGAAAATGACGGCTTCCCTGGCTTGGATTTCCCCAAAAAAAACATAGGGCAAACCCCAGTATGCAAACGATTGCACGAATGATCAAATCTACACGGTTGCGCTTGATGTGCCATGCAATGGCTGCACGATCACACAGCGCTTTACATACTTGAACCAGGCAGATCAACCATGAGCCAATCCGATGTCCGTTTGCGCAGCATTCAAAAGGTTTACAACAAGGTCAGCGTGATCCACGGCATTGACCTGGATATTGAACCGGGTGAATTTGTGGTGTTTGTCGGCCCGTCAGGCTGCGGCAAGACCACCTTGCTGCGCATGATTGCCGGGCTGGAAGAAATCACCAGCGGCAGCTTGACCATTGGCGGCCAAGCGGTGAAAGACCTGCCTCCCAGCGAGCGCGGGGTGGCGATGGTGTTCCAGAGCTATGCGCTGTACCCGCACAAAACGGTTTTTGACAACATGGCTTTTGCGTTGAAGATCGCCAAGGTTCCCAAACCGGACATCGAACGCCGTGTCAAAGAAGCCGCCGAAATTCTGCAACTTGGCGACTACCTGGATCGCTTGCCCAAGGCCTTGTCTGGGGGGCAACGCCAGCGGGTGGCGATTGGTCGCGCCATCGTGCGTGACCCGAAAGTGTTTTTGTTCGATGAGCCGCTGTCCAACCTGGATGCCGCCCTGCGCACCAAGATGCGGGTCGAGCTGGCCACGCTGCACCGCCGCTTGGGGGCCACCATGATCTACGTGACGCACGACCAGGTGGAAGCCATGACCCTGGCCGACAAAATTGTGGTGCTGAACAAGGGGCGTATTGAGCAGGTCGGGCGACCGCTTGAGTTGTACAACACGCCTGCGAGCTTGTTTGTGGCGGGCTTCATTGGCTCGCCGCAAATGAATTTCATCGGCGGGGACTTTGCGCGCAGCCTGGGTGCGACCACGGTGGGTGTGCGGCCCGAACACTTGAAGCCCCAGGCGGGTGGCCCGATCAAGGGCACCCTTAAGCATCTGGAGCAACTGGGCAACGAAACGTTTGCCTACATTGATGCCAACGGCCTGGGCGACATCACCGCACGCATGGATGGCACCCTGTCATTGGAACCGGGGGGAGCGATTGAGCTGGGTTATGCGGCAGAGAACCTGTTCCGTTTTGACGCGGCCGGTTTGCGAATCTGAGCGCGTCACAAAGCCATTGAACTGTTTTGCTTTACGGATTGGCCGTGAGGTATTTTGAGGAGAAGACTTGCATGTTTAAAAAAACCATCGTCGCTGGTGCATCCGCACTGGTATTGACAGCGCTGACCAGTCCATCCATGGCGGCTGACTACAAAGGCCCGGATCTCAAAGGTGAGGTGATCACCGTCACTTGCCCCTGGACGGGAGCCGAAGAGGGCATGTTCAAGAAAGTGATCAGCAATTTTGAAAAAGCCACCGGTGCCACCGTCAAGCACTCCTGCTCACAGAGTTCAGAGCAGCAAATTGTGATCGACATCAAGGCGGGCTCGCCAACCAACATTTCCGTCTTTCCACAACCTGGGCTGGCGGCCAACATGGCGGCCATTGGCGGCTTGACTCCGCTGGGCGACAAGGCGCGTGACTGGGTCAAGACCAACTACGCAGCGGGCAAATCCTGGGCAGACCTCGGCACCTACAAAAACAAGGCTGGCAAAGACGAGTTCTACGGCTTGTTCTACAACGTCAACGTCAAGAGCCTGGTGTGGTACATCCCGGAAAACTTCAAGGAAAAAGGCTACAAGGTGCCCACATCCATGGAAGACCTGCAAACCTTGACCAAGAAAATCGCCGCTGACGGTGGCAAACCCTGGTGCATTGGCCTGGGCAGTGATGCCGCCACAGGTTGGCCTGCCACCGACTGGGTGGAAGACCTGATGCTCAGAACACAAACCCCCGAGGTCTATGACGGCTGGGTCAACAACAGCATCAAGTTCAACGACAAGCGTGTCATTGAGGCCATCGAGGCTTACGGCTGGTTCTCCAAGAATGATGCCTATGTGGATGGCGGCGCGAAAGCAGTGGCCACGGTGAGTTTCAAAGACAGCCCCAAGGGCCTGTTTGGAACACCGCCCAAGTGCTACATGCATCGCCAGGGCAGCTTCATTCCGGCCTTCTTCCCGGAAGGCAAGGCCGAAGATGCGGACTTCTTCTACTTCCCGTCCTACAGCAGCAAAAAGCTCGGGAACCCGGTGCTGGGTGGTGGCACGATTCTCACCATCACCAAAGACAGCAAGGGCGCACGCGCCTTCATGGACTATCTGCAACACCCCCAGGCGCATGAGATCTGGATGGCTGAAGGTGGCTTCCTGACCCCGCACAAAGGGGTTGATCTGGCCAAGTACAAAACCAAAGGTCTGCGCAAGCAGGGCGAGATTTTGCAAAACGCCACCACCTTCCGCTTTGATGGCTCTGACCTGATGCCTGGCGCGGTGGGCGCTGGCAGCTTCTGGAAAGGCATGGTCAATTACGCTGGCGGCCAGTCTGCCAAAGAGGTGGCCGATGACATCCAGAAGAGCTGGGATGCGCTGAAGTAAACCTCAGCCCAGGGGCATCGCGTGGCACGCCAAGTGCTGCGTGATGCCCGGTCGTCCGTTTCACCAAGGTTCAACCATGTCTGACCCTATTGTCCAAACCCTGACCGCCGTGGTGGCCAGCATCGCGGTTTGTCTGCTGTATTTTGCGGGCACCAACTTCCTGCTGGATCGCCTCATCGCACTGCCGTTTGCCCCCAGAAACCGGCGTGAAACGATCCGTGCCCACGTGCAACCCTGGTTGTTCCTGGCCCCTGCCTTGCTGTTGCTCGGTGTGTACCTGGTCTACCCCCTGTTCGAGACGTTCAGGCTGAGTTTTTTTGATGCCACCGGAACCCGGTTCGTCGGCTTGGCCAACTACACCTGGGTGTTTGTAGATCAGTCTTTCCTGATCACCATCCGAAACAACTTCATGTGGCTGCTGGTGGTGCCGGCTGTGTCCACCGCCATGGGGCTGCTGGTGGCCGTGCTGGCAGATCGCACCTGGTGGGGCGGCATCGCCAAGTCCTTGGTGTTCATGCCCATGGCCATCAGCTTTGTGGGTGCCAGCGTGATCTGGAAGTTTGTGTTCGATTTCAAAGGGCCGGAGGCCGAACAAATCGGCATTCTCAACGCCCTGGTCATGGGCTTGGGGTTGAAGGCCCAGGCCTGGGTGACGGTGCCGTTCTGGAACAACTTTTTTCTCATGGCGATCCTGATCTGGATCCAGACCGGTTTTGCCATGGTCATTCTTTCTGCGGCACTGCGCGGCGTACCGGCTGACACGATAGAAGCCGCCCGCATGGATGGTGCCACAGAACTGCAAATCTTTTTCGAGATCATGGTGCCGCAAATCATGTCTACCGTGCTGGTGGTGTGGACCACCATCACCATCACGGTGCTCAAGGTGTTTGACATTGTCATGGCCATGACCGGCGGGCAGTGGGACACCAGCGTGCTGGCCAATTTGATGTACGACTGGATGTTCCGCGGCGGCGGCGACTATGGCCGCAGCTCCACGCTGGCCATGGTGCTCATGTTTGCGGTGATCCCCGTGATGGCTTTCAACATTCGCCGCTTTCGCACCGAGGAGTCTCAGCGATGAAAAAATTCTTCAGCCTCCCGTCCATCCTGGCGCAGTTGATGTTGGTGACCATTGTGGCGGTCTGGGTGCTACCCACCTTCGGCCTGCTGGTGTCGAGCTTTCGAGACAAAGAGCAACTGATTTCCAGCGGCTGGTGGACGGCCCTGTCGACCCAAACCCGGCCCGACATGCGGCGCACCGGTGGGGCACAAAGTGTGGTGCAAGAGGGCGATCACTACGTGATTTCCGGGCGGCTGTTTGGTGAAAACGCCTCCGTTCGGCTGAAGGCGTTTTCGCTCAGCTCATCCAACGCCAGCGCGTTTGACATTGACAAAACCATCGAGATTCCTGATGGGCAGATTTTTGACGAACAAGACGGCAAACCCGATGGCACACTCATCGTCCATGCCGACAGCACTTACCGCCTGGTCTTGACCCAGCCCTATGACAAGGAACGCGGGGTGCGGATTTTCTTTGTGGCAGAAAAACCCCCTTCGTTCAACACCACCAACTACCAGCGAGTGGTCGCCTCCGAAGGCGTTGGCCAAGCGTTTTTAAACACCTTCAAGGTCACGATTCCGGCCACCTTTATTCCTATTTTGATAGCAGCTTTCGCTGCCTACGCCTTCAGCTGGATGGAGTTTCCTGGGCGCAAATGGCTGTTCATTCTGGTGGTTGGTCTGCTGGTGGTGCCGCTGCAAATGTCGCTGATTCCCTTGCTGCGCCTGTACAACCAGTTGGGTGAAACCCTGGGGATGGAGTCCAAGTCGTACCTGGGGGTCTGGCTGGCACACACCGCCTTTGGGCTGCCGCTGGCGATTTACCTGCTGCGCAACTACATTGCCGCACTGCCCCGCGAGGTCATTGAAAGTGCACGTATGGATGGGGCCTCGCACTTTCAGATATTTAGCAGCATTGTGTTGCCCTTGTCGATCCCCGCGCTGGCAAGCTTTGCGATTTTTCAGTTCCTGTGGGTCTGGAATGACTTTTTGATTGCCTTGGTGTTCCTGGGCAAAGCCCCGGATCAGGTGGTGTTGACCATCAAGCTCAATGACCTGCTGGGCTCACGCGGTGAGAGCTGGGAGATTCTGACGGCCAGCGCGTTTGTGTCCATCGCCGTGCCCGTGGCCGTATTTTTTGCCCTGCAACGCTTCTTTGTTCGCGGCCTTCTCACTGGGTCTGTCAAGGGCGGCTGAATACCGTCCACGCCCCCTTTCCTTTCTGTCACATCACGATGCAAGCCTTTCAAACATCATTTTCCCAGCACCCCTTTGAATTGGGCTGTGCCACCTCGTCCTTCCAGATTGAGGGGGCCGCCGACAGCGATGGCAAGGTGCCCAGCATCTGGGACAGCTTCTGCCAGCAGCAAGGACGCATCAAGGATGCCAGCGATGGCCGCACCGCCTGTGACCATGTGCACCGTTACCGCGAAGACGTGGCCTTGATGGCCGAACTGGGGTTTCGCCACTACCGCTTCTCGATCTCCTGGCCACGGGTCATGGATGCCCAGCACCGCCCCAATGCCGCCGGGCTGGATTTCTACAAACGCCTGCTCGACGAGCTGGCACGCCATGACATCACCCCCAACGCCACCCTGTTTCACTGGGATTTGCCGGATCACCTGCCAGGCGGCTGGCTCAACCGCGACACCGCCTACCGCTTTGCCGACTACGCGCAACTGATCGCCAAAGAGTTAGGGGATCGCCTGCCCCGTGTCGCTACCCTGAATGAGCCCTGGTGCAGCGCCTACTTGGGCTATGACCGCGCCGTCTTCGCCCCAGGTGGTCGCAACCGCAGCGATGCCCTGGTGGCGGCGCACCACCTGATGCTGGCCCATGGTCTGGCGATCAAGGCCTGGCGTGCCGTCAACCCCAGCACCTCTCTGGGCATCGTGCTGAACCCCGAGTTGTGTGATGCCGCCAGTGACTCACCGGAGGATCAGGCCGCCGCCCAGATGGCCGAGATCGAGCGCAACGACTGTTTCTTCAGCCCGCTGGTCGGGCGCGACTGGCCGGCCCCACTCTTGCAGCAAATCAAGGGTGCTGAGGCGATTCGCCAGCCTGGCGATCTGCAACTATGTGCCCAGCCGCTGGACTTTATTGGCCTGAACTACTACACCCGATCCGTCGCCACCGCGCCAAAGAATGCCGAAGATGCCGAGCGCGGCTACACCTTTGTGCCCCCAACCGGTCAGGCCTACCCCTTGACCGACATTGGCTGGGAAATCTATCCCGAAGGCCTTTCCCGTGTCGTTGAGCGGCTCAAAAGCCAATGGCCCTTGCCACCGATCTGGATCACCGAAAACGGTGTGGCAGACAACACCGGACTCAGCGATGGCCGTTGCGACGACCAGATGCGCTGCGACTACCTGCGCAGCCACCTGGAACAAGTCCAGCAACTGCGCCAGCAAGGTCACGACATCCGTGGCTACTACGTCTGGAGCCTGCTCGACAATTTTGAATGGGCGCATGGCTACACCCAACGCTTTGGCATCGTCCATGTGGACTACGCCACCCAGCGCAGAGTGCCCAAAGCCAGCGCCTTGTGGCTTCAATCCCTGATGCGCACCGCAAGCGCAACGAATTAACGAATTCCTGAACCATGCACACTCAAAAAACCAAAGTTCCTAACAACCGCTGGTGGCGGGGCGGGGTGATTTACCAGATTTACCCACGCAGCTTTGTCGACAGCAACGGGGACGGCATTGGCGACCTGGCAGGCATCACCGAGAAGCTGGACTACGTGGCCAGCCTGGGCGTGGACGGCATCTGGCTGTCGCCCTTCTTCAAAAGCCCGATGAAAGATTTTGGCTATGACGTGAGCGACTACTGCGATGTGGATCCCATGTTCGGCAGCATGGCCGACTTCAAAGCCCTGGTTGCTCGCGCCCACCAACTGGGCTTGAAGGTGATGATTGACCAGGTGCTGTCCCACTGCTCAGATCAACACCCCTGGTTTGTGGAGAGCCAGGCCAGCCGCGACAACCCCAAGGCCGACTGGTTCATCTGGGCCGATGCCCAACACGACGGCACGCCACCCAACAACTGGCTGAGCATTTTTGGCGGCAGTGCCTGGCAATGGAGTGCCCAACGCAACCAGTATTTCATGCACAACTTTCTGAGCAGCCAGCCGGATCTGAATTTTCACAACCCGCAGGTGCAAGCGGCCATGCTGGATGCCGTCAAGTTCTGGCTTGACCTGGGTGTCGACGGTTACCGGCTCGACACGGTGAACTTCTACTTTCACGACCGGCAGTTGCGCAACAACCCCGGGCGCGGCAAACCCACCGGCGAAGACCCCGCCATCAACGCTGACAACCCGTATGGCTGGCAACGCCATCTGCATGACAAAAGCCAGCCTGAAAACCTGGAGTTTCTGCGCCGCTTGCGCGCCCTGCTGGATCAATACCCCGACACCACCATGGTGGGCGAGATTGGTGACGATGACGGCTTGGCCCGGGTGGCCGAATACACCCAGGGTGAAGACAAGTTGCACATGGCGTATTGCTTTGACTTGCTCGGCACCCGCTACGCTGCCGACTTTTTGCACGGCGTGATCCAGCGCTTTGAAGCCTTGGCGCAAGGCGGCTGGCCCTGCTGGGCCTTGTCCAACCACGATGTGGTGCGCTGGGCCACCCGCTGGGGCGGGGCGGATGCCAACCCGGCGTTTTTGCGCTTGGCAGCCGCCATGCAAATGAGCCTGCGCGGGTCAACCTGCATCTACCAGGGCGATGAGCTTGGGCTTCCTGAAGCCGAGCTGGCCTTTGAAGACCTGAAAGATCCCTATGGCATCACCATGTGGCCAAAATTCAAAGGGCGTGATGGCTGCCGGGTGCCGATGCCGTGGCGACACCAGGCCAAAGACCTGGGCTTCTCCAGCGCCCCGGGGCCGCACGCACCGGCCTGGCTGCCCGTCTATGAGCCTTACCGGAATCTGGCGGTGGATGCCCAGCAGTTGCAGGCGGACTCCTTGCTCAACTTCTACCGCACGCTGCTGCACTGGCGCAAAACCCAGCCAGCCCTGATCGCGGGCGACATGACGCTGCTGCCTTGCGACCCGCAGGTGCTGGCCTACGTCCGCGCCAGCGACCGTGAACGGGTTCTGTGTGTCTTCAATTTCAGCGAGCACGCGGTTCAATGGCCAATTCCAGCGCATCTGCAGGTTGAGAAAGAGCTGACCGGCAGCGGCTTGACCGGTGCCCAGCTGAGCCAGGATCAGGTGAGCATGCCTGCGTGGACGGGACTGTTTGCGGTGTTGAAGTGACGGGTCTTCGGGGCTGCCCATGAACGCCACCAGCGTGTTGGCCCGCCCCAGCCTGAACAAAATCGCCGTCCCCATCGTGGGCGAGTTTGTGCTGGGCATCAGCGTGGCCATGGCCGGGCTGTACCTGGCCTCGCACACCTCGGATTCGGCAGCGAGCACTTTTGGGTTGACCCAGCAGGTGCTGGAAACCCTGTTTGTGGCGTTCCGGGTGCTGGCCATTGGCGCGGGCATTCTGGTCACCCAAAGCCTGGGGGCCGGGCAGACCGGGCAGGCGCGTGACACCGCCTTTACCGTGCTCGGTGCCAGCACCTGGGCGGGGGCCGCCGTGGCGCTGTGGCTGCTGCTGGGCGACCGCTGGACGCTGAACGTGCTGAACGCGCCCGACGAGTTGTGGCCTGTGGCCTCGCTCTATATGGCGCTGTTGGCCCCCTCGATGCTGCTGGAGGCCTACAACCTGAGCATGGCGGCCATTTTGCGGGCGCATCTGCATGCCCGCGAATCCTTCTGGATCATGGTCGCCATGCACGGCAGCCATTTGCTGCTGGCGGTGCTGTTCATGCGGGGCTGGGGCCATTGGGACGGCTGGGGGCTCAACGGCTATGCCGTGGCCTGGTTTGTCAGCCGCTGCATCGGGCTGGGTCTGCATTTGGGTTTGTGGCGAGCCCGCATGGGTTTGCGACCCCGGGCGCAACATTGGTGGCGGGTTCCCCCGCGCCGCTTGTGGCCCTTGCTGCACATTGGCTTGCCTGGGGCGGCGATTGAGCTGATGTACCGCATGGCCTTCATGGTGTCGCTGTCGGCCACCGCACGGCTGGGCGTGGCGGCACTGGCCACCCATTCCTACACGCTGCAGACGCTCAAGTTTGTCTTGCTGATCAGCCTGTCGATTGGCTGGGCTTGCGAAATCATGGTCGGGCGGCTGGTGGGGGCTGGTCAATTGAGCGAAGCCGATCGCATGGTGCGCAAAGGCATTCGCAATGGCATGCTGGCTTCGGGCACGCTGGTGCTGTGCGCGGCGCTGGCCGCACCCTGGCTGATGCGCGCCTTCACCCGTGACCCGGCCATCATCGCGGCGGCGCAAACCCTGCTCTGGATTTCTGTCCTGCTGGAGCTGGGGCGCGTCTACAACCTGGTGCTGGTGGGGGCCTTGCGGGCCACCGGAGACCTGCACTTTCCGGTCTACGCCGGGTCGGTCTCGATCGTGCTGCTGCTCGGCGTGGGCTCCTACGTGCTGGGGCGCACGTTTGGCCTGCCCGGCATCTGGCTGGCCTACGTGGCCGACGAATGTGTCCGGGGTCTGCTGATGTGGTGGCGCTGGCATCGTCGGGGTTGGCTGACGCATGCCCAGCGCACCTTGCGCCGGATGCGACGGCATTCCTCGACCTGAGGCGCGCACGGCCTGGTTTACGCAACAAATCAGCCTATCGCCCTTATAAATCAAGCGCAACGAGCTATTAAATACATAGCATCATCTTCAATCATTGAGCTTGCGGTACAGCGTCTGTCTGCTGATGCCCAGGCGGCGGGCGGCTTGCGACATGTTGCCCTGGGTGCTTTCCAGCGCCTGGCGGATCGTCTGGCGTGAGAGCTGCTGCAAGTTGTGCGCGCCCGAAGCTGCCACGGGCAGCGCCGCCCCGGAAGGCTGGCGGGGGCAGTCCATGGCCGTCAGGTCTTCCTGCACGTCGTCGGGCAGATGCGGCCAAGCGATGCAGTCCTCATGCGCGTCCAGCATGGCGCTGGCGGTGCGCAACACGTTGGCGTATTGGCGCAGGTTGCCCGGCCAGGGGTGCCGGGCCAGGCGGGTCAGCAGGTCGGGGGCCAGGTGCACGCGCCGCTGCGGGTTCAGGTCGGCCAGCAGGCGCTGGGTCAGGGCTTCAAAATCGCTGCGCTCACGCAAGGGGGGCAACACCACGGTGAGCCCGTTGATGCGGTAGTAAAGGTCATTGCGAAACTGCCCGGCCTGGGCCTCGTCGCGCAGTTTGCGGTGGCTGGCGCAGACCAGGGCAAAGTCCACCGCCACGGCCTGGCCACCGCCCAGCGGCGTGACCTGGCGCTCTTGCAGCACGCGCAGCAAGCGGGCCTGCAAGCCCAGCGGCATGTCACCAATTTCATCCAGAAACAGCGTGCCGCCATGGGCTTCACGCAGGCGGCCCAGACTGCCTTCGCGCTTGGCACCGGTGAAGGCACCCGGGGCGTAGCCAAACAGCTCGGCCTCGATCAGGTTCTCGGGCACGGCGGCGCAGTTGATGGCCACAAACGGCTTGGCGGCGCGCGGCCCGCTGTCATGGGCGGCGCGGGCAAACAGCTCCTTGCCCACGCCGGATTCGCCCTGGATCAGCAGCGGGATGGGTTTGTCCAGCACGCGGCGCGCCTTGTCGGCAGCGGCACGCCAACGCGCATCGCCCGTGTCAAGCTGTGCCAGCGCGTCTTTGACCAACTCCACCGGGGCGGGCTGCGCCATGGGCAGGGGCGCAGCCACGGAAGGGCCAGACAGGGTGGCCGGGTCGTTTTGCAGCAGCACGAACAGGGTGCTGCCGTCGGCCCGCCTGACCTGGGTGGCTTGCCCGGGGCGGCGTTTGTGACGCGACAGCAGTTCGTCCAGGCGGGTGTCGATCAGCGCCTTGAGCTGGGTGGCCCCGATGTCAGCGGCATTGAGCTGCAGCAGCGCCAAGGCGGCCCGGTTGCAGCCCATCACCCAGCCGTCCTCGGACAGCACCACAATGCCCTCGCCCACCGTGCCCAGCCCTTCCCGTTGGGGGTGCAGGTGCAGGCGAATCTGGCGCTGGCTGGTGGCGCTGATCAGGCGGTTTTCGATCATGCAGGCGGCCATGTTCACCAGCCCCAGGGTGTGCGGGTGCGCGCGACGGTGGTCGCCGGAAATGTCAAGAATGCCCAGCAACTCGGCCCGCGCCGACAGGATGGGCACGGCGGTGCAGGTCAAAAAATCATTGCGCTCCAGAAAGTGTTCGGCCCCGTGGATCTCGATGCCGCTGGCCTCGATCAGCGCGGTGCCGATGGCGTTGGTGCCGCGGTGCTGCTCGTGCCACGAGGCCCCGCAAGACAGCGCCACCCGGTCGGCCTTGCTCAAAAAATCGGCATGGCCCAGGGTGTGCATCAGCATGCCGCGCTTGTCAGCCAGGATCACCATGCCCTGGCTGTCACGCACTTGCGCAAACAGCACATCCATCACCGGCTGGGAGTGCGCCAGCAGCTCCTGGTTGGCCGCCAGCGCCTGGCGCAAAGCGGTGCTGCTGGCGTGTTCGGTGTCAGGCATGCGCCCGGCGGGCAACAAGCCTGCGGCCAGGCTGCGCCGCCAGGAACGGGCCACACAGGCATCAATGCCGTCGACCGACAGGTCGCCATGTTCGAGCAAATGCTGACGGGCCTGGCGCAGGGCCAGTGCCGGGGATGAAGTTCGCACGTTGTCTCCTGGAGCAGACTCAAGCCCGCTCTCTGTCTCTTTGATGTGGGGCAATGGTAGTCAACGCGGCCATGCCATGGCGATATGAATTGCGCTGCATAGACCCCCCTGTGACAGCTGTCACGTTTTGCGACAGCTGTCACGCATCGCCACACCCGGCACCCCTGGTCACATGGCCAGCCCGCAGAAAAAA
>Ga0316622_100002699_pt1 | contig 12396 bp, 6 predicted proteins | sample OWC_Aug_OW2_C1_D_FD_207646 | JGI IMG/M metagenome (GOLD analysis project Ga0316622, IMG submission 207646) | Wetland soil microbial communities from Old Woman Creek delta, Ohio, United States - OWC_Aug_OW2_C1_D5_C | ecosystem: Environmental > Terrestrial > Soil > Wetlands | place: USA: Ohio... | reverse complement strand
GATCCGCGAGATCATCAAGATAAAGAGCGTAAAATCGAAAGTCCTTGAAGAGGGCATCGGTTACGTGAAGCTTACCCAGTTCCAGGAACAGTCCTCACCCGATCTGGCTGCTGCCCTCTCGAAGCTGAAGGAAGAGAAGATAACATCCCTTGTCCTTGACCTGAGGAACGATCCGGGAGGATTGCTCAACAGCGCCTTAGATGTGACAAGCCAGTTCCTTCCCAAAGGCAAGCTCATTGTATATACCAAGACCCGGACTGGAGAAAAACAGGAGTTCTTCACCGGCAATGACGACCATTTTACGCTCCCGATGATCGTTCTCGTGAATCAGGGAAGCGCCAGCGCGTCCGAGATTGTTGCCGGTGCACTCAAGGACTGGAACAGGGCCGTGGTCCTTGGTACGGTAACCTTCGGCAAGGGATCGGTCCAGACCGTAATCCCGCTCACAGACGGGTCAGGACTCAGGCTCACGACGGCAAAATACTACACACCCAAGGGCCGGTCCATCCAGGGTACCGGCATCACGCCGGATATCGTGGTCAAGCTGGAGGCAAAAAACGGCGCCAAAGAGCATCCTGTTGTGAGGGAGAAGGACCTCGAACGTCACCTGAAGAACGAGCAGGCAGATACGAAAGAGGAGGAAAAGGAGACCGCGCCTATTGAAGTGGACGAAAAGGACGACGTTCAGCTGCAGCGTGCCGTGGACATTCTCAAGACCTGGAATGTCTTCAAAGAAATACCAAAAGCATCATGACAACAGTTATCAGTGAACCGTGATCGGTGTCAGCAAGAGCGGAAGACCAGTTCTGCCAAGGATGATTGAGGAATGGCTGGATGCCGAATAAACAGAATGCCGACACTGTGTGAAAGAACTCTTGCAAAACAAACTGATCCTGGTGATTGCCGATGCGGACTGATCGCCCAACCAGACATGCCATATGGTTATCTTGTCGATGCAGTCTGTTTATGAGGTGTTCTGCTCATTACTCTTATATTATTTTGGTCAGGTCTGGCAAAAAACATCTTCTGACTGGCCCTGAACACTGGCACTGTGCACGGTACTGACGTATGTCACGGATCATCTTCGATATAGAGACCGCCGGGAAAGACTTCGACGACCTTGAGCCTGCTGTGCAGGAGTACCTGCTCAGGTGGGCGGATACCGAGGACGAAAAAAAAGAGGTGAAGGACAGCCTTTCGTTCTACCCCCTGACAGCCGAAATCGTCACGATCGGCATGTACGACCCTGACAATAACAAAGGGGTTGTCTTTTTCCAGAATAATGCCGACCCTCTCCTTCCGTTTGAAGAGAAGGATATGCGGTACGAGACCGGGACTGAACAGGAGATCATCCGGAAGTTCTGGGATACCATAAAGGGCTACAAGCAGTTCATCACCTTCAACGGCCGGGGCTTTGACTGCCCGTTCATCCTGGTTCGATCAGCCGTGCATAAGATCAGGCCTGCACGCGACCTCATGCCTAACCGCTATGGCGATACCCATATAGACCTGTTCGACCAGCTCTCCTTTTTCGGCGCGACACGGAGGAAGTTCAGCCTTGACATGTGGTGCAGGACGTTCGGCATCAAAAGCCCGAAGAGCGAAGGCGTCAGTGGGTATGAAGTGAAGGACCTTTACAAGGCTGGAAGATATCTTGATATCGCCCGCTACTGTGCCGGGGACCTCATGGCAACCGCGGAACTTCTTGCTGTCTGGGAGAATTACCTCCGCGTTCCTGTCCAGAAAAAATTCTGATCATCTCCCCTATCATACCTCTACATCATATTTCATCGTTAATTATCTGCAGCGACTACGCACTGTCCCGGATAATCCATGAATAGGCTGGATGCCGAATAAACAGAACGCCGACACTTGTTACTCAGAATTCAGAATGCCTGATTATTGGCATAAGGTTTGCAAACACTGATTAGTTACTGATAATTATTAAGTCCATCTTGAGGGGTCTACGATGAAATATGGGGGATGTTTCTCGCGCAGTTGTTGCCTTATGGGTCTCCCGGGTCTCGGAAAAATCGTTCTCATCTTGGTTGCGCCGCTTCTCCTCCCCGCAATGCTGTTTCTGATGCCGGCATCCGATGTTTTCGCCGCAATTATCACGATATCAGGCAATGTAACAGCAGATTCATCATCCCCGACTTCCATTAATATTGCCATGCCCTATTCTAGTGATGACAACGCCAGCAGCACCTACACCGTGGAGTACAAACAGTGCGCTGATACGCTCTGGACCACCCATGTTGCCAATGCTCCTCATGCAGCATCTCCTTTCATGACAACCATACCGGGTCTGACGACAGATCAGTGCTATGACATCCGGGCGACCTACATTGACGCAGATGGCACCGGCGGACGGAACCCTCAGCTTGTCAGAATCACGGCGGGCTGGGACAGCACCATGCTGCATAACAGCAACCGATTCCCCGATACAACGAAGTGGAGCGGCAGCTGGGGAATGCCCGCCGGCCAGTATGGGCAGATTGTCTGCGAAACCTGCCATACCAAGAACGCCCCCAATATCAAGAGGATCCGCGGCAGCATCACTGCGCCTGACTCCCCGGTCAGCAGCTTCCCCGGACAGACAGGAGGGACAACCGTCAATTTCCAGAGCTCTACCTCTCCGAATGGTTTTGGAGATGACTCGATCCCTCATGTGACATCGCAGAAGATATGCGAGCACTGCCACAGCATCACAAGCTATCATCGTTACGACACTGCCGGCCAGAGCAGTCTTGACCATAACAATAACAGCGACTGTATGGTCTGCCATCCGCACAGCCTGGGCTTTAAAGATGCTACTGCCTGTGACAGCTGCCACGGTGCTCCTCCGGGGACCGGGACCGACTCAAATGCACCTGCAAATTATGCAGCATCCCATGCGACACATTATGACCCCCTCGGAGGCCTGCCTTCAAGCTATACTGCTACCTCGAACCGCTCTACTGCGTCTTATTACGTCTTTGACTGCGGCTTTTGCCACAGCAACAATAATGCTGATCATCTTGCGAACCAGGACGGGACTGTTGATGTAAAGCTTCCGGCAGGGGGAACCTTTACGCCAGGTTCATATTCAGGAGGCGACAATCTCACTCCACCGGGATCAGTCACTTTCAAAAACTCAAGCGGCACATGTTCAAATACATACTGTCATGGCAATTATCCGGGAAGCGGCAAGAACGCAACCCCAACTTGGGGCAATACCACAAGCGGAGCCTGTGGCACCTGTCACGCGGCATCGAACAACGCCGACGCCACCTCGAAGACCGGAGGCCACGAGAAGCACGCCGACACGGACCAGACGATCAACGGGTCACCGGAGGCAGCGTACAACCGTGGCTATGCCTGCACACTCTGCCATAATGAGATAGCCGGCGGGACTGCGCCTTCTTCATACACGGTCAACGATGCTTCACGGCACGCCAATGGAAAGGTTGACTGGGCCTTCGACACAGCAGATCCAAAACTCATCGGGAGTCCTTCCTACAGCATACCGACGGGATCGGCCGCTCCGTCAAACGGCACGACCCCGCGCCCGTACGGAACCTGCGCTAATATCTACTGCCACAGCATCGTCCAGACCGGGTCCGGCGGGGCGCTCACTCCAAACTCGGCGGACTACTCCGAAGTGACCTGGGGCGGCACGGTCTACTGCGGGGCCTGCCACAAACAGGACGGTAGCCACTACGTGGGCGACATTATGGACTCCGGGAGCCACACGAAACACCTCTCGTACGACTTCACGGCGGTCTCGCGGTACAAAAAATGTGAGGTCTGCCACCGGTACGGCACCTCCGACATCAAGACAGACGAGTGCGGTTCTTGCCACATCGAATCCGAAAAGACGCTCCACGCCAACGGAGCGGTCAACGTCATCTTCTATACCCCGTTCACCGGTGCAAATGGCACTTACTCCGGCACCGCTCAGCCCGGCGACGGCTTCGGCGCCTGTACCAACACATACTGCCACAGTGCAGGGACCTCAGTTGCCACCAATGTCATACCTGATAATACAACAACAAACTGGGGAACAGGCCTCCTTGCCTGCGACAGCTGCCATACTGGCGGGACAACGACAGGGCCTACATACAGTACCGGAGACCCAAAGGCAAACAGCCATAGCAAGCATGTGGTCGGCAATAGTTACAAGTGTGTGGACTGTCACTCAGCGGTAGTAAACGCCTCGAAGGCGATTATTGACAAGGCAAAGCATGTCAACAAAGCCTATGATGTAGCGGGGGCGAGTATAACCTCCTATACCTATGCAGCAGATGGTGGAACTTGTTCAACACAATGCCACGGCGCTGAAACACCAAAATGGGGCAGTGTAGTTGCCTGCGGAAGCTGTCATGCTGCAAACAACACCCTTGCCGGTAGCCACGCAAAACATTATCAGACCGCAACTACTGCAGCTGACCGGAGCGCAGTGAATAATTCTACTGTTGCTGAATACAGATTCAACTGCGGCGTCTGCCACTTCAATGCACCACATGCAAAGGGTCCAGAGAACAACAACCGGACTGCCCAGGTGGTGTTTGATAGCTCCATAGGAAACGGGACGTTTACGGAAGGTGGTGTCTCCCAGACTGACCCGGTGACCAGCTTCAAATATACGAACTCGACATGTTCCACATCCTACTGTCATGGAAACTATCCCGGCAGCGGGAAAAATGCGACCCCAACATGGGGAACTGCTTCCAGCGGCGCCTGTGGCACATGCCATGAGGCGTCGAATACAACACCTCCAGCAAGCGGCACACATTCGAAACATGCCTCAAATACATCGGGGAATAACAATAATCCATGCAGCTTATGTCATTATAGTATTGTTGGCGGATCGGGTCCTAACTCCTATACCATAACAGACAACAGCAAACACGTGAGCGGCTACATTGACTGGGTTTTTGATACTTCGGATCCGCGTGTATCGTCGTCTTCATACTCCATAGGCACCGGCAGCTCCGTGCCATCAGACGGCACCACGCCGCGAGCTTATGGGACCTGCAGTCAGGTTTACTGCCATAGCTATGCACAGAAAGACGGTGGACTTCCACTACCCCCTGCCCAAATGTCCAGAAAGCCGGAGTGGGGCGGAGGAGTAGGCTGTGGATCATGTCATAGTGTTCCACCTTTCAGCGGTAGCCATCGGACGGCGCCACACAATGAATCTCATGAAAATTTCATGTGTAGTAACTCATGCCATATCGGCGGCGGCTATACCGGTGGTTATAATTCACCCAATCATGCTAACTATAATATAGAAGTGGGGTTTGCTACTATCTACGGCGGTGCCTCTGCCACATATTCCCAGAATCCTAACTTCCCAGGCAACGGTTACGGCTATTGTTCAAACACATATTGTCACAGCAATGGAACATCAGTTTCGACCGGCACGATACCGAACAATACTACACCGGACTGGGGTTCGGCTGGTTCCACGCAATGTAATTCATGTCATGGCAATCCGCCTGCGTATGATAGTGGCTCCCCAAAGGTTAACACCCATCTAAAGCATACAGACTATTCATGCAACAAATGCCATGTCAACACAACTTCAGACGGCACCACAATCATCAGTACATGGGGAAATCATGTTAATAATACCTACAATGTTGATGCAGGGGCAGGCGTATCATTTGACTACGCATTTAACGCTTCCGGGGGCACATGCAGCAGCATAAGCTGCCATTTTAATAATACTGCGGTTTGGGGAGGTGGATCTCTTGGCTGTACAGGCTGTCATGGATTTGCACCGAATACAGGAGCACATGCAACTCACATCCAGAATTCAGGGCTGCTGACACAGGTATACGGCAGCACAGAAGTGGTTTCGGATGCTGCAAACTACGCCTTTGGCTGCGGCAACTGTCATCCGGTTGATAGCGCACATCACGGCAACGGCACCATTGAGCTCAGTCTTAACCCTGCTGACGGCGGTACACTCAAGAGCAGGAATTCAGGACCTACCATCAGTGGTTCAGGCAATACGACGCAATGCAATGGGGTATACTGCCACAGCAATGGCATGATGCCGCCGACATTTGCACAGACCCCGCAGTGGGGCAGTGCGTATACTGTCGGGGCCTGCAATGGCTGCCATGGCAACTCCCCCAACAGTGCAGGCCATCCGACCGGCTCTGCTGCACACGGCAGTCATGTAGTCGGAATCCATTACAACACCATCTACACCGGAACCATCGGGCTGTCAGCCGCAGGAACTGACATCAGCAGCAGCCACGGCAATGCTGCCTCGTCAATGACGATCAATTGCAATATATGCCACTATAGCACGGTTGCTTCGTCTGCAAATGATCTGAATGCTATATGCACAAACTGCCATAATGGTGCACAGGCAACCCTGAGAGGCAATGCCGCCATTGCCGACAAGTCATTGCACGTTAACAGTGTTCCGGATGTTGTGTTCGAAGGAGTTCAGGGGAAATCGAGAGCTCAGCTCCGGGATAACGTTACGAACGTAGCTGAACTGGACAACAACTGGTCTCGCCCTGCCGGCAGCTATAAGTCAGGGGCAACACCATATGACACGGCAAAAAATGCATTCAATGCAGCAACGATGTGGACAGCAGGGACAAAGACCTGTTCAAACATAGCCTGTCATAACGGCAACAGCGTTGCGTGGACAGATACCGTATCCTGCAGATCTTGCCACACGCAACTGCCGCAATAGCCGTTCTCTTCTGAAAATGCAAAGGGGGTGCTTTTCACCACCCCCTTTGTAGGTAAACCGGACATCAATGCCCGCGTCAGCCCTGCAAATAGTAGTTTACCTCTGCAAGATTAAAATACCCCTGGTCAAGTACGTTCTTTGCAAAGTTGAATATCTTTGTTCTGCTTTCAGGGCTCAGGTCTGGATAAAAAACAGGATTTGCGACGACTGCGCAGCGGAAGGCAAAAAAGGGTGCAGTGACTTCAAGAATTTCACGGTCATCTAACGCATTGATATATTCATCGAAGAAGCGTTGCAGGCCCTCAAAGTAAGCTCCCCTCACGTCGCCATGGTGCTTGATCGAAAAGAAGATATAGTTGATTGCAAGGGCTGTCACATCATCTGCCGGCTCTCCCCATGGCCCCCTCGATCTGTCGAGCAATACAAATTCCGGCAGCTCATCCTTCGCCCTTTGCCCTTCGCCCTTTGCCTCTTTGAACCATATATTGCCGGGATGAAAATCACCGTGTATCTGGGAGAGCCGAGCATATCTCGGTTTCAGTTTGTAGACCCAGTCAACGGACTTCTTTATGATATACGCCATCTCCTCATACGGCAGCGTGCCGTCAGGGTAGATATCAAAAACCCCCATAAGACATTCCCCATGCCCAACCGTATCCCTCAGTTTCCGCCAGTACAGGGTCTTCGATTCCTTTTTCACTGCGTGTATCCCTGCAAGATAAGAGGCCATTGCAGTTATTTTCGCGCTGTCGGTGTCTTCAAGGCCCTTCTTGCCAACAAAATCTTTCAAATCCTGGAAGTAATCCCTGCCCTCGACCTTCTCCATCATGAGATAGTATTCCTTCCCGCCTCCTATGGATTTGACGGTCCCGTCTTCCATCTCTGCAAGCACGTCGGTCGCCTTCACATGGTTCGGGAGGTTCCGGTATTCATCAAGGTCAAGAAGGAAGACAGCAGCCCTGTCTGAAGGATAGTCATGGCCGAATCCTTCAGGCAGAAGGGATTTGACCACATAGCTTTGTACTCCTGCATCTGTCTGCATCTCTACGAGAAACCCGGAACCTTGTACGCCTGAACCCAGTTTCCTGATATCGACACGCAGAATGTTCGGGAACTCCTTCAGGACATAGGATTTTATTGCTTCTTCATTGATCATCTCATGTCATTAATGTTCACAATAAATGGTCGGATGCCGAATGAATTCCGGTTGCGACTCACTGAAGAAAACTCCTTTCTGCAGCCCGCTTGGCTACAGTGTAAGTCAATCAAGCCCATGTGCCAAAAAAGTCTGCCATTGAGGAATACTGCCGATTAACCGGATCCATGAGGTGTCCGGTCATTCATTTCATCATGTCCTGGACAAGAATCATCTCATGTATCAGCTTGCAGGCTTGAATGCCTGTCAGCTTGTCAGTTCCCCGAAATTATCTTTGAACCGGGATGTGAACTCATCGAACGTGAACCCATGCTCCTGCGTCCCGTACTTCTCTACTGCGTACGCTGCGGCCACAGCTCCCATCATCGCGGCTTGTTCAATTGACCTGTCCATCGCAAGACCTTTCAGAAGTCCTGCCCGGTAGGCATCACCTGCTCCTGTCGGGTCAAGGATATCTGAAACCCTGGCAGCCGGAATCATCCTATCCTCTCCCTCCCTGCTGATAAGAGAGCCTTTCTCCCCAAGCGTCGTAATGACCATCTTCGTAAGGCCGAGAATCCCGCTCTTCTTCAGCCCGGTCATCTTCATGATAACCTCAAGCTCATAGTCATTGGTTATGAGCATCATTGAGCCTCTGATCCAATCTCTCATAAGGTCACCGTTCCAGAGGGTCAGGGACTGGCCGGGATCGCAGATATACGGGATGCCCATTTCCCTGCAGCGGGATGCATACCCTGTCATGTCCTGAAGGTTTCCCGGTGCTATCAGCACCACCGAGTTTTTCGGGTCAGCTGAGCCAAGATCGTAGCGGGTAGCCTTTTTCATGGCACCGGGATTAAAGCCCGTGATCTGGTTGTTCAATCGGTCTGTGGTAATATACGCCCCGGCAGTAAATTCATCGGATATTATCTCTATACCCTCTGTCGAAAGATCGTTCTTCTGCAGCCATGCAAAGTAGGTCGCATAGTCCTTGCCGATCGTGGCGATGATGGTGGGCCTCTCGCCGAGGAGACCGAGCGAATATGCGATATTGCCTGCGGTGCCCCCGAATTTCTCCTTCAGGCCGTTCACATTAAAACAGACATTGAGGATATGGATCTTGTCCGGAAGTATGTAATCCTTGAAATACCCGGGGAAATCCATGATCCGGTCATAGGCTAACGAACCTGAGATAAAAATGTTCATGCAGTCTATTCTTTCCCGCCTTTCACTTTGTTCAATGATGCAAGGACCTCGCGCGCCAGCTGTTCGTTAAAACCCCTGAGCGAAGAAATTTCTTCAGCAGAAGCCCCTTTAATTGCCTCTATACTACCAAAACGCTCAAGCAATGCAAGTCTTCTTTTTCTCCCAAGTCCGTAGATACTGTCGAGTGCGGAGTCGAATGCTTTCCTTGCCCTCAGCTTCCGGTGATACCTGATCGCAAACCGGTGAACTTCGTCCCGGATCTTCTTAAGGAGCAGGGATGATGCGCTGCTGTCATCAAGAGATATTGGCTCGTCACGGTCTTCCAGAAAGATCCTGTCAGGGTCTTTTGCAAGACCCACAGCCGTAACATCTGAGATTTTCTGTTCCCTCAGGACCTCCTGCGCGGCCTTCAGATGCTCCCTGCCCCCGTCGATAATGACAAGATCCGGCAGACAGCCCTTCGCCTTCTGTCCTTTGCTCTCTGCCCCTATGCTTTCTATCGTCCTCCGGACCATCTCCTTCATCATGGCATAGTCATCCGGTCCTCTTACTGCATCCATCCTCACATGCCGGTACCGTGACGTGTTGAACCCGCCGCGTTCCCACCAGACAAATGCCCCGACAGCGGCTGTGCCCGCGATGTTCGATATGTCGAATGCCCCGATGCTCTCCGGGGTCTTTTCGAGGCCGAGCACTTTCGCAATCTCGTCTGTCACTTCTGGCATGTTCGCTGCGATCCTGCTCTTCAGGACCTCCTCGGCGTTCTCCTCTGCCATATTCACCAGCTTTTTCCTGATACCGCGCGAAGGCGCGGTGATCCTGACCCCCGATCCCCTTCGCCCGGTAAGCCATGCCGACAGCACCGCGGCGTCTTCAGGCAGCGATGAGCAATAGATTGCCGGAGGGGGTAATATCTCCCGCGTATAAAACTGTTCGAAGAAGTTACGGAAGAGATATGCGTCCGTCTCGCTGGTCGTGTTCTTCAGCATGAAATCCCTTGCTCCTATCATAATGCCGTTCCTGATGAAGAGGAGCTTGAACGCAGATGCCCCATCCTTCCGGGAAAGCCCTATGATGTCCGCATCACCAAGTTCAGGCGAAACCATCTTCTGCGACTCGGATATTGCGTGAATGGCGCGAATCCGGTCACGGACAACAGCAGCCTCCTCATAGCGCATCTCCTCGGAAAGAGCGGCCATCTTCTTTTCGAGAGCTGCGATCAGCTTTTTGTTCTTGCCTTCCAGAAGCAGCGCTACCTCCCTGATCATCTGCAGATAGACCTCGCGGTCAACCTCTCCCGAGCACGGACCTATGCATTTTTTTATCTGATACTGAATGCACGGCCTCATTCTCTTATCAAGGGAATATCTGCAGTTGGGGATATGGTACTGGTTTCGTATGAATGCCAGCGTATCCCACATTGCGCCTGCAGGCACATAGGGGCCGAAATACCGTGCCTTGTCTTTCTGTACTCTCCGTACGACCTCAAGCCGGGGCCATTGCTCGTCGACTGTGAGCTTCAGGTACGGATAACTCTTGTCATCCCTGAGAAGGATATTGTAGCGGGGCTTATGCTGCTTGATGAGACTCGCCTCGAGGATGAGGGCTTCAAGCTCGTTGCCGGTCACTGTAAAGTCGAAACCGGCGACGCTCCTCATCAGGGCAGCCTTGCGCTCGTCAAGCCCTGATGATTTCTGAAAGTAGCTCTTGACGCGGTTTTTCAGAATTTTTGCCTTGCCGACATAGAGGATTATTCCCCGGTCATCCTTGAAAAGATAGACCCCGGGCTTTGCCGGAATTGTTGCAAGCTTTTCCATCATGGGGCCATGGGGAAGGACAGGATTTGATGGCAGGGGACTGAGGCAGACGTGGTCACTGCCCTGCCCCTGTTGCCGGTGTCATCGGCACATACTTCCGCTCATACTGTCCAAAATAAACGATGAAGGGGCTGGATGCCGGATAAACAGAATGTCGACACCCTATAAAAGAACTCATGCAAGACAGACATACCATGGTAATTACTGATTTGGCCTGAGCGCTGAACCAGGTCTGCCAGTGGGCTATCTTGTTGATACCGTCTGTTTATGAAGTGTTCAGCTGTTTCTCGCATATTATTTTGGACAAGTCTGAGTTCCGCCGGCAGTCCTCTATTTGCTAAAGGCCTTCAGCCTCTGTATCTCAGCCCTGATCGCATCTGCATCCGGGGCATTCGGAGCAAGTGCAACGGCCTTTTCAAATTCTTTTATGGCCTGTTTGTAATCCCTGAAATCCTGAGTAAGGACAACTGCCATGTTCTTATGGGCATTGATATGGTTGGGATCGATCTCGATGGACTTCTTGTATTCCCTGACCGCAATATCCGGCTTGCCGACGTTCTTGTAGCAGGTCCCCATATCGGTTCTGACATTCACATTCCTGGGGTCGAGTTCAAGGGCTTTTGTGTAAGCGTCTATCGCCTCCTGGTAACGATGCGTATCCATCATGATATTACCGAGATCTATCCATGCCTTGAGGTTCTTCGGGTCTTTTTTCACCTCTTCCTGCAGGAGCTTCGCGGTATCAACCCCCTGCCCCGGGCCTCCGAACCCTCCCTGCGGTACCTGTCCGATCGGCGGCTGGAACTGCTGCTTTGGCTCCTCCTTCTGCTGGCAGCCAAAGGCAAACAACAGAGAAGTTATAACGACACATAAAATCTTTTTCATAGTCGTCTCCTCTAAATAGTTTTACGTATTTTAACAAAATGTCTCTGCCGTGAAAAGAAGGGAGTGCAAAAATACACACGGCATGTGGATTGCCGCGCTGTTTGGGGACCATTCAACCCCTTCTTTCTTATGCTCCGCTGGGTATCGCGCCGAGTTTATGGCTTAATTTATGGTGGTTATCTGCATAAGTGTGTTGATTCCGGATAGTGGGCACTTTTCTTGCATTATAAATTTCAAAATATTCAGTGGATTCTTCCCCAAAGGAATTCACGGAATATGGTTCTCTACCCAAGCCGGCCGTCCCCTATCCCTTCAAAGGCCGGCTTCCCCTCCCTCCTTTTGAGGGACTGTTTACTGTTTTATGCTGGACATCGGCAGGGTTTCTTTTGTCGTATTGCCGGCCTTGTCTTAGTCGTAGGTGATCACCTCGGCAAAGGCAAGGGAGGAACTAATGGCAAGCATTGCCAGGAAAAATAGTGCAAAAACAAATCGCTGTAATCTTCTCTTCATGTTCAATTCACCCCTCCTGCTAAAGTTCGATGCTCGCCTTGATGAAACGCTACCGTATACTCTAAGTCCTCGTTGTGTAATGTGTAGACCTGACCCTTGTTGCCTCCCCACAACAGGCCCAGGGCTATATGGACTCCTGA
>Ga0316622_100002698_pt1 | contig 12398 bp, 9 predicted proteins | sample OWC_Aug_OW2_C1_D_FD_207646 | JGI IMG/M metagenome (GOLD analysis project Ga0316622, IMG submission 207646) | Wetland soil microbial communities from Old Woman Creek delta, Ohio, United States - OWC_Aug_OW2_C1_D5_C | ecosystem: Environmental > Terrestrial > Soil > Wetlands | place: USA: Ohio... | reverse complement strand
CCGCCGTGAGATGTGGCGCTGGCAGAGCCTGCGCGACTTCGCGTTCCCGGACGTGGTCAGGAACCGCAGCCTGTACCCGGGCCGCAAGATCTTCTCGGGGCTCGAGTGGAACGTGCCGGGCCACGAGCACTGCAGCACCTCGGTGGTCGCGCGGGACGCAAGCGCGATCAGCGCGTTCGAGTACCAGTTCGACAACTCGGACGACGACTTCCTCCCTGACATCATGGACAACCCGGCCATGGCGCCCTACGGGCCCCTGACCAAGCAGAACGGCAAGGTCGACTTCGTCCAGAACCCGACATCGGTCGGGTCCACGGGCAAACCCTTCCCCGAGCGGCACGCGGACGCGGTCAAGGGCTGCGCGTGGATGCAGGACCTGTACGAGCGCGGCCTCGTCGACAACGCCTGGATCGTGTTCGCGCACATCGAGCGCGACGGCGCCTGGACCGCGACCGACGGCGGTGGCTATAACGTCGAGCACTTCCGCGACTTCAACAACGCCGCCCCCGACGTCTGCTTCGGCTTCGAGGGGGCACCCGGCCACCAGGTCAACCAGTTCCGCGGCTTCGGCAATCCGGTCACCTGCACCGGCCTGGAATGCACCTCGGACGACTTCGGCGGCAGCTACGGCGGCGTCGGCATCTACACCGCGAAGGTAGGCGGCCTGTGGGACGCCCTGCTGGGCGAGGGCCGGCGCTGGTTCAACTACGCCAGCTCGGACTACCACCGCCACTACACGTCGGCCGGCGACGACTTCTACCCGGGCGAGTACCAGCGGACCTGGGTGAAGGTCGAGGACGCCAACCGGGACCGCGACTACTCGCTTGACGAGATCGCCGACGGACTGCGCTCCGGCAACGCCTACTTCGTGCAAGGCGACCTCGTGAGCTTTCTCGAGTTCAGCGCGCAGGCGCGCGACGAGAAGGTCGAGATGGGCGGCGAGCTCGTCGCCGACAAGCCGATCCGGCACCTCAAGCTCACCATCCGCTTCAAGAGCCCGAAGTCGAGCCACTGCAGCGTCGACGGGTCCTACATCACCTCCTGCGCCCCGCCCGTGGTTGACCACATCGACCTGATCGCCGGCGAGATCACCGGGCCGATCGACACGGGAGACCCCCGCTACACCGACGCGACCAATCCGAGCGCAAGGGTCATCGCCAGCTTCACGCCCCAGGACTGGACGACGGACAGGCAGGGCTACAAGGTCATCGTCTACTACCTGAGGAACGTGAAGAAGGACACGTACTTCCGCCTGCGCGGCACCAACCTGGCGTGCAACACGCCGTTCGAGATAGGTCCCAAGACCCGCCTTCCGTCCGCGGACTACTGCAGTCCGCTGGCCGACGCGCTGGTCACCCAGAACACCGGCGTCGACGGGGCGCAGGAGGCCTGGAACGACCTGTGGTTCTACTCGAACCCGATCTACGTCTACACCGCGCCGCGCGGACATTAGCGCGGCCACCATGACGAGGACGAGGAACGCGGAGAGCGCGACTGAGGCCGGCCCCTGCGGGGGGTGAGCCTCGAGTGGAGCGTCGGCCGCAGGGAGGCGGCCGACGTCCCCGCCAGCGCTGATCGACACATTCGCTCCGGACCCTGCCACGGCCCTCGGGCCCGAGCGCGTCGCGTCCCTCGACGAGACGACCCGGCGTCGGCTGCGTGACTACCTGCTGGCCCGGAACGCCTTCGTCCGCGCCGGCATGGCGGTCAGCCACGACGGGGACGTGCAGGCACTGGTCAGGGCCGTCCGCGGCCCCCTGCTCGCGGTCGTTCGGACCAGCCGGGACTTCGGCGCGGCCTGCGAGCCGCTCCTCGCGATGGCCCACGGGTTGGCCGTCACCGACCGGCCCTCGGCGCTCGACCTGCTGCGCGACGTGGAGACGGCCAACCCCTGGCGGCCGGAGGCGGCCGAGCTCCGCAGGCGGCTACTCGCCTCGCCCTGACGGCGGGCCGGGCCTCGCGGGATCTCCTCGGTGGTCGTGCGGGCGCCAGGCACTGAGACGAAACGCCTCTTGCCATCGACCCGCTAACGAAGCCAGCCGCACTCCCCGTCGGCCCCACGGGGCCCGCCGACGCCGGGGCCCTCGTCAAACACGCGCGCCCGCCGGGGGCTCGACCCGTGGGACGGCGCCGGGACACACTACGGCAGAGCACAGAGCGCCGGGTGCGGCCCCCGAGAAGACACTGCTGCGCAGGGGGCTCCGGCGCAGCTCCGGGCGAGGACATTGGAGGCCGATCGCCGAATGGGCGAAAACGCTTCTCACACCCCTGTGATGCAGCAATACCTCGGCCTCAAGGCCGAGTACCCGGACACGCTCGTCTTCTACCGCATGGGGGACTTCTACGAGCTGTTCTACGACGACGCGCGGCGGGCCGCCGCGCTCCTGGACATCACCCTGACCGCGCGGGGACAGTCCGCGGGCGAGCCGATCCCGATGGCCGGCGTCCCCTTTCACGCCATCGACAGCTACCTGGCCCGCCTGCTCAGGCTCGGCGAGTCGGTCGTGCTCTGCGAGCAGATCGGCGAGCCGTGCGCGCGCGGACCGATGGAGCGTCAGGTGACCCGGATCGTGACCCCCGGAACGCTGACCGACGAGGCGTTGCTCGACGAGCGGCGGGACAACCTGCTCGCCGCCGTCCACCGGCAGGGCAACCGCCTGGGCGTCGCCACCCTCGAGCTCGCCAGCGGCAGGTTCACGGTGAGCGAGGTCGCCGACGAGGCGGCGCTCGCCGGGGAGCTCGAGCGACTGGCCCCGGCGGAGCTGCTCCTGGCAGAGAGTGCCCCGGCGCCCCCGGGCACGGGTGTCGGACCGGCGTCGCGCCGGCGGCCCGACTGGCACTTCGACCCCGGGACCTCAGCGCAGCTCCTCGCCGACCACTTCGGCACCCGCGACCTCAAGGGCTTCGGCTGTGAAGGGATGCCGGCGGCGGTCGGCGCGGCGGGGGCCCTGCTCGCCTATGCGCGGGACACCCAGCGCACCGCCCTTCCCCACCTGCGTGGGCTGCGCGTCGAGCGGCGCGAGGAGACGCTCCTCGTCGACCCCGTGGCGTGGCGCAACCTCGAGGTCGAGGTAAACCTCGCCGGGGGCCGGGAGCACACCCTGGTCCACCTGTTCGACCGCACCCGCACCCCGATGGGGAGCCGTCTCCTGAGACGCTGGCTCCTGCGCCCGCTTCGCGATCGGCCAGCCCTGAGGCACCGCCAGCAGGCTGTCGCCACCCTGACCGAGGACCGCCGGTTCGAGGCCCTGCGCGGGGCACTGCGCCCCGTCGGTGACCTCGAACGAATCCTCGCCCGGGTCGCCTTGCGCTCGGCCCGCCCCCGGGACCTGGTGCACCTTCGGGGCGCGCTTGCCGCCGTGCCGCAGGTCCGGGCGACCCTCGCCGGCCTCGACGACCCGCATCTGGGCGCACTGCTGACCCGGACCCTGGCCTTCCCCGACCTCCAGGACCGTCTGACCCGGGCGGTGGTGGAGGCACCCCCGGCGACCGTGCGCGACGGGGGGGTCATCGCCGACGGCTACGACCCCGAGCTGGACGAGCTGCGGACCCTCGACCGGCACGCCGGCGAAGGGCTCACCACCCTCGAGACCCGCGAGCGCGAGCGCACCGGCCTGCCCGGGCTGAGGGTCGGCTACAGCCGGGTGCACGGCTTCTACATCGAGCTGCCCCGCGCCCAGGCCGAGCGCGCCCCACCCGATTATGCCCGCCGGCAGACCCTGAAGGGTGCCGAGCGCTTCATCACCCCGGAGCTCAAGGCCTTCGAGGACCGGGTGCTGAGCGCCCGTGAGCGGGCCCTGGCGCGCGAGCGCGCACTCTACGCCGAGCTCCTGGAGGCGGTCGCCACCGAGCTCCCGGGGCTGCAGGGCACCGCCGAGGCCCTTGCGGAGGTCGATGTCCTCGGCACCCTCGCCGAGCGGGCGGACACCCTGCGCCTCTGTCGCCCGGAGCTGAGCGATACCCCTGGGATCCAGATCACGGGGGGCCGGCACCCGGTGGTGGAGCAGTCCCTCGACGGACCCTTCGTGCCGAACGACCTCGACCTCGGACCGGACCGGCGGATGCTCGTGATCACCGGCCCGAACATGGGCGGCAAGTCGACCTACATGCGCCAGGCCGCCCTCATCGTCCTGCTCGCCCACGCCGGTAGCTTCGTCCCCGCCGAGCGCGCGGCCATCGGGCCGGTGGACCGAATCTTCACCCGCATCGGGGCAGCCGACGACCTGGCTGGCGGCCGCTCCACCTTCATGGTCGAGATGACCGAGGTCGCCAACATCCTGCATAACGCGACCCGCGAGAGCCTCGTCCTGGTCGACGAGGTCGGGCGAGGCACCAGCACCTTCGACGGACTGGCGCTCGCCTGGGCCTGCGCCGAGCACCTCGCCCAGGAGGTTGGCGCCTACACCCTGTTCGCGACCCACTTCTTCGAGCTGACCGCGCTGGCCGAGACCCTCCCCGGGGTCGCCAACGTCCACCTGGACGCCCTCGAGCACGGCGAGCGGATCGTCTTTCTGCACGCGGTCAAGGAGGGACCCGCGAGCCAGAGCTACGGCCTGCAGGTCGCCGCCCTCGCGGGCGTGCACCGGGCGGTCATCGAGCGCGCCCGCCAGCGCCTGCGTCAGCTCGAGGGGCGCCAGGCCGCCGACACCGCCCCGCCCTGGCAGCCCGACCTGTTCGCATCCCCCGCGCCCCACCCCGTCCTCGAGGCATTGCGCGCGATCGACCCGGACAGACTCAGTCCGCGACAGGCGCTTGACACCCTCTATCGGCTTCGGCAGCTCGGCCGCTCGGGGCCGGACAGCGGTTAGCCGGCTCGGCGCTTGGCCCAGCGGTCGTCCTGGGGGTGCCCGAAGACCTGCCGCGGCGTCCCCTTGAACTCCGCCGCCAGGGTCTCGATCACACGGTTCAGGACCTCCCGCACCGCTCGGTCCTTGTCGTCGTTGACGACGATGGTCATGCCGTGGCGATCGGCCTCCGAGAGCAGGTAGTCCTGGAGGCCCCAGATCGCCTCGAAGCTCGCGAGGTAACGCTCGGAGCGACGCTGGGGCACCCGCCCTCCCCGCCCGCGAAAGCGCGCCCGCAGCTCCTCGGGCTTGAGGACCGCGACCACGGCGGAGACCACCAGCGCGTCGGCGCCCGAGGTGGCCCGATCGACTAGCTCGGGGTACACGTGGACCCCTTCGAGGATGAGCGAGACGCGCTCCTTGAGGGCCCGGCGCACGACCGCCTCGCAGGAGAGGGCGACCGCATCTGCCTGGCTCCGGTACCCCTCGGCGAGCAGGGTCTCGCGGTCGGGGGTCGGTCCCGGGGCGAGCGGCAGGGCGCGCCACGCCTCGAAGGACGAGGCGTGCAACGTCGGCAGCAGGCGCTGGGGCAGCATGACGCGCATGACCTCGCGCAGCATGTCGGTCGACTGGGTACGCACGATCTCGAGCCGCGTGGCCAGCTCCGTGGCGATCGTGCTCTTGCCCACGCCGGCGGTGCCGCCGACGAACAGGAGCAGCGGCCGGCCGCTGTGCAGGTGGTCCACCCAGACCAGGTAGCGGCGCGCCGCCTCCTGTCCGAGGTCCTGGCGCAGCCAATTGTAGGTCATCCGCCCAAGGGTCGAGGCGCTGACCTCCGGCCCGCCGCGCTGCACCAGGTACTGGGCGACGCGGCGGGTCATGGACGCGGCCTGATCCGGCGCCACCCCGCAGTTCTCGAGGCCCCGCCGGTAACGGGACCGCGAGAAGGGCACAGCCAGGCCCGTGGTCCCGCGCACGAGCATCTGCGGGGCCATCGCGGCAGGGCTCTGGTAGCGCTGGAGGGCATGCGCCTCACCGCCCTGGCGCAGGTGACGAGCGACCCGCTCGCGCAGGTCGGTCGTGCTCACCTCGGGCAGGCTGGCAAGCTCCTGGCGGACGCGAGAGGCCAGCGCGTAGGCCGCGTCGAAGCCGAGGCCTGCCTCCTGCAGGGAGCGCGTCAGGATCCCCCGCAGGAACGGCGCCCGCGTGCCCTCCTCGGCATCGACGATAACGGTCTTGGCCATCCCGGTCCCGAGCCCTGCCCGATACGGGTGTATCGGATCGCGCGAGGAAAGATACACGCCGGCTCGGCGCACGGGAACTCGGAGCAGGCTGGAATGCCCGCCCGAGCAAGGCGGCGTCAGCGCCTGCAGGGAACCCAGGCTCGCCGCCGACTCAGGCCGGCGGGGGGCTAGGCCCGAGAACCTCGTCGGCGATGGTGGCGAGGTCCACGTGACGGACGTCGCGGCCGGTACAGAGGTAGATGACATAGCCGGCGATGTTCTTCGCGTGGCCCCCGATGCGCTCGAGGGCGCGCAGACCCAGCACCGCCTCGACCATGTGCCCGATCGTGCGGGAATCCTCGAGGACAAAGGTCGTGAGCCGCCGCAGGGCGCTCTGGAACTCACCCTCGAGCCGCTGGTCGTCGCGGATGACCTCCACCGCCTTGCCCAGGTCGAAGCCGTCGAACGCCTCGAGGCTCCGGCGCAGCAGCCCTACCGCGAGCGTCGCCAGGCGGTGGACGTCCTCCAGGAGCTTGGGGTTCGGCGCGGACGGGCCGTTGCCGTACAGGCGCTCGACCAGCACCGCCACCCGCCGCGTCTGGTCACCCACTCGCTCGAGGTCCGTCACCGACTTGGCAACCGTCATCAGGGCCCGCAGGTCGCCGCCCATGGGCTGGCGCTTGGCCAGCAGGCGCACGACCTCGTCGTCGATGCGCACGTCGAGGGCGTTGACCAGACGGTCGCGCTCGATCACGTCGCGCGCCGCCTCCGGGCTCTCCTCGTCCAGGGCCTTGAGCGCCCGCTGGATCTGATCGATAACAAGGCCTCCCATCTCCAGCACCATCTGCTGGAGGTGGGTCATCTCGGCGTCAAAGCGCTTGACGATGTGCCCGCTGGTCGGGTCTTCCATGGTGAGGTTCTCGCCGGCGATAGGAGGCGCGAGGGTCAGCCGAAGCGACCGGTGATGTAGTCCTCGGTGAGCGGGTGCCGGGGATTGGTGAAGATCTGATTGGTATCCCCGACCTCGATCAGGTCGCCCAGGTGGAAGTAGGCCGTGCGCTGGGAGACCCGCGCCGCCTGCTGCATGGAGTGGGTGACGATCGCAATGCTGTAGTGCTCGCGCAGCTCGTCGATCAGCTCCTCGATCTTGGCGGTCGCGATGGGATCCAGGGCCGAGCACGGCTCGTCCATCAGGATGACCTCGGGGTTGACCGCGATCGTCCGGGCGATGCAGAGCCGCTGCTGCTGCCCGCCCGATAGGCCCGTGCCGGGCTCGTCCAGACGGTCCTTGACCTCCTCCCACAGACCGGCCCGCTGCAGACTGCGCTCGACAAACTCATCGAGCTCGGCGCGGGTATTGGCCATGCCGTGGATCCGGGGTCCGTAGGCGACGTTCTCGTAGATGGACTTCGGAAATGGGTTCGGCTTCTGGAACACCATCCCGACCTGCGCCCGCAGCGGCACCACGTCCTGCTTCTTGTCGTGGATGTCCTGGCCATCGAGCCTGATCTCGCCGGTCACCCGGCAGCCCTCGATCGTGTCGTTCATGCGATTCAGGCAGCGCAGGAATGTGGACTTGCCACACCCCGAGGGGCCGATCATCGCGATGACCTCGTTCGCGCCGATGTCGAGACTGACGTTCTTGATGGCTTGCTTCTCGCCGTAGTAGACGTTCACGTGGCGCGCGGTGATGCGCGGGCTCGGATGGGTGAAGTCCCCGACCGTCTCCCGGCTCGCGCGGTCTATGGGCGCCTGCCTCGCGACCTTCACCGGATCGGCGGTAAAGGCGCCCACGCGGCCCACCCCGAAATCGTCCATCGCGGTCCTCTCCAGGATCTCCACCGTCGCTCCGGTATTGCCTCAGAGTCTACTACCAGCGGCGCTCGAAGCGCTTGCGCAGGATAACGGCCACCGCGTTCATCGTGACGAGGAAGCCGAGCAGGACGATGATCGCCGCCGCCGTCTTCTCGACGAAGGCCCGCTCCGGACTGTCCGCCCAGAGGTAGATCTGGACAGGCAGGACGGTCGCCGGGTCGGTCACCCCCCGCGGGATGTCGACGATGAAGGCGACCATCCCGATCATGAGGAGCGGGGCGGTCTCGCCGAGCGCGTGGGCCGCGCCGATGATGGTGCCGGTCAGCATACCCGGCATCGCCAGAGGCAGAACGTGGTGGAACACCATCTGCATCTTGGAGGCGCCTACCCCAAGCGCAGCCTCCCGGATCGAGGGCGGCACCGACTTCAGCGCCGCCCGCCCGGCGATGATGATGATCGGCATCGTCATCAGGGTGAGGACGAGGCCGCCAACCAGCGGCGCGGATCGCGGCACGCCGAAGAAGTTGATGAACACGGCTAGACCGAGCAGCCCGAACACGATGGAGGGCACCGCCGCGAGGTTGTTGATGTTCACCTCGATCAAGTCGGTCCACGGGTTCTTCGGCGCGAACTCCTCCAGGTAGACGGCAGCCGAGACCCCTAGGGGGAATGCCAGGGCGAGGGCCACGGCCAGGGTATAGAAGGACCCCACCACCGCCCCCCAGATCCCCGCGAGCTCGGGCTCGCGCGAGTCGCCGCCGGTGAAGAAGGTCGTGTTGAAGCGCTTCGTGATTCGCCCCTCGGCGACCCACCGGTCGATCCAGGCCAGCTGAGTGTCCGAGAGCCTGCGCTCACCCTGGGCGAGGGTGCGGTCGACCCCGCCCTTCATCAGGACGTCGACGTCGTCATCGGCCGGTACCCACACGGTCCGGCGGGATCCGATAACCGAAGGGTCAGCGACCACCAGGTCGCGTAGCTGGAAGGGTGCCCCTGAGCTCACCAGTCCGAAGAGCTGGCGCTGCTCACGGCGCTCCGTGACCTCTGGAAACGCCTCGCGCAGCGCGCGCTTGATGAGCGCCCCGTAGTCGACCGCGGCGAGCTCCGTGGCGTCACGCCTGCCTGACGGGTCGATGATCGCGGGGTCGAAGTGAACGTCGATCGCGACAAAGGTCTGGCGCAAGGCGGAGACACCGTTCGCGAAGATGCTGGCGAAGAGCAGCACCAGGAAGCCGAGGCCGGTTACGATGGCGGCGAGACCGTACAGGCGGAAACGCCGCTCGGCGGCATGGCGCCGCCCGAGCGAGGCGTTCACGACGTCGATGGTCCGGCGCGCCGGCGCCGGCCCCTTCGCACCGGCGCTCGGCGGAAGCCTATTCATACTGCTCCCGGTACTTGCGCACGACGTGCAGGGCGATGACGTTGAGGGTCAGGGTCACGAGGAAGAGCACGAGCCCGAGGGCGAATGCGGCCAGCGTCTTGGGGCTATCGAACTCCTGGTCGCCGACCAGTAGGGTGACAATCTGCACGGTGACGGTGGTCACCGCCTCGAACGGATTGGCAGTGAGGTTCGCCGAGAGGCCCGCCGCCATCACGACGATCATGGTCTCGCCGATCGCCCGTGAGACCGCCAGCAGGAACCCGCCGACGATGCCGGGCAGGGCCGCGGGGATCAGAACCTGGCGCACGGTCTCCGACTGGGTCGCCCCCAGGGCATACGCGCCATCTCGCATCGACTGGGGCACCGCGTTCAGCACATCGTCCGAGAGGGACGAGACGAAGGGGATGATCATGATGCCCATGACCAGGCCAGCGGCCAGCGCACTCTCCGAGGCGACCGAGAGCCCGACGGCGCCGCCGGCCTCGCGCACGAGCGGTGCCACGATGAGCGCGGCGAAGAATCCGTACACGACCGTCGGGATGCCGGCGAGGATCTCGAGCAGCGGCTTCGCCACCGCGCGAAACCGCCGGTCCGCGTACTCCGAGAGGTAGATGGCGGACATCAGGCCGATGGGCAGCGCGACGACCATCGCGATCGCCGAGATCAGAAGGGTGCCGGCAAAGAGCGGCACCGCGCCGAAGGCCCCCGAGGATCCGACCTGGTCCGCCCGGATCGCCATCTGCGGGCTCCAGCTCAGACCGAACAGGAATTCGTTCACCGGCACCGCCTGGAAGAAGCGGATCGACTCGAACAGGACCGAGAGCACGATCCCCAGGGTGGTGAAGATGGCGATGGTCGAGCTGACCACGAGGAAGCCCTTGATCACCCCCTCGACCCGGTTGCGCGCCCGCATCGACGGCACGATGCTGCGCCAGCTGAAGCCGACACCCGCCGTTGCGAGCACCAGCATGACCACCCCGAGGGCGGCGTGGCTCGTCTGCATGAGGCTGAGGTAGTGGTCGGCGGCCGCCTGCATTGCGCCGTCGACCTGACCCGAGACGATGTTGCCCTGAACCAGGTTGCGGACGTCGTTGAGGACGAGTCCCAGGCGCTCGGGCGGGAGGGAGCGGATCTCCTCCGGCAGGCCGGCCACCACCAGCTGGCTGACGACCGAGGACTCGAGCGCGAGCCACGCCCCCAGCACCAGCAGCGCCGGCAGGGCGCACCAGAGCGCGGTGTAGGTGCCGTAGTAGGTCGGCCGGGAGTGGAGCTCCCGGGTCCGCTGCGCCCCCCCCACCACCGCGACCGCCCGGCGGCGGCCCAGGTAGTACGCGGCCGAGGTCAGGCCCAGCAGGACCAGGACGAAGAGCGATGGCGGCTGCACGGTCGATCCCAGACGGTGTCCAACCCAGAAGGCCCAGCCGGGGCCCCGGGAGGCCCCGGCCGAGCGCCCTAGTCTAGTCCAGCTTGACGTCCGCCAGCACCTTCGCATCCGACGCAACCTGCTTGCGCATGGCCTCGGGAAGTGCGATCAGACCCTTGTCGGCCAGGTAGCCCTCCGGCCCCCACGCCTTCTCGCTCGTGAACTCGGCGATGTACTCCCGGATCCCGGGGATGACGTCGACGTGCGCCTTCTTGACGTAGAAGTAGAGCGAGCGCGAGACCGGGTACTTGCCCGAGGAGATGTTCTCGTACGAGGGGGGTACGCCGTCGATGAGGGAGCCCTGGATCTTGTCGGCGTTCTGGTCGAGGAAGCTGTAGCCGAAGACCCCGTAGGCGCCGGGGTTGGCGTCGAGCTTCTGGACGATCAGGTTGTCGTTCTCGCCCGCCTCGACGAAGACCCCGTCCTCGCGCATGGTCCTGCAGGCGGCCTCGAAGGCCTTCTTGTCCGACTTCTCCATCTCCTTGATCATCGGGATCTTCTTGCAGCCGCCTTCCATCGCGAGCTCGACGAAGGCGTCGCGCGTGCCCGAGGTCGGCGGCGGACCCAGGACCTCGATCTTCTTGTCGGGGAGCTCGGGGTTGACGTCCTTCCACTTCTTGTAGGGGTTCGGGACCAGCTTCGCCTCGCCCTTCGGGTCCGGGACGTCCTTGGCCAGGGCCAGGAAGACGTCCTTCAGCGAGATCTTGGCCTGGGCGGACTTCTTGGAGTTGGCCAGCACGATCCCGTCAAAGCCGATCTTGACCTCGGCGACGTCCTTGACACCCTTCGCGGCGCAGGTCTCGAGCTCCGTCGCCTTGATCCGGCGGGAGGAGTTGGTGATGTCCGGGTGCTGGACGCCAACCCCCTCGCAAAAGAGCTTGATCCCGCCGCCCGAGCCGGTCGACTCGATCTTGGGGGTCTTGAACTTGGTGGCCTTGCCGAACTGCTCGGCCACGGCGGTGGCGAAGGGGAACACCGTCGACGAACCGACGATGTAGAGGTAGTCACGGGACGTCTGGGCGCTGGCCCCCTGCGGCCCGAGGAGGGCGGCAAGGGCAACGGCGACACACGAGGTCTGTTTGAGCACGGGGGGCCTCCTCACGAGTTCGACAGCGGGTTATCAGGTGTAACCGGGTTCCGCGACGCCCCCCTGGTGGGAGGGCGCGCCGGGCCAAGTCTGGTTATGGGGATGCCGAAGCCGGGCAGATTATCCCCAGGGAGTGTTACAGCTATGTGTCAGCAGTGTCACCAGGGCGCCGCCTGGGGCGGTCCGAGGGGCTCGCGGACCACGCGGCCCCGGCCCCTCATTGCGGGCGACCGTCCGGGCGGCCACACCCGGGGGGTGGAGCCGGCCAGGCGAAAGCCCTGGCGAGGGCTCGCCACCCGTGGCGACGCCGGGTAAACTTTCACGCGACCCGACCCTGGAGTCAGCGGAGCTCGCCATGGCCTACGTGGTGCTCGAGAACTGCATCAAGTGTAAGTACACGGACTGCGTCGAGGTCTGCCCTGTCGACTGCTTTCACGAGGGCCCGAACTTCCTCGTGATCGACCCGGACGAGTGCATCGACTGCACCCTCTGCGAGCCGGAATGCCCCGCGGAGGCGATCCGGGCCGAGGACGACGTGCCGCAGGAGATGCACCAGTTCATCGCGCTCAACGCCGAGCTCGCCAAGCGCTGGCCGGTGATCACCCAAAAGAAGGAGTCCTTGCCCGACGCTGAGCAGTGGGACGGCGTCGCCGACAAGCTCAAGTACCTGGAACGCTGAGGGGGCCTG
>Ga0316622_100002697_pt1 | contig 12399 bp, 10 predicted proteins | sample OWC_Aug_OW2_C1_D_FD_207646 | JGI IMG/M metagenome (GOLD analysis project Ga0316622, IMG submission 207646) | Wetland soil microbial communities from Old Woman Creek delta, Ohio, United States - OWC_Aug_OW2_C1_D5_C | ecosystem: Environmental > Terrestrial > Soil > Wetlands | place: USA: Ohio... | reverse complement strand
CCCGGGCTCCGCGATCGGAGCGAAGAAGGAGCGCCCTCATGAATGCACACCGCACGAGAAGCCTCGTTACCGGCGCCGCCGTGACGCTCGTCCTTCTGGTCGGCGTCTCCGCGGCGCACGCGCAAGTCGACCTTGAAGCCGAGCGCGCCTATCTGCGCACGGAGCCAAACGCCGGCAATGAGGTGGGAAGCCCCGCGCTCGGCCAGCAGATCTATTTCCACCTCGACTATAACGTGGCCGGTTCCGGCGAGGTCTTCGAAGCTCAGGTCAGTGCCCGCATCGATGGCGAAGAGCATTGCGGCGGGGTACTTCAGTTCACCCCGGGCGAGGTCAGCGTCATCTGGTGTCCTGGCCCTTGGACGGCCACCGCCGGTAACCACACGATGCGCTGGGAGATCGACGCGAACCAGACGGTGGCGGAGGTAAACGAGAACAACAACGTGGCAGAGCGCATGTTTCCGACCGGTGCCTCGGTGGACATGGACGCCTTGGAGGCGTACATGCGCACGGCGGTCAACGATGGAGAAGAGGTCGCGCTCCCGGCGGTGGGCCAGCAGGTCTACTTCCACGTCGACTACCAGGTGACCGGTTCCGGCGAGCCATTCGAGGCCGAGGTCAGTGCCCGCATCGATGGCGAAGAGCATTGCGGCGGGGTACTTCAGTTCACCCCGGGCGAAGCCAGTGTGCTCTTCTGCCCCAACGCCTGGACCGCCACTGCCGGCGTTCACACGTTGCGTTGGGACATCGACTCAGGCAACGTCGTGGCGGAACCGAACGAGAGCGACAACGTGGCGCAGGTGACGTTCGGTTGCACCGGCGATTGCAGCGGCGACGGGCAAGTTGCCATCAACGAGCTGGTCACTGGCGTGGACATCGCCCTCGGCAACCAGGCGGCCGGGTCGTGCCCAGCCTTTGACAAGGACCGCGACGACAAGGTCGCCATCAACGAGCTGATCGCGGCTGTCAATAACGCCCTGAGCGGCTGCTTCTGATTGCCGGCACCGCACACCGATCCCCGCCATCCAGTGTCTGTGTTCTGTGTTCTGTGTTCTGTGCTCTTCTTCTGAACTCTGCCTCAGGCCAGCATGCTCTCATAGAATGCCCGCCCCGTGAACGGATCGATCAGGGTGTCGCCACGCACGCGGTACGGAAACCACGTGAGTGTTGGCGATCCGAACGCCAGCCCGTGTTCTTCCAGGGTTCGGATGCGCTCGTCCGGTACCGCATCCAGACCCGCATAGACGAACTCGGCAAGCCCCAGCGCGTCGTCATCATCGTAGAAACACCCGCGCTCCAGGGGGACCTCGTTCTGGTTCAAGGCGTATGAGGGGGCCTTCTTGGACAGCGCCCGCGCCAGATCGACCAGAAACTTGAGCCGCCGATAGCGAAACGCGGGCAGGAAGAATCGCAACGGCTCGGCTTGACCGTGGCGTGCCTCCAGTACCCAAAACGGCTGATACTTGACCGTTCCCGGCGCGCCCTCCGACGGCACCGCGGCCACCTGGTATGGCACCGGCTTCAGGTCGCTGCCGTGAATCTGCCAGGCGCCACGGCAGGACGAGCAACACAGAACCGCGTCCTCCGGCTGCGCCGCGACGTCCCATCCGCAGTTCGGACACACGAGCGGCCGGAATTCCGCCACCTGCGGCTCCGACGAGGGCTCGCGATCCAAGACCTGGTACAGCGACACCGGACAATCGAGATTGATCATGTCGTCGGTCACCGCATCGACGATCGACAGGACCGTGCGACGCTCCCGATCGACTTCCACCATCCAGTACGGTTGGTAGATGATCGACAGGACGCGGCCAATCACCTTGCGGTACAGCGTGGGCTGCGGGCAGACGGCCTTCATCCCTTCGGACAGCGCCGTCTCGGGACTCATCTCCGCCGCGACAATGCGGGATTCCGATCCCGCTGCCTCGCGACGGAAGAGCCGCAAGCGCAGGACGGTCGGCCGCAGGCCGAGCGAGAACAATCCGGCGGTTCCCAACTGGCAGGCGATCAGGCTCTTCTCGACATAGCGGTCGCGCAGCTCGATGCGGCGCTCCTTCTCGTCGAGCTGCCTCGACGAAAAATCCAATGACTCATCCACCCGCAGCAGGTCGAGCGCGGCCAGTTTCAGCGCCCAGCTGGCACCCCATCGCTCTGCGCGCGGTGGCTCCTCGGCGGTCTCGGCCGATTCTGGCCGCTCCCAACGGAGATCATGGCCAGTGAGGCGATAATAGGGAACGAAATAGAGCTGCGCTTTGACCACGCGTCCGCGCTGCCCCGCTTCGCGGTGCGCAAACATCACGTGCGTCGCCGCGTGCCGGCCGTCGATCTTCGGCGCGATATAGTAGCTGAGCACCTGCTTGCGGCCGGTCACGAGCAGGTTGGAGCGGCAGTGCTGGCAGCGAACCACGTTCGACCCCGCCGCGAAATCGAGTGGGGCGCTGCACGTCGGACATTCCGTCGAGACGACGAGCCGCTGGTTCATCGCTGTACCGGATAGTCCGTGGCCAGGGTCCCCGATATCCGGGTACCCTCATCACAACGCGTCGCGACGTCACTGCGCCGCCTCGGTCGCGTGATCGACGGGTGGGAGCGTGACTGTCGGACGCGGACCGGCAACGGGTCTGCTCCTAGCCTGCCGCGATCGCTTCGCCGCAACTGAAGCAGAACTTCGTCCCCGGCGGCAGTTTCGCCTGGCAGTGCCGGCAATGCAGCTCACTGGCGAGATCCACGCCGCAGGCGGAGCAGAAGCGGGCGTTGGCCGCAACGTTCTTGTCGCAGCGTGGGCATTTACGCGCCACCACGAGTTGGTGCCCGCAGTGGGCGCAGAAGCGGCTGTCGAGCCCGACCTCCCCGTGACAGGCGGGACAGTTGACGTGCCCGCGTGCAATGGCCTGATCGAGCGACTGTCCATTGCCACCCAGTACCTTGAAGAGCATCCCGGGGATCATCATCCCCATTCCCGCTCCGAGCCCGAGGCCCATCCCGGCGGATGCTTCGCTGCCCGCGGTCCCTGACGTCGATGCGTCGCCGACCGCTTTGGCGACCTTGTACTTCAGGAACTGATCGAGATCCCCGACGGCGCCCATGCCGGACCGTTCGTCGATCATCTTCTGCACGTTCTCAGGCGGGGTGATGCGATTCGCGTAGAAGTCGACCAGCTCCATGCCGTACTTGCGGAAGTCTTCGGTGAGTCGAGTCTTCACGGCAATCGCCAGTTCGTCGTAGTAACGTGGCAAATTCAGAATGCTGTCGAGCGTCTCGCCAAGGAAGTCGTTGAGGCGGGACACGATGATCTCGCGCAGGTAGTCCTCAACGTCGACGGTCTCGAACGACCCCCGCGTCCCCACCAAGGTGTTGACGAACAGCAATGGTTGCGTGACCCGCATGGTGAACGTTCCGAAGGCACGGAGCCGGATGAGACCCAGTTCGGTGTCCTTGAACGCCACTGGGTCTTTCGTCCCCCACCGCATGTTCGTGAAGACCTGCTGGCTCACGAAGTACACTTCCGCGCGGAACGGGCTCTTGAATCCCCAAGGCAGCGACAGCACTCGCGTCAGCACCGGCAGGTTCTGCGTGGACAGCGTGTGCCGCCCCGGGCCGAGCACGTCGAGTCCTTTGCCATCGCGGAAGAACACCGCAGCCTGGTTCTCGCGCACGATCAGCTGCGCACCAAACTTGATCGCGGCCGACCCCTGCTCGGGGAATCGATGCACGATCTCCTCGCCATTGCTGTCGACCCACTCGATGACTTCCATGAATTCAGGCATGGTCGCTCCTCTTCCCCCACCTACGATCTCCCGCTGCCGGAAACGGCGCGAGGGACGGCCCACGGGAGGGGGGCCTCGTCTCTAGCCCTCGGCCCCGCGTTGCTCCTCCAGCAGGAGGGCGCGCTTGGCAAGCGACTGCTCAAACGTGTCCAGAATTCCGTCGAGCTGCCGCGTGGCCCGCTGCAGCGCTGGGGCGCTTTCGAGCGCGTCGCGCACCGCCTGCGCGCCGCTTCCGAGCAACGCAATCTCCTCGAACAACTCCAAATCGAACGCATACAACTGATCGAGCTTGGTCTCGTCGAGCGGGCTGCGGTCGAAAACGCCGCGATAGCCGCGCGCGGCGTAGCGGATGAGGTTCGCCAGCTTGTCGAGCTTGGCACACACGCGCCCCAGCGCTGGCAAGAGATCGAGCGCGCGGCGCTCCGCGAGCTGCCGCGTGTCGTCCTCCAAGCTGTGCTTCAGGCGCTCCAGCTCGCCCGCCAAACGCTGGCGCAGGGCCTGGTCGGTATCGCGCGAGGTCTCCTGGTCCTGGTATCCGGCAACGCCCGGCAGGACCCGCACCAATTGTTCGAGCTTTTGAGCCACACTCATCTCAATCTCCGCAGCGCCGCGCGAGCCGTGCGACACCCGGCGCGCAGCCGAAAACGCACAGATGATAGACCGAGTCGGCGGCCAATCAACTGGAGATTTCGGCCGCGCGCGCCCGACGGACGGCGGGTGCGGTGTGACTGGCGATCTCGCAGCAGCAGGCTTTGAAGTGTGATAGGGAATTGCCTACTGATGAAGGCATAACGTAGATGCGACCGCCATCGACACCAGGCATTCGATGCCGAAGCGCATTGGTCTTCGCTCTGGCTGCGACCTTTGCGCTGCCGGCCTCGATCGCGCCGACCGTCACGGCCCAGCCAGTCGAATCAGACGCGGGGCCGGCGATCACTCATCTCGGGATTGCCACCGGGAGCGACTTCGCGGTGCAACCGAGGCCAGAACTGGAAGACGGGCGGCTCGTATACGAGTGGCCACAGGGGTACGGGTTCTATCTCGTCGTCGAGGCCCGGCCGGGCGGCAGTGAACGGGCGGTCGGGATCGAGGCTTACGCGTACGATCAGGCCGATCCAACCGCCTTGCCGGATGTGCAGGTGCTTCTGTCGCAGGCGGTCGGGAGCGGCTCCGCGCTGGTGTGTGAAGGCGAGGGAGAGATCGGCATTCCCGGCATGCCGTCCCTCGACTTTGCCCCGACCCAAGCCGTCGCCGACGCCGTCAACGACCTCGGCTGCCGCTTCGACAACGGCGACATGCAGACGGTTGGCCGGCAGGCGGGAGACGACGCGTGCACGAAATCGCCGGAGACGTTCGACTTCGGTTTCGTCGATCCGACGACCACGATTCAGTTCTGCGCGTTCGTTGCCTCGACCTGGCCCTTCCCGATGGGTGACACCATCGTCGCCGCCCGAGCCCGCGACACCGAGCGCAACATCGGCCTGCGACAGGAGATTGTCGTCCGCATCACCGGATTCGATCCCACGCCGACCATCACCGCGACAGTCACGCCGACGCAGACGCGTTCCCCCGCGCCACCACCATGTGTGGGTGACTGCAACGGGAACCGGGTGGTGACCCTCGACGAGCTGATCACTGGAGTCAATATCGCTCTCGACGTTCTCCCCGCGCGCGAATGCCAGCCGCTGGATGGCGACGGCAGTGACACGGCAACGATCAACGAGCTCACCGCCGCCGTCAACGCCGCGCTCAATGGCTGCGACTGAATCCAATGCCAGTAACTACCCTACGAGGTCGGCAACGCCGCTCAACCGCGGGGCGCTCGTAGACGTGCGGCGAACTCGGCGAGCAGAATGGCCTCCGCGTGACAGTGCTTCCGCCAGTCGCCGAGATGCAGGCTTTCGTCCTCGCTGTGGATGCGGGAGGTGGGATCGGCCGGGCCGGTCAGGATTGCCGGAACTCCCCCAAACGCGGCGGCGAACGGCCCGACGAAGGGAATCGAACCGCCGACCCCCATGTAGACCGGCTGCACGCCGAACGCCGCGCTGAGCGCCGCGTCGGCGGCGGCAAAGGCCGGGCCGCTCGGTTCGCACATCCAGGCTGGCGCGCTGTCGCGGCCGAACTCGATCTCGACCTGCACTCCCCACGGTGCGCAGCGCCGAAGAAGATCCGCGACAACCCGTTGACAACGCGCGGGGTCCTGCCCTGGCGCAAGCCGCACACTGATTCGGGCCGCGGCATCGGCGAGAATCTGGTTCGAGGACCCCTTGATGGGGTGCGCGTCCAAGCCGATCACGGCGATGGCGGGCTGCATCCACAGCCGCTCCCACGGGGAGCGTTGGGGGTCGCCGACCAACCGAGTCCCGGGAAGCAGCCCCGCGACTCGCGCATACACTTCCTCGGCAAACGGCAGCCGAGCCAGGCGCTCCTTCTCGGCCGGTGTCAGCGGCCGAATATCGTCAGCCAAGGAGGGCACGGTCAGCCGGCCCTGCTCATCCGTGAGCGCCGCCAACATTCTTGCCAGTGCCTGGACCGGGTCCGGCAGCAGGCCGCCGAAGACGCCGCTATGCTGCGGCGCCTCCAAGGCCCGCACACGAACGGTCAGCTCGGTCAACCCCCTGAGCGCATAGGTGATTGCCGGCTGGCCGACCGTCCAGTTCCCGGCATCAGCCAAGACCAACACATCCGCGCGGAGTTCACGACCGTACCGCTCGAGGAGCGCGTGGAGATGCCCCGAGCCGATCTCCTCTTCCCCCTCGATCAGAACTTTGACGTTGCAGGGAACCGCTCCAGTGGCACGCAGCCACCCGGCAATTGCAGCGGCATGCATGACCACGCCCGCCTTGTCATCGGCGCTGCCACGACCGTACAGGCGGCCGTCACGTTCGACCGGCTCAAACGGGTCGCTCTTCCACCGTTCGACCCGCCCGGGCGGTTGAACATCGTGGTGCGCATAAAACAGCACCGTCGGCGCGTCCAGGGCGTCCAACCACTCCGCCGCCACATACGGATGCACGCCGGCGAGCTCCAGCAGGCGAACGTTCTGCAATCCAGCTTCCTCGAGAATCGATCGGGTCGCCTCGGCTGAACGCCTAACCTGCAACGGCTCAAAGCCGGGCGCGCTCACGCTCGGAATACGAATGAACTCTTCGAGCCGCCGCTGAAATGCCGGAAGTGCCCCATCGATTGCGGCGTGGACTTTCGACAGCGGATCCATAGGCCTCCCTCTCCCCCTCATCAGACACGTCACTGCTCCAAGAGGGTTCCTCTATCACTCGCGCGGCGCACCCGACAATGCGGCACGCGGCAGCCCGCAGGGCCAGGGCAAAGTCGTCCGAGGAGGGGATCAGCGTCGGCAGCACCTCGGTCGAAGATCCGTCATGCCGGCGAAAGCCGGCATCCAGAGGGACGCGGCAGCTCGCGCGGGCATGGATTCCGGCTTTCGCCGGAATGACAGCCGATTATCGGAAGGCGGTGTCATTGCTTCGGCAGCCATAGAGACCCTGTCGGTGACTTTGCCGGGGCCCTACGGTAGCCCGCAGCCGGAAAACCCCAGCGCGGGATTCGCCCACAACCCGGCACAGGATGACCCGGATTACACCGATTGCACGGATCGAGGGCCAAGTTCTTTCGGCGTCTCCGTAAAATCGGTGTTATCCGTGGTCCAGGAACTGTCTTGGGGTGAGCGGACCCCGTACCCTCCGCGGCGAGCTCGCGTTTGCGGTTCGGCTCCCGGCGGTTCAGGCCTGGCCTTCTGGCGATACGTTCAGATTGACCAGCGCGAAGAAGAGCTCTTCGATCGACTCGTAACGATGCCACTTCGGCGTGTTTGGCGCGAGATCGATCGGATCCATGCTCCAACCGGAACGGTCATCACCGTATACGGGAAACACCTCGAGCCCGACCTTCAGCAGCTGCGTGTTGATGGGTTGCATTCTGTTTTCGTTCATTGGGCTGGCGTCTCCTCTCTGCCCTTACTTACCGCTGTTTCTATGCGTCGAGCAGAATGCATGCCAATCAGATGTCCGCGCCCGCGGTACGAGACCGGGTTGAGCTCTTGAAGTCGCTGGTGTCAGGATTTCAGCTGTACCCGTAAGCTTGCCTAGTTTGTGACATTGCCTGCGTCTTCGCCGGCCAGCCCTTGGGCCATAAGGCACGGTTTTGCCGTGACTTCTGCCTTGCGCCCAGCGCAGCGATCGCGGCATCGCGTCCGAAACCGTCGAGAGCTGATGCCAGAAGTTGCCTGCTGTGCCTGGGGCTTGATCAGACGACACGCCGCCGCGCAGACCTCAATCGCTCCAGCACGATCGAGCTTCGTTCTCAATCGCGCGGGGCGTCGGAGAACATGCATTGCAATATTGGGCGACAGGGAGTACGAGATAACTGTGACTCGTCCCGGAAAGGGCTCGTGCTTTTCCGGTCGCTGGTCGCTGACCAGCGGTGGCACGCTGAGCGTTTATCGCACGCAGAGGAGCCGTGCTCCGCCGGTTCCTTTTAGGCCCCTGGTCGGCAACGCCGGGCTGCAGCGGCTCAAGCGCATCGCGTGCCGGTAGTCTGTTTCTGCGACGACGCGACGCCTGACTGTCGATGGTCCGGATGACCCTTGATCCCCAAATCGACACATGACCGGAGAAGACATGGAACTCGAAATCTCGGCACAGCACACGGAAATCCACCCACGGTGGCGCGAGATGCTCGATCGCCACATTGCCAAGCTCAACGGGCCGGGCGCCAATCTGCTTCGCCTCCACGTCACCTTGGTTCACAGTACCCACCATATCCGAGGCAACGAGGAAGTCCGGATTCTGGCCAAGCTGCCGGGGCAGACGCTACGGGTGCAGAAGACCCGCGTGAGCATGGGCGACGCGATCCATGCTGCGTTTTCCGCGCTGCAGCGCGAACTGGAACACGAAATCGCGCACCGACGCAGCCCGGACCGCGAGTACGGTCCGCGCTTTTTGGGCGCGGTGTCGCAACTCTTCAACGAACGGGGGTACGGGTTCATTCGGACAGCCGAGGAGCAGGAGATCTACTTTCACCGCGACGCGCTCCATAATCTGACATTCGATGACCTCCAAGAGGGGTTGCCGGTCGAGTTCGAAGTGGAGCACGGGGAGAAAGGGCCGCAAGCGGCACACGTCTATCCGCCCGGTCGCAAGGAGGACTGAGGGACGAGGAAAGAAGCCTCGCACACCGCATCGCTCCGGGACCAGCCGCGACCCGTCACGCGAGCCTCTCGCGGCTGGTCCTCGGGCGGGCCGCCCCGGTAGCCCGTATTCGAAACCGTCGCGACCGCCGCCCCCGACTCAGGGCAGGAAGTCGTACAGGCGCTGCTGGTCGCAAATGGCGCGCATGCGCTTGAGAGCCCGCGCTTCCAGCTGCCGAACGCGCTCTCGGCTCACGCCGAAACGCTCGCCGATCTCTTCAAGGGTATAGGCGCGACCGCCGCTCAAGCCAAAGCGAAGACGGATGATCTGGGCCTCACGGTCGGGCAGTCCACTCACCGCAACGGCCAGCCGCTGACTCAGATCGTAGTTCAACATCGACCGTTCCGGGTTGGCGCTCGAATCGGCCGCCAAGGTGTCAGCAAGGGTCCGGTTGTTGTCATCGTCACCGAGTGGAGCGGCGAGCGAGAGACACTGGAACGACTGCGCCATCACGGCCGCGCGTTCCGGCGACAGGCCGTGCGCAACGGCCACCGCATCTGCGTCGACCTCAAGTTCTGTCAGTGACCACTGGCGGCCCAGTCGCCGGCGGAACTGATTCCAGTGAACCGGGGTCCGGATCATGGCCCCCTGGTAGTCCGCTGCGCGCGAGATCTGCTGCCAAATCCACCAGACGGCGTAGGTGCTGAACTTGATCTCGCGGTTCGGCTCATACTTCTCGACCGCCCGCATCAGCCCGAGCACCCCTTCCTGCACCAAGTCGAGGAAGGAGAGGGTCGGATGACGATATCGGCGGGCCAGGGCCATCGCCAGCCGGATATTGGCTGTCATCATCTGATCGCGTAGCCGGCGGTATGCGGCGAGTTCCTGATCCAGCGCGCCAACAAAACTGGAGAGGGCCTTCCGTCCACGTGCCTGAGGGCCCATCCCCGCCAGGCGTCGGCGGGCGAAGGCCAGTACCCTCAGGGCCTCCCGCTCACGAAAGTCCGCGTCCGGATGAACGAGACCTCTCCCAACGTTCTCAAGCGCTGCGGTCAGGAGCCGGCGCCGGCTGCGCAAGAGGACGAGGATGCGCTGACGTCGAGCCGCGATGAGAACAGCCACCCGCTCTTCTTCGTCACGTGACAACAGCGGCACCTGGGAGACATCGCTACAGAGCGCCGACACCAGATCGCGCGACGGTTCATCCGCCTCCGTGCTGCCGCCCTCGTCGTCCTCCGCGATAGCCTCATGCGTCCCGGCAGCGACGGGATCGCTGGGCCTGTCGGTTGCTGAATCAATCGGGCTGCGCATGATTCGCATCAAGAGGACACCGCTCGCACACGTGTCGAACGACCGGATGGCACGCACTATTCACGCACAGGAGAAGACCCACGGCCCGTGAGCTGCGCCGCGCGCATTGACTTCCGTTCCTTCTCAGGATCAGGATCGCCTCCAGCTATGCACCTGCCTGCAGGCAAACTCCCGGTTCGTGTGCTGCGTACGCTGCTGCGCCACCGCGGAGCCCCGGACCGCAGCGTCGTGGTCGGCCCCGCGTTCGGCGAGGATGCGGCAGTGGTTCGGCTTGGAACTCATTATCTCGTGCTCAAGAGCGACCCGGTGACCTTCACCACCAGCGAACTGGGTTGGTACGCCGTGCACGTCAACGCCAACGATATCGCAGTCATGGGAGGCCGACCCCGTTGGTTTCAGCCGACCATCATCCTACCTGAAGGATGCACGACCGCAACCGTACTGAAGATCGCGCGGGACATCCATCGGGCTGCCGCTGGGCTCGGAATTGCCATCACGGGCGGACATACGGAGGTCTCACCAGCGGTCCGCCAGCCGATCGTCGCGGGCGACATGCAGGGGGTGGTCCCGCGCAATCGCCTGATCCGGTCCGGCGGAGCTCGGTCAGGCGACGTCCTCATCATGACGAAGTCCGCGGGCATTGAGGGCACGGCGATTCTCGCGCGTGAGTACCCGGACGCGGTCCGCCGCGTCCTCGGCGTCGCCGGCCAGCGGCGCGCGGCACGGTTCCACCGTCGTCCCGGTATCTCGATTGTCCAAGAGGCGGGCATCGCCGCCCGCCATCATGCCAGCGCCCTCCACGATCCGACCGAAGGTGGCGTCGCGGCTGGCCTCTATGAAATGGCCACCGCGTCCCGCTGCCGGTTCGTCATCGACTTGGGGCTGATCGACGTGCACCCCTACACGGCGCGGCTCTGCCAGCATTTCGGCCTCCGAACACTCGGGCTCATCGCGTCCGGATCGTGCCTCATCAGCATCCAGCCACAGCACGCCCGCCGTCTTTTACGCAGCTTGGCCACTCGTCGCATTCCCGCGCGCGTCATCGGTCGGGTGACACGGGGGCGCGGCATCGAGGCCCATCAGGATGGCCGCCGGGTGCCGTTCCACTGGTCAGAACGAGATGAACTGACACGCCTCCCCTGACCTTGCATCGCCGGATGAATCTCCGGCGTGGGGAAATACACCTGTGGAAAAATATCTTGACAGCTACAATACCTGACGGTAGCGTGCCACGCGTCGAGATAAGGAGTGCGGTAACGGGCCCAAACCCAGCACGTTCAATTCTCGGTTCACCATCGACACGCCTCCCGTCCGGTCACCCGGCCTTCCACTCACATTCCTCAATCGCCCGCGCGGAATCCGTCCCCAGGTGCCATAGTGCGCGCGATGGTTGCCCCCGAATGCCACAGCTCGCGATTCGTCAAAACGGTCATGCTCGACCGGGCACGACAGAGGGCCCCTGGGGCACAAGCCCCTCACTGACACAAGGAGCGGGTTATGCAGAATGACAAGGCCACGTTCGAGAGACTGATTCGCGAGGACCGTGCCGCGCGAGAGTCTCACGCCTGGCGCGGTGCGTTTCTCGATTACCTCGACCTTGTCCGCGAAGATCCGACCATTCCAAAGCTGGCTCACGCCCGCTTGTACGACGTGATCCATGGTGTCGGGTCGCACGATATCCTCGAGAGCGACGATCCGCGCGTCAAACGGCTCTTCAAAGACGAGCCGGTGCGGGTGTACAACTTCTTCGCGGACGAATTCTTCGGCATCGAACGGACGGTCGCGCAGATCGTCCGTTACTTTCACTCCGCCGCCCTCAAGGGCGAGGAGAGCCGGCAGGTGCTGTATCTCATGGGACCGGTCGGCTCTGGGAAGAGCTCCCTGGTCGAGCGGCTGCAGCGGGGACTCGAAGAGTCGCCGCCGTTCTACACCATCGAGGGCTGCCCGATGCGCGAGGAGCCGCTGCACCTCCTGCCACGCCATCTGCGGCGCGAGTTCGAGAAGATGCTGGGGACCCACCTCGAGGGCGATCTGTGCCCGGTCTGTCGCTTCCGGCTCAAAGAGGAGTTCGGGACGCGGTACGAAGAGGTGCCCGTGGTGCTCCGCTCCTTCTCCAAGCGGAACCGCGTCGGCATCGGCGTGGTTCCGCCGGTGGATCCCAACAACCAGGACACCTC
>Ga0316622_100002696_pt1 | contig 12400 bp, 9 predicted proteins | sample OWC_Aug_OW2_C1_D_FD_207646 | JGI IMG/M metagenome (GOLD analysis project Ga0316622, IMG submission 207646) | Wetland soil microbial communities from Old Woman Creek delta, Ohio, United States - OWC_Aug_OW2_C1_D5_C | ecosystem: Environmental > Terrestrial > Soil > Wetlands | place: USA: Ohio... | reverse complement strand
CCGTGTCCTCGGCTGGTTTGAGAAATACCTGAAAGAGGGCATCTCGGGAAGCTTCTCCCATCAGGAAATTGAACCCGTTCCCCGGTTGTGGTAAGAAGGGGGCGGAAAAAGAGGTCCCCAAGATGGATAAAATGAGCCGGCGTGATTTTTTGGCCAGGGCCGCGAAAGCCGGAGGCGCGCTGGCCGCGGCCTCGAGCGCACAGGAGCTGCTGTCCGGCGGCCCGCGCCGTCCGGAGAATGTCCCTTATGATGTTGTGATCAAAGGCGGGCTTGTCCATAACGGGACGGCCTCGGAGCCGAGCGCAGCCGACATCGGCATCCTCGGCGACAAGATCGCCGACGTCGGCCGCCTTCCCGGGACGGCCCCAAAGCTGATCGACGCTTCCGGCTGCATCGTCACGCCCGGCTTTATCGATGTCCACAACCATGCCGACCAGGCCCTTCAAAGGCTGAGTCTCCTGAAAAAGGGGGCTGAGCTCGACCCGACTTTTCTGGGAAACCATTGTTATCTCTACCAAGGGGTGACCACCGTCGTGGCCGGGAACTGCGGCTGGGGGATCGCGGAGACGGACTCCTGGCTGGATTGGGTGAGCTCGGTGAGGTTCGGGACGAACAGCTATCAGCTGGCGCCTCACGGAGTCATCCGCCAGAAGCTCTTCGGCGAACGGCAGCCCGAAGAGTTGACCGCGGCCCAACGAGACCTTTTCAAAGGCGCCGTCGCCGAAGCCATGGCCCAGGGAGCGGTCGGAATGTCGACCGGGTTGGCCTATTCCCCCGGTTTCCTCACCCGCACTCAAGAGCTTATCGAACTGGCCAAGGTCGTCCGCAAGCATGGAGGCCTCTATGTCTCCCACATCCGAGATGAAGCCGGCCGGCCATCCGGCCCCGGCCAGTTCGGGGTGCTGGAGAGCATCAAGGAAGCCATCGAGATCGGACGGCGGGCCGAGATCCCGGTCCAGATTTCGCATCTCAAGGTCAGCCAGCCCCGGAACGGAGTTTCCGCCGGGATGATCCTGGAACTCATCGAAGCCGCCCGGGACGAGGGCCTCGACGTCACGGCGGATCAATATCCATACGATTCCGGTTCCAGCTTTCTAAGCATCCTTCTGCCCATCGAGTTCGTGGAGAAGGAGGGAGTCAAAGCGAAATACAAGTCCGAGGCTGGGCGCCTGGAGATTCAGAAGGCCATCGAGCAGGTGTTCGGCTATCTTCCGCCGGAAAAAATCCTGGTGGCGGTTTTTCGAGGGAAAAGCGAGTTCGAGGGAAAAACCCTCCGGGAAATCTCGGCCCTGAGGGGAAAGAGCCCCGGCGAATGCTTCCCCGACCTGGTCTGCGGAGACGAAGTCGCTATGGGCGTTTTTTTCAGCCAGGACCCCGGGGTCGTCCGGGAGATCGCGCCCCGCGACTACGTCATGACGGCCTCCGACGGCTGGCCCGTGCCCAAAGGCCTGAGCCGGCCTCATCCCCGAAGCTACGGCACCTTTCCTAGGAAGATCCGAAAATTCGTCCTCGAGGAGAATGTCCTCAGCTTGGGCGCCGCCCTGAGGTCGATGACCTCCCTTCCGGCCGAAAAGTTCAAGCTCAAAGGGAGGGGGAAGATCACACCGGGGAATTTTGCGGACATCGCCGTTATCGACCTAAAGATAATCCAAGACAAGGCGACTTATCTGGATCCCCACCAATATGCGGAAGGCATCCGGTATCTCCTGGTCAATGGAGTGGTTGCGATAGAAGACGGCAGGGCTACCGAAGCGCGCGGCGGAAAAGGATTGACGAGGTCGGCTATCTGACCAGGTTGGCGACAAGGCCGCCGAGGACGGCCCAGTAGATCGTCGAGATGTAGGGATTTCCGGTGATGATGCAGGCGCCGCTCCGGCAGCCGATGAACCGGTAGTAGAGAAACCCGACAATTCCCCCGGCTACAACGCCGATGATGATGGCGATCATTTTCTTCCTTCTCGTCAGCCGAAAAATGCCCAATTCCTTATCTATTCTATAGAAATACTATATCAAAGGCAACGCCCGTCGCCTATTAGGATGGACGTCACCGGCGGATTTCCCATTATGTGCGGCTTGGATATAATGGAAACGGCCACCAGGAGCGGCTGCTTATGAGGAAGAATACGGCTGCATGGCTTGTCCTTCTCGCCGTGATCTGGCCGGCGGGCGGATGCAGGAAGGCCGTCACCTTCGGTCTCATCGCCGACATCCAGTACCATCCGGGGAAGCCCTTGGGAAACCGGTATTACAGCGCCTCCATCGATAAGCTCAAGGAAGCGCTGGCCGAATTCAGTGGGAATAAGGTCCAATTTATCATTAACCTCGGCGACACCATCGATCACAATATCCAGTCATTCGATGACGTCATGCCATTGCTCCGGGCCTTCAGGAAGCCTCTTTACAATCTCGTCGGAAACCACGACTTCGACGTCCAACCGGGAAACGAAGGGCGGGTCTTGCCCGCCCTCGGATTGAAAAAAAGCTACTATGCCTTCGCTAAGCCCGGCTGGCATTTCATCGTCCTCGACGGCTTCGAGCTCCGCTATCCCTTCCCGGCCGGCGAGGTCCTGAAGCAGGAAGCCGAGTCGCTCTACTGGAGGCTCCGCACTCAGGGCAAGGAACAGGCCCAGCGCTGGAACGGCGGCGTCGGCTTGGCGCAGCTCATCTGGCTGGAAAAAGAGCTCAGCAAGACGGACCGAGCCCGGAAATCGGCCCTCGTTCTTTGCCACCTCCCGGTTCTTCCCGAGGCCGGCCACAACCTCTGGAACGACGCCGAGGTGGTCGAACTCCTGGAGAGGCATGCCTCCGTCAAGGCCTATTTCAGCGGCCACAACCACGCCGGCGATTATGTCTTCCGGAACGGCATCCACTACCTGACTTTCCAGGCCATGGTCGAAACCCCGGACCAGAACGCCTTCGCCGTCATCACCCTTGAGAAGGACGCCATTGAGATCCGCGGCTTCGGCCGCGAGCCCAGCCGCCGGCTGGAACTGTCTTCCGCCCGTTCGGTTGCGCCGATCCGCTGACCGCTTCTCAACGCCCTCCACCGAACGGCCGGTCCAAGAAAGCAGCCTCATCCCCCCGGAGAGGCGGAGACGATCAGAACCGATAGCCGGCTCCGACCTGGAGGACATCCGAATGGAAGCGGTTTTTCTCCCGGTTCGAAAGCGCGAGCTTTGCGGCAAAGTTGAGATCCAGGCGGCCAGCGGGCAGGCTGAAGCCGAGGGTCGCATAGTCCCGGGCGATGCGGAGGTCGGCTGGATAGGGCTGGGGATCGTAGATGAACCCAGCCCTGAGCGCCAGGGCCTCCAAAGCGTCGAAAGGCAGGTCGATCCAGTATTCCGCACCGAGGTTGAGCTTGACCACGCTCTTGAAATTATAGGAGCCGAACCATCCGGGGTCGATGTCCGTCGAAAACTCCCCCCACCCCCAATACGAAAGATCCGCCGCGAGGTGAAACGATTTCCGGGGACGGAAGAGCACGCTGGCCACGGCGACAAGAGGATGTCTGAAGTAGTTGTCTTGGGAATAAGAGGAACGCAGACCCGAGGAATCGGTAAACTCGCGGTCGGTCTGGATATCGAGGGAAAACGGCGGCCGCAAGGACAACCCGAGGACGATCTCGCGGCTCGGCTCCCAGGTAAAGCCGAGGTTGTAGAAAACGCCCTTAGCGTCATAGCTGGTTTTTTGCACCGTATATGGGTATTCGGGAGAAAAGGGAATCGTCCCGTCTCCCCCATCCTCCGGCTGGAGAATATAAACCTCTGGCGACTCCTCAACGCGGTCGATGTCCCCAAAAACATAGGAAACCGAGGCGCCCAGCGAGATGGATTCGGTCAGGCGATGGGAAAAGGCGACATTGAGGCCCTTCATCCTCCCCGACTGAGAGATCGTCCGGGGAAACCCAAACCAGATATCGGGCTCCGCCATGGGCACGGGATAGTCCCAGTAAGGGCCCTTGATATCCGGAAGGTTATACTCTTGGAAGAGGAAATAGTTCGCTGCCAGGACCCAGTTCTCGAAGGGCAAAACCAAGCCGGCGGAGTCCAGGATATCGGTTTTTCGGCGAAAAGACCGGGTTTCGAATGGCTCCCATTGGACGGGGACTTCACGATAGGAGGGCCAGGACGCGGTCTTGATGCGGTTCTCGGTGTACCGATAACTCAAGGAAAGCTGGGGGGAGGAAAGGAAAGACAGCGAGGCCGGGTTGAGGAAGCCGGCCGTGGAATTGCGCACGGCGAGATAGGTCTCCCCCATGGCCAGGCTGTCCGGAGGGAGATAGGCCGGGCTGTTCCATCCTCCGACGGGCAGAAAATGGTAGCCCGACTCGTCATAGGAGGGGTAGGGCCACGGCCAGATGTCAGGCTGCTGAGAATAAGCGGGCATCAATGAAGCCAAACCGAGAAGCAGGACCAAAAAGAGCGGGCGTTTTTCCATCGCAGTATCCTCCTTGCGAATTTCCTGGAACTGCCCCGAATTCAGCAAAAAATGTGCCATCCCTTCTACCCCTGAAAATCGGGCGGAAGCCGCAGCCGCTGTCCACCGGAAAGGACAGGCCCGTCCTCTTTCCTGTGCCGAAAAGGGCAATTTGACTTCCCCCAAGGTCATATATATATATGCTGGGCGGAGAAGGGATCCGAGCATGACGGCATCCAAGTCCAAACAGGAAGCCATCGCCGCCTTCCGTGACCACGTCTCTTCGGAGAAAGCGGCCTTTTTTGAGAAATACGGGATGGACTTTGTCATGGGGAAAAGGGAAGGCCCGTATTTCTGGGACATGGACGGAGAGAAAAAGATCTTCGATTGCCATACCAACGGCGGCGTCTTCAACCTCGGGCACAGAAACGGAGAGCTCATCGATCTTCTCAAAGAAAGCCTCGATGACCTCGATATCGGAAACCATCATCTGCTGAGCGCCGAGCGGGCCGAGCTGGCGCGATTCCTGGCCGGGCTCCTGCCGGCAGACCTTAGCTACACGGTGTTCGGCGTGAGCGGCGGCGAGGCCGTCGACCTGGCCATCAAGGTCGCCCGGGCCTACACTCGGAAACCGACGATCATCTCGGCCTTCGGAGGCTACCACGGCCATACCGGCCTGGCGCTCGCCGCCGGGGACGAGAAATACCGGGCTCCGTTCGGGCCTTCCGCCTCCGGCTTCATCCAGGTCCCATTCGGAGACACCGCGGCGCTTGAAGCCGCCGCGGGCCCTCAGACGGCCGCCGTCCTCCTCGAGACGGTCCCCGCCACCCTGGGGATGGTCATCCCGCCCCCCGGCTATCTTCAAGCCGTGCGCCGGCTGTGCACGGAGAGAGGGATCCTCCTCATCCTGGACGAAGTCCAGTCCGGGCTGGGGAGAACGGGAAAGCTCTGGGCGTTCGAACATTTCGGTATCGCGCCCGATATCCTCGTCCTGGGAAAGGGACTCTCTGGAGGTTTATATCCGATCTCGGCGACCGTCCTGAGAAGCCCCCTTGAATCCGTCTTTCACAAGGATCCCTTTGTCCACATATCGACATTCGGCGGCGCCGAGGTCGGATGCCGGGTGGCCATGAAGGTCTTGGAGATATCCTCCTCCGCTGCGTTCCTGGCGCACGTCAACGGCCTGGCGACCCGGTTCGCCGAACGCGTCGCGGAGCTCCGGGAAAAGCACGGCGGGTTCCTGACGGGCTTCCGCCAGCTCGGCCTGATGATGGGACTTGTGCTCAGGGACGAGATTTCAGGCCCGCTTCTCACCAAAACGGCGTACGATCATGACCTTCTCCTCGTCTATGCCGGAAATGACACCTCGGTGTGCCAGCTTTTGCCGCCCCTGACGATCGACCGGGAGGACGTGAACTGGATAACCGACAGGCTCGACGGGGCGTTGACCTCGGCCAGGCGACTCAGACCCGTTCTCAAGATCAAGAGGACCCTGGATAAGCTCCGGCCGGCCAAGGAGAAAGGTTGATCTCCGGAGCGTCCTTCGGGTTCGATGAGCGCCTCCTCGCCCGTTTCGAACAGGGGCTCAACCCAAAGCATCCGGAGGCCTCCCCTGTTCCCGCGTCCATACTCGGATACGGTGAAATCTCCACCATATTCGAGATCCAGGGAGCGGAGGGAGCCGCCTGTAAGCGGATGCCGCTTTTTGCGGGGCCCGATCAGGCGGCTGCCTACGCGGCGATTTATCGGGAATATTGCGAGAGTCTTGGTGAGGCCGGGCTCAACCTACCCGAAGACGGGACGGCGATTCTTGAATTAGAGGGTCGGCCGGTTGTGCTCTATATCCTCCAGCGGAGGTTTCCGCCCGAGAGGTTCGGCCACCGGCTCATCCACTCCCTGGACGATGCCGGGGCGAGGAGGCTCATCGAGCTCATCGTTAATAAGATCGCCGAGGTTTGGGCGTTTAACGAGAAGCGGAAACCGGAACTCGAACTGGCTCTCGACGGCCAGGTCTCGAATTGGGTCTGGCCCGATTCCGCTTCCCCCGATCTTCTGTATGTCGATACCAGCACTCCCCTGCTCAGAAGAGACGGGGCCGAACAGCTCGACCCAGAGCTTTTTCTCAAAAGCGCGCCGTCTTTCCTGCGCTGGACCATCCGGCTTCTTTTCCTCAAGGACGTGATGAACCGTTATTACTGCCCGAGGCTTGTGTTCACGGACCTGGCCGCCAATTTTTTCAAGGAGGGGCGCGAAGATCTTGTTCCCGCCGCCCTCGAAATCATCAATTCCCGTCTTCCGCCAACGGACGCGCCGCTGACCCATCGGGAGGTCGAGAAGTATTACAAGGATGACAGGACCATCTGGAGAGTTTTCCAGGCCTTTCGCCGGTTCGACCGGTGGATGAAAACGTCGCTCCTCGGGAAACGCTATGAATTCATCCTGCCGGGAAAAATCCGGAGGTAGACGAGGAGGATAAGTCATGCGGAATAGTGTATTGGAACGCCTGCTCATGCCGGTCATATGTCTGGCCCTTGCCGGCATCGTCCGGCCGGAACCCTCCGATCAGGTCCCGGACACAGCAGCCGACATCGTCTCGAAAAACATTCAAGCCGCGGGAGGGGCCGAGGCGCTGGCACGGGTCAGGGGCATAAGCTTCGCCGCCGGCCCGGCCGGATACACCGGCTCGGCCGACGGCCGGATGAAAGTCCGCTACGTCCTCGAGGAGCCGGCCGCCTACGAGGTGCTCACCGTCTCGGGCTCCTCCGTCCGGCGCAACTCGCTCAATCGGACCACCGAGCTTTCGGGAATCGAGCGAGGGCGCTGGATTCTTATGGCCAGGCTCGTCGGGGGCCTCTTCACATTGAAGAATTTCAGCGCCGGGCTGAGCTACGAGGGACTCAAGAGCCTGGGGCCGGAACGCCACCATGTTCTCTCCACCCAAGTCGAGGGACTTCGCGTTGCATTTTCTGTCGATGCGTCCGATTTCCTGCTCAAGCGGGTGGTCCTCTCCGGGGTGGACTCGGGGGGAGATCGCTTCGAGGAAAGCACGGAGTTCGGGAGCGCCGAAGCCGTCGAGGGCATCCTGCTTCCCACGGCGCTCTATGTTTCCCAAGTCGGAGTCGGCGGCACCTACAGCCCTGGTCCGAGACCCCTCACCGGATTCCGGATCAACCCGGATCTGCCGCCGGACTGGTTCCGTGACCTTACGGTCAGCGCCGGACGGGCCTCGGCCTCTCCCGGTCGCCTCGAGGGAAATGTCCTCCTCGGGCTGTTCGACGAGGAGGATCTATTCGTCCGGGTTTTCACCAACTGGACGGAGGAGGACGTCCGAGCCGCCGGTTTCAAGAACGGCGATGTCCTGGTGCTCGAATCGGGAGGCGCCGCGTTCGAGACCAAGCTCTTTATCCTCGAGAACCAGGTCAACGACCCGACGGTCTATTCGCCCGGCAAGTCCATTTTTACTCATACCCCAACGCGCTATCCGGTATTCTATGCCCAATTCAACACCCTTTCTCCCAAAGAGAGGTTTGACGAGCTCCGGGCCAAGATAAAGCTCCTGGCGCCCATCCGGGCCCAAAAAAAAGACTGAAGGAGAGACTCATGATCAGCCGCCGAAATTTCCTGAAGCTGGCGGGTGCCGGGACGGCCGGCCTTTGTCTCAACCCGCCCTCCGAACCGGCGTCCGGGAATTCGTCTTATGGGCAAGCCGCGGCCGCGCCAGAGCCCAAGATCAAAACGTATCGCCCCCTGGGCAAAACGGGCCTCAAAGTCTCGGACATCGGCTGCGGGGCCATCAACCTGTTCAATGCCAACGTCCTCCGCTACGCCTTTGACTGCGGTGTCAACCACTTCGACACGGCCGAGGGCTACCTCAACACGAACAGCGAAAAAATGGTCGGACAAGCGCTCAAGGATGTCCGCGGCCGGGCCATCATCGCAAGCAAATACTTGTTGAGAACGCCCGCCGACATGAATCAAGCGGCCCTTATCGGCCGGGCCGAGGCCAGCCTGAACCGGCTCCAGACGGATTACCTGGACATCGCCATGATCCACAGCGTGGACGAACCCGGGAAGCTGGATAACGAGGAGGTGATCGGCGCCTTAACCCGCCTTAAGAAGGACGGCAAGGCGCGGTTCCTCGGCTTCTCAACCCACCGGCCGGCCGACCTGCTCAAGAAAGCGATGACCTCCGACTTCTGGGAAGTCGTCCTGCTCATCTACAACCATATGGAAGGCCCCGCCATAGAAACCCTCGTCGCCGAAGCGCGGAAGAAAGGCATCGGGATCATCGCCATGAAGGTCTTCGCGGGCGGGCTCCAGGGCGGCCTCAAGCCGCTGGTCAGCGAAAAACAGCGATACTCCCAGGCCGCCATCCGCTGGACCCTGGGGAACCCGCACATCGACGCCTGCATCGTCACGATGAGCACCTACTCTCATGTCGAGGAGTATGTCGCCGTCTCGGGCTCGCCTCTCGAGCGGCAGGACTCCGCCATCCTCACCCGCTATCAAAGGGAGGCCGGGCCTCACTACTGCCGGGTGAGCTGCCGGGAGTGCCTGGCGTCCTGCCCGCACGGAGTGGCCGTCAACGAAGTGCTCCGTTATGCCATGTACTTTGAAAATTATGGAATGGAAAAAGGCGCTTTGGAGCTCTACCAACGCATGGATCCGGCCTTAAAGCCGCAGGCCTGCCGTTCTTGCCGTGGAACATGCCAAGCCGCCTGTCCCTTCGGGCTGCCGGTCAGGGAGAAACTGCTCCGCTCGTTGGAAATGCTGGAAGTATGAACGCCAGGTCGAGGGGAGGATCGGGCCGCTGGGGCTTGTTGCTCATCTTCGGGGGGGCTTATCCGGATCAGTGAGCTCAGTAGGACGGCCGGTGGTCAGAACTGGCCGGGAGGATCCATCTCGCTGATTCCTTGACATGACCGACGGGCCGGCGTTATATTTCTTTCCCCATGACACTCCTGCCCGGCCAGATACTCTCTCACTACAAGCTCCTCGAGCTCATCGGCGAGGGAGGAATGGGCTCCGTCTGGAAGGCCAAGGACCAGACGTTGGGCCGTGAAGTGGCCCTCAAGGTGCTCGACGCCGAGGCCTCCTCAAACCCGGAACGCCTGTCCATGTTCGAGCGGGAAGCCCGGGCCATCGCCGCCCTCAACCATCCCAATATCGTCACCATCTACGAGATCGACAAGGCCGCGGATCTCCAATTCATCGTCATGGAGCTCGTCCGCGGGGGCTCGCTCGAGAAGGTCATCCAGCCCGGCGGACTGCCGCTCAAAAAGCTGCTCGACGTGGCCATCTCCGTGACCGACGCCATCGACGCGGCGCACAAGCACGGCATCACCCATCGCGACCTCAAGCCGAGCAACATCATGATGAGCGAAACGGTGCGGGTGAAGGTCGTCGACTTCGGCCTCGCCGTCCTGTCTCCGCCGGAGCCCGCCGTCCAAGGCGAGGTCCCGACGACCCTGACCGCCCACAGCGATGAAGGGTTCATCTCCGGCACGATCCCCTACATGTCCCCCGAACAGGTGCAGGGCCTGGAGGCCGACCCCCGCTCGGACATTTTCTCCCTAGGCGTCATCCTCTACGAGATGGCCACCGGCCGCCGGCCCTTCGAAGGGGCCAACAGCTCGGCCCTGATCGCCTCCATCCTCCGAGATACTCCCGTGCCTCCTACGCGGCTCAACCCCGAGCTCCCCCTCCGGCTGGGCCGGATCATCAGCACCTGCCTCGAGAAGGACCCGGCCGGCCGCTGGTCGTCGGCCGCGGAGCTTCGCCGCAGCCTGGAAAACCTGCGCTCCGACCTGAGCGAAGACACCCACGCGCTCGACCGCTCCGTCGCCGTCCTTCCCTTTCGGGATATGAGCCCCGACCACGACCAGGACTACCTTTGCGAGGGGATCGCCGAGGAGATCATGATCGCCCTGGGAAAGGTCCGGGGACTGCGCGTCGTTTCCCGGTCCTCGGCCTTTCGCTTCCGGTCGGATTCGGCCGACGTGACCGAAATCGGCGAGAAGCTCGGGGTCAGCACCCTTCTCGACGGCAGCGTCCGCAAGGCCGGCGACCGTCTGCGCATCTCGGTCGAGCTCATCGACGCGGTCGACGGTTTCCGGATGTGGTCCGACCGCTACGACCGCGGCATCACCGATGTCTTCGCCGTCCAGGACGAGATCTCCCGGCGCGTCGTCGACGCTCTCCAGCTCACCCTGAGCGCGGGGGAACGCGATGCCCTGCGGAAAACCTCGACCCGGGACATCAACGCCTACGAATACTACCTGCGGGGACGGAAGTTCTTCTACAAATACAACAAGCGCGGCACCGCCTTCGCCCGCGAGCTCTTCGAGCGGGCAATCGCCATCGACCCGGCCTACGCCCGGGCCTATGCCGGGATCGCCGACTGCTGCTCCTATCAATACCTCTACGCCGGGCGCGACCCGGCCAACCTGGAGGCCGCCGCCAAGGCGGCCGCCCGGGCGATCGAGCTCGACCCCGAGCTGGCCGAGGCCCACGCCTCGCTGGGCACGGCGCTGTCCCTTCGGGGCCGGCATGGCGAGGCCGAGAACGCCTTCCGGACAGCCATCCGGCTGGACTCCGACCTCTTCGAGGCCCATTACTTCTATGCCCGGGACAGCTTCGCCCAAGGCAAGCTCGAACAGGCCATCCAGGAATACGAGGAGGCCGGACGCGCCCGGGCGGACGACTATCAATCGCCGCTCCTCGTCGGCCAAATCTATGACGACCTGGGCCGTCACGAAGAGGCGGCCTCATCGAGGCGCCGCGGCATCGCCATCGCCGAGGACCACCTCAACCTCAACCCGGACGACGCCCGGGCTCTGTACATGGGAGCGAACGGTCTCGTGGCCATGGGGGAACACGAGAAAGGCCTCGACTGGGCGAGGCGGGCGCTGGCCCTGGAGCCCGATGACTCCATGGTGATTTATAACGTGGCCTGTATCTATTCTCTTGCCGAGCGTCCGGCCGAAGCGCTGGATTGCCTGGAGCGGGCCGTAGAGGCGGGTTTGACTCAGCGCGGCTGGCTCGAGCACGACAGCAACCTCGACCTCATCCGGAACGAGCCGCGATTCCAAGCCCTCCTCAAGCGGCTCGAGTGAACCGGCGAAACCGGAGGATGACATGGGTTCAAAACCGCTCAGCTCTGTATTGAAGGTCGCGACCGCGGCCGCCGCCGGCTTCCTGTTTCTGGCCGCCTGCGCGTCCGGTCCTAAGGTCGCTACGCAAACGGCCGACCTCAGCCTGCCGGCGCTCCTCCCCCTGGCCGCTCAGATCGAAGCGCGCGAAGGCTGGCTCCTCAAGCGACATGAGCTGATCCTGCCGCTCCTCAGGAAGCACGGCATCGGGATGTGGGTGGTCGTCAATGAGGAGTTCCATGACGATCCGCTGACGGAGTGTGTCGCGCCGCCGCGGCCTTACGTCGGGAACCGGGACATTTTTGTTTTCGTGGACGCCGGAGAAGCCGGGCTCAAGAAGCTCGCCGTCCTGGGCTACAGCGAAGAAAACGTCGAACGCTATTTCGAGACGGCCAAGGCCGGCATCAAGACCCTGAAGGAATGGGAGGAGAAGTATCGTCCGGGGACCATCGGCCTGGGAATCGGGGGACGGAGGGGTGTCACACGGAGCCTGACCCACGACACCTATAAGTTTCTGGTCGAAAACCTGGGAGCCGAGGCGGAGAAGCGTTTTGTCAGCGCCGCGCCTCTCATCGAGGAATACCTGGATACCCGGATTCCGGAGGAGTTCGAACACTACACCAACCTCGTCCGGACGACCGAGGTCCTGGCCCGGAGGGCGCTCTCTAATGAAGTGATTACGCCTGGAAGAACGACCGTCGGCGATGTCAGGCGATGGCTCTACTCGCATTCGGCGGCCTTGGGAGTCCGGCCCTGGTTCCAGCCCGACCTCCGCGTCCAGAGACAGAAGGCGGCCGACGACAAGACGGCCAGCGGCTTCCTCCAGGTGGCGA
>Ga0316622_100002693_pt1 | contig 12401 bp, 10 predicted proteins | sample OWC_Aug_OW2_C1_D_FD_207646 | JGI IMG/M metagenome (GOLD analysis project Ga0316622, IMG submission 207646) | Wetland soil microbial communities from Old Woman Creek delta, Ohio, United States - OWC_Aug_OW2_C1_D5_C | ecosystem: Environmental > Terrestrial > Soil > Wetlands | place: USA: Ohio... | reverse complement strand
ATGAGAAAAGTACTCGGAGTACTCTGCCAAATAGGCATCCCGGATGGCACGGGCCGTATCCAGATCATTGATGCAAGGGTCCAGGAGAAGCGCCTGCAGGGCGGTCTGCGGGTCGCCGGTGACCGCAGCGTCTACAGCCAGGCTTGCCACCGCGAGCTCGCGGCGGCACAGTTCGGCCACCACCTCAGGCAATGGGCCCACATTGAGGCCCTGTATGCCCCAGCCCCCCACCAAAGCCGGAATCTCCACGATTGCTCCCTCGGGCAGGTTGGCGATATGCCCCCGATTGGGGATGTTGACGGCCTCCCGGTAGATCTCCTGCCCTCCCAGCAGTCCCTCAATGATCTCTGAAGCTCCCTCACTATGGACCTCTCGCAAGTGATGGATCGGCGCATCGCCGCGTGCCATGGCCTCGATGATCTGCCATTTCTTGTCACGCTCTACCCTGGCACGAGCCCAGTCGTATAGGAAGAGATTGTACTTTTCCCACGGCCTGGGCTGTGAGTCATGACACCAGGGCAGATACTCGGCCAGGTGGCTGTCGCCAGGTACCGGGCATAGACCGGTGGCCTGAAAGACGGCGCGGCTCAGTGGCTCAAACTCAGCGGGCAGAGCCATTACGGCCTGACGGAAGGCAGGGTACAGGTCTTCACCAGTACGCCGGTCGCGCAGGTCGAGAATCCAGCTAAAGTGGTTCAGTCCGGCGGCCTTGACATCGATCAGAGGCCGCATCTGGTCGGCCACGTAGCCGGCTTGGGGCCAGATGTCGGGGTGCGCATTGCTGTTTACGCCGGGCGGGACATCCACACCAAAGCGTTCGGCCAGAGCCACCCCGGCCATCATGTAGGCAATGCTGATCTGGTGACAAAGGCCCACGACCTTGATCTGGCTGTAACGGCTCACCGCCAGACAAAGTCTCGGCACCGGGTTGGCAAAATTGATGAGCCAGGCGTTGGGGCAAAGGCGCTCCATGTCGCGGGCGATAGCCAGGATTGCGGGTACCTGGCGCATGGTGTGGGCAAGGCCTCCCGGGCCGCCGTTTTCGCCGTAAGGCTGGCGTACCCCGAACTGCAGCGGGATCTCCCAATCGCGCTGCCACATCCCCTCCCGCTGCCCGACTTCGATCGAGACGATGACAAAATCGGCGCCAGACAACACCTCCTCCCGCACTGTTGAGCTTTCGATGGTCAGACCGGCGCCCCAGTCAGAGCTCAAGCGGTGGGCAAGCGCCTCCACGGTGCCCAATCCTTCGACATTGAGGTCGACCAGGGCCAGGATGCCGCCCCGCAACCGCGGGCTGCGCACCAGGGTAGCCAGGGTGTTTAGGCCAAAGCTGGCGCTCCCTGCGCCAATGATCACCACCTTGGTTTTGTGCATCACAATCCTCGCTGCAAAGATTTGGCATGGGGAGATCTGGTTGGTCCCCGATGGGCTCTTAATGAGAGTCGGCCAGCTCTACAGTCTTCCTGAGCTCCACACGCACGTCGTCGGGTAAGGGTTCTGGCCGGTGTTCCGTGAGGATCTGCTCCACGCGCTCTGCGGCCCGCTCACCCAGCGTCTTACCCCCCCCGTCCTTCCACGTCTTGTGGTCGTGGTGGTCGAAAAGATGCGGATACCAGATTTCGCGACAGTGCCGTCGCGTGTGCTCCTTATTCAAATAGTGTCCCTCCGGCCCGGTCTGTCCGATTACCTCCAGGGCCAGGGTTTCCTCAGAGACTTCGACCCCCTTCAAGAAGGCTTTTACCCAGCCGGTGATCTCCTCGCAGATGACAAGCTGGGCGAGGGAAAAGGTCAGACCGCTCTCCAGGTAGCCCAGATCGTGGATGAGGTTGCCCCCTACCAGCGATTCGCCCAACAACGTCAAGGCCGCTTCAGCAGCGGCCTGCTGGTCCACGGCTTTGGAATCTGAAACACCCCCCCAACCAAAAGCGGGCAGGCCGTAGAGGCAGGCCATCGCCTGGAAAATGCCCCGCTCAGGATCAGTGTAGGGCGTGACCATGGTGCGCATGTCCATGGGCGAAGGCTGCATGCCGGTCATAATGTACGGCGTGCCTTCGCGCTTCAATTGCGAAAGGACCAGTCCAAGCAGTACCCCGGCATTGTCCAGGGCCGCAGCACCGGCCGGCGTCATGGGGCTGGTCACCCCGCCGGTGGAGGCGGGTATGTACAGGGCAGGGAGTCCCCTCCCAGATAGGTAGAGGAGCTTCTCCAAAGCTTCTCGATTGTGGTTTACGCCGGACACGACGTTGATGTAGCAGGTAAGCAGTGGATGCTTTTGCAGGGCTTCTTTGCCACCAACCACAACCTCGGCCATCGCGACGGCCGCAATCAGGCCTTTGAGCTCATAGGAAACGTTGATGATAGGCTTGGTCGTGTGTGCTAGCATGGCCTCCATCTGGTAGACGTCGGCCGAGGCCGGCTCCACATCGGCTGGCAGAACCATGGACATGACAAAGTCGATGTTCGGCAGGGCATCGCACAGAGTAGTGCCCTCCACCACATCGGTCAGAAGCGGCTTGCGTCGCTGCCCGGTCCGGTGATCGATCAGATTCATGGTATCGGAGCCGGGCCCGTAGAAACAGCGCTGTCCCTCCAGCGGAATGGCGGGCTCCCCGTTCCGGTTATACAAGACCACGCGCTTGGGCACCGTCGTGAACGCCTTTTCTACCATGCGGGAAGGGATACGTACCATGTTTCCGTCTCTTACATCAGCGCCGCCCCTCTGAAGTAGATTTACGGCGTCCTGGAAGTGCAGTCGCGCCCCGAACCGCTCGAGGATCTCCAGGCTGGCCCCATGTATCTTCTGGGCCTGATCTTGCGTGAGACGGGCAAACCGCAGTCTATTGTGTTCCTGGTCGTCTGGACTGATCCAGGCCATCGTTTCTCACTTGACCTTCCAACACAACTCCCAGCCTGGCAACAAGTGGTGGGCGGGCGCCAGGCTGGGTGCTATCGGCTGGGCTATCGAACTACGGGTTCTACGGACGGCAGGGGCGATCAATCTTGGCCGAGAGTCTTGCCATACGCGAACAGGTTCCCGGCCTGATAGATGTCCATCTGCACCCTGGAGAAGGGCTCGGCCTGGAAGCGCTGTTCAACGTTGAGCATCAGTTGCCCGGTTTCCAGGTCGATCTCAACTTGGTCGCCGTTCTTGTACTGGCCGTAGATCTGGGTGAGGTTGGGCAGGACGACAATGGGAAAGCCGCTGTTGATCGCATTGCGCTTGTAGATGGCGCCGTAGCTCTCCGCCACGATCGCTCCCACACCCAAGGCACGGAAGCAGTCCACGGCCTGCTGGCGACTGGAGCCCGCCCCGAAATTCTTGCCTGCCAGGAGAATGTCACCCGGCTGTGCCTTCTTGGCGAAATCCTCCCAACCCTTGAGGTTGTCGAGGGAGTACTGGCCCATCTTGTCCAGGTCGGTAATGGCCAGATAGCGGTTGTGGAAGATCATATCCGTGTCAATGTCATCGTACAGCTTGCCCGAAGGGGTGGTCAGCACCCAAATGCGGCCTGTGATTTTCGTCCGTTTCATTGTATCCCTCCCTTCGGTACGGTCAGCTCGCCGGTCAGGGCCGCCCACGCGGCGACTACCGGACTGGCCAGATAGATGTCACCTGGCCCCTGCTTGCCGGCAAAGTTGCGGTTGCTGGTGGAGATCTGGACCTCACCCTCGCCGACCATGCCAATGTGGCCGGAGGCGCAGCCGCCGCAGCCGGGATTGCTGACAATGAACCCGGCTTCGAACAAGGTCTCGAGCAGGCCTTCGTGCAGCATCCGGGCATACACCTCACGGGTGGCAGGGACCAGCGAGGCCACCACGCCGGGCTTGATCCGCTGGCCCTTGACCACCTGAGCGATGGCGGCGAAATCCTCGTACCGCCCGTTGGTGCACGAGCCGACAAACACCGAGTCCACGCGGGTGCCGGCCACTTCCCGCACCGTCTTGACGTTGTCCGGCTTGGGAGGGCAGGCGATCAGTGGCTCCAGGTTGCTAATGTCGATCTCGATCTCTTCCGTATACGAAGCGTCAGGGTCGGCATGGATGGCAGTGAAAGTGTCACGGCCGGTACGCCCGCGGCAGTAGGCCAACACTTCTTCGGAGGGTGGGATCAGGCCGATGATGCCACCCATTTCGGTCATCATGCTGGCCAGGGTGATGCGCCCCGGCAAGTCCAGGGCGTCGATGGCCGGGCCGTAGAACTCGACAGCTTGACCCAGGGCGCCACTGGCTCCCAGCCGGCGCAGGCAGGCCAGGGTGAGATCCTTGGGTGTGCACGGGGCCTTGAGCTCGCCCTTGATTGTGACTTTTATGGTATAGGGCACTTCGAACCAGGTTTTGCCCGCCTTGAACGCAAAGGCGATATCCTGGTCGCCCATACCCTGACCAAAGGCGCCGATGGCCCCCAGGATATTCAGGTGACTGTCAGTACCCACAAACGTGGAACCGGGCCAGGCCAGGCCATACTCCATGGCCACATGCGAGCCGATGCCCATGTCCACGTCGAACACCTTTACTCCCTGTGCCTTCGCCCAATCACGGCAAATCTGCTGGTTGACGGCATAGGGGATGTTGTTCGCCGGCGTGACCAGGTCGAAGGTGAAGAAGGTCTTGTTGGGATCGTCCACAGGCGCGTCGCCATAGTGTGCCCGGTAGTTCTTGACCACATTCGCCCCACCAAAGTCGCGCGCCGTGCGCGCGTCCAGGCGCATCCAGACAATGTCACCGGCCTTTACCGGTGCGCTGGCCCCCGCCGGATCGTCGGAATGGGCCTGCATGATCTTCTCAATGATAGTCCTACCCATAGCTTCCTCCACCAACAATCTCTCTCTCGAAATCCCTAATACCTAATACCCAATCCCTAATCCCTGTTCTCCAAACTCCGCTCCGCCGGCCCGTCATACTCGTGGTCCGTAGGGTCAATGCGGCGCATCGGCCGCTCGCGGGTCTGTTCCTCGTAGACCTGCGCGGTGAGTCCCACGGTACGGCTAATGGCAAAAAAGCCGTTGCCAAGCTCAGGCGGAAAGCCCAGCTCACACAGCACCGCGGCGATGCCGCCGTCCACGTTCATGGGCAAGTCCTTGCCCAGGCTCTCCTGCATCGCCTGGCGCAGGGCGTGGCCCATCTCGATGTGCTCACCGGCCACGCCGGCTTCTCCGGCCAGGGCAAAGAGTCGCCTGGTACGCGGGTCATCGGTATGGATGCGATGGCCATACCCGGGCACACGAACCTTCCTGGCCCGGAATTCGGCCATCTTTTCGCGCGCGGCCGTTTGGGAATCCAGGCTCTTCTCGTGCTTGTATGCCACCATCTCGTTCAAGATCCGCATGCACTCCTCGATCGCGCCGCCATGGTGCTTGTTGATGGTCATGATGCCTCCGGCGATGGCCGTGGTCAAGGGCGCGCCTCCCGACGCGACCGTCCGTGCTGCCAGGGCGCTCGGCGGGGTGGCTCCATGGTCCACGGACGAGACCATGATGGCATCCATCAGCTTGCCAATTTGGGGCGTAGGCAAGTCGCCCTTGAGCACCAGATAGACCATCTCGCCGAACGAGACGCGACCCATCAGCTCATCAATACGATAGCCGCGCACACACACCTTGTTCGGCTCGATTTTGGTAATTGCCGTTTTCCAGGTTTCCTCTGCCATTCTACCTCCTCTGAAGGCGATTTTCTCACGGTTACGAACGGCTGTGACGCCTGGCATACCAGCGCCCCAGCGAAATCAACAGGCTTTCAAACCAGAGTTGGTCTCTAGGGATTCCCGACACCAAGAACTTACCGCTGGGCACTGGCGGCAGCATGGCCGGATCGGGGGCGCCGGGTTGCACTGACGCCACCAGCAGCGCCTCACCATCCTGGTCAGCACTGGCTATACGCTCTCCCTCCGCATTCACGATACAAGAGCGGCCCATCATCGGACAGCGGAGCAGATACCTGGTGCCGGCGCCACGCAGCACACGCAGCGCATCCTTGCCATTCACTGCCAGGAGAAACGAAGAGCCGTAAGGGAAGGACGAGTGAAACCTGCCGCAGCGTGCCGCATACACGACCGGCACCCCGGCACTCCGTGCGTGCAGCACCTGTGCCCGGCAGAACCAATCCACGCCATCCATAGTGTGTCCCATGGAGCGGAGCTCCGAAATGCGGGCGAGCACACGCCCCTCTGCATCCTCCAGCGTGCCGAGCCAGGTCGGCGGCGAAGAGGGGATGCACAGCAGGTCGACATTGCCCTGGTAGGCCCGGGCCAGGTCGGCGAACACCTGATCCCAGCAGGTGAGCAGGCCGATGCGTCCCAGATCCGTGTCGGCGATTACCGGTTCGCTTCCCCGGTCAAAGTAGCAGTTCTCCCAGAAGGCGACGTGAACCTTGCGGTAGACCCAATGACGACCATCGGGCGCTGCAAGCATACTGGCAATATAACTGCCGCGAGGAGTCCGGGCCGGGAAAGTACCCAGGAGGTGTATGTTCAGCCACCGGGCGGTTTTGGCGATCCACAGCCCGGTCGGCCCTTCGAGGCGCTCGGGCAGGGCAAAGTTCCGGTCGCTGTACTCGTAGCCGGTGCTGAAAAGCTCGGGCAGGACGATGAGCTGCGCCCCCTGCTGCGCGGCCTGTTCCACCAGATCTGCCGCGTGAGCCAGGTTGGCTTCCACAGCCCCCACCTGGGCATCCATCTGGATCGCGGCGACCTTGAGCTCTGGCACGTGACCCACCGTTTCCGTCTGCCTGGTTGGCTTCTAAAGCCCCAGCTTCGCCAGCACCTCTGTGGTCGCTGCGGGCAGGTCGCCAAAGGCGTCGACCACAGTCGCACCCACCGAGCGAAGCCGGTCTACCTTGCCTTCGTACGTGCCCCGCCCGCCTTCGATGATGGCCCCGGCATGGCTAAAGCGGGTGCCGCTTTTGGCCGCCTTGCCGCCGATGTAGGCAATAATGGGCTTGGTCACTTCACCTGACTCGACGAGATCGGCTACGCGCTCTTCCTGGCTGCCGCCGATCTCTCCGAACATGACGATCGCCTTGGTATCCGAGTCCTGCTGAAAGAGCTTGATTACCTCGGGATGGGGCAGGCCGACTACTGCATCGCCGCCCACGTGGACCATCGTCGTGGCGCCGATACCGGCCTTGGCCAGGTAATAGGCGGTGCTCGAGGTCATACCCCCACTGCGCGAAGTGACGCCCACCGGGCCCGGATAAAACCAGGCCTTGGCCGAGGCCGCCCTGCCGCCCATCATGCCCAAAACCCCCTTGTCGGGACTGAGCACGCCGAGCGTGTTGGGCCCAACAAAGTGGGCGTTTGCCGCCTTGGCGGCTTTCGATATGGCCAGCACATCCCAGATGGGCACCCGGTCTGGAACAATAACCAGCAATTTGATCCCCGCTGCAATGGCCTCCAGCGCAGCCGGCTTGACGATGGGTGCGGGGATAAACAGGACCGCAATGTCTATCGTCCCCACCTTTTCCCACGCCTCCTGTATGGTGTCGTATACCGGCACGCCCTCGACATCCCCGCCGCCCTTGCCCGGCGTGACGCCGGCCACGACGTTCGTGCCGTATTCGCGCATAAGCTTGGTACGTGCCATACCCTCGCGCCCGGTGATGCCCTGCACGAGGACGCGCTTGCTTTGATCGATTAGAATGGACATGGAAGCTACCTCCTTGACCTTGCCGCGATTTGTCCTACCTGACCGCAGCCAGGAATTCATCCAGTCCCAGGATGGGCAACACGCTTGTCCCGCCGCCTGCACCTTTGAAGAAGCAGTCGACCTCGCAGGCCAGGCACTCGGAGCAGCGGCCCTTCTTGGCTTCGTCTGCACTGATGTTGAGCACCGGCAGTCCCTCGTCGTTCAGCGACAGGATCTTGGGCACGCACTCCTTGACACAGATCTTGCTCTCGCACCCGGCACACACGCTATGGTCGTAGGTCACCGTCCCGCCTGTGACGGTGGAGAACTGGTAGAGGCGCGGCTCGCCGGCACGCTGTCGCGTGGGTAGTGATTTGGGCTCGATACGCCTGGCCTCCTGGATCAAGGCGTGAAGTCGCCCGGCGCAATAGTCAGGCGGGTTGTCCTTCTTGTAGCCCTCGACAGGCGCCGGCACCCAGCCGTTGAGCCATTCGAGAATCTCGATCGCCTTGTCTTCGGCGTTGCCACCCAGCCGGATCACCACAGGCACGTCGATTTTGGCTTCCAGGAAGGCCTTCACAAAACCACGTGCTGAGTGGAATTGCTCCTGGCTGGCCACCCCCGATCCCGAACCAAAGTAGCCATCAATCGGCCCGGTGGCTAGGACCATCTTGGCAGCACGGTACACCTTGCTCGCCGGCGGGTTGCCGCTGGTATCAACAAAGGTGGCCAGCTTGTAGCCTTGGCGCATGATGGCATCCATGCTCATCATCGAGCCGCCGCCGCCCGCACCGTGAAAGCCGACGTAGCCCTCCCCCTTCTGAAAGCCTTCGGCCATCTGGATGAAGTAAAAGGTGCCGCGATAATCGTTCGCCTCCACCTTGTAGGCGATCTTTTCCAGTTGAGTGGGTGGGCGATCATACTCGCGGGCGATCTCGATGCCAAGATCCTTGTGCCGGAACACACCGTAGTCATCCACGGTAACGCGGCAGTCCGCGGCCATCAGCTTGCCATCGGAAAGCTGCACCAACGGGTTGATCTCGGCCGAGCGCGCGTCATATTGCTGGGCCAGGCTGTAAAGGCTAACCAACAGGTTCCCCAGGTCCACCTGCAGCTGGCCCGCGATGCCGGTACGGCGGACCAGATTCCGCGCCTGGAATTCGAGCAGGCCGGTGCCTACGTCCACATGCATGCGCGCCACTCTGTCTGGGTAGGCCGCTGCAATCTCTTCGATGCCCGTGCCGCCCACACTCGAAAACAGGATGACCGGTTGCTGAGCGGCGTCGTCGATGATGATCCCGGCGTAAAACTCGCGGGCGATCTCCAGCCGTTGCTCCACCAGCACCTGCTCGACGGTAAAGTTCTGGATCTTCATGCCCAGCATGTGACGTGCGGCCTCCTCGGCCTGGGCAGGGTTGCTCGCTTTCTTAATGCCGCCCAGCCCGGCCCGACCGGTGACCCACGCCTGCGCCTTGACCATTGTCTCGCCCGGGATCCCCTCGGCGATCTGGCGCGCCTCGTCAGCGGTGCGCGCCACGCCGCCCTGGGGGACAGGGATCTTGAACTGTTTCAGCAGTTCCTTACCTTGATACTCATACAATCTCGCCATTGTCTTCTCTCCAAGTGCTCGATTCTCAATGCACAATTGCATGGGCGGTCGTCAATCATCACCGTCGCTGGCTACCGGAGCACCTGCGTTACGAACGCGCCCAACAAAGCGATTCCACTCAGGAGCTAATTACAGGCCGTACTCCACATCTAGATCGGCGGCGATCTGCTTCAGGCTGGCCTCTACCTTGGCTCCGAGCGCGATGCCCTGCGCGAGGCGGCGGTCAGTCTCCTCGAACTCTTTTTCGCCATGGATATAGATGCGCGTTGCACCGGCGGCCAGCCGCCCTCCCTTGAGCCGCCGGATCATGTCGTCCATGTCGGCCTTGAACTCGTCCGGCGCACGAAAGGCGTCGATTCGCCACGCTCCAAAAAAGTGGCCCAGGTTGGCAGGCAGTGCCTTGCCGCCGGCGTCCTTGGGATACACCGAGGTGAGATGAGCCGCGCCTGGCAGTATGGCCGAGAGGATCTCGACGAGCATGCCCATGCCGTATCCCTTGTAACCGCTGAACTCCTCGCCGGCCCCGCCTAAAGGAAGCAATCCCCCGCCCGCCCTCTTGGTGAAATTGTCCAACACTCTGCCCGCGTCGGCGGTCGGCACGCCCTGCTCGTCGGTTGCCCAGCCCAAAGGAAGCGGCTTTTCCTGGCGGTGGTAGACCTCCAGCTTGCCTCGCGGGACAGTGCTGGTAGCCATATCCAACACAAAGGGCTTCTCCTGACCGGCCGGCACGGCCACGGCGATGGGGTTGGTGCCATACATCGCATCCCGGCTGAAGGTCGGGACCACCAACACATCGGCGTTGGTGGTGGACATCCCGATCATGTCATGGTCCAGGGCCATCATCGCATAGTAGCCGGCGATGCCATAGTGATTGCTGTTGCGCACAGTGGCAAAGCCGCAACCGTACGCCCTGGCCTTTTCGATGGCCGTTAGCATGGCCCGGTGGCTCACCGGCTGCCCTAATCCTGCTCCGGCATCCAGGGTGACCGTAGTCGGTGTCTCGACCACGATCTTTTGCTCCGGCCCGGCGAGCATCACGCCATCTCGCAGGCCGTTCACATAGCGCACCAGCCTGGCTACGCCGTGCGAGTCGATGCCCCGCAGGTTGGCGTGGACCAGGACGTCGGCGGTGACCCGCGCATCCTCCGAAGAGACGCCCAGTTTCTCAAACACACGGATACAAAAGTCGAGCAACGCCTTTGCCTGAACCACGGCTCCCGTCTCTGCCATCTGTCTTCCTCCTCTCGTCTCCTGGTTGGTGCCCTGAGCGGCGCGAAGGCTGTGCCTCTCAGCGCTCACAACATCAAAAAGGGAGCCAGCAGGGCGCCGGTGACGGCCGCTCTGTCTCCCCCTTGACAATCACACCTCTCTCGTTGGCTTCGTTGCCATGTCCTGCTTCCCGCCTGGGTCGGGGGGCTAGGGCTGGCGGAACCGTTCCTCCAGATCCTCCAGCATGGCTGCCGCTTCGACCAACTTGTCGAGCGGATTTTCCTCACCCCGAAAGTAGCGATAATCACACGGCATGATATCCAGCGCTTGGACCAGGTCGTTGTGGTAGGCCCGCACCGTTGCTGGGCTCACAGCATACAGCTCGGCAATTTCGCGCTGACCCAATTCGGTAAAGTTCACCTTGCGGATGGTATAATCCAGGGCCGAGGCCCAGGTCTCGGGCTTGCGGATGATCAAGGGGCGGCGCCCGATGCAGATCCGATACTCGAGCCACATCTGCACCGCAGCCCCAATGATCTCCAGGGGCATCCCCTCACGCGTCATTTGCTGCGTGAGCAGGGTCTCAACCTCGTCCATCCCCTCTGCAAAGAGCTGTTCAAAGCGCTCAGCCAGTTCCTTGTTGGGCTCGTAATGAATATACAGGCCCAGGGCACGCTTGGCTGCGTCAAGGTCCCCCCCGCGAGCCAGGGCGCGGGCCAGGTTGAGGTGGAACTCAGGCTCCTCAGGGTTGAGCTCGATCGCCTCGCTGAACGATTCGATCGCTTCCTCGATGTCCCATCGTTCATAGTGCTGCAACCCCAACGTGTTGGCCTTGCGAGCCTTCTGCACTATGCTCGAGGGAATGGACTGCTTCTCTGCCATGGTCTATCCTCCAGGCATTCGCTCAACGGCCTACCGAGCCCATACGGTCCTGACCGGTCTCCGAGCTGCACCTTGAAATATTATAGCATGGCCCAGTGGCAATCAGCAATTCTGTCCTAAGTGCTGGCCGATCCGGCCTTCGACAGGCTGCTTTCGGTATCCAGAACTGTCTTGAGCGCCGAGATCGACACCTCCAGCATGGAGACGTCTGGTTCCCTCGTCGTCAATCGCTGGAGGGCGAGGTTCGGAGCTGCCATGGCGCGCACGACAGGGTGGTTCCGGTAGCGATTGGTAAAGCGGATGTACTCATACGCCACTCCCGCCACGACCGGGATGAGCACGATGCGTGACAAAATGCGAAGCGCCATCGGCGGGCGACCCAGAAGCGCAAAGATGAGGATAGAGATAACCATCACCGACAACAGGAACGCGGTGCCGCAGCGATAGTGGGCCGTCGAGTGCTTGGCCACTGCCTCCGGCGTTAGCTCGACGCCGGCCTCATAGGCGTTGATGGTCTTGTGCTCTGCACCATGATAGGCGAATACCCGCCGAATGTCGGGCACCCGGCCGATCAGCCAGAGATAGACCAGGAAGATCGCCATCCGGAGGGCACCCTCCAGCACGTTGCTCGCAAAAGATGACTCGATGTAACGATCGACCAAGCCCACGAGCAGCAGAGGGCCGACAAAAAAGAGGCCGATGCCTATGGCAAAGGAGACGATGACCGTGCCCCAGGCAATGGGACCCTTGAACTCGATCTCCTCCTCAGGACCCAGAGCAACCTCCGCCGAATACATGAGCGTGCGAATCCCCAACACCAACACATCCCACAGGCTGGTCAGGGCGCGCAGGAAAGGGATCTTGCTGATCCGGCCCATATAGACATCGGCGTTAAGCGGCTCGGTATGGACGACAATCTCACCATCGGGCTTGCGCACGGCCACGGCCATCGTCTTGGAACCGCGCATCATCACCCCTTCCATGACCGCCTGACCGCCGTAGCTCATCTCCCGCTTCTCACTTTTCATCCTACATCCCCATTATCCAATCTCCAATATCCAATCCCTAATATCCAGTCA
>Ga0316622_100002692_pt1 | contig 12402 bp, 10 predicted proteins | sample OWC_Aug_OW2_C1_D_FD_207646 | JGI IMG/M metagenome (GOLD analysis project Ga0316622, IMG submission 207646) | Wetland soil microbial communities from Old Woman Creek delta, Ohio, United States - OWC_Aug_OW2_C1_D5_C | ecosystem: Environmental > Terrestrial > Soil > Wetlands | place: USA: Ohio... | reverse complement strand
GCTCCTTCAGGCGGACTTCATCCTCTGGTGGATCGTGGTCACGGGCTTTCTGCTTGCCTGCTGCAGCAAGCTTCCGTGCCGCCTCTGCGGCCTCATCCCAGGCTCGCTAGGCGCCTCGTGCAAGTCGATGTCCTGTTCGGTCGACGAGGCGCGCGAGCACGTCCCGCACGGGTCCTAAGCGCCCGGAAGCTCCCCGCGCCCGCCCGAGACCGGCCCTCCGACGCCGGCCTCGGGTTTGACCGTGACGGGCCCGCTGCTGGATCATGCCGGGCATCCCGGCCCTGGCCGTCCAACCATCCAGCAGGAGTAGCCTGTCATGCGAGTCGCGGTCGTCGGTGGCGGCATCAGCGGCCTCGCCGCCGCGTTTTACCTGAAGCGCCTGCGTCCGGAGGTCGAGCTCCTCCTCCTCGAGCGTGCCCCCCGCCTTGGCGGGACCATGCGCACCGTGGACGTCGACGGATTCCTCTTCGAGGCGGGCAGCAACGGGTTCCTCAGCAACAAGCCGCATACCCTCGATCTCGTGCGTGACAGTGGCGCCGAGCCGCTGCTGATGCGTAGCAACGACGCCGCCCGGATCCGCTACATCTTCACCGACGCCCTGCACCGGCTCCCGGAGGACCCCCTGCGCTTCGTTGGGAGCCGGCTCCTCAGCCTGAGGGGAAAGCTGCGCGTGCTCGCCGAGGTGGTGATCCCCGCCCGCCGGGACGACGGCGACGAGACCCTGCAGCAATTCGGCTACCGGCGCGTCGGAAGCGAGTTCACCGACGTCTTCCTCGACGCCATGGTCGCCGGCATCTACGCCTCGACGCCCGATCGCATCTCGGTGAACGCGGCCTTCCCGCTGGTGGTCCGCCTCGAGCGGGAGTACGGCGGGCTATTCCGCGGGATGATCAAGCGGCGCAAGCGCCAGGCGGGACCGGGCGGTGTGCTCATGAGCTTCGTGCGCGGGGTCGGGACCTTCGTCGAGCACCTGGGTCGCGCGGTCCCCGGCGACATTCGCACGGGGGTCGAGGTGCGGGCCCTGGCGCGTGAGGGCAAGTCCTGGCGGATCTCCACGAGTGCCGGCGAGGTCGATGCCGACCGTGTCATTGTGACCGCCCCGGCGTACGTCACCGCGGGGCTGCTCGCCCCCCTCGACGGCGAAGTCGCGGCCCGCCTCGAGCGCATCGAGTACTCGCCCATCGCGGTGGTGGGGCTGGGTTACCGGCGCCTGGCCCACCCCCTCAACGGCTTCGGCCTGCTCACCACGAGCTCCGCCCGTCGCTCGATCCTCGGCGTGCTCTGGGACAGCTCGATCTTCACGGACCGCGCGCCCCCCGGGCAGAAGGCGGTGCGGGTGATGATCGGCGGGCAGCGCAACCCGGACCTGGCGATGCGGGAGGAGGCCGAGCTCGTCGAGATCGCCCGCCAGGGGGTGCGGGAGACGATGGGGGTGACGGAGGCGCCGGCGGTCACTTTCGTCCAGCGCTGGGAGCGGGGGATCCCCAACTATCCGGTCGGTCACCTGGCGAACGTCGAGGCGATCTTCGAGCGCGTGAAGGCACTCCCCGGGCTGGCCCTCACCGCCAACGCCTACAACGGGATCGGTCTGAACGATTGCGTCGCCAACGCCCGGGCGTGCGCCGAGGGCGTCGCCCTCAGCCTCAGCTGAGCATCGGCCTCAGCGCACCGGCGGCGAGCGGTAGCCGCGGTAGTCGGGGACGAAGCCCACCCCCCTCAGCACCTCGCCCAGGGGCGAGCGGGCAGCGGGCTCGCCGTCGACCTGCTCCAGGGTGAAGGAACGTCGGCCTGCGCCGCGGGGTACCGAGGCGAGGGCGCGCAGGGCCGGCGCAAGCGTCGCCCCCTCAGGATCCCCACCCGGGAAGGTGAGGAGGTGCCGGCCCCCCGGGCCCAGGTACGCCCGGAGGTCACCCCGCATCAGCACGACCCAGGCGCCGGCCGCACGGCGTGGCCTGAGGTCGACGCCCTCCTGCCCCGCCGGCCAGGGCAGCAACGCCCCGTAGGGATTAGCGGGGTCGAGGGCCGCCAGGGCCTGCACCTCCCCGGCCCCGGGCGGGTCTTCGGAGGTGGCCTGCCCGGCCACGCCACGCACCCGGTCGAGCGCGCCGGGGCTCGCGAACTGCGCGCCCGAGAGCCCCTCGACGAAGTAGCCGCGACGCACGCGCCCCGCCTCCTCCATCCCCCTGAGCACGGCATAGAGCGGCCCGAACCCGCCCTCAATCCCCTCGGCCAGGATGGTCTCCCGAGCCACCACGCCGTAGCGCTCGAGCAGGACCTCGACCCGGCCCAGCGCCCGCTCGAGCTCCGGGACGCCCGGCGCGCCGGGCGCGCGCACCAGCGACCAGCGCCCTCCCGCGAGCAACCAGCCGTGGCGGCGGCCGCGCGCCGGCGCCCGCAGCGCGCGCAGGGGGGCAAAGGTGTCGTTGGTGACGAGCCCCTTCCAGACGAGCCCCCAGAGCCCCTGCGCGAACTCGGGGCGCGTGAGTCCCGGGATGGCGCGGCGCACCGTGGCCTCAAGGTCGACGAGGAACTGGGCGCCGCCGTCGGCCAGGGCCGCGAGCGTCGCCACCTCGACCGGGCCCGCGGCCGGCGGGCCAGCGCTCGGCAGCAGGCGCCGGGCGTTCTCGCGCCGGTACAGGGCGACGTGTCCATCGGCCGGGCCGAGCGCCCCGCCGCCGACCCAGACGACCCGCCCGGACGCCGCCAGGCCGTCGAGGTCCTGTGCGCTCAGCCCCGGGAGGCGCGCGGGCAGCACGGCCTCGATCAGGGTTGACCAGGGCAGGGCCAGGCCCTCGAGCTGGCGCAGGACCGCCTCGAGTCCACCCCCTGGCGGCGGACCCCCCACCCCCTGCCAGGCCAGCAGGAACGCGCCGAGGGTGCGGGCCGGCGCAGGCGCGATCGCCCGGCGCAGGCGCGCGAGGGTCTCGCGCTTGAGGCGACGGAGCACCTCGGCATCGCACCACTCCGGCTCGACGCCGCCCGGCCGGATCTCCCCGCGGACCACGCGACCGCCGGCCTCGAGCCGGCGCAGCGCCGCCTCGACCGGTGCGGCGGCAAGGCCATAGCGCCGACACACCTCACGGGTGAGGAAAGGACCCCGGGTCCGCGCGTACCGGAGCAAGAGCCGCTCGACCCCCCCCGGCAGGCTGGCGAGGCAGGTGGCCGGGAGGTCCGGCGGCGGCTGACAGCCCAGCGCCTCCCGATACAGCCCCGCGTCCTCCCAGGTGACCCAGCGCGACTCCCCCGCGACGCGCAGGGACAGGGCCCGGCGCTCGCGCTCGAGCCGCGCGACCCACGGCCGCGGGTCGGTCTCGGTGCGGGCCTCGATCTCCGCGAGGCTCAGGTCACCCAGGCGCCGGAGCAGGTCATGAAGCTCGTCGTGGCCGCGGGCATGGCGCCGGGGGCTGAGGTGCTGCAGGTCCGACTCGATCGATCCGAGGACCTGCGGGTCGATGAGCTCGCGCAGCTCCGCCTGGCCGAGCAGCTCGGCGAGCAGCCCCCGGTCGAGGGTGAGGGCCTGGGCCTTGCGCTCGGCGAGCGGCGCGTCCTGCTCGTAGATGTAGGCCGCGACGTAGGCAAATACGAGCGAGCGGGCGAAGGGCGATGGCGAGCGGGTCTCGACGCTGTCGACCGCCACCTCGCGGGCGCGCACCGCGGCCAGGAGCTCGCGCAGGCCGCGCAGGTCGAAGACGTCGGCGAGGGCCTGGCGGTAGGTCTCGATCATGATCGGGAAGGCGGGGTAATGGCGCACCTCGGCGAGCAACGCCCGGGCCTTCTGGCGCTGGGCCCAGAGCGGGGTGCGCCGCCCGGGCCGCCGGCGGGGGAGGAGCAGGGCCCGGGAAGCGTTCTCCCGGAAGAGGGAGGCGAAGAGCGCGGTCTCGGCGAGCTGCTCGGTGACCAACTCCTCGACCCCTTCCGGCTCCGGGAACAGGGCCTCCAGCCCCGGGAGGTCCTCGGTGTCCGCGAGCCGCAGACAGATCCCGTCGTCCGTGTACATCACCTGGAGCGCGGCCCCGAGCTGCCCCCCGAGGCCACGCTCGATGGCCATCGCCCAGGGCGCGTGGATGCGGGCACCGAAGGGGGTGAGGACGCACACCCGCCAGTCCCCGAGCTCGTCCCGGAAACGCTCCACGGTGATCCGGCGGTCGCTCGGCAGGACCCCCGTGTGGGCCCTCTGCTCCGCCACGTACGCGGCGAGGTTCTGCGCGGCGTTCGCATCGAGGGGCGCGACCGCCATCAGGTGCCGCTCGGCCTGCTCGCGGGTCATCGCGCCAAGGGTGCGGACGAGGGCCCCGATTGCCCGACCCAGATCCACCGGCCGCCCCGGTCCGTCTCCCCGCCAGAACGGCAGGCGACCAGGCTCGCCGGGGGCGGGTGACACGATGACCCGGTCGCGGGTCAGCGCATCGACCCTCCACGTCGTGGTCCCGAGCAGGATCCGGTCCCCCGCGCGGGTCTCGAACACCATCTCCTCGTCCAGCTCGCCCAGGCGTGGGCCCTCTGGTCCGAGGTGCACGGGGTAGGTCCCTCGGTCGGGGATGGTACCGGCGTTCAGGCGTGCCACAAGCGCCGCCCCCGCCCGCGCCGTCAGGATGTCGGCGGCACGGTCCCAGGCCAGGAGGGGCGTCAGGTCGGCGAGGGCCGTCGACGGGTAATGGCCCGAGAGCATCTCCAGCACGGCGCGCAGGGCCTCGTCCGAGACACCGCGGTACGGGTAGGCCCGCCGCAGGAGGGCCGCGATCTCGCCGACGGCGCGCGGGCGCTCGGCACAGATGGCGACCACCTGCTGCGCCAGGACGTCGAGGGGATTGCACGGCACATGCAGGGGCTCGATGAGACCCTCCAGCATCCGCCCGCCGACCACCGCGCACTCCAGGAGGTCGCCGCGGAATTTCGGGAACACCCGCCCGACACTCACCTCCCCTACCCGGTGGCCAGAGCGGCCGACCCGCTGCAGCCCGCGGGTGACCGATCCCGGGGACTCCACCAGCAGCACCTGGTCAACCGCCCCCATGTCGATGCCGAGCTCCAGGGAGCTGGTCGCCACAATCCCTTTCAGCGTCCCGCCCTTGAGCCCCTCCTCAATCGTGCGCCGGCGCTCGGCGGAGACGCTCCCGTGGTGGGCCTGCACCAGCTCCTCGCCCGCGATCTCGTTGAGACGCCGGGCGAGGCGCTCGCAGAGTCCGCGGCTGTTGACGAAGACGATGGTCGACCTCCCGGTGCGCACGAGGTCCACGATCGCCGGGTAGAGGGCGGACCAGATGCCGCGCTCAGGCACGGGGGCGGGGCGAGCGCTGGTAAAGGGCTCGCCAAGCCCCGAGTCCGAGCGACGCCCCTCGGGGGCCCGAGGAACCCGGCCCATGTCCGCGACTGGCACTACCACCCGCAGGTCAAGGGCGGGCGGCTCGAGGGCGTCCACCGCCTCCACGGGCCGCGCGCCCCCGAGGAAACAGCCCACCGCGTCGAGTGGGCGAGCGGTCGCCGAGAGCCCGATGCGCTGGGGGTCGCGCAGGGTCCCCTCCGCCAGGCGCTCGAGGGTAAGGGCGAGGTGTGCCCCGCGCTTGGTTGGCGCAAGGGCGTGGACCTCGTCCACGATCACCGTCTCGACCGTCGCGAGCACCGCCCGCATGCGCGACCCCAGCATCAGGTAGAGGGACTCCGGGGTGGTGACCAGGATGTCCGGCGGCTCCCGGCCCAGTCGCTGGCGCTCGCGCGCCGGGGTGTCGCCGGTGCGCACGCCAACCGCCACCTCCCGCAGGTCAAGCCCAAGCGCCTGGGCCGTCCGGCGGATACCGCTGAGGGGCGAGCGCAGATTGCGCTCCAGGTCGTAGACCAGGGCCTTTAACGGCGAGACATAGAGGACGCGCACACCTGGCGCGACCGGGGTCGGGAGGCCCATCAACCGGTCCAGGGCCCAGAGAAAGGCCGCGAGGGTCTTGCCGCTCCCCGTCGGGGCGGCGAGGAGGGTGTGCTGGCCGGAAGCGATGACCGGCCAGCCGCGCTCCTGAACCGGGGTGGGACGGTCGAAGTGGTCGGCAAACCAGCGCTGGACGGGCGGGCTGAAAAACTCCACCTTCGTGCAATAGTGCAATCTGCGGTGTCAGCCGTTATCCTCGACCCCGTCGCCGGGTTCAGCATACAGGACGGGGGTCGACGAATGGGTCAGAAGGTCTTGCGGCCTGCTACGGCGTTGGCGTTGCTCGCCGGGGTGAGCGTGATCGCGGCTGGGGCGTGGGCCAGCATGGAGGTCGTCGCGCCCGACGGTAGGCGCGTCGTGCTCAGGGACGACAAGACCTGGGATTATGCGGACCGCGGAGCCCCGCAAGAACGCCTGCTCCTGACCGTGGCCAAGCGCATGGAGCTCCCGAACGCCTGCCGCTACGGGTTACGCCTCACGAACAACGCAGGCGTGCGGGTCCAGAGCATCGTGCCCCAGTTCTCGGCGTTCACCCGAGAGGGCGTAGTCTTCGAGACGGTATTCGCGGCGTTCACGCAGGTCAAGCCGACCCTCGACGAGTATCAGGAGATCACCTTCAAGGGGATCCGCTGCGACGACATTGAGCGGATCCGCGTGCACGGCGCCGACCGCTGCAGCCTGGGCGACCTGACCAAGTTCTCACCGGCCACGGGTGAGTGCCTGGGCTACATTGAGGTCCAGTCGAGCGAGCTCGTCGCCATCTCCAAGTAGCGCGGCCGCGGCTCCGGGGCCTTCGCCCGGGCGAAACGGCTGCGCCCCTGACGACCCGCTCAGGGGGGGCCTCAAGCCTCGAGCTTGGAGGCGCGCGTGAGGGCGGCGAAGCGCACACCACGGAGCGTGCCAACCTCGTCGCTCAGCCGCTCGATCTCGGGCGGGCGTCCCGAGAGGATGATGGTCTCCAGGCAGTTGTGGTGGTCCAGGTGCACGTGGGTCGAGCAGAGCACGTGCACGAACTGGCTGTGCTGGACCTCGAGGAGCTTCTGGTTCAGGTCGCGCTGGTGGTGGTCATAGCTGATGGTCAGGACGCCCACGACCTGCTCGCCCTCGTCCTGCCAACGGTCCTCTACAATCTTCTCGCGGATCAGGTCACGCACGAGCTCCGAGCGGGACTCGTAGCCCTTGGCCTCGACGCGGCGGTCCAGGGCGTCGAGCAGCCCCTGGGGCAGGGAAACGCTGAACCGGCTGGTCCTCTCGGCATCCTCGTCCATCTCACCGCTCCCGCTGCGCGTGGGGGCCCTCACGCACCGTCGCGGGCCGCTTCCCGCACCGACTCCGCGACCGCCCGGTGCACCGCGCGGTCGAGGGGGTCCGGGACGAGCTGCCCCTCGGGGGCGAGGCGCGCCAGCGTCTCGGCCGCGGCGAACAGCATCGCCTCGGTGATCTCCCGGACGCCGACGTCGAGCGCGCCGCGAAAGAGGCCCGGAAAGCCCAGCAGATTGTTGACGCTCTTGCCGTCGGTCGCGTACGCCGCCCCCTGGGCAAGCGCGACTTCGGGCTCGATCTCGGGCTCCGGTTTGGAGAGCGCCAGGACCAACTGACCCGGACGAACCATCTCTGGGCGGATCAGCCCCTTGACGCCCGTCGCCGCGACGACGATGTCGCTGTTCGCCATCAGCCCTTCCAGCCCGACACCCCGGCCGCCCAGGGACTCCAGGCGTGCCACGGCACGCGGGTCAAGGTCCACGCCGAGCACGTCGCCGACGCCGTAGGCGAGGAGCAGGCGGGTGATCCCCGTCCCGGCGGCACCCAGGCCGATCTGGCCCACGCTCGCGTTTTCCAGGTCGAGGCCCATGCGGCGGGTGGCGCTGAGCAGGGCTGCAAGGGTCACGACCGCGGTGCCATCCTGGTCGTCGTGGAGCACCGGGATGTCGAGGCGGCGCGAAAGCGCTTCCTCAATGGCAAAGCACCGCGGCGCGCCAATGTCCGCCAGCTGGATCGCGCCGAAAGACGGCGCGATCGCGGCGATGGCCTCCACCACCCGATCCGGGTCGGTCTCGTCGATCAGGATGGGGACTCCGGAGATCCCCACCAGCTGGTGGAAGAGCGCCGCCTTGCCCTCCATGACCGGAAGGCTTGCGAGCGCCCCGAGGTCGCCCAGCCCCAGCACCGCGGTGCCGTTCGTGACGATCGCCACGGTGTTGGCGCGGTGGGTGTATTCCCGGGCGAGGGCCGGGTCCTCGCGTAGGGCCAGGCACACCCGCGCCACCCCCGGCGTGTAGATGTCCCGGAGCTCCTGGACCGTGCTCACCGGGACCCGGGAGACAGTCTCGATCTTGCCGCCCCGGTGCCGGTTGAAGACCCGGTCCGAGCGGCCGACGACCTCGACCTCAGGGATTGCGTCGATGCGCCGCAGCACCGCCTCGTCCACCTGCTCGTCGAGCTCGAGGGTCAGCTCCCAAACGGTCTTCTCCCGGTCGCGGCCGACCGCCTCCAGGCTCTCGATGGTGAGGCCCGCGGCGTCCACCACCTCGAGGACCCGCGCCAGGCTGGCGGGCCGATGGCCGGTCTCGATGAGCAGGATCTCCGGGACCTTCACCGCACCTCTCCCGCCGCCTCTTCCATAGGCCCCAGGACCTCGACTGCCTCTTGCGCGGCCTCGCGCACCCCGGCGTCCGCGTCGGCGAGGCACCGGCGCACATAGGCTAGGGCCGCGCGGCTGCGGGTCAACGTGAGGACGTGCAGGGCATCGACCCGGATCCGCGCCTCCCCCGTGCAGGCCGCCTCCCCTAGCCGATCGACGAGGCCGGCCAGCGCCGGACTCCCCGCCATCTCCTCGAGCGTCGCCACGACCCCGAGGCGCGCGTGGATGCCAGTCCTCGGGTCGAGCAGGAGGGCCACGAGCGCCGCGGCGCGCGCCGGCTCATCCTGGACCATCGCCCGCACCGTGTCGCGCCGGCCCTCCCGCAGCCGCTCGTCAAAGTAATGGGCCATCCCCGCCTCGGTCCCGCTCTGCTCGGCCCAGCGCCTGAGCTCGGCGGGGGTGTGCAGGCCGGCGAGGGCGAACTCACCGATCCGCGCCCACGGGACCGAGCGCACGCCCAGCCGGCGCGCCTCGGCCGGGTCAGCGGCGATGTTGACGACCTCGAGGCGGGCCACCAGCGCCTCCTTGACCAGCTGCGCCAGGCCGTCAAGCACGGCCGCGCAGTGGGGGCAGCCGGGGGCGACCAGCAGCACGGCCCGGGGCGGCGTGCGCTCAGCCATGACCGCCCATCCGCCAGAGACCGCATGGCGACGCGGCGTCACCGACCGACGCCCAGCGTTGGCTCAGGGCTGGTCGGGCTGCCACTCGGGGGCCGGGGTATTGAGCAGGTTCACCAACGAGGCGGTGTCCCTCAGGCGCCGGGCGAGAAGCGCGGCAAGGGAGCGAAAGAGGCGGCCGTAGATGCTCGGATACTTCTTGAGCAGCGGGTCCAGGATCTGCGAGTCGACCACGTAGGTTTCGACGTAACTGTCGGCGACGATATCCGCATTGGCCGGCAGCCCGTCGATGAACGACATCTCGCCGAACATCTCCCCCGCACCCAGACGCGCGACCTCGAGCGGGAACTCGACGCTGCGCTTCTCGACCCGTACCTCGCCGACGCGGATGACGTAGATGGCGCTGTGATGGTCACCCTCACGCACGATCACGGCCCCGGGGTCGAATCGCGAGACCCCGCCGCGCTCGAGCAGGGCCCGCTCTTCTTCGTCACTGAGGTAAGGGAAGATGTGCTCCATGGTCACCCTTCACGATGGGATGTGTATTAGGGGAAGCGCCGGCGTCATCAAAAGAGCGGTCTCAGGGGCATCATCCACCGCTCAATAAGGCCTGGCTGCTCGCCTGGGGCCCGCCCGACCCCCGCGCCAGCCTGCTGACCAGCGACCTTCGGCGCGGCCCCCGCCCTGGGCGCGGGACCGGGCACGGGCTCGGCCACTGGTGCAGTCCTGGCCTCGAGGCCGGGCAACGGCCCGGCCGCCTTCTGCGGTGCCGGCCTGGCCCGCGGCTCGCGCGCGGGCGCCGGCTCAGCCGGCACCGGCGCCACCGGTAAGGACTTCGCCTCGGGCTCGCCCTCCTGCGCCGGCGCCGCCATCGGCATCATCGGTTCAGCCCTCGCCCGGACCCTCGGCTCTGGCGCCGGACCGGGCATCGGGGCCACTGCGGGTCGCGGGGGTGCTACGGTCGCCCCTGGGGGCGAGGCCTGCGCGGGGGTCGGGCCAGCGCCGGCTGGCACTTCGCTGGGGGCCGGTGCCCCGGGTGGCAGCTCCGCCGGCCAGGGCTCACCGCCCCAGGCTTCACCCGCCCAGGGCTCGGGTGGCAGGTCCGTCGCGTCGGGCATCGGGCCAAGCCCCGGCGCACCCCTCATCCAGGGCGGCGGCAGCCCCCTTCCCGCCGCCGGCCATCCCGACCGCGCCCCCGGGTATCCGTAGGCCGGAAATCCTGGGCCACCCGGCCAGGTCGACGGCCCGCCCAGACTGCCCCGCGGGGCGCCGGCAGCGGGGTAGCCGTAGGGGGGGAAGGCGCCCCACCCCTGCCCTCCCGGCGGCCCGAAGGGCTCGGCGGCAAGCAGCGCGTGGCACATGAGCCACCCGGCCGCCACCTGGAACCCGCGCCCGACCCGGACTCCCGTCGACCCGTTCATGCGCATCCTCCATCGCTCCGGCGCATCCCGCCGCCGAGCCACCCGCTTAGCGGGCACACCGCCGCCGCGACTGGCTCCGCGAGAGGCCGCGGGCGGTCAGAACCGCTCCTCCACGTTGACGAGAGCGAACCCAATGCGGTGCGCCAGCTCGGCCGCGGCGTCCAGGTCCTTGAAGAGCCGCTCGCGCCCGTGGTGGTCCGTCAGTGTCTGCAGCTGCCCCTGGTCGTCGCGGAACAGCAGCATCCAGCCGTTGCCCGTGGCCGCGGGCTCCATCAGCGCCTCCTTCAGGTGCCCGGCGCCGTACTCCGCGCGTGCCTGCTCGAAGTCCATACGGTGTGCCCCCGCTCTGACCCGAGACCCTTCCAGAAGAGTATATACGCGCCTCGCGAAAGGAACCCACGTACGGTCCCCGGCGAACTCCCTCATCCTGTCCCGGTCACACCAGAGGCATACACCCATCGCATGGAGGGCTCCCTATGAGCCGCACCCGCCGCTGGTCCCTGACCATCGCCGCGCTTCTCATGAGCGCCGCCGCCCACGCCGACCGCTACCGGATCGACCCGGTGCACACCCAGGTCCTGTTCTTCGTGGACCACCTCGGCTACTCGAAATCCGAGGGCGAGTTCCGGCAGTTCGAGGGCAAGTTCACGTTCGACCCGGCCCAATGGGCCGACGCATCGGTCGAGTTGCGGGTGCACACGGCGAGCATCGATATGGGCGACGCGGAGTGGGAGAAGCACATGCGCAGCAAGGACTTCTTCGCGGCGGAGGCCTTTCCCGAGATGACCTTCCGCAGCCGTGAGGTCAAGCAGTTCTCCGAGCGTCAGGGCCGTATCTACGGCGACCTCACCCTCCTCGGCGTCACCCAACCGGTCGTCATCGACGTGACCTTCAACAAGGCCGCGGTCCACCCGAAGACGGGCAAGCACGTCGCCGGATTCTCCGGCAAGACCAGCCTACGGAGGTCGGACTTCGGGATGAATTACGGGCTACCCTTTATCGGCGACGAGGTGGAGATCCGCCTGGAGGTCGAGGGCATCCGCGAGGACAGCTGAGCCGTGGGACTGCGCAATACGCCGCTGCGCTGGGGCAGCGTGGCGATGACCCTGCACTGGGCCACGGCACTGCTCGTCCTGGCGATGATCCCGCTCGGCTGGGTGGCCGAGGGCTGGCCGCTGTCACGGACCAAGGTCGAGCTCTTCGCGTGGCACAAGTCGATCGGGGTCGTGATCCTCGCGCTGGCCGCCGTCAGGGTGCTGTGGCGCCTCCTTGACCCGGCGCCACCGCTGCCCGCGGCGATGACCAGGCTGGAGCGCGCCCTCGCCCGGGCGTCGCACCTGGGCCTCTACGGACTGCTGCTCGCGATGCCCATCAGTGGTTGGGTGATCAACTCGGCGGCCAACTTCCCGTTCAAGGTGTTCGGCCTCGTGCCCCTGCCGGTGCTGGTCGCACCGGAGAAGGCAACCCAGCGCCTGGCCGAGGACGTGCACCTGTTTCTCTTCTGGACGCTGGCGACGCTCCTGATCCTCCACGTCGGCGCGGCCCTGCGTCACCACTTCCGCCTCCACGACGACGTCCTCTCGCGGATGTTGCCGGCGAGGCGAGGCATGGGCACCCTGAACCGGTGGGGTAGTGCCTGGGGCTGCTGGCTGACGCTCGCCGCGCTGCTCGCGCCCACGGCCTCCGCCGTAGCCGCCGGCTCGTGGTCGATCCAGTCCCCCGCCAGCCGCCTCGGGTTCGTGGCGACCTGGGAGGGCAGCCCCGTCGAAGGCGTGTTTCATCGCTTCGGGGGCGTCATCGCCTTCG
>Ga0316622_100002691_pt1 | contig 12405 bp, 6 predicted proteins | sample OWC_Aug_OW2_C1_D_FD_207646 | JGI IMG/M metagenome (GOLD analysis project Ga0316622, IMG submission 207646) | Wetland soil microbial communities from Old Woman Creek delta, Ohio, United States - OWC_Aug_OW2_C1_D5_C | ecosystem: Environmental > Terrestrial > Soil > Wetlands | place: USA: Ohio... | reverse complement strand
AGTATGCGGATCTATTGGAGATCGCGGGAGTGGACACAGTTGTTGAGCTTGCCACGCGCAACCCGGCCAACCTCTACCAGCGGCTGGTCTCGGTCAATATGGAAAAACGCCTGGTGCGGAAAGTCCCATTCCCATCCCAGGTGGAAGGTTGGATCGAGCAGGCCAAGCAGTTGCCCCGCGTGGTGACGTATTAGAACCGCTACTCTATAAAATTCAGTTATTTACCGCAGGGCTGTCCTCCAGCTAGACAGCCGGTTGGATTGGTAGACGCTTTCAGCCAGGGAGCGGAAGGCCATGCAAATCGACGGCAGGCCCAAACGGCTGCTGATCTTACTCTCCTGTTGCGCTCTCGTCATTGTCATCATCGTATCCACATACCTGTATGGCGCCTCTCGCCGAGAGTCCGCGCAGCGCGCCAGCACGCCGGGGATCGATATCTTTGAGCAGACCCGCCTGGATATGGTCGAGCAGACCATCGAACGGCGCGGCGTCAGCGATAGCAATGTACTGCGTGCCATGCGAGAGGTGCCGCGCCACGAGTTTGTCCTGCCTGAATACCTGGACCAGGCTTATGAAGACCATCCCCTGCCTATCGGCTATGGGCAGACCATCTCTCAGCCGTATATTGTGGCGTGGATGACGGAGCTATTGGAGCTGCAACCCGGCGAGAAGGTGTTAGAGATCGGCACCGGTTCGGGATACCAGGCGGCAGTGCTGGCCGAGCTGGGGTTCGTTGAGGTCTACTCGATAGAGATCGTCCCTGAGCTGGCCAGCAGCGCCCAGGAGCGCCTGGATGCCTTGGGCTACACGGATCTAAACGTCAGGCAGGGGGACGGCTATTACGGCTGGCCGGAGCAGGCGCCGTTTGACGCCATCATCGTCACTGCGGCTCCTGACCACCTTCCGTCGCCGCTCGCCGCGCAGCTCGCTGAGGGGGGACGACTGGTGATCCCGATTGGACCGCCAGGCGGTTACCAATTCCTGTGGAAATTTGTAAAAGAAGGCGCCGACCTGAAGGCGTATAACCTGGGTGGGGTTGCCTTTGTGCCATTCACTGGCGAGGGCGTGAAGGAGGGACCGGAGGAGCCATTGCCATTACCGTGATCCAGGCGATGGCATAGCACACCGCGCTCAACCGCAGCACCCAGCTATAACCCCAGGTAAGCGCCAGCAAGGCCGCGGCGACCGCGGCGATCACCGAGGCTGCTCCGTTCACCCCCCATACCCAGGGGATAATGGGGATGCTGGTTTTGCTATTGGTCGCTGTAGCGAATCTAGCCGAGAGCCAGCGCAACCCGGCAGGGAAGGGGACGCCCATCAGGAATCCCAGGGGCGCCAGGAGGATGATCCCGATCCCCAGGCGGTAGGAGAGCGGCAAGCCGAGCGACGCATCGAAGGCAATCGCCAGCAGGGGAGAGATCAGGATCAGCAGGATGACCAGCAGCCCCAACGCCAGGCGGGCGGGTATGCGCGGGCTGAAGTGGCTGCCCAGGCCGGAAAAAAGCAGCAAGGAGAACAAGACCGTCGTCATGGCGTAGGAGGGCTGTCCCAGGTACAAGATGAAGCGTTGGATGAGGGGGATCTCAGCCAGCAGGAAGGCCAGTCCAATGGCAGCGAAGTACACCAGGGGTGCTACGGCAGCGCCGGGTGTTATAGCCAGGTCGCTCTTCTCTCTGCCGGGTATAAAGCGGGCGACTGCCAGCGGCAGCAGGATAAGTATGGCTGCCAGCAACACTGCCAGAGCCAGCAGCGCCAGCAGCACAAAATACCCTGCGCCTCCGAAGGGTTGCCAGGTCTTGCCCAATTCAGCCAGCACCTGAGGTGCCTGAGACCACTTGAAGTAGTGTCCGAAGAAGGGGCGGTCATCGGTGGGGGGTGCGACATCATAGGGGTAACTGCTGTAGAATGCCTGGCGCGGTTGGGTCTCGAGCAGGGATGAGAAGACCTGGTAGTACACCGACTCAGACAGGATGTTGAAGCGGTTGGTCTCTTCCGGATGGATGCCGGGAGCGTAGATCAGGTCGAAGGCGCGCTCGGCGGCGAAGCCCCTGATAAACTCCAGTTCCTGGGCGGTGAATGGGCTGCGCTTGACCAGCAGCGTGGCCGTGTTGTATCCCCGCAGGGCGACGATCTGCTGAGGCGGGTCGGCTCCGGAGCGCTCCAACGCCGTCACCGCCAGGGCGAAGGTCCGCACCGACTCACTGGGAGGCATCTGCAGCCAGCGGTTGACTACCAGGAGACCATCTGGCGCCAGATGGTGGTATGCGTCTTGAAAGGCTTCCACTGTGTAACGGTAATCTTCCGCCAGGCTGTACGCGCCGGAGCGCACCGGATGGTAGGAAGAGGCCAGGGAGAGGATGACGATATCGAATTGCTCGGCGCGGCGGCGCAAGTAGCTGCGATCGGATTCGATGTGCACCTCGACGCCTGGCTGGTGGTAGATGTGGCTGGCCGCTTCCACGATCAGCGGGTTGACTTCGATCGCGGTGACGTTTTGTGCGCCGAGGGCCAGCGCAGCGGCGATATCCAACCCGCCGCGCGGCTCCAACGCCAGCACGCTGGCATCGGGGCGCAACTGGAAAGCCACCGCATCGCTCCGATAAGCGGTGAATTCCAGGCTGGAGCCGGATTGTAAAATGGGGCTTAACTCGTTGCCATCGACGAACAAACCATCTTGAGCGGGCAGGGGGCGCAAATAGCGGTAGCTCAACCCGGGGAAAGAATGCACCCCCGGGCTGCGTACCACATCGATGCGGGAAAAGGCATTCCAGCGCTGGTAAATCCGCTGGGCGCCGGGATATTGTAAGGCGTAAGACAGGCTTTTGTAGGGTGAAAGGCGCAGCTCCAACCAGCCCCTGGGAAGCTGCCAGTAAGCCAGAGAAAAAGCCAGCAGACAGATAGACAAAATGAGGCTCCAGGGACGCCATTTACCACCGCCCTCAATCGCGGGCGCCGAACAGACCAGTGCGGCCAGACTAGCCAGCCCGCTGCACAGCAGCACTGTTCCCTCGCCGCCCAGCCTTGCCGGGGCGATCCATGCCAGGATACAGCCCACCGCCGAGCCAAACAGGTTCAATGCATAGATGCTACCTGCTCTATCAGAATACACCGAGAGCAGGCTGCCTATTGCCATGCCGGTGAAGAAAAAAGGCGTTGCCAGTACAATGTAATGGAGGATGAGGATGTGAACCTGGCGCCGGTCCCAGGCGATGCTGAACGAGTCGAAAGGCAACCCGTTAATCAGCAGGTAGGCGCCCAGGGTGCTCAGCCCTGCTGCCAGGCTCAGCCAGGCCATACCACCTGACGAAATCCGCATTGTCAGGCGCGGCTTGACAGCCAGGATAGTTCCGCTGGCGCCAAACCCCAGCAGCGCGATGCTGACGATCATGAAGGCGAAGTGGTAGAACTGGGCGACGGAAAAAAGGCGCGAGAGGTTGATCTCAAACGCCAGGGTAGCAGCGGAGAGCAGGAACAATCCCACCCTGACAGCCAGCGTAGGCGAGCGTTGCATATTCACGGCTCAACAGGCGCTTCAGGAACTATCGATAAGCGCTTGATTGCATTATAGTAAGATTGTAATTGCGCTGCAATGGCCAGGGCATATCCATCTGCCGATATTCATTGTAATGTTCTCCTGGCAGGATGACTGTACAACACAAAACGATTCCGGAGAAGAAAGATCATGAGAAAGCTGATGATGGATGGCGTGGAGGTAACCAACGATCTACTGGCGTTTGCTCAAGAGCTGGTGCGGATTAAAGGTTATTCCGGCCAGGAAGAGCAGGTTGCGAGGAAAATTGCTGCTAAGATGGAAGCCCTGGGTTACGACGAGGTCAAGATCGACCGCTACGGGAATGTGCTGGGACGCGTTGGCGATGGTGAGAGGATCATCCTCTTCGATTCCCACACGGACACAGTGAGCGTCACAGATGAAGACCTGTGGGATGTGCCGCCATTCAGCGGTGAAATTGTGGGAGGTTACCTCTGGGGAAGGGGTTCCGTCGATATGAAATCCGGCGCTGCAGCGTCGATTTATGCTGCGGCAATGGCCAAGAACCAGGGATCGCTCTCCGGAAAGACGGTTTATGTCTCATGCACTGTGGATGAAGAGTATTGCGATGGAGAAGGGCTCAAGCACATGCTTGAAGAGTGCAGTTTCAGGCCAGACTATGCGGTTATTTGCGAACCGTCCGCCAATACCATTGCCACCGGGCATAAAGGTAAAGCCCAGGTGGTGATCAAAACAAAAGGGGTTTCAGCCCATGGTTCTGCTCCTGAGAAGGGGGTGAATGCGATTTACGAGATGGCTGAAATCATCCAACGGGTCGAGCAGACCAATCTGGAGCTGATGAAGAAGGGCGGAAGGAGGAGCACCCTGGTGATGTCTCGGATTTCCAGCCAGAGCGTTTCTCTGAATGCAGTACCGTCGGAATGTGAAGTCTACCTGGATCGCAGAATGAACCCGGATGAAACAGAACAGGACATCCGGGATGAAATGGAGCGCATCATTGCGGGCAAAAATGCCACCTGGGGAATTGGGACACTCCACAGGATAACCTGGACCGGAGAGGAATTAACGTACGAACCATTCCACCTGGCCTGGGAAATCAGTTTGGAGGACGATCTTTCGAAGGCATTCATTGCGGCGTATGGTGAAACCTTTGGGTATGACCCCGAAAGTTATGACTTCTGGGATTTCAGTACCAACGCAGTAGCGACAGTCAATCTGGGGATCCCTACGATCGGTTTTGGGCCTGGTGAAAACAAACTAGCTCATATGCGCAACGAAAAATGTAAAGTGAGTCAAATCGTTGATGCCTGTGCAGTTTATACCAGGGTGATCAATAAGCTGTAGCTTGAACGGAGGTGTCTACTCAGGGTGCTCTGATTGCATTACAATCTAAAAAATTAAACTGCAGGCCCTCATCTAGCCTGCAGTTTAAAATGGACCGCCCAAGTCCGGAGGATATGCACTAATATAGACTAAGTGCACCTAAATTATATAATAACTTTCTAAAATATGCAAGAGTATTCGACACTCACCTCTGCCCAACTTGACCTCATCCAGCGGCCCCCTGATAGGGCGGTCTTTCTGGAAGGGCCGGCTGGTTGCGGCAAAACGACCGCCGGCGTGGAGCGCCTCGTCCACCTGATGAGGCAGGGAGTGGCTGCCAGCTCGATCTTGCTGCTGGTGCCTCAACGCACCCTGGCTGCGCCATATTACCAGGCGCTGAACACGCCGGGTGTGGTGGCTGGTGGGATGGTGACAGTGCTCACTGTGGGTGGCCTGGCTCAGCGCATGGTTGAGCTATTCTGGCCGCTGGTGGCGAGTGAAGCCGGCTTTGCGCGACCGGACCAGCCGCCCACATTCCTAACCCTGGAAACTGCGCAGTATTCCATGGCCCATCTGGTGCGCCCCTTGCTGGATGAAGGTTATTTTGATTCCGTGACCATCCAGCGAAACCGCCTGTACAGCCAGATTCTGGATAATCTGAACAAAGCCGCGCTGGTGGGTTTTCCCTATACGGAGATCGGAGAGCGCTTGAAGGCCGCCTGGGCTGGAGATCCGGGCCAGAGGCGCGTGTATGAAGATGCGCAATATTGCGCCACCCGCTTCCGGGAATACTGCCTGGCGCATAACCTGCTGGATTTCTCTTTGCAGCTTGAGTTATTTTTGAAGCACCTCTGGAAGGCTCCGCTCTGCCGCCAGTACCTGGATGAGGCGTACCAGCATCTGCTGTTCGACAACCTGGAAGAGGATACCCCGGCGGCTCACGATCTGCTGCGGGAATGGCTGCCGCACTTCACGTCAGTGCTGCTGATCTATGATCACTCCGCTGGCTACCGGCGCTTCCTGGGCGCCGACCCGCAAAGCGGCGCATCTCTCAGCGACCTCTGCGCTGAGCGCATCGTCTTCGACCGTTCTTTTGTGTCATCTGCCGCAGTCAAAAATCTGAGTTATCACCTGGTGGAGGCGATTGCCCAACCAGGGAGCGATGCGCTCTGCTCGGCTGAAGAGGGGCAAACGGGTGAGACAGGCGACACCGCTACTGCCCTGGCAATTGGATACCACCGCTTTTATCCGCAGATGCTCGATTGGGCTGCCGGGGAGATTGCCCACCTGGTTCACGAGGAAGGCGTCCCACCAGATAGAATCGTGGTTCTGGCTCCTTACCTATCGGATGCCTTGCGCTTCTCACTTGCCACGCGCCTGGCGGAGCTGGGTGTCCCTGCACGCGCTCAGCGTCCTTCCCGTTCGCTGCGTGAAGAACCTGTTACACGCTGTCTGCTCACCCTGGTCAGCCTGGCACATCCCTCCTGGAGTATCCACCCGCCACGGTACGACGTGGCCTACGCTCTGGTGCAGGCCATTGATGGCCTGGACCTGGTGCGCGCCCAACTGCTGGTGGAGATCGTGTACCGCATGCGAAAGGGGGCGCCGGAGTTATCGCCCTTCGAGCAGATCAAAGCGGATGTACAGGAGCGCATCACCTATCGCTGTGGTGAGCGCTACGATGCCCTGCGCTTGTGGCTGGCTGAGTATAGCCAGGGAGCTGAAACGGAGCTGGATCATTTCTTGAGCCGCCTGTTTGGCGAGCTGCTCTCCCAGCCCGGTTTCGGTTTCCACGCCAGCCTTGAAGCCGGGGAAGTTGCGGCTAACCTGGTCGAGTCGGTGCAGAAGTTCAGGTGGGCAGCAGGAAGCCTGCTGGCTGAGGAAGAAGTACCTCTCGGCAAGGAATACCTCCTGATGGTGCAAGACGGGGTCATCGCCGCGCAGTACATGCGTAGCTGGCAGGCCCCGGGGGAGGGCGCGGTGCTGCTGGCACCTGCCTACACCTTCTTGATGAACAACTACCCGGTGGACTACCAGTTTTGGCTGGACGCGGGAAGCAGCGGCTGGTTCGAGCGTCTTTTCCAACCGTTGACCCACCCTTACGTGCTCAGCCGCGGCTGGCCGCAGAACAGGCAGTGGACGGCTGACGAGGAGTATGAAGCCAGCGCTGATGGTCTGGCCCGCCTGGCTCTGGGCCTGCTACGCCGTTGCCAGTCTAAGGTTTACCTGGGGATCAGCGAATTGGGCGAGCAAGGCTTCGAGCAGCGCGGCCCGTTGTTGCGCGCATTGCAACGCGTACTGCGCCGTTCACCTGGCGCTCTCTAGGCAAGAAGGGACAGATTATCCAATCGATTGCGGTGCAGGCAAATGACCTTTACCCCACGTCCCAAGCAACTGGAAGTCCTCGCTTACCGAAGCGGTAAGATGGGCGTCTCCGCGGTCCCCGGCAGCGGCAAGACGTGGACCCTCTCGCGGTTGGCCGCCGACATTATTGCCAGCAACGAGCTGGCGGATGACCAGGAAGTGTTGGTGGTCACCCTGGTCAACTCGGCGGTGGATAATTTCTACCAGCGGGTGAGCGACTTTATAAAAGAAGCCAGTTTGCTGCCGCACCTGGGGTACCGGGTGCGCACCTTGCACGGCCTGGCTCACGATATCGTGCGCGAGCGCCCCGAGCTGGTCGGCCTGGCGGACAGCTTTCAGATCCTGGACGAGCGAGAGGCGGCTGAGATCTGCGAGCAGGTGGCTCAGGCCTGGCTGCGCAGCCATCTGGACCAATTAACTGCCTATATCAATCCTGACCTGGACGAAAGCAGCACCGGGCGCCTCTACCGCCAGGACCTGCCGGGATTGGTTAAAGATATTGGTGCGAGCTACATCCGCTACGCCAAGGACCGGCGCCTCACCCCGGAGAGGCTGGGAGAGCGGTTGGCGGCACTTCCCCTCCCATTGCTTCTGGCGGAGATGGGTTGGGAGATTTACAGCGACTACCAGCGCGCCCTTGCCTACCGGGGAGCGGTAGACTTCGACGACCTGATCCGCCTGGCGCTGGATGCTCTCGAGCGGGATGACAGGCTGCTCGCGCGCCTGCGCTACCGCTGGCCTTATATCCTCGAGGATGAAGCGCAAGACAGCAGCCTGCTCCAGGAAGAGATCCTCAAGCTGCTCGCCGGCCGAGGCGGCAACTGGGTGCGGGTGGGCGACCCCAACCAGGCAATCTACGAGACTTTCACCACTGCCAACCCCAAGTATCTGCGCGAGTTCATTGCCCGGCGAGTGGTGCAAAGCCGCCAGTTACCCAACTCAGGCCGGTCGACGCGCAGCATCATCGAGCTGGCCAATTACCTGGTGGACTGGACCCAGCGCCAGCACCCGGTCAAAGCGGTGCGCTCGGCGTTGAAAGCGCCGCCCTATATTGAGCCAACCCCGCCGGGCGACCCCCAGCCCAATCCCCCCGACGACCCGAGCCAGGTGCACCTGGTGCTGAAGAAATACTCCCCGGCCGAGGAGACCCAGGCGGTGGCTGGCTCCATTGCCCGCTGGCTGCCTGATCATCCGCTTGACACCGTGGCAGTGCTGGTGCCGCGCAACGAGCGGGGCAGCGAGATCGTGGATGCACTCAAGAACCGCGGGGTTGAAGTGGTGGATAGCCTGCTGCGCAGCACCAGCTCCACACGCAACACCGCCCATGTGCTGAAAGACCTGATGCTGCACCTCTCTAACCCTGGCTCGGCCTCCCGCCTGGCGGAGGCCTATCGCGCCTGGCAGCGGGCCGACGAACAAAGTGAGAAAGTGAGCGGGGATCTGGCCCCCGAGCTGCTGCGCAAGTGCGCCCGGGTGGAAGATTTCCTGTATCCCCAGCCGGGGGAGGACTGGCTGGAAGGGACCGGTTTGAGGGAGGGTGACCCGCTGGCGTATGCCCGAATGCTGGAGTTCCGCGAGCTGGTGCGCCGCTGGCAAGAAGCGGTGCTTCTGCCGGCAGACCAGGTCGTGCTGACACTCTCTCAAGATATCTTCACCCAGCCGGCAGACCTGGCAGTCTCACACAAGATGTCGCTGCTGTTGCGCCGCGCCAGCGATGTGCACCCCGCCTGGCGATTGCCCGAGCTCAGCGATGAGCTGGCGATCATTGCCCGCAACGAGCGCCGTTTTATCGGTTTTCACCAGGATGACAGTGGTTTCGACCCGGACCTGTACCGGGGCAAAGTTGTCGTTGCCACCATCCATAAGGCTAAGGGGTTGGAATGGGACCGGGTATACCTGATGTCGGTGAACAGCTATGATTTCCCAGCTGGAGATGCCACGGACCAGTACATCGCCGAAAAATGGTTTATCCGGGATAAGCTGAACCTGGAGGCAGAGACCCTGGCGCAGCTCAAGGCCTTGCTTACGCCGGACGAGCACCAGTGGTACCAGGAGGGGGAGGCGAGCCAGCAGGCGCGCCTCGATTATGTGCGCGAGCGCTTGCGCCTGCTCTATGTGGGCATCACCCGCGCCAGGAAAGAGCTGGTGATCACCTGGAATTCTGGCCGGAAAGGCGACCAGGCGCCCGCCAAAGCCCTGGGCGCTCTGTACCAGTACTGGAGAGACAAAGGTTATGAATCTGCCTGACGATTTTCAGTTCAGCCAGGGCAGCCTGCAGGATTTTGTCGAGTGCCGCCGCCGCTTCTACCTGCGCTATCTCCGGCGGCTCGCCTGGCCCGCTGTGCAGAGCGAGCCGGTACTGGAGTTCGAGCGCTATTTGCAGCAGGGCGAGCAATTCCACCGCATGGTGCAACAGCACCAGGTCGGCGTGCCGCTCGAACGGCTTACACCGCTGGCACAGGGGGAAGACCTCTCCCGCTGGTGGCAGAACTACTTGAGCCATAACGCAGAAAAGGGCAGCCTGGGATCGCTGGCGGCAGAGGGATCCCGCCGCTACGCGGAGATCAGCCTGTCTGTTCCGGTGGGTACAGCCCGGCTGGTGGCAAAATATGACCTGCTGGTGGTCACCCCCGAAGGGCGAGCGGTGATCTATGACTGGAAGACGGCCCGCAAGCGCCCCCGCCGCCAGTGGCTGGCTGCACATTTGCAGACCCGCGTCTACCCATACCTGCTTGTTCGAGGGGGCGCCCACCTGAATCAGGGGAGTCCTTTTGAGCCGGAGCAGGTTGAGATGGTTTACTGGTTCGCCAATTTCCCTGAGCAGGCAGAGCATTTTCCCTATAACAAGAGTGCCTTTATTTCTGATGAGGAATACCTGGCAGAGCTGATCTCCAGCATTCAAAAAATGGCAGAAGGGGAGTTTACCCTCACCCCTGACAGTCGCCGCTGCGCCTTTTGTGTGTACCGCTCCCTCTGCGAACGCGGCGATCAGGCTGGGATGCTGGCGGATTACGAGTTAGAAATAGAGGCTGGTGAAGGGTTTGACCTGGAGCTGGATTTTGAGCAAATCCAGGAGATCGAGTATTAGAACTGGACACCCGGATGAAGCGCTGGATCGAGCCTCCTGATATTCATGTTCCGCCCCCGTTCCAGGAAGCCGTTGGAGGGCACCTTCTAGTGGCGCAGACCCTGCTCAGGCGGGGGATTCGGGACGCCTCGGCGGCGCGAGCCTTTTTCGATGCGGATCAATATCCTTCCGCATTGCCTGGCGAGCTCCCTGGAATGCAGGCAGCCGTCGAGCGGCTGGAAGGGGCTATCCGCGCGGGGGAGACGATCTGCGTGTGGGGAGATTTCGATGTCGATGGGCAGACCGCCACTACCCTGCTGGTTTCAGCGCTGCGCGGCCTGGGCGGGGAGGTGGTCTATCATATCCCGGTGCGTGCCAGCGAGTCGCACGGGGTAAACCTGCCTGTCTTAGAGCGCATTCTTGACCAGCATCACCTGCATGGCGCGGGGGTTCTGCTGACCTGCGATACCGGCATTTCCGCTCAGCCGGCTGTGGCATATGCCCAGGGGCGCGGCGTGGACGTCATCGTCACCGACCACCACGACCTGCCGCCCGATTTACCTCCTGCATTGGCGCTGGTAAACCCCAAGTTGCTCCCCAGCGATCACCCCATGTCGGGCCTGCCTGGGGTGGGTGTGGCCTTCAAGCTGGCTGAGGCGCTCTACGAGCGCCGCGGGATGAAGGATGCATGCCAGGCCTTCCTGGACCTGGCTGCGCTGGGCATCGTGGCTGACCTGGCGCTGCTGACCGGCGAGGCGCGCTATCTGCTACAACGCGGCCTTCAAGTGCTACGCCAGGCTCAGAGGCCCGGCCTGCGCATATTGATGGAGCTGGCGGAGATCAACCCCACCTGGCTATCGGAGGAGCATATCAGCTACGTGCTGGCGCCACGCCTGAACTCGTTGGGAAGGCTGGCGGATGCCAATCCGGTGGTGGAGTTTCTCACCACCCCGGATGAGGGGCGTGCCCGCCTGCTGGCGCTGGAGATGGAAGCGCTCAACGCTCGCCGCAAGCTGCTCAGCGACCAGGTCTTCCAGGCTGCGCTGGGGCAACTGGAAAACGAGCCTGGTCTGCGTGAGCAGAGCGGCCTGGTGCTATCCCACCCGACCTGGCCGGCGGGTGTGATTGGCATAGTCGCCAGCCAACTGGTGGAGCGCTTTGGCAAGCCGGTGGTGTTGATTGCTGCACCACCTGGCGAGCTGGCGCGTGGTTCTGCCCGTTCAGTGGAAGGCGTCAACATCACGGCCGCAATTGCCGCCCAGGCGGAGATGCTGGCCGGATTCGGGGGGCATCCCATGGCAGCCGGGCTGTCTCTCCCTGCTGAGCGGATCCCGGAATTTCGCCGGCGTTTCTCGCAGACCCTCCGGGAGATGCAGGGAGAGGCGGTCAGAGAAGCCGTGCTGCAAATTGATGGTTACCTGCCGCTAACCGAATTGTCTCTCGAGCTGGTCGCCGACCTGGAACGCCTGGCCCCGTTTGGGCCGGGGAACCCGCCGCTGGTGCTGGCGACGCGCGGCTTGAAGGTAACCGGCTATGCCAGCGTGGGGCGCAGTGATGAGCATCTCCTGGTCACGGTAGAAGATGAGGACGAGCGCAGCCAGCGGGTGATCTGGTGGCAGGGCGCTAATTGGCCGCTCCCGGAGGGGCGTTTCGACCTCGCTTACAGCGTGCGCGCCAGCACCTATCGCGGACAGCGCGATGTCCAGGTGGAATGGCTGGATGCCCGCCCGCAGGGGGAAGCAGCCGTGGATCTGCGCTCGATGCTCGGTGAGCTCCAGATCGTGGATTACCGGGATGCAAGCGATCCGCTGGCTGTGCTGCACCGTTTGCAGTCCGAGGTGGAGCTTACCATCTGGTGCGAAGCGGAGGCGAAGAAGGAGCTGGAGGGGCTGGATCGCGGCGAGCTTACCCCTGCATCTCACCTGGCGCTCTGGTCAACACCACCCGGGCGAGCGGAGCTGAGCCAGGCGCTGGAAAGAGTCGCCCCTCAGACGGTGTATCTATTCGCCATCGATCCCGGGATGGACCACCCCGAGGCCTTTTTAAAGCGCCTGGCCGGTCTGGTCAAGCACGCCGTGGAAAAGGAGCGGGGCTGCGCCAGTATCGACCGGCTGGCGGCTGCCACTGCTCAAAGAACTGC
>Ga0316622_100002688_pt1 | contig 12410 bp, 9 predicted proteins | sample OWC_Aug_OW2_C1_D_FD_207646 | JGI IMG/M metagenome (GOLD analysis project Ga0316622, IMG submission 207646) | Wetland soil microbial communities from Old Woman Creek delta, Ohio, United States - OWC_Aug_OW2_C1_D5_C | ecosystem: Environmental > Terrestrial > Soil > Wetlands | place: USA: Ohio... | reverse complement strand
GGGAATCATGAACCGGGAGGGGAAGGCCTTTTCGGGGGAAGTGATCATCCGGGCCATCGCCAGCCTGCACGAGCGGTCCAATGGGCTCGGGGGGGGCTTTGCCGGATACGGGATTTATCCGGAACACAAGGAGGATTACGCCTTCCACGTTCTCTACGAGAATCCGGAGTCCCGGAAACTGGCCGAAAAGTCTTTGGAGGAGAACTATCAGCTCACCCAGGGAGAGCCCATTCCCACCCGGCAGATCGACGCGGTCCAGAATCCTCCTTTGGTATGGCGCTATTTTCTTCGCCCCCGGATGGAGCGGCGGCTCTCCAGTGTGGAGGCGGAGGAAGACTTCGTGGTGCGCACGGTCATGGAAATCAACCAAAAGAAAGAAGGGGCCTTCATCGCTTCCTCCGGGAAGAACATGGGGATCTTCAAAGGAGTGGGATACCCGGAGGAGATCGCCGAATTTTACCGGCTGGAGGAGTACCGGGGACACCTTTGGACGGCCCACGGCCGTTTTCCCACCAATACCCCGGGATGGTGGGGAGGGGCCCATCCTTTCGGGCTTCTGGACTGGTCGGTGGTCCACAACGGGGAAATCTCCTCCTACGGCACCAACCGCCGGTACCTGAAGAATTTCGGCTACGACTGCGCCTTCTACACCGATACGGAGGTGGTCACTTACCTTTTCGACCTGCTGCACCGCAAGCACCAGCTGGCATTCCCCGTGGTGGCCAATATCCTGGCCGCCCCCCTCTGGGATGAAATCGAGAGGATGGAGGATAAGGAATTTCACCAGTTTCTCAGGGTGGTCTACGGGAGCGCCCTGCTCAACGGGCCCTTTGCGGTGATTGCCGCCCACAACCAGGGAATGGTGGGGCTGAATGACCGCATCAAATTGCGACCCCTGGTGGCCGCCGAATGGCGGGAGAATCTGTACATCGCCTCGGAAGAATCGGCCATCCGGGAAGTCTGCCCGGACCCGGACCGGGTCTGGGCCCCCGAGGCGGGAGAGCCCGTGATCGGCTATTTGAGGTGAGAACGTGGCTAAAGGGAAGATGACCCCGGAGTTTAAAGTGCTCCGGGATATGGAAAAATGCGTGAGCTGCCAGGTCTGTCACCGCCTGTGCTCGAACGACGCTCATCTCTACGATCCCGATACCGGGGTGGTGACCTCGGAAGACAGCCGCTGCGTGGGGTGCCATTTCTGCGAGAGCCTGTGTCCCACGGGGGCTCTGGTGATCCGCCGGAATCCTTCGGAGATTAAGCTGAATGCCCTATGGTCCGGCAGGGCGCTGGAGGATATTTCCCGCCAGTCCACGACCGGAGGGGTTCTCTTGACCGGCATGGGGAACGACCGCCCCTTCCCGGTGTATTTTGACCATCTCCTGTTGAATGCCTCCCAGGTGACCAACCCTTCCATCGACCCCCTGCGGGAGCCCATGGAGCTGAGGACTTACCTGGGGGGAAAACCGGACCGCCTGGAAGTGAAGGAAGGACAGAAGCCGGAGGAGGTTCTGAAGTCTTTCCTCGCCTCGCAGATTCCTCTAGAGACCCCCATTCTCTTTACCGCCATGTCCTACGGGTCCATCAGTCTTAATGCGGTCAAATCTCTGGCCATGGCGGCCAAGGAAGCAGGAACCCTATGGAATACGGGGGAAGGAGGGCTGCACCCGGACCTCTATCCCTACGGCCCTCACCTGGTGGTCCAGGTGGCTTCCGGGCGCTTCGGCGTGCACAAGGAATACCTGGAAGCCGGAGCGGCCATTGAGATCAAAATCGGGCAGGGGGCCAAGCCGGGAATCGGAGGACACCTTCCCGGGGAGAAAGTCACAGAGGAGATCTCCCGCACCCGCATGATCCCGGCGGGAACGGACGCCCTGTCTCCGGCCCCCCATCACGACATCTATTCCATCGAAGACCTGAAACAACTCATCTACGCTCTGAAGGAGGCGGTCCGCTACCGAAAACCCGTGGGAGTCAAGATCGCCGCTGTCCACAACGTGGCCCCCATCGCCTCGGGGATCGTCCGCGCCGGCGCGGATTTCGTGGTGATCGACGGACTTCGCGGGGGGACCGGAGCGGCTCCCCGGGTCATTCGCGACCATGTGGGAATCCCCATCGAGCTGGCCATTTCCGTGGTGGACCAAAGATTGCGGGAGGAAGGGCAGAGGAACCGGGCCTCCCTGATTGCTGCCGGAGGATTCCGGAACAGTGCGGATGTAATCAAGGCCGTCGCCCTGGGGGCGGATGCGGTCTACGTGGGGACCTCGGCTCTGGTGGCCCTGGGATGCCACGTCTGCCAGAAATGCTACACCGGAAAATGCAACTGGGGGATCGCCACCCAGGACCCCTACCTGACCAAGCGATTAAACCCGGAGATCGGGGCCCGCCGGCTGGTGAACCTCCTGCGGGCCTGGTCGCTGGAGATTAAGGAAATGCTCGGGGGAATGGGGATCAACGCCCTGGAGAGCCTGCGGGGCAACCGGGAACAGCTGCGGGCCGTGGGCCTGGCGGAAACGGACATGAAGATCCTGGGAGTCAAACCCGCCGGGGAGGCCTGGTAAGATGAAGAAGATTTTTATCCACGAAGAATATTGCATGAACTGCCGCCTCTGCGAGGTCCACTGCATCGTCCAGAACTCCAAAACCCGCAACATCATCAAGGCCTACAAGGGAGAGTACCCCAAACCCGTTCCCCGGGTGTTAGTGGAGGAACAGGGGTACCTGTCTTTCGCCCTTCAATGCCGCCATTGTGAGGACGCTCCCTGCCTGGAAGCCTGCATCACCGGGGCCATGCGCCGAGACCCGGAGAGCGGGGCGGTCCTGGCCGACGAGGAGCGGTGCGTGGGTTGCTGGATGTGCATCATGGTTTGTCCTTTCGGGGTCATCTCCCGAAACGTGGAGGGCAAACGAGTGATCTCCAAATGCAACCTTTGCCAGGGGGAAGAAATCCCCGTGTGCGTGAAGAATTGTCCCAACGAAGCCATCGTCTTTGAGGAAGAAAAATGAGATACGTCATCGTCGGAAACGGGCCTGCCGGGACCGCCGCCGTGGAAGGGATTCGGGAGGCCGACCCCAAGGGGCGAATTACGGTGATTTCCGATGAAGGGGTGATGAATTATTCCAAACCCCTCCTTTCCTATCTACTGGCCCGGAAGTTGAAAAAGAATCAACTGACCCATCGTCCGGAAAATTTTTATGCCCGGAACGGGGTGGAGCTATTGCTGAAAAAAAAGGCGGTAGGGCTGGAGACCGAGAAGAAGCGGGTGGTTCTATCCGACGGTTCCTCCATCCTTTATGACCGGCTCCTGATTGCCACCGGCGGCGCGCCCATTCCCCTTAAAATTCCCGGAAAGAAGACCCAGGGGGTTTTTACCTTCACCCGCCTGGAAGAGGCCGAAGAATTGATCCGTTACCTGAAGGACCACTCGGTCCGGGAAGCGGTCGTGGTGGGGGGAGGGTTAATCGGCCTGAAAGCCACGGAGGGCCTTCTGGGGAGAGAAATCTCGGTGACCCTGGTGGAGCTGGCCGACCGGGTCTTATCCGCCACTTTCGACCGCCGGGCCTCGGGAATCATCGAAGAAGCGCTGAAAAAAGAAGGCTGCCGGGTGTTCCTGAAGAACACCGTGGGCAAGATCGTGGGGAATCGTTCGGGCGGGGTGAAAGAAGTGGTTTTACAGAATCAGCGCAAAATCCCCTGCCAGGTGGTCATCGAGGCCGTGGGGGTCCTGCCGAATGTGGGATGGCTCAAAGGAACGGAAGTCCGCTGCGACCGGGGAATTCTGGTGAATCAATTCCTGCAAACCTCGGCGGAAGGGGTCTTTGCCGCGGGGGACTGCTGCCAGGCCCCCGGTTTTTTCGGAGGGCCTCCCGGGGTTTTTCCCATATGGCCCAGCGCGGTCCGTCAGGGCAAGGTGGCGGGTTTGAACATGACGGGGGGAAAGAAGGAGTACGAGGGAGCGCTGGTCATGAACTCCGTCGAACTTTGCGGCATCCCCACGATTTCGGTGGGCCTCACGGATCCCCGGGAGGGGAACGGGTATGAGATCGTCGAGTCGGTCAACGAAAAAAAAGGGGTCTATAAAAAACTGGTCTTGCGGGACGACCGGATTGTGGGTGCCCTGTTCGTGGGAGACATCGGCCGGGCCGGGGTCTATACCGGATTGATCAAAGACGCGGTGAAGACCGGGGACCTGAAGGGGCACCTGCTGAAGGAGAGCTTCGGCCTCATTCACCTGCCCAAGGACTATCGCAAGCATTACGTCATCGGAGAGGGAATCGAGGTATGAGAATATCGGCCCGGGGCCTGCATTACCGAGTCCTCAACGAGAAGATTCATCGGGCGATTGAAGCCGGGGAAAAGGAGGTCTTCCTCGACCAGATCAACGGTCAGCGGTACATCGGGGACGGAATTCAGAAGAGCGATGTGCGAATCACCATCCAGGGGACTCCGGGAAATGACCTCGCCGCCTTTATGGATGGGCCTTCCCTGGCCGTTCATGGAAACGCGCAGGACGGGGTCGGAAACACGATGAATGGGGGCAAAATCGTTATCCATGGGAATGCAGGGGATATTGCCGGATATGCCATGCGGGGAGGGAAAATCTTCATCCGCGGCAATGCCGGTTATCGGGTTGGAATTCACATGAAGGCCTTCAATGAGTTTTTCCCGGTTATCGTCATCGGAGGCCGGGCGGGTAATTTCCTGGGAGAGTACATGGCCGGGGGACTGATCGTAGTCCTGGGGCTCCAAGTCGAGATGGATAAATCGCCGGTGGGCACCTATGTGGGGACCGGGATGCACGCGGGCAAGATTTACGTCCGGGGGAGCGTACGCAACTACCAGCTGGGAAAGGAGATCATGGTTTTTGACATCGATAAGAACGACCGGGAAGAGCTAGATCCCCTCCTCCAAGAATACTGTCAGGACCTCCATGTGCCCTGGGAAGAAATCCGCAGGGGGCCCTTTGTGAAATTAAGCCCTTACTCCCATCGCCCCTACGGGAAGTTGTATTCCTATTAAGAGAAGCAGATGGCGAATAACCATTGATCCTTGGCCATTGATCATTGAAGACGGATCCTGAGCTGCAGCTGGTATGATCCGAGAACCCACCCGATCTGCCCATCTATTTTCCGATTTTTTCTTTCTTTTTTTTGACAGCGTTCCTCCGTTCCATTATAGTAGGGAATAAAATGACTTCTTGAAACGGGACGCGATTCGGATGAATTTGAGCGAAAGGATCATCCGCTGGATTCGGGAGCGGGTGAAGCAGGCCGGTTCCGCCGGGGTCATTGTGGGACTGAGCGGAGGCATCGATTCGGCCGTGGCCGCGATCTTGGCCCAGAAAGCCCTGGGGGAAAACATCCTGGCGCTCTTGCTGCCCTGCCATAGCCTTCCCGAAGATGAACGGGACGCCCTTCTCGTGGCTGACCGGTTCCATCTGCCCCGGGAGCGGCTGGACCTTGCCCCGGTTTACGATGCCTTCTTGAAACAGCTTCCTTTGGCGGGGAAGGTCTGTCAGGCGAACCTCAAACCCCGCCTGAGAATGGCGGCCCTCTATTATTACGCCAACAAGTTGAACTATCTGGTGATGGGGACGGGAAACAAGTCGGAAAGAGTGATGGGGTACTTCACTAAATTCGGTGACGGAGGAGTGGACCTCCTGCCCCTTGGAGATTTGACCAAAGCGCAGGTTCGCAGGTTGGCCAAAGAACTGAAGATTCCGGCCCGAATTATCAATCGGCCCCCCAGCGCCGGGCTATGGAAAGGGCAGACGGACGAAGAGGATATGGAAATCCGTTATCGGGACCTGGACCGGATTATTGAGGCCATGGAGGACAAAAGGGAACCTGGGGTCTCTCGAGGGAAAGTAAACTATGTGAAAGGACGGATGGCCCAAAGCCGGCATAAACGTTCCGTTCCTCCCATTTTCCGTTTGAAATCAGCAAGATTCTCCGACTTAAGGGAAAAGAAATAGAAGCCGATAATAGGGATAGAGGACAAAGGAACTTTTCCCCGAAAGACCCTCTATGCCATTCGACAAATGGCGGCAGAAAAAATGGGTATCCGGGCGGCCGAAGAGGGGCTCCATATTGTTTCCCCCTTGCCTGAATGATACAAATAAAGACCTATCCACACCTCTGACGGGGAAGGAGCCTCTGTGCCGGAAAATCCAGTCCTAAAACCCAAACTTCCAGGCCTTCTTGGTTTTGCGAATGGGATTGGCTTGAAGCTCCCTCAGGCGGATTGCAATCATAAGGGAGACCCTGTGCCTCCCGTAGGGATCCATGACTGGTCGAATTCTGCCCAATCAGAATAAGGGAAAAAGCTCAGGCAATCTTGCTAGGAAACAAGCGACCCCCAAAGAGGCCGAGAAGGGTTTCCTTCAGCCCGAGTTCTCCCCCAACGGGGACGATCATGATATCGAAGAGGCCCAGACTCTAAAGGAAATCGAAGCTCTGGAAAAAAAGGACTCCCGCCTCTGGCTTCTAACGATCTTTATGGCCCTGGCGTTGATCCTGTTCATTCTGGCGAAAGACCTTGGGACCTTGTACCTGTCCCCTCAAGAAGTCCTGGAAAGGTTCACCTCTTTCCGCCGGTCGGCGCTGATATTTCCCGCCTCCCTTGTGCTTCTGTCCTTCTGCGGGTATATCATCGTCCAGAACCGGAGGATCCGTCGCCTCCGATGGAAGATCTTCATCCACAAGACCAAAATCGAACGGGCCATGGGCAACATGGAAGAGATGAGGGCGCTGTTCCAGATTGCTTCGGCAGTTACCAATCGGATGGAGCTTCCCGATATTCTGGAAATCATCGCCCGGGAATCTTTGAATTGCCTGAAAGCCCATCGCTCCACGGTGTTCGCCCTGGATGAGAAGAGCGGGATTCTCAAGACCCAATTCACCTTCACCTTCGACCCGATGAATGAGCAGGTGGGGCTATTTGAAGAAAAAGAGATGGCCCGCAAGTCCCTCCGCCAGAGAAAAACCTTTCTCCTCCGGGAGCCGGCGGATTTTTCGGAGTTCCTGAAATACCATGAGCGAGATCGGAAGATCACCTCGCTCCTGTGCATCCCGCTCATTTCGCAGGACAAACCGCTCGGGGTCCTCAGTGTGGTCATCCTCGATGAGGAACGAGAGTTTAGCGACCGGGACCTCCAGTTTCTCATGACCCTGGCCATTCAAGCCTCCATGGCCAAGGAGAAATCTTCGCTGGATGCGGAGGTCCGCAGAGGGGCCGGGTACCGGAAGGAATACGAGCAGTATTTGGACTACATCCTGAACCAGCTGCAGACCCTCCCCGATGTGGAGAGGAGACGCATCGAAAATCATATCGAAAGACTCCTTTCCGAGCATGCCGGGGAGGAAAGGGCCCCTCTCGGTGAACCGGCCGAAGAAACCGGGAGAGGAAGCCTTTCGGGGACGGAACCGATCGTCCTTGAGCAACGGGCTGAAGAGCGGGTCACCATGATGCTAAGAGTGGACATGGAGGGAGAACCTTCATCCCTTGCTCCCGATCTGGGCAACGGAGGGATTTTCATCCGCACTCCCAACCCCTTGGAACTGGGAGAGGAATTCGTTTTGAAACTGCTTATGGCCGAAGGGGACCCGCCCATCGGGGTGTCCTGCCGGGTCATTTGGACGAACAAATACGGAAAGGAAAGCCGGCACCTGCGACGCGGGATGGGGGTGAAATTTCTGGACCTCTCCCCCCAACTCCGGGCCCGGGTGGAGTCATACATCCAATCCCACGAGAACAGTCAGTTTTCCTTGGCTGAAGATCCTCACCTTTTGTCATTTCGGGACTAGAATCATGATCTCCGGTCGAGCGGAAGGTCATGATAAGCAATGATCGGCCTTCCCCGAATGGTGGAAAAGGCCCCGAAAGTCGCCGCCCCCTGGAAAACAAAGCCAGCCCGGTTACCCTCGAAAACGCCATCCAGGTCTATCGCCGCGTGGGTTAATTTCTATCTTGTCCCCGCACCCCGTTTCTTGGTAAGATTCGTTTCAGATGAATAAAATGCGGAATGCGGAATTCGGAGTGCGGAATTTACCCCCTTTATTCCCTCCTCCCTAGAGGGAGAGAATTAGGGTGGGGGATGCTGATTGCTTGATAGAAATTCCGGAGATGTAATTCCAGGAGGATAAAGTCTTTCATTCCGCATTCCCCATTCCGAATCCCGAATTCTTCTAAGGAGGACCGCAGATGGGTGGAGCAGAATTGATCGGCAGGGAAGAGCAGGAGGCCGTGTCCGAAGTCATCGGGCGGGGGGTCCTTTTCCGTTACGGGTTCAACGAGAAAAGAAAGAACATCTTCAAGGTTCTGGAATTTGAGAGCCAATTCTCCAAATACATGGGCTGTTCCTATGCCCTGGGGGTTTCTTCCGGGTCGGCGGCCGTGCGCGTGGCGATCGCCGCCCTGGGGATCAAAGGAGGCGATGAGATCATTACCCAGAGTTTCACCTTCGTCGCCACCGTGGAAGGGGTCCTGGAAGCGGGGGCGACCCCGGTGCTGACCGAAGTGGACGCTTCCTTGAACATGGACCCCAAAGACCTGGAAGTCAAGATTACCGACAAGACCCGGGCTATCATGCCCGTTCACATGCTGGGCGTCCCCGCCCGCATGGAGGAGATCCTGGCCATCGCCCGCAAGAGAAACATCCCGGTGATCGAGGACTCCTGCCAGGCCTGCGGGTCGGGTTACAGGGGGAAGAAGACGGGGACCCTCGGCGCCCTGGGAACCTACAGCTTCGACTATGTAAAGACCCTCACCACCGGAGAAGGGGGGATGGTGGTGACCAACGATAAAAAGCTCTACGAACTGGCCTGCGAATACCATGACCACGGCCATGTTCATAACCCGGAAGTTCCCCGGGGAGAGGACCCGCACCGCATCACCGGGTTCAATTACCGGATGACCGAGGTCCAGGGGGCCTTCGGCCTGGTCCAGTTGAACCGGCTGGATTCCGTGGTGGCCGACCAGCGGAAAAACAAAGGGGAGATCAAAAAGGCCATCTCCTCGATCCCCCAGGTAAAATTCCGCGACCTTCCCGATCCCGAAGGGGACGGAGGAGACACCCTGGCCTTTTTCCTTCCCGATGCCAAAGTAGCCAGGGCCTTCAACGATCATCTGGCCAAATCAAAGGTGGATACCAAAATCCTCCCCTCGGCCATGAATTGGCATTTTTCCGGCAACTGGAACCATATGATCCAGCATCTGCCCCCCTATCGAACGGATGCCTGGCCAAAATCGGAAGCTCTGCTGAAGCGGGCGATTGCCCTGCCCATCTCCGTGCGGATGAGCGATGAACAGAAGGCGAGAGTGATCGAGGCCGTGCACAAGGCGGCGAAAGATATACTATAAAAAAGTTCGGAGTTCGGAGTTTTGAGTTCGGAGTAAAAGACGAGCCTGGATGGGTATTTACTCCGAACTCCGAACTCATTACTCCGAACTGATTGGAGCTTATCGGCTGAATCAGGGATTGAAGGATCAAGGATGAAGGTTTACGGGATCATTCCTGCAAGATACGGCTCCACCCGGTTGCCCGGAAAAGTCCTGGCCGACATCGGCGGGAAGCCCATGATCCAGCATGTGTATGAGCGAGCCCTCCGGTCCCCTTCCCTGGATCGCCTGGCTGTGGCCACGGACGACGACCGGGTCTATCAGAAAGTCCTCGATTTCGGGGGCGAAGCGGTTAAGACCTCCCCTCACCATCCCTCCGGGACCGACCGGGCGGCCGAAGCCGTTCAGATCCTTGGGGCGAAGGAGGAAGACCTGATCGTCAACATCCAGGGGGATCAACCGCTCTTTGAGCCCGGGATGGTGGATGAGATCGTCGGCCCTTTCCGGATGGATCCGGACCTCCTGATGGGAGCGCTGGTCTATCCCATCCGCACCCGGGAAGAACTGCTCAACCCCAGCGTGGTGAAAGTCGTCGTAGACAAACTGGGATTTGCTCTCTATTTCTCCCGCTCCCCCATGCCTTACGTCATAGCTTCTTCCACGCTTACGGATTATTATAAACACATAGGTCCCTACGCTTATCGGATGGGTTTTTTAATCCAATTCACCAAGATTGAGCGGGGACCTCTGGAGCAGGCCGAGTCCCTGGAGCAACTGAGGGCATTGGAGAACGGGTATCGGATCAAGATCGTAGAGACTCAGTATGACTCCCAGGAAGTGGATACCCCGGAAGACCTGGAAAGAGTTAGGAAAAGAATCGCCGGGGTTGAATGAACTCTCTTTCCTGAACAACGGGGCAGCGGAAAGAAGGGGGCTGTTGGGGGAAATGAAAGGAAAAGAGAAATACGGAAAGTCCCTCCTAAGGGGTTGGGGCAGATCAATCAGTGTTTATTTTTTATAATCTCCTGCTGTTGGTCTTCTCATTCGGGGCGCTTCCCATATTTGTCGCCAAGCTTGTTTTCTCCCCCCAAAAGCGAAGCGTCTATGCCCAGAAATTCGGGTTCCTTCCTTGGAAAACGCTGGAGAAGATGAAGGGCGACCCCCGGGTCTGGATTCACGCGGTTTCCCTGGGCGAAGTCGGGGCCGTTCACCCGCTGATCCGGGAACTCCGGAAAGTTTATCCGGACGCCTGTTTGATGCTTTCCACGGGAACCGAAAGCGGGCAGAAAATGGCCCGCGAACGCTTGACCGAGGCGAATGGAACTTTCTTCTTTCCCTGGGACTATCCCTGGGTAGTGCGAAAAGTCATTCGCCGTTTGAGGCCGGACCTCTTCGTGATTTCGGAAACGGAACTCTGGCCCAATTTTCTCAGGATCGTCAAAGAGGAAGGGGCGAAAACTCTGCTGGTGAACGGCCGGATCTCCGACCGGTCCTTCCGAAGGTACCGCAAAGCCCGGTTCTTCTTCACGGCGGTCCTGGACAACTTTGACGCCATGTCCATGATCCGGGTCCAGGATGGAGAACGAATTATCACCATGGGGGCGAATCCGGTCCATGTCTCGGTCAACGGAAACTGCAAGTTCGACCAGGCCGCCTCTTATGCCCTTCCAACCTTCGAGGAAGAGGTTGGGAGAATCATAGGAATCAAACCGCAGGATCGGATTCTGGTGGCCGGGAGCACTCACGAAGGAGAGGAAGAGGCGGTCATAAAAACCTTCCTCAGGATCCGACAGAGCGATCCGGAGTCCCTGCTGATTTTGGCTCCCCGCCACATCGATCGTTCGGATCGAGTAGCCAGGCTTCTGGATCGGCAGGGAATTCACGAATGGGTCCGCCGGAGCCGGCTGGACGCGGAGGGGCGAAAGGGAGCCAAGGTGATCCTTTGGGATGCCTTCGGGGAGCTCTTCAAAGTGTACAGTCTGGCAACCCTGGTCTTTTGCGGAGGAAGTCTGGTTCCCAAGCGGGGTCAAAACATTCTGGAGCCCGCAGCCTGGGGAAAGGTTGTGGTCTACGGCCCGTCGATGGAGGATTTTCTCGACGCTCATCAGTTCCTGTCCAGCGTGGGGGCCGGAATCATGGTCCAGAATGGAGAGGAGTTAACGGATCGCTGCCTATCCTTATGGAATCACCCCCGGGAGCTGAAAGAAAGGGGAGAAGCGGGAAAAGAGGCCCTTCTGGCTCAGAGGGGCGCCACCCAACGAAATTTAGAGCTGGTTAGGAAGCTGCTGGGAAGATGAATCGGATAAGAGCAATTTTGGTCCTGGAAGATGGAAGAGTTTTTGAAGGCCGGTCCTTCGGGGCCCCGGGAGAACACGCGGGGGAAGTGGTCTTCAATACTTCCATGACCGGGTACCAGGAGGTACTCACCGACCCTTCCTACAAGGGGCAGATTGTGACCATGACCTACCCCCTCATCGGGAACTACGGGGTGAATGAGGAAGACCTGGAATCCACCCATCCTCGGGTGGAAGGTTTTGTCGTCAAGGAAAATTGCCCCTTTCCCAGTAATTGGCGGTCCCAAGGAAGCCTGAGCGATTATCTGGACCGATTTGGAATAGTGGGAATCGAAGGGGTAGATACCCGGGCGCTGACCAAGCATCTCCGCACGGCGGGGGCCATGCGGGGAATCATCTCCACCGAGGACCTAACCCCCTCCTCTTTGATTGATAAGGCCCGGACATCTCCTCCCATGGTGGGGAGCGACTGGGTCAAGGCGGTGACCTGCGAGGCTTCCTATGAATGGGGCCGCGGGAAAGAGGGAAAGAAAAAGGTCAGGGGGACGGGGCTGGGTCTTTGGGAATGGGGAAGGGGACAGGCGATCCTTTCCACGGCAGAAAAGAAGTACCGGGTTGTGGCCATGGATTTCGGGGTGAAGCACAATATCATCCGGCACCTGGTCAGCCGGGGTTCTCAGGTCCTGATTGTCCCGGCCAATACCCGAGCAGAGGAAATCCTGAACCTGGACCCGCATGGGATCTTCCTTTCCAACGGCCCGGGGGACCCGGCTGCCTTGCCT
>Ga0316622_100002687_pt1 | contig 12417 bp, 8 predicted proteins | sample OWC_Aug_OW2_C1_D_FD_207646 | JGI IMG/M metagenome (GOLD analysis project Ga0316622, IMG submission 207646) | Wetland soil microbial communities from Old Woman Creek delta, Ohio, United States - OWC_Aug_OW2_C1_D5_C | ecosystem: Environmental > Terrestrial > Soil > Wetlands | place: USA: Ohio... | reverse complement strand
ATCGCCGTCGTTACGCTGTGCCTGCTGAGTAAAGTCAAGGGCGTCAAGTACCTCGTTGCTGCCACCGCCGGCCTCTACGCCAGCATCGTGATCTACGAGATGTACCTGATCTACAATTATCTTCCATGACAGGCGCGAGATACGCCGTTCTTTGTGAGTTTCCTGCCGGAAAGAACTCTTCAAAAATAAAAAGGCCCATGCGACTTCATGGGCCCTTCGTCTTTCATGGCGCCCCCGGTGTGATTCGAACACACGGCACCCGGATTAGGAATCCGGTGCTCTATCCTCCTGAGCTACGGGGGCATGATATCAGCGTTTTCAGAAACAGAGGGCTAAAGCCTTTAACACGATTGCCGGGGGGTGTCAAGAAAGCCAAAAAAGACCGGGGGTCCAATCATTCACCGCGGCGACGCGCCGGCGATATTGAACGCCCTCCGGGTCCATTCCCGCGGGATGAGTTCCTTCCTCATCTGATCCGTCAAATCCGGCACGCCGAGAAACTGCCCCGCGGCAACAGCGACGGGCTCGAAGGTTCCGTCTCTTCCGACAACGGCAACACCGCCGGAGGACCAGAACAGCAATCTGGAACCGTCACGGCCTTTTACCTTCTCCCCCCGGGCAAAGAAGACCAGGCGCTCGTCAGTCGACACGCCCCGATAGAACGTATAGCTCAGCCTGACAGTTACACCGCCGCTTGCGGAACGCATGAAACCGGCCCACCCCATGGTCTCATCGTGGAGCGCGAGAAAAGCGACGGGATGCACCTTCCCGTCCCTCTGGAAGCGATAAAACGTCTCCTGATCCCCCGCTTCGAAACCGGCCGTTGCTATAACGATATGCCCGGCGTCTTTCCGATCCAGGAGTTGAAACTTCCTTCGCAGACCCGGGTGTCGGCGTTCGACGCCGCAGACAAAACAATTTCTATAGTAGGGAAGGTCAATCGGTTGCGGGCCTATGTCTCGAAACGAACGGGGAAGATAAGACATGAACGTTTCTCGCTTTTCCGCTTCTTCTTTTTTCTGGTAGGAAACGACGGCCGAGATGTAAGGCAACGCATCCCCGCCGACCATGATCTTTCCGCTTGCCCCTTCATCTGTCGCCGTGACTTGCATCCTTACGCCGTCGCCGACGCGCACCGATGCCCCACCCATACGAAAATCCGCCGAATAAGGATAAAGCGCCCCGTCGTCGCGGGGATGGCCATCGAGCGACGCCGCCAACTCCAGGATCGCCCCCATGCCGATTCCTCCGTGGGGTATCCCTATCCAACCTTCCGTATGGGAGTTCATGACAAGATCAACCCGGATGTGACGACCGCTTCCGTTAACAGATGCGCTTCCGAAAAGAAAATCACTGATAAAAGCCACGGGTCTTTGACCTCCAGAACCGTCAAACGAAGTATCCCTCGCGGGCTCTTTCAGGACACTATCCGTTCATCGCCTGTTCGAAACGTAAATGCCACCGATCGCCGGCCTCATCATAGGTGATGACGGAGTTCTTGAGCCAGTTCGCATCATCCTGCAGGGGGTAGTCGCTCCGGATGAAGGTTCCCCTGCTCTCACATCGCCCCAGGCTCGCCTCGAGAACAGCCCCGACGACAAAGGCTGCGGAAACCAGATCCTCTCTTGCAATCCTCTCCGGCAGGGAATCCACCGGTGTGCCCAAAAGCGTATTTCTGATCTCTGTGATTTCTCGAAGACCCTCCTCCATGTCTTTACCCGACCGTATGATCCCTGCACAGCGCCAGGCAAGTCCGGTGATGGTCCGGCGCATGCCCCTGAAATCCACTTCAGAGTTTATCCTTCCCGAATGAGCTGCCGGGCCGAATTCTTTTCCTGCCGTCGCAACCCGCTCCGAAGATAGCGCTCCCTTCGCTGCCCCGCATCCGGCCATCGTTCCCGAAACGACACATTCCGTCAGGGCATTCCCCCCCATACGGTTTGCGCCGTGGAGCCCCCACACCATCTCGCCGCAGGCATAGAGACCGTCGAGCGCTGTTTTCCCCTCTCCGTCGATGGCAACTCCGCCCATGCAGAAATGGACGGCCGGTGCAATGCGAACCGGTCTGCGGCGGGCGTCGAAGTGAAGGCGATTAAGAAGGCTCAAGGGATGCTTCTGCCAGGCTGATTCCGGAACTCCCCGGAGGTCCATCACGACGGGCCCCCTCCGGCTTTCCTCCATCAGAAGAACCGAGAAGGCATCCCTCTTCTTCCGGATGGCGGTATTGATGTTCCCAAGCCCGTGTTTCTCGACGATGTCTTCTCCGGCGGCATTGAGCAGTTTTCCCTCATCCGGATAGGGAGGGTAGATCATCATGGAGGGCAGTCCCGGTTCGGCTATGATGATGGGGTAAGACTGGATGAACTCCATGTCCCGGAGTTCCAGACCGGCCCTGGCCGCCAGATGATAACCCTGTCCGAGGATGGTCCTCGCATTGTCGTTTCTTTCATAGACCGCCCCCGCGCCGCCGCAGGCCAGAACAACCACCGGGGCATGCAGCATCCTCTGCTTCCCCTCTTTGTCAAAACCCTCCACACCGTGAATCCGGCTGCCGTCCCGGAGAAGGGCCGTCACGTGAAAGCCCGAAAGGACTTCAATGCCGCTGAGGCCTCTCATCTCCACGGCCAGCCTCCTGGCGAGGGTCACACCCGGGATGACTTCGGGCGCTGAGGCGCGGACACAACAGGTACCCGCCGATTCCGCCACATCCAGCCCCAGATCGCGAAGAAAGGGAATGACACCTGATGCGCCCTCCGCCACCTGTCTGACATAGGACAAACGGTTTATCTTCTTCCCCGTTACGAGAACATCCCGGGTGTAGTCATCGGTCGTGTAAGACGCTGTCGTGACGGCGAACATGCCGTTGGCAAGGGCTGTATTGGTCCCGATTCCGGGAATACCCCTGTCTATGAGCAGGACATTGGCCCCTGCCCTTCGGGCCGCCCGGGCGGCAACCATTCCGGCAAGTCCTGCACCGACAATCAATACTTTTTTACCCACGGGCGAAACCTTCGAGCCCTTTTCATTGAAGCACGACTGCCGTGACGCCGCGTGTCACGGACGATGATCGGCAGGTCGTGTCACAGATGACTTTCGATGATCAGGCTGTCTGAAAAATTGAGGATCTTCAGATCACCGGGTGTGATGCCTTTCATGGCACCGGCCGGGACGAGACCGACGATCTCAGATTCGAGAACCTCCACGCCTTGCCGCCGGGCCTTTTCCGCGACGAGGTCAAATACCGTCTTGACCGGTGTTTCCCTGTAATTCGTCAGGTTCATGGAGACCTGAACAATCCCGCGGCTTTTCAGGGGAACGCCGATTGCCTTGACGGATCGCAGTCCGCCACCCGACTGCCTGATTTCCCCAGCGATCTTTCTTGCGATGTTCAGATCGCTTGTGTTGAGGTTGATGTTGTACGCGATGAGCGGCTCCCTCGCCCCCACCGCCGTCGCCCCCTTGCAGGGATCCAAGAGAGCCGGGCCCGCATCGGGGACCCACTGCGGGTCGCTCAATTTTTTCTCCAACCCTTCATAGCCGCCCCGCCGGATGTGGGAGAGATCCTTCCTTTCCGGCCTGAGTGCCGCCTCCCCGTAAAAATAGACGGGAATCCTGTTCCCTTCCGCAAAGGCCCTCCCGAATCGGTGCGCCGTTTCAACGGCGTCTTTCATTCCAAGTCCCGAGATCGGCACAAAGGGAACAACGTCGACGGCGCCAATGCGCGGGTGGACGCCCCTGTGTTTGCACATATCGATGGCCCCGAGGGCAATGTCACAGGCCGCGGCGGCCCCCTTTTCAACGGCGCCGGGCCCGCCGATGAAGGTGAATACCGTCCGGTTGTGATCGGAATCTCTGCAGACATCGAGAAGACGGACCCCTTTCACCGACGTCAGGGCATCGGCGATGGACGAGAGGACCCTCTCATCAGAACCCTCGCTGAAGTTGGGAACGCATTCGAGAATCTTCATGCCCCGCTATTCCACGAAGTGAAATTTCATTTCCGGGATTTCCAGGCAGGTCAGTTTACCGCCGTATACCGCGCCGGTATCGATGCCGATCCTGCCGTTCATCACAAAGGGTTCCGCAAAGGGGGTGTGACCGAAGACCACCGTCTTGCCGAACCGGTAGGTCGAATGAAAGAACTCCTGGCGGATCCAGAGCAAATCCTCCGGATCCTGCCTCTCGACGGGAACCCGCGGCCGCAGCCCCGCGTGGACGAAGATGTGGTGGTCCGATTCCCAGTAGGGCAGCAGGGACCGGTAGAATTCCATGTGGCGATCGGGCACGTCCATCATCTCACCCCTCGCCCTCATCACCGTCCCGTAGGACTCAATGGTGTTCTGCCCCCCGTTGTATAGGAAGATCTCCCGGTCGACGTTGAAGACATGGTAGTTGAGAAACATCCGCTCGTGATTCCCCATCAGGCAGACGACGCGGCCGTGCGATGCCTGCAGGTCCAGGACGAGATCCACCACACCCTTTGAATCGGGCCCGCGATCGATATAGTCCCCGATGAAGACCAGGGTATCCTCCCTCGGGTTTATCTCGATGAGGGAGAGCATCTCCCTCAGATGGCGAAGGCAGCCGTGAATGTCTCCGATGGCAAAAATTTTCCCCATGTTCTACTCGAAGAGGGCGTCCGTGTATTCCAGGCTTTTGAAGACCCTGAGATCGTCGGGCGCCTCGCCGATACCGATATAGCGGATCGGGATCTGGAGCTCCCGGGCGATGCGAATGATGATGCCGCCTTTTGCGGTCCCGTCCAGCTTGGTGAGCACGATGCCGGTGACGCCCACATCGTCGCCGAACATCCGGGCCTGGGTCAGGGCGTTCTGACCCGTCGTGGCGTCGAGCACCAAGAGCACCTCGTGAGGGGCCCCCGGGAGTTCGCGGCCCATGATCCGTTTCACCTTCTTGAGCTCCTCCATGAGATTGACCTTCGTATGGAGGCGCCCCGCCGTGTCAATGAGCAGGATGTCGATCTTTTTTGCCCTGGCGGCGCGGAGGGCATCAAAAACAACCGCAGAGGGGTCGGCCCCCATCTGCTGCCGGATCATGGGCACGCCGCAACGCTGGCTCCAGACGTCGAGTTGCTCAATGGCCGCCGCCCGGAAGGTGTCGGCCGCGGCAAGCATAACGCTGTAACCCTGGTCCCTGAAGCCCATGGCCATTTTGCCGATGGTCGTCGTCTTCCCGGTGCCGTTTACCCCCACGACCATGATGGTGAAGAGCCCGTCCTTCGGAATGTCCAGCGGGGCCTCACTCTTTTTCAGGATGAAGGCGATGTTGTCCCGGAGGATCTTCCGGAGAATCTCCGGGTTGTCGAGATCCCGCCGTTTGGCGATCTCCCTCATGTCGTCGATGAGGTCCCGGGTAAAAGCGGCCCCCACATCGGCCGCGATGAGGGTTTCTTCTATCTCTTCGAAGATATCCCCTTTAATGACCTTATCGCCGAAGATCATCTCGTCGATGGACTTGATCATGTTCCTGCGCGTCTTGCTGAGCCCCTTTTTCAGCCTTTCGAACAGGTTGCTCCCCTTTTTTTCTTCTCCAGCCATCCGAAAATCACTCCGTGCCGGGGCGATCCCGCGGCACAAAACAAAAGGGCTCCTTGAAGCCGGAGCCGGGCATTTTTTAAAACACTCATATTCTATCGGGATTTTATCTTCAGAGTCAATGTCAATCTTACGCGCGGAGGTTGACAGAGACCAGGTTGGATATGCCCTTTTTCTCCATGGAAACGCCGTAGAGGTTTGAAGCGACTTCCATGGTCGCCTTATTGTGTGTCACCAGGACGATCTGACTCTTTTCCGCGATCTCTTTCAGGAACTGGTTGAAAAGGACGATGTTCGCATCGTCGAGGGCAGCGTCCACTTCGTCGAGGACGAGGAAGGGGGTCGGCCTGTAAAGAATGATGGAGAAGATGAGCGCCACCGCCGCCAGGGACTTCTCTCCGCCCGAGAGCAGACTCACGCTCTGCAGTCTCTTTCCCGGGAGCTGGATTTCGATGTCCACGCCCGTTTCGAGCATATCCTCCGAGTCTGTAAGACGCAGCATCCCTCTGCCTCCGCGGAAGAGCTTCGGGAAAATGAGCTTGAAGCATTCGTTCACGGCTTCGAAGGTCTCGGCAAATCGCGTTCTCGAAACCTGATTAATCCGGGCAATGGTCTTCTGGAGGGTGTCCAGGGAGGCCTCCAGGTCCGTGATCTGCAAGACGAGAAAGTCGTGCCGCTGCCTGAGCTCCTCGTGCTCGCCGATGGCGAGAAGATTCACCTCACCGAAGCTCTCGACCTGCTCCTTGCCTTTTTCGAGCTTCTCCCGGAGCAGCGTGACCGTCTCCTCGTCCATGGGGGTGAATTCCGCCGCCAGGGTGTTCAGGTCGGTATTGTACTTCTCAAGAACCCGGCTTTGCAGGGCGTCGATTTCAAACGTCGTTTCGCGGATCCGGATGTCGATATCGGTGGCTTCCCGGAGGATATCGTCGAGGTGTCTCTTGAGCTCCTTCTCCTCCCTTTCCCCGGCCGCGAGCTGCGCCATCTTCTCCTCGTGACGCTCCCGGAGCGCGGCGGATGACTTCTCCTGGTCCTCGAGGCCGGCATAGAATTCCCCGAGGGCCTTCTCGTCTGCGGCCATCTGGTCCGTCACATCGCCGATGGTCCGGTCGCATGCCTCCAGGTCCCTTTCCTTGGCCTCCGCCTCCCTGGTCATGTCCTCGAGCAGGGACCCGAGGTTTGAAAGGGTCTTCAGGTCGGCGTTTCGCTTTTCCTCGATGGAAGCCAGGGCCACCCTTTCGTCGGTCAGGGCCTTTTCCCCTTCTTCCAGCGTCCTTTTCTTCTCCTCCCAGCCCTGCTGAAGCTGGAGGATCAGGGCGTTAACCTCCTCGCCCCGGACCCCCTGGGTGGCAATGTCGGCTTCCCCGGCCGTGACTCTCTCGAGAATTTCCTTTTCCTCAGAGAGCATGCTCTCCCGGCTGAAGCTCAGTGCGGATAGCCGTTGTCCCAACCATTTGAGCTCCCCTTCGAGGCGTTCGACATCCTTTTTCCTGCCTGTGACCCGAAGCTCCAGCTCCCGTATACCGACCCTCAGGTTTTCCAGCGCCCGTTCCTTTTGCTCAATGAGGGAAGCCGCCCGGCTCCGTTTCCCTGTTCTGTCTTCGAGGACGGCCTTGATCTCCCCGACCTCCACCTCGAGTGCCGAGATTTCCCTTTTTTTCCGAAGCAGGCTCGTTTCCTCCGTTATGGCCCTGCTTCCACCGGTCAGCACCCCATGGGGACTGATCGTGTCGCCGTCGGGGGTCACGAAAGTACCGCGGAACCCGTTTCTCTGCCACAGGGAGACGCCTTCCTTGATATCGGGCACGAGGAGGATATCCCCGAGAAGATAGTCGGCGATGTTTCTGAAATCATCCTTGACGTGGACGACGTCGATCAGCCGGATGGTATTTCGTAGGTAATCCTTTCCGTTCAGGTCCTCGCCGTTGCCCTTGACCCTCAGGGGGACAAAGCTTCCGCGACCCGCGGTGGCGGTCTTGAGATAGTCGATGGCCTCAATACCCTCTTCCTGGCTTCTCACGATGATGTACTGAAGCTTTTCGCCCAGGACAGCCTCCACGGCCACCTCGTATGGTTCGGGCACATCGATATGATCGGCCACGAGCCCGAAGAAGGCTTCCGTCGAGAGATTCCCTTCCTCCCTGGCCTTCAGGACTGACCGGATCCCGTCACTGCACCATTCATGGCCGTTCTGAAATTCCTGAAGCGACGTGAGTCTCGATGATTGCCTGCCCAGATCCTCTTTGAGGCCGGCGATGGCGCCGTCGAGCCCGGAGAGCTCGTCGGCATATCGTCCAATCTCAACAATCGCCCCGCTTTCGTCCGCCCGCAGCCCCTCGAACTCTTTGAGCGATGCGTCGAGCTCTATCCGGATCTTGTCGAGCTCCTCCGCGACGGTTTTCGACCTTGTTTCGTTTTCAGAAAAATCCAGGCTGTCCTTCTCGGCTCGTCTCCTCAGATCCTCCAGGTTCTTGGAGAGGGTGCTTACGATGTTCTTGAGTCTCGCTTTCTCCGTCTGGATGTCGAAGTAATGAACCTTCTTTTCGTCGACCTCCCTGCGGAGGGCTTCCTCACCCGCCCTGAGTTCTTCCATCTCACGCGTCCGCTGCTCAATCGCGAGCCGGACAGCGTCGATCCTGCCCAGGGATTCCTCACCCGCTAGTTTCAGGGTGTCGATTTCCTCCCCGATCCTGAGCTTTCTTTCCCGGAGGGTCTGAATGTCCTCTTCGTCCTTCTGCTTGCGGACCCTGAGGTCGATAATCCTTCCCTTTGAAAATTCGATGCCCTTTTCCCTGACGCCGATATCGTTCCGCAGGGCGTAAATCCTCTCCTGCTGTCCGGCTATGGCCTCCTCACCCTGCTGGATCTCCGTCCGCAGATCCAAGATCGCGGCTTCGGCCCCGGCAAGTTTCGTCCTCGTCGCGGTTGCCCGGGCATCCACATCGGAGTAGTTCCTCTGCAGTTCCTCTTTTTTCGTCACCAGTCCCAGGCGGCCCTGGAGACAGAGTCTGGTTTCGGCATCGCGGATCTCCCCCCGGAGCGCCTTGAATTTTTCAGCCCGTCTGGCCTGTCGGGAGATCTGATTGAGCTGGGTTTTGACCTCACGGAGGATGTCATTCAGGCGGGTCACGTTCGTCCGGGTGGACTCCATTTTCCGGAGGGCCGATTCCTTGCGGCTCCTGTACTTTGCAATCCCGGCAGCTTCCTCGATGAAGGCGCGCCGCTCCTCGGGTTTCGCCTCCATCATGCTCGCGATGCTTCCCTGCTCCACGAGAGAGTATGTCCGGGCTCCAACGCCGGTGTCCATGAAAAATTCCCGAACGTCGAGGAGTCGCACCGGTACGTTGTTGATGCTGTATTCGCTCTCGCCGCTCCGGAAGAGTCGCCGTGAGACCATAACCTCGGCACAGTCCGCATAGGCCCCGGGGAAAGTGTAGGGACCCTTCTCCAGGACCATGGTCACCTCGGCCATCCCCACGGGCGGGGCGTCTTCGCTTCCGTTGAAGATGACGTCTTCCATCTTCTTGCCGCGGAGCATCGTCACGCGCATCTCGCCCAGGACCCAACGGATGGCGTCAACGACGTTGCTCTTGCCGCATCCGTTGGGACCGACGACGCCGCTGATCCCCTCGGGGAAATCGAGGACCGTCCGGTCCCTGAAGGACTTAAAACCGAGGATTTCAAGCTTTTTCAGTTTCATTCATTCTCCCCTTGAACCACGATGGAAACATGGGCCTTTATCACAGGGTGTGACGGACCTTCAATAAATTTTTGAAAGACTAGCAGAATACAACCCCCTTGTAAAGAAAAAATACAACAAAATGTATACACAGATATCACGACCACTATATGTAGTGTCGGTGCCGGATATGGGATAGGTGTGCAAATAATCTTAAATCATCATGTTTTTGTGCAAAAAAAGTTCCTGATTTCAGCCCTCCTCTGATTCCTCTCCGGACCATCTTTTTCCTTGACTTTTATGGACCGGAAAGATAAGTGAATCACAATGTGCCTTTCCTCGACGAATCGAAAACCTTATAAATTCTTCTAAAAAATCAAATGCAGAAAGGGGGGATTCCGCCGCCGTTTAATCACATTTTGCAACGCATGCACTGTGAAGAGGTTTTTTCTAAAAGCGGAAGATTAAAAGTCTAGTGTGATCAAAAATTTACAAGGAGGGATATTGAAATATGGCCCAGCCAAAGATTGAAAACAAATTGAAAATTGTCACGCAAACGCCCATTCAGCAGAAGTTGAGGAGCAAGATCATCACCGCCAAGAAATGGGCGGAAATGGTCAAATCAGGCGACTGGATCAACCGAGGCGGCCCCGGATCGGACACACTGCCGACAATGGAAGCCCTGGCTGCAAGGTTCGGCAGCGGCCCCGGCGACCTGCAAAACATCGAAATCTGGAACCAGGCGATCATGCTCGGTAACGGCTTCTTCGCGGCAGCCGATCAGGAGGCAAAGTACCACGTTCTCCACGAAGCCTTCCTGCTCCCCACCCTTCGCGGCCTCGTGACCAAGGGGTACAAGGGCCTCGACTGGAAACACTGGGGATGGTCACTGGGTATGGATCACGAATACGCCCGTTTCTACAGGAAGGACAAGGCAAAACGCGCCATGGACTGGGGCGTTCAGGCATGCGCGGTGCCCGAGGCGGGTTACGTGAACGCCAGCTACGGCGTGAACAACTTCCTGATCACCGCCAAGTCCTGCAAGAAGTTCGTCTGCGAAATCCGCGACGATTACGCCTGGTGCGAATCGGGACGGGGCATGAATATCCCCATTGACGACGTGGACTACTTCGTCGAAGTGGACACCAGTCAGGAGAAATACCAGTGGATGTCCATCAACGAAAAGGCCATCAAGCCGAACGAAGTCCAGACGGCCATCGCTAACCACTGTCTCTCCGTCATGCGCGACGGCGACTGCGTCCAGGTGGGAATCGGTGCGCTCCCCACGGCCGTCGTCATCGGCCTGCGGGATTCGGGACTCAGGCACATCGGCGTCCATAGCGAGATGATCGGCGAATACGCCTTCACGCTGGCCGAAGCGGGCGTTGCAGACAACTCCCGGAAGACCATCGACAGGGGGAGATGCGGCTGGGCCTACATCATGCCCGTTGACACGCCCCGTTACTACGAGTGGATGCATCGCAACCCGTTCTTTGCCGGGTTCGACATCGGCTACACCAATAACGTCCTCACACTCTCCCAGATCGACAATTTTGTGACCGTCAACAACTTCGCCCAGATCGATCTCAGAGGCCAGGATGCGGCAGGTAACGTCGGCGGCCGTCCCATCTCCTCGACGGGCGGGCAGTTTCAGTTCACCCTCGGCGCCTCCATGGCCAGAGGCGGCAGGGCCATCATCGCGGCGACGGCACGGGATGGCAAAGGCCGGTCCCGCATCGTTCCCATGCTGGAACAGGGAAGCACAGTAGACGTCCCCGACTGGCTCGTGACCTATGTGTGCACGGAATATGGCATCGTCAATATCCAGGGCTGCACCGATGCCGAAAAGGCCCGGAAGCTCATCTCCATCGCCCATCCCGATGACAGGCCGGGGCTGGAGAAGGCGGCCGTTGAGAAACTGAACATCAAGTCGAATCACTGGATGTTCAAGACGGCTCCCGACCGCCGGTTCCCCACAGCGGCCGAGATGAAGGACCATAAATTAGGCTATATGAGTGTTTATGTGACCCCGGGGCAGATCGCCAAAGAATTCGATTGATCGGGCACAGAAGCGAAGTTAACGAAAGAGGCAGGGTGGAAACACCTTGCCTCTTTTCGTTTGAGCCTTCTCCCTGATGAGAAGGGAATATAACGGTACCGCCCTATACCGCCTTGACAAAACATTTCAACATGAATTAAAAAACGGCTGAGGGAAACCGCCGGAGGGGTATTCGGCGACATTCCCGAAAAAGCCCACACATAACGGGGGATATCCGCAATGAGCAAAAACAAAAAAAAGGGGCCCGGGGTCATCGAGACACCGAAGGTCGACAACGTGAAGCCCTGGAATGCCATCTTCAGACTCCCCGAGGGACAAAAATACCGTGTCTACGGCTTTCTCGTATGGCTCCTGGGGATGCTGATCATCATGTGGGTATTCCGGTCATGACGGTTTTAAGGCCGGCGTGGAAAGCGCTGCCTCGCATGGGCGGCTGACTTCGAAGAGGACCAGACCCGTACCCCCAAGCGCAGGCGGCCGGCTCTGAAAGGGCTGATCCGAAAACACGTATTACTTCGAATCTACTACTTTTTTCTTATTATCTCTCATCCCTCTTGATACCCTTTTTATGGGCTCTGAAAATCTTTTTCCTCTTGACAAAAGGGGTTCGTATCTGTTAATCAACTACCGGGCGTTTCGTTTTCGGAACAAAAGCGAGACCCCTATCCAAGGCACTTCAACACGGGGGGAAATCTCTTTCATCGCATCAAGCGAGTTCCATCATTTTCATCCACATTTTTATCAGGGAATGTCTGTTAGTAACAGGCAGGAATAGAAACGCGGAAGGGAGGTGAGGACAAAGGCTAAAGAGAGGTTTAAGTGCTCAAACATTTATAACTCTGTTTCATAATTAACCAAAAAAAGGAGGATTTATCTAATGGCGCACGAACATTCCTTCGCATCCCCCGGTCCTGCGGGCCTGGGCGCACTGGCAGTTGCCTGCTTTGGCTTTGCCGCGGTATTTCTTGGCCTGGTAAAAGTAGAAGGCCTACCCATCCTTTTCGCATGGCTGGTGGGCGGCGGTGTTGTTCAGTACACAACGGCCGTCATAGAACTCAAGGATCATAATATCACCGGCGGAAACGTCTTCCTGTTCTTCTCCGCCTTCTTCATGTTCGGTGCTTCCC
>Ga0316622_100002686_pt1 | contig 12417 bp, 9 predicted proteins | sample OWC_Aug_OW2_C1_D_FD_207646 | JGI IMG/M metagenome (GOLD analysis project Ga0316622, IMG submission 207646) | Wetland soil microbial communities from Old Woman Creek delta, Ohio, United States - OWC_Aug_OW2_C1_D5_C | ecosystem: Environmental > Terrestrial > Soil > Wetlands | place: USA: Ohio... | reverse complement strand
TGGTGCGCGGCCTGGACTACTACACCCGCACGACGTTCGAGTTCTTGAATCCGGCGCTGGGCGCCCAGAACGCGGTGGCCGGGGGCGGCCGCTACGACGGTTTGGTGGAAGAGCTGGGCGGACCGCCGACGCCGTCCATCGGCTTTGCCATCGGCGAGGAGCGCATCCTGACGTCGCTCGCCGCGCAGACCGGGCCCGTCGAGACCCCGCCGGTCACCGGGGTGTACGTGGCGACGGCCGGCGCGGTGGACCTGCGGGCTGCGATGGAGCTGACCCAGGCGCTGCGGCGGCGGGGCTTGCGGGCGGCGATGGACCTGGAGGGGCGCAGCCTGAAGGGCCAGATGCGCCAAGCCAACAAGGACCGCTTCCGGTACTCGCTGATCCTGGGGACCGAGGAGCTCGCCCGCGGCCAGGTCACGCTGAAGGACATGATGGGCGGGGCGCAGCAGGAGATTCCGCTGGCCGAGGTGGCGGATCGATTGGCCGGTTTACCGGAACGGGAGATCGTCTAAATGAAGGGGTGGGAGCGCACGGTCTACTGCGGCCAGGTGAAGGCCGCCCATGGCGAGAAGACGGTCACCCTGTGCGGCTGGGTGGATCGCCGCCGGGACCTTGGCGGCTTGATTTTTGTCCACCTGCGCGATCGGGAAGGCGTGGTGCAGGTGGTCTTCAACCCGGAAAAATTTCCGGCAGCCCACCGATGCGCCGAGGAGATGCGGTCGGAGTACGTGGTGGCCGTCCGGGGCGAGGTGCGGCGACGGCCGCCCGAGAGCGTCAACCCCGACCTGCCCACCGGCGCCGTCGAGGTGCTGGCGCACGAGGCGATCATCCTAAACGATGCCAAGACCCCCGTCTTCGCCATCGAGGATGAGACCTCCGTGGCCGAGGACCTCCGCCTCGCGTACCGGTACCTGGATCTGCGCCGCGCGCCGCTGCAGCGGAATCTCCGCCTGCGGCACCGCTTCTACCAGGTGACCCGGCGGTATATGGACAGCCAGGGCTTCCTGGAGGTGGAGACGCCCGTCCTCACCAAGAGCACCCCGGAAGGGGCCCGCGACTATCTGGTGCCCAGCCGGGTCAATCCGGGCGAATTCTTCGCGCTGCCGCAGTCGCCGCAGCTCTTCAAGCAGCTCCTCATGGTGGCGGGATTCGACCGCTACTTCCAGATCGTCAAGTGCTTCCGGGACGAGGACCTGCGGGCCGATCGCCAGCCGGAGTTCACACAGATCGACGTCGAGATGTCCTTCGTGGACCGCGACGCCGTGCTGGCGACCATGGAGGGGCTGGTCGTCGAGCTGTTCCGCGAAGTGCGGGGGATCGAGCTGGCCCGGCCCTTCCCGCGGATCACCTACGACGAGGCGATCCGGCGGTTCGGGCTGGACGCTCCGGACATGCGCTTCGGCCTCGAACTCCAGGATGTCGGCGAGCTGTTCGCCGGGAGCGCGTTCCGCGCCTTCGCCCAGCCGCTGGCAGCCGGCGGCCGGGCCATGGCCCTGAACGTCAAAGGGCAGGGCGATCTGACGCGGAGCCAGCTGGACCAGCTCGAAAACTTTGCCAAGGGATTCGGGGCCAAGGGGCTGGCCTGGTTCAAGATCGGCCCCGACGGCATCCAGTCGCCGGTGGCGAAGTTCCTCCCGGACGCGTCCCTGCAGGCCTTCCGGGAACGGATGCAAGGCGAAGAGGGAGACCTTCTGCTCCTCTGCGTTGACCGGCCGAAGGCCGCGGCGGACGCCATGGGGCGGCTGCGCCTCAAGTTCGGTCAGGAACTCAAGCTGATCGATCCCAAGACGCTCGCCGTCACGTGGGTGCTGGACTTCCCCCTCCTGGAGTGGGACGAGAACGAAAAACGCTGGTCGGCGATGCACCATCCGTTCACCGCGCCGATGGACGAGGACGTCCCGCACTTCGACAGCGATCCCGGGAAGATCCGGGCCAAGGCGTACGATCTGGTGATCAACGGGTCCGAGGTGGGCGGGGGAAGCATCCGGATCCACCGCCGCGAGGTCCAGAACAAGATGTTCAACGCCCTGGGCATCGGTCCCGAAGACGCCCGGGCGAAGTTCGGCTTCCTCTTGGACGCGCTGGAGTTCGGCACGCCGCCCCACGGCGGCATCGCCTTTGGCGTGGACCGTTTGGTCATGATCCTCACCGGGGCCGAGTCCATTCGCGACGTCGTCGCGTTTCCCAAGACCCAGCGCGCCCAGGACCTCATGACGAAGGCCCCGTCGGCCGTCGATCCTGCGCAACTCAAAGATCTGCACATCAAGCTGGACCTCGCCTAGACGGCGCGTTCGCGTACGCAGCGTCGAGACCGCAGGGAGTGGGATCCTCCTGCGGTCTCTTGGTTCTTGGGCGCCCTTCCTCTCGAGAAGGCCCCGTACAAACTTCTTGCGGCGGTGTGGAATTCTCAATACGATGCGTGCGCGTGAAGTCCCATGCCGCGTGTGGCGCGAGGGGTTGGGATGAGGGGATTACCGCTGTTGCAGGGCTCGTACCGGACAAACCAGGGTCAACGGTCGTTCTTGGGGCGGATCTCACCGGCGCTGGCCTTCTACCCGCGCATATTTCCTATCATTTTCTGGGCCGGCGCCAAGGCCAAGCGGGGACGGTATGATGACGAGGCGTGGCAGGCGAGCAGTCTAGCGGTCGCTCGCACGCTCGAGAAGGCCGGCGCGCGGCTCGAAATCACCGGTCTGGATGACGTGGCGTCGCTGGAAGGCCCCTGTGTCTTCATCGGCAACCACATGAGCACGTTGGAGACCTTCGTCCTGCCTGTGATCCTGCTCCCGTTCAAGAGGATCACGTTCGTGGTCAAGCAGAGCCTGTTGGATTATCCCGTGTTCGGACACGTCATGCGATCCCGGGATCCCATCGCCGTCGGTCGCACCAACCCGCGCGAGGACCTGAAGGCAGTCATGGAGGGCGGCACGGCGCGGCTTGGCAAGGGGATATCGCTCGTCATCTTCCCCCAGACGACGCGCGTGCCGGAGTTTGACCCCAGGGAGTTTAATACGATCGGCGTGAAGCTGGCGAAGCGAGCCGATGTTCCGGTGATCCCCTTCGCGCTCAAGACCGATGCGTGGGGCAATGGCAAGATGGTGAAAGATTTCGGCAGGATCGACCCCTCCCGCACCGTACACTTTGCATTCGGGGCGCCGCTGCGCGTAACCCAGCAGGGCGCCGCGGAGCATCAAGAGATCATTCGGTTCATCGTTTCCAATCTGAAGGCGTGGGGCGGGGTCGCCAAAGAATAGTTCCGCTCGAACAAGACCGCTTTACCGCCAAGACGCCACCGGGGGTGCTCCCTTTTCTCTCTCCCGTGTTACCTGCTCACCCGTTCATCTCTTGTGAGGCGCATGGAAGCGTCTCGACAGATAGGTCAGTCGTCAGATCCAGGGGGCGACGAACTCTCGGAGTCTGGTGGTGTCCGCGGCGGTTTCGACCACGATCTGCAGGTAGAGGCCATTCGGAGACAGGCCGCCTCGGAGGAGCGCCAGGTCGGCGAGATCGAGCTTGCCGCGGATCAGCAGGCTGCGGCTTCGAGCTTGGACCATCTGGAAGAACGGCATCATCTCGGCGATGGCGGCGTTGCCGACGTCTTTGTTGATCTGGATGCAACCCAGCGCTTCCACGTCGAGAATGCGATCGAGCAGGAAAAGCGACGCCGAATGGAGGTGAATGGCAGCGTACGGAAAAGCCTCGGCCATTCGCCGATCCCACGGCTGCAAGAGGCTCGTGTAGAGATCGGGAGAGAAAAGGGCCGACGAGTCCTCCTGGAGCCTGGCCAGTCGGTCCGGGGCCCAGAGCCCCAGCTGTTCGATCAGGTATCCGCCGACGAAGGGACCAGTGATGGCGTGCTGCGCACGCACGAGGCCAATGGCGAATTCGGTACAGCGTTCGGCGAGTCGCCGGAACTCGCCAGGATGATCGTAGAAGTCGAAGATCATCTCCGATGAGCCGCGCATCGCGGCGATCATGTCAGAGGGGCCGCGCAGAATCGGCTGGCCCACGGGGACCCGATCCCCGAAGTATGCTTTCAGCGTCGCCACGAATTCGAGGTACTTCCTGCGCCAGGGGTTTTCGTCGGAACAGTCCACATGGTCGAGTGCGGCATACTCGAAACCGCCTTCCTCCGCCCAGACCGACTCGTTGCCGATCTGGACCCGGCAGCCGAGCATCGCCTCCAGCCACGGAAAGGGCGGGATTGGCGCCACGCCCCGGATCATGTCGTCCTCGACGCCGTTCCAGAGCGCGACAACCCCGTCGTAGTCGGGAAGGAATTCCTGCGGATGCAAATCCTCTGGTGCGAGGCCCGGTTTCCCCCGCAGCTTCTGCATGGCCCGGTAGCTCTGCAGCGGGAACCACCCACCCACGGAAAAGCCGATCAGTGGTCGCTCGACCGGAGAACGATTCCAGAACCGGGTATAGCGATCGATCTTGTCGTCCACGGTGAGCGAATATGCCACGCGGAATCTCCCGACCGTCCGCCTTTGGTGCGAAATGGGGCCAGCGGGTATGCCTGACTCGCACTGCACGATTCAAGGGTGCGTCAGATGGTCGTACCACCCTCCAAACACGTTCGTATGCGCCGCTAGCAAAGTAGACTTCCGATTGCCGGTCGCCGCCTTACGCCCCCCAGGAGCGGCGCAGGCGCTGGGCCTCCTCGATCGAACGATGCTTGTATACGCCGGCAGGGATCCGGAGCGGCCGCAGACGTGTGGCGGTTGTCGAGAGGTCGCACGCCAGCTTGAGGTTCCGCGGATCGAGGCGCGGGAGCGGAGACTGATGCATCTCCGCTACCGATCTGAATTTGCGGACAGGCATTACTCCTCCTGAAGGTCGAATCGTTCTCTCAAGACCTGTGCATCCAGTCGATCTTGGGGACGGACCGTGTCTCTTTTCATCCGATAGAGGGCACGTGGAGTCGCCACCCGTACCCGCACCCCCTCGATTATCATCTCTTCGCTCTCGAGGTCCGCAAACCGGAACGCCTCGCCGAGGCGCGCCAGAATATCAATCCAGAAATCACCCGCGGGCGGTACGTACTGAATGGCTGGATAGTCGCCGGCTAGCTCGTCGGCGCGGATACTTTCGATCGCGGGATCGTCAAACAACTCGCGGAGCGCCGTCTTGAGCCGGTCGACGTTGTTCGCCTCGGCCGAGACGACCACGTCGATATCGCGCGTTGCGCGAACCAGTCCCTGTGCGGCCATAGCCATCCCACCAACGAGGATATAGTCCACCTTGTGGCTGTCGAAAGCGGCAAGGATGCGCTTTGCCTGTTCGAATTCCATCATTCCGCCTGTTGCGCCGATAGAAAACTGAAGGGGACGCTACCATCGGTCCACGAGGGTGTCAACACCCTGACTGTCTCCTGACCGTCCCCGCATTGGCCGTTTATCGGTTAAGGACGAACGCAGCTGGCCCTTACGCGCGCGGATGGAACTTGTCGTAGATCGCCTTGAGGTGAGCCCGGCTCACGTGCGTGTAGATCTGCGTCGTGCCGATATCCGCGTGGCCCAGCATGAGCTGGACGGAGCGGAGGTCGGCCCCGTGTTCCAGAAGGTGAGTCGCGAACGAGTGGCGCAGCGTGTGGGGCGTGACCGGTTTTGTTATTCCGGCGTCCACGGCTGCCTTCTTGATCACGTTCCAGAACATCTGGCGGGTCAGTCCGCCGCCGTGCCGGCCGAGAAAGAGACAATCGGACGGACGGTTTTTCGCCAAGAAGGGGCGGCCGCCGCGCAGGTAGACCTGTAGACTGGCGATCGCCGCGTCGCCGACGGGTACCAGTCGCTCCCTATCCCCCTTGCCCACCACGCGCACGACTCCCACGCCGAGATCGACGTCCCCCAGGCGCAGGCCGACCAACTCGGAGACCCGCAAGCCGGACGCGTACATCAGCTCCAGCATGGCCCGATTCCGCAGATCCTGCGGTGCACCGGTTTCGCGCACCGCCAAGAGGCGATCCACCTCTTCGCTGCTCAAGACACCTGGTAGCCGTCGCCAGGGCCGCGGGGCCTCCAGATGGGCGGTGGGATCCTCCGCCGCCCGTCCCTGCCGGACGAGAAACCGGTGAAGCTGCCGGATGGCCGAGAGGTGCCGGGCGACGGACCGAGGGTTGAGTCCCGCCTCGCGCAGAGCCAGAAGATACCGGGGGACCTCGGTCCGATCCAGGGAGGTGGCCTGCCGTCCGCGGCGCGCGAGGTAGGTGAGATATTGGGTGAGGTCGCGTTGATACGCTTCCAGGCTGTTCTGGCGGAGTCCGCGCTCCACCACCAGCGACTCCAGGAAAAGGTCAAGGTCGGGATGAGTCACGTTTGCGCTTCCCGCCACGTTCAACCCGCCGGCGAATCCAGGAGAATCGTAACCGGACCGTCGTTGACCGACTCCACCTCCATGTGTTCCTGGAATCGGCCCACGTGGATTGTGAGGCCCGACGCACGAAGCCTGTCCACAAGTCTTTCGAAGAGATCGCGCGCCATCTCGGCCGGCGCGGCGCCGTCGAAGCTGGGCCGTCGTCCCTTGCGGGCATCCCCGTACAGGGTGAACTGGGACACGACGAGGATCTGCCCGCCCACGTCCAGGGCCGACAGGTTCATCTTGTCCGCCTGATCCGCGAAGATGCGCAGGGACACCACCTTGTCGGCCATCCAGGTAAGATCCGCTGCGTCGTCGTCCGGACGGAAGGCCGCATACAGCAACATGCCCCGTCCAATCGCCGCCACCGATTCGCCGCCGACCCGGACGGCGGCACTTTTCACGCGCTGGACGATCGCCCGCATACGATCCGCCTCGGCAACTCCGAGTGCTCCTGGTTTCCGCGACTATATCAGAAGCGCGGCTCTCGCTCCATCTCTGTCGGTTGGTCGCACTGTGGTGGGGTGCGGGGTGGTGTTTACGGAATGGGGCCGTTGGCTTCGCCGCCGACCCTGAGGGCAGCGGGGACGTCGCGAAATCGGAACGTGGCGACTACGAGGAGGTCCGGATGCGGAGGGTCTGCCCGGGCCGCAGCAAGGCGTCGCGCTCGAGGCCGTTCCAGCGCCTCAGGTCTTCTTGCGAAACGCCGTGTGCGCGGGCGATCTCGGTCAGGGTGTCCCCTCGCTTCACGACATACTTCCGCTCGGACGCGTCGGAGAGGGGGCCCGCCAGGGCACTGGCAAGATTCTTCCGTGCGGCGCGAGGCTGTTCCTGGGCTGCGCCGGCCGGCAACTTGAGGTGCTGTCCGGGGCGAAGGGATGCGTTCCGCGACAAGCCGTTCGCGCGCTGGATGTCGGCAGGCGACACCCCGTAGGCGCGGGCGATCTGGGCGACCGTCTCGCCTTTCTTCACGGTATGCCGCAGGGATGCGCTGGGGGCCGTCCTGGTCTTGGGGCGGTCCACCGCGGCGTCGGCCGTGGCGTTGGGGAGGAAGGCGGGCGACGCGGGAACGAGCACCGAGGCGCCGGGCTTCAGCGGCTGGCGCTTCTTGAGGCCGTTCATCTCCAGGAACGCCTGCAGGTGTGCGCCATACCGCTTGGCGATGGCGACGGACGTCTCGTTCTTGCGGACGCGGTGGGCGGTCCACGCCACGCGCTGGTGGGGCGGAATGCGGCCCAATTCGTCGAGGAAGTCAGGCTTGACGCTGGCGGGGACTCGCAGGCTGTACGGCGCAACGCCCGGGGGCGTGGACCAGCGGATCAGGGCCGGGTTCAACTCTCGCAATTGCTCGGCCTCGATCCCGGCGACCTGGGCCAGCGTGCGGAAGTCCGTCGGGTGATCCAGGGTGACGGTCATCGAATCGAACGGATCGTCCGGCGGCGGCGAGAAGCCGTAGCGCTCCGGCTCCTTGGAGATGATGGCCATCGCCATGAACGCGGGGACGAAGTACTGTGTCTCCTTGGGGAGCCGCAGCTTCCAGTAGTTGCGCGTTCCCTGCCGGGCGATGGCTCGCTGGACTTTGCCCTCGCCCGCGTTGTAAGCGGCCAGGGCCAGGTCCCAGGAGTCGAACATCTGGTAGAGTTTCTTGAGATAGGTGGCGGCGCCTCGGGTGGCCTTCTCGGGGTCCCGGCGCTCGTCGACCCACCACGACACCTGCATCCCATATAGGCGGCCCGTCGAGGCCATGAATTGCCAGATGCCCGCCGCCTTGACCCGGGAGGTCGCCCACGGATTGACGGCGCTTTCGATGAACGCCAGGTTCAGCAGCTCCTCCGGCAACTCTTCCTCACGAAAGACCTGCCGCATCATGGGCAGGTACCGGCTGGCCCGCTCGAAGCTCCGCGTGATGACGCCCCACCTCTTGGTCTGGAAATGGTGGAGGACGGTCTTGACCCGTTCGTTGAACACGATCGGGAACTCGTACTTCTGGACGTCGGGCTCCGGCAGGGGTGCGGCCTCCGTGACCGCTTCCGATTCGATCTCCTGCACATCCTCGGGACCCACAAGCGCCGCGGCCTCTTGGGTCGGCTCGTCGGGGTCCTCCGGCGCACTATCTTTCTTCACCTCGTGCGGGGGGCGGACCGGTGGCGAAAGCCAGGGGTGGAGCGAAATCGGCGGGGACCGATCCGCACCGACCAACGGGGGCGAGACGGGAGGGCTTGGGCCGGACTCCAAGAGGGTTTCGAGGGCGGCATCGAACTCCCATTGGGCCTGGTTGGTGTTTCCGTTCTGCAGCGCCTGGATCCCTTGTTCGTAGTGCGAGCCGGCTTGAGCCATGGCCAGCGCTAGCGGCGAGAGGGACGACGAGTCTCCCGCCGGGGGACCCGCCTCCTCCGAGGTGCGAGAACGGGCGAGACCACCGTTTGTCGCGGCGACCTCGTTATCCGGCTGGCTCGCGTTCTTCGGCGGGTCGGTCGGCTGAAGACTGGACGTCGGGGCCGGGGGCGGACCAAGACTGCAGGCCGCGACCATGCCGGCAACAGCAGCGAAAACAGGTAACGCACGCAGTCCAGGGAACAGCCGGAAGGCCATCAGGCACCTCGACTATGGCCTGTCACGCGAGACAGGCCAGCGGGAAGGTGTTCCGTGTCGGTCGTCCGAGCCAACCCCTGAACCAGCGGGCTGACATAGATTCAATCTCTTACCGTCCACTTCGACTTTTGTCAAGCTCTTCGCCTTTCTGGTCCGCTTTCGCTTTCGTGACGGGTAGTTATGAAATCCGTCGCGGGGTTCTGGTGAGCGCGAGCGTCGGACAGTTCCGGCGGCGCTTCCGGCGGGGACTCGAAACCGGCATGCTCGGCGATACGTGCTGACGACGGGCTACGCGGTCGACTCGAGGACCCAGGCAAGATACGCAGGGGAGCCGACCGCGACAGGGAGGGCGAGAATTGCCGGAACGGTGTACGGGTGCAACTCCCGCACTCGACGGGCGAGCTTCTGGAAACACGACCGACGGGTTTTGAGGAGAACGAGCACCTCCCGATCTCGGCAGATCTTCCCCTGCCAACGGTAAATGGACGTCAGTCGCGGGATGATGTTGGCGCAGGCCGCCAAGCGCTCCTCGACGAGAGCTCGACCGATTGTCTCCGCCACACGGTAAGTTGGGCAGGTGACAAAAACGTCAACGATACGGGCCGCGCTGGTTCGGGTCGTCGCCATAGCCCCTCAGTCAGGGGAACGCTGAAATCGGATTCTTCTCGAAAGGCACGTGACGAACCAAGACCAAACGACCAACCCGCGAGTGGTCTTCGCGGACGATCCGGACTACGTGGCCGGTACCTCTCCGATCTGCGCCCTGATCGTCCTCTTCTCTTTTTCCCGCAGGATCTGCACGTCGATAGACTTGCCGATGTCGATGTCGGCGATGACGCGCTGGAGCTCCCGTGGGTCCTTGATGGCCTTCCCGTCCACGCTGAGGATGAGGTCTCCCACCTTGAGACCGGCGGCCTCGGCGGGACTTTTCGGCATGACCTGGTTGACCAGGACGCCTTCGCCGGACACGCCAAAACTCTTGGACAGTTCGGGCGTGAGCGGTTGGACGCCGACGCCTAGCCACCCCCGCGTGACTTTGCCCTTCTTGACGAGGTCGTCCATGATCTTGCGGGCCATGTTAATCGGTATGGCGAAGCCAATGCCCTGCCCCGAGGCGACGATCGCCGTGTTGATTCCGATCACCTCGCCGCGGACGTTCAGCAGGGGCCCTCCGCTGTTGCCCGGGTTGATGGAGGCGTCCGTTTGAATGAAATTCTCGTACGCGGCGATCCCGACCTCTGACCGCCCCGTGGCGCTGACGACCCCGACGGTCAGCGTATGGTCCAGGCCGAACGGGTTCCCGATGGCGATGGCCCATTCACCCACACGGAGGGTGTCGGAATTCCCGAGCCGCGCGACGGGAAGCTCCTCTTTGGTGGTCACCCGGATCACGGCCAGATCGGTCTTGCCGTCCGTTCCGACCACTTTGCCTTTCGCCTCCTGCTTGTTAGAGAACCGAACCGTGATCTCATCGGCGTCCTTGATGACGTGGTTGTTCGTGAGAATCAACCCGGCCCTGTCGATGACGACGCCGGAGCCGAGGCTGGTTTGTTGGCGACGGCGAGGCATGCCCTCGAAGAAGCGGTCGAAGAAATCGCGAAAGAACGGATCGTTTCCGAACGGCCGGAAGAGTTCGCCGGGTTTCCCTGTCTTGCCCGTCGTGACTGTGCTGATGTTGACGACCGACGGCGTGACCTGCTCCGCAACCTGAATGAACGGATTGTCGGACCCCGGGATCCCCTTGGGACCCGGGGAGCCGAGCGGAGCGTCCGCGGCGGCGGAGCCCTGCTGCGAGGCTGGAGGGCCGGGTTTCGTGAGTGCTGAGTGAACGTATATGCCCAGACTGAAAAACGCGAGAGCGTACACGGCGAAAGAGAACGCCTTGAGCCAGCGGGAATTGCTCATTCCTCGGTGTCCTTTCCCATCTCCAAGCCTCGCTGCCTCATTAGAATGTAGCTAAAGGACGGTGTCAATACAGATGTTGGCCGAGACGTCGGTGGACGATCTCTGCACCGTCTGTGCAAACCCGGACGAGAGATATGGTCAGACCATGAAGCACTATGCGGGTTCTTATGGGTTTCTTCGAAATATAGATCAAAGAGTACTTGACATGATCTGGCTCAGGTTTTATATTGCCGATTGTGTGATAATGATCGCGAGAGAGCGGCCGATAGAGGATCGAACGGCTTCGAAACGAAAATAAACATGGACAGGAGGACAGCCGTGGGGAAAGTCATCGGGATTGACCTGGGCACGACAAACTCTGTGGTAGCGGTGATGGAAGGAGGCGACCCCGTCGTCATCACGAACACCGAGGGCGGGCGACTCACCCCGTCCGTCGTGGCGTTCTCGAAAGACGGGGAGCGACTCGTTGGCCAAGTCGCGCGCCGGCAGGCCATCACCAACCCCGAGAACACGATTTTCTCGATCAAGCGGTTCATGGGGCGGCGGTATGACGAGGTGAGTCACGAAATCAAGTTGGTCCCGTACAAGGTGGTGCGGGCGGGCAATGCGGACGTCAGAGTGGAGGCGCGCGGCAAGCAGTACTCGCCGCCGGAGATCTCGGCCGTGATCCTCCAGAAGCTGAAGGAGTCCGCCGAGGCCTATCTCGGCGAGAAAGTCACCCAGGCGGTCCTCACCGTGCCGGCGTACTTCAACGACAGTCAGCGCCAGGCGACGAAGGACGCGGGCAAGATTGCGGGGCTCGAAGTCTTGCGCATCGTCAACGAGCCGACCGCGGCGGCGCTGGCCTACGGTCTGGACAAGAAGAAGGACGAGAAGATCGCCGTCTTCGACCTGGGGGGCGGCACGTTCGACATCTCGATCCTGGAACTGGGCGAGGGGGTGTTCGAGGTCAAGTCCACGAACGGCGATACCCACCTCGGCGGCGACGACTTCGACGAGCGGGTCATGCGCTGGCTGGTGGACGAATTCAAGAAAGACCAGGGGATCGATCTCAGCAAGGACCGCATGGCCCTGCAGCGGCTGAAGGAAGCGGCGGAAAAGGCGAAGTGCGAGCTGAGCACGACGCTCGAGACCGAGATCAACCTCCCGTTCGTGACCGCCGACGCCTCCGGGCCGAAGCATTTGAACCTCAAGCTGACCCGGGCGAAGCTGGAGCAACTGGTGGACGATCTGATCCAGCGCACGATCGGTCCCTGCCGCCAGGCGCTCAAAGACGCCGGGCTGGATGCCGGCCAGATCGACGAGGTGGTCCTGGTGGGCGGCCAGACGCGCATGCCCAAGGTCCAGCAGGCGGTGAAGGAGTTCTTCGGGAAAGAGCCGCACAAGGGCGTCAACCCGGACGAGGTGGTGGCCGTCGGCGCCGCGATTCAAGCCGGCGTCCTGGTGGGCGACGTCAAGGACGTCGTCCTGCTGGACGTCACGCCCCTGAGCCTCGGCATCGAGACCCTGGGCGGGGTCCTCACGCGGCTGATCGAGCGCAACACCACCATTCCCACCCGAAAG
>Ga0316622_100002685_pt1 | contig 12418 bp, 11 predicted proteins | sample OWC_Aug_OW2_C1_D_FD_207646 | JGI IMG/M metagenome (GOLD analysis project Ga0316622, IMG submission 207646) | Wetland soil microbial communities from Old Woman Creek delta, Ohio, United States - OWC_Aug_OW2_C1_D5_C | ecosystem: Environmental > Terrestrial > Soil > Wetlands | place: USA: Ohio... | reverse complement strand
AGACATTCGCCGGGACGCCGTGAATCCGTCCCTGGAGGCTCCGTGCCGCCGCGTCCATGCGGCGGACGGCCCGGCGAACGACATTCGGAACGCCTGCCGGGCGCAGAGGCTGCGGCTTCACCGCAGCGCGCCGCTCCCGTCGATAGCGGGAGCGGCTGACACTCAGAAGTTGCGGCGCAGCTCCAGCCCCCACATGCGTGGCTCGGAGATCGACGCGAACGGCGTACCGAACGTGTCCGCAGTCAGGTTGTTCACGCCGGTGACGTACTGGTTGTCGAACAGGTTGGTCACGTACGCCGCCACGCCCCAGCGATCGTTGTAGTCCGTCCACGCGAGCCGCACGTCGGTCCGGTTCGTGTCCTCGCCAACGTCGAAGTTCGGACTGACCTGGCAGTTGCCCTGGCGTTCCGATTCGGCATTGCAGCGCGACTCGCCGCGATAGGCATGCATCGCCGAGAGGTCGAGCAGGCCGTTGTTGCCGAGCGACCAGACATAGCTCGCGCCGAACGACGCCGAGAAATACGGCTCCCCGGTAGGCTCACCGGACAGGTCCGTGCCCTCGCGCGTGACTTTGTCCTTGTAGGTTGCGTCGATGAACGCGAAGTTCGCCATCAGCGTGAGCGCCTCGAGCGGCTGCCAGCGCGCATCGACCTCGATGCCGTACGCTTCCTCGTCGCTGGTATCGACGACGTACTGAGGCACTCCCGACCCGTCCACGCCCGTCACCAGCGAAATCGCCTGCTTGTCGTTGTAGACGTAGTAGTACGCGGAGGCGTTGAGGATCAGGTTGAGGTCGGCAAACAGGCTCTTTACGCCGCCTTCGAGGTTCCAGACGTCTTCGTTGTCGAACTGCGACCCGACCTCGACGCTGTTGTAGCCGCCGGCCTTGTAGCCCTTGGCCAGCGAGCCGAACACCATCACGTGCGGCGCCACCTGGTAATCGACGACGAGCCGCGGGCTCAGGTCATCCCAGGAATCGTCCTGCCTGACCTTCTTGCCCTCGAGCCCGAGCGCGCTCAGGTCGAACACGACGTCGAACTGGTAAGCCTCGGGCGGAATCGGAAAAGCGTCCGGCCCGAAGAAACCCATCGCATCCAGCGTCGCGATCGTCGCGTCCAGCTCCGGCGCCACGCGCGGCCCGTTGAACCAGCTGAACTCCTTCGAGTCGTGCGTGTACCGCAGGCCAAAGGTCACGTTCGTGCGGTCGGTCGCGTGCCAGATCACGTCACCGAAGACCGCCGCCGCCGAGAACTTGCCCTCGTTGTACATCGTCTCACGCCAGGTCTGGCCGAGCAGCGTCGCTGGAATGCCATTCGCGGCCAGGACGTAACTCGTGAACCCGAAGAGCGTGCCGTCGGGGGTGGGGATCGGGTCGATGTAACCGGCCGTGGCAAGGTTCAGCAGGACCGTGTCGATGCCGTCCGTGAACGCGTGCGTGTCGCTGGCCTGCCTGGCGTCCTCCGAGTAGTAGCTGACGCCGCCAACCCAGTCGAAGCTCCCGGTCTGGCCCGAGAACTTGAACTCCTGGTACCAGCTCTCGTTGTCCTCGACGTTCGCGGTGTCGAAATAGAGCGCGATCCGGTTCGTGCCGTCCTCGTCCTCGCGGTTCATCGTGTCGAACGTGCGCCAGGCGGTCGTCGAGCGGAAGTCTGCCCACCCGAAATCGTGGTCGATGAACAGCGTGACGCCGTCGAACTTGCGCGATTCCTCGTCCTGGACGACGTCGTTGTAGACCTTGGCCTTGAGCGGATTGAGATACGCATCCGGATCCGGGGGATACGGTGCCCGCACGTCTCCTGCCCCGAGCGGGATCAGCCCGATCGCGGGGCGCGCCAGCTGGTCCACTTCGTCGTGGTCCCAGGTCAGCGTCGCAGCAGTGCGATCCGTGATGTCCCACTTCACTGCGGCGCGAATGGCCCAGTTGTCCTCCGGATTGAGGTCCTTGCCCGTCGCCGCATCCTCGATCCAGCCGTCGCTCTGGTTCCAGACGCCGTTGACGCGCAGCGCGACGTCGTCCGTGAGCGGAACGTTGACCATGCCATCGACGCGCCGCTTGTCGTACTCGCCGACGCGCAGGCGCAACTGCGCGTCGAAGTCGTCTGCGGGCTGCCGCGTGATGATTGAGATCGCGCCTGCTGCACTGTTGCGGCCGAACAGGGTGCCCTGCGGACCTTTCAGCACTTCGATGCGTTCGATGTCGTTGAAGGCCAGCAGGGACGACCCGGAACGCGCGCTGTAGACACCGTCGATGTAGACACCCACGGCCGGGTCCGTGCCGACGCCGAAATCACCGGTCTGGATGCCGCGCAGCTGATAACGCGGCTGGGTCGGGCTGTCGCTCGACACGACGAGGCCCGGCACGAAGCCGTCGAGGTCGCCCATGTCCTCCGCCGCGACGTCGTTGATCAGGTCGGTACCCACGACCTGGAGCGTGATCGGCACGTCCTGCAGGACCTGCTCGCGCCGCTGCGCCGTGACGACCACTTCTTCGAGCCCGGCCGAAGGCTTAGTCACCTGTTGCGCCAGTGCTGCGTGCGGCACCATGGCCGTCATCAGGCAGTTGCCGGCCAGGACCGTCGCAATGGCACGGCCCAGCTTGGTTTTCCGCTCGGTCATCGTTTCTCCCTGCTGAATGGCCTGGTCTTGTGGCTCGTCAATTCTTGACTTGCAGCATGTACTGCGCGACCGCGAGCCGGGTCTGCGGATCGAGGTAATCCTGCGGCGGCATCTCCGGATAGTCCGGTCGTTTCTTGACTGGCTTTGCGATGTAGTCGGCGATGCCCTGCGGATTGTCCAAGTACAGCGCCTGGATCACCTGCACGGGCGGCCCGATCATCCGGCCGTTGTAGATGTGGCAGCCGCTGCAGATGCCGAGATAGGCGACCTTGCCGCGTTCGCCCGGGTCGATCGCGCGTGGCGGTACCGGCGGCAGCAGGTACGTCGAGATGTTTGCGGTGCTGGTGAAGTCGCACTCCGCAAAGTCGCCGACGCCCGCGGTCACGTACTGGTGGCGATTGATGATGCAGCTGCCGGGGCTCGGGCCGACGCGGACGATGTCGATGGCCTTGCCGCCCTTCCCTTCGGCAAGCAGCAGCGCCTTCGCCTCAGGGATCGTGTCGTAGCCGTTGCGCAGCATCACGTTGTCGAGCAGGCGCACGCGGTCCGAGTTCGGCTCGGATTCCGGGTCGACCGTGATGTTCGACGCGTGGCCGTGGTCCGTGATGATGATGCCGGCCGTCTTGTTGTTCGAGATCACGTTGCCTTCGATCACGACATCGTCGGCCGCCATGACCAGGATGCCCGTGCCGGCGGGAATGCCCGCAACGGTCGAGCCGGGCGCGCCGAAATTCTTCGTGTTGTTGTCCACGACGAAGTTGTGCCGGAAGATCACGTCCTGCGTGGTCTTGATCGGCAGGCCGGGAGTGACGAACGCGAGCAGGCCGCCGGAGTTGTCGTGCACGTAGTTGTTCTCGACGATCGCGTGCCGGCTGTTCTCTATCTCGATGCCGGCGACGCTGTCGAACACTTCGTTGTGCGCGACGTGGATGTTGTCGCTCATGCCGACGTAGATCGCCGCGTCGGCGATGCCGGACACGACGTTGTGCTCCACCACGCCGTTGCGCCCGAGCTGCGGGAAGATGCCGTAGACGCCGGTATCGATCACCACGTTGTTGCGGATCTCGAAGTTGTTGCCGGCCTGGCCCATCACGCCGTTGCCCTTGTAGTGGCGGATCTCCAGGTTCTCGACGACGAAGTTGTTGCCCGAATACAGGATCGCGTCGTTCAACTTCTTCTGCCCGTCGAGCACGGGGCGGCGGCCCGCCTCGATCACGCCGATGATGCGGATGTCGTCCTTGTCGATGTAGACGGTCTCGTGATAAGTGCCCGGCATCACGCGGATCGTGGTACCCGGCTCGGCCGTCTTTACGGCCTGCAGGATCGATTCGCCGTCACGCACGACGACCGACCTGTCGGTCGCCCGGCCAGCCACGGACTTGATATTGCCCGACGCCGCGGCCGCCCGCGCTTTCTCTGCGGTCTCGCCTTCGGCGCGGAAGCCGCCGCCGTACTGCGCCCCCTGCCCCGCCGACGTGATCACCATGTCGGACTTCGATGCGCGGCCGAAATAGGCGCCACCGCCGAACGCGGCCGCCACGACCGCGAGGACCAGCAGGGTCTTGATCGTCTTGCTCATGCGGGGGATTTCCTTGGTGTGGCTCAGTGCCGGCGATCGGGAGGAACCGCTGCCGCGGTGCGCGTGGGATTGTCGAGCGGCGGCAGGCCTGAAGGCACGCGCCGCGGGATCTCCGGGACGAAAGTCTCGTCCGTCAACGTCTGCAGGAAGTCGACGAGACGATCGAGCTCGACCGCCGTCAAGTCCGGCGAGGTGATGTGCCAGTGCAGGTACAGGGCCTGGCCCGGAGGCACGGCGTTGCCGCGCCCCTTGTTGTAGAAATCGACCGTCTCGCGCAGTGTCGCGAAAGCGCCGGAATGCATGTACGGCGCCGTGCGCGCGATGTTGCGCAAGGTCGGTACCTTGAACCCGCCACGCAGCTTCGCCGCGTGGAACGTCTTCTCGGCGCCGACGTCGAACGGCTGCCCCGGCGGCTCGGGCCCGCCGATGACAGCCACCTGCGCGTTCGTGAACAGGGGCGGCGTATGGCATTCGGCGCAACGGGCGACGAATGAGCGGAACACGTTGAGGCCCTGGATCTCGCGCGCGCTCAGCGCCGCGGAATGCCCGTGGACGTAGCGGTCGTAGCGGCTGTTGAGCGAGATCAGCGTCGACTCGAACGCCGCGAGTGCCGCGTAGACGTGCCCGGCCGCGATGCCGTCCGCGGCCCCTGGGAACGCTTGCGTGAACAACCGGCGGTAGGTGGCATTGGCGTTGAGGCTCTGCAGCAATCGACGCGGATCGTTACCCATTTCGCGCGGCGAAAAGAGCGGTCCCTGCGCCTGGACCTCGAGCGAGCCGGCGCGTGCATCCCAGAAGAAGCTGCGCAGGAAGGCCACGTTCCAGAGCGTCGGCGCTGCGCGTCCGGCGTCCTGGCCATGGATGCCGAGCGAGCGCGGGCGACCGTCGGCCAGGCCGCGATCGGGGCGGTGGCAACTGGCGCAGGAAAGCGTGCCGTCGCCGGACAGCAACGGATCGAAGAAGAGCAAGCGGCCGAGGTCGATCTGCGCGGGCGTGAAGCCGTCACGATGCGGCGGCAACGCGGTGCGCGTGCCGCCGACGCCGCGGCCCTGCAGGGAATCATAGAACTGGTAAAGACTGCGCAGCTCGCAGGTGCCCTTGGCGGTCAGCTCGAAGCCCGGCGGACACCGCGCGCTCAGGACGAAACCGTCCGCTGCCGGCGCCCCCAGCCGCGCGGAGACAGGGGCAGCAGATCCGATCAGCGCAGCCAGCACGCCGGCGACCGACAGGAAGGCTGCCCTCCAGCGACGGCGCGAGTGCAGGTTCAATCGATCACCGGACGACCCCGGCGGACTGGATGTAGCCCACCACGTCGTCGAGGTCGCGCTCGCTGGCAATTGCCGTCGCCATCAACGCCATCTGCCTGCCATAACGATCTTCTGGATGGGCGCCGCGCACGCCCTTGCCGAAGTTGCGGTATTGCCGCTTGAGGTACGCAGCATCGAGTCCTGCCAGTCGTGGCGCCGCAAGCGATTCGTTGCCCTCGGCCTTGCCGCCATGACAGGCGCCGCACTTGCCCTGGTAGAGGTTGTTGCCATTGCGCGCGTCGTACTTCCCTGCCCCGGCGTTTGTCTTCGGCAAGGAAGCGACGTGGCGCGCGACAGCAGCAACGTCCTTGTCGTCGCGCAACAGGCCCTGGGCCGTGGCACGCATCTGCGCGCCGTACGCATCGTCCTTGTGCACGCCGCGCAGACCGTTGCGGAAATTCTGCAGCTGTCGCGTCACGTAGGCCGCAGATTGGCCGGCGATCGCCGGCGCGCCGACCGCGGCGTTGCCCTCCGCGCGGGCACCATGGCAGGCGACACAGCTCGCAAAAAGCTGCTGCCCTGTCGCCGCGTACGTCGCGTCGGCTGTGCAGCAGGACGCAATGCACACCGCGAGCCACGCGACCGGGCTGGAAGCCATCCGCACGAAATCCCCCCGCGGCGCGGCGGTGCGCCGTGTTTTTATTCGCGCGAATGTACCTGCCCGGCCCGGGAACCGCAAAGCGCGATGAGTTTCGATCACGTACCGGCAGGCGGACGAACCCGTCGCAGCGTAAGGTTGATCCGTTCGCCCATCGGCCGCGCCGTCTTCGGGACCGCGTGCACGTAGTTGTGCTGCGTCCCGCCGGCCATCAACAACAGGTCGCCGTGCTGGAGTGCAATCGTGAACACCTGGTTGCGGTGACGCCGGTGCCGAAGCTTGAACAGCCGCGCACACCCGAGCGAAAGCGAGGCGATGACCGGTTCGCGCCCGAGTTCGGGCTCGTCGTCCGCGTGCCATCCCATGCCGTCGCGCCCGTCGCGGTAGAGGTTGAGCAGTACGCTGTTGAACTCGTGACCGGTGACCTCCTGCACGCGCGCCTTGATGGCGGCAAGTTCCGCCGTCCAGGGCAGCGGCTGGTGCTGAGTGCCGGAATAGGTGTAGGCGGTGCCGGGATCGCCGTACCACGCGACCAGCCGCGGCACGAGCTGCCGGCGGCCGAAGATCAGGATTTCTTCCTGTTGCCAGCGGATCGAGGTTCGCAGTGCCGCCTGCAAGGCGTCCGCCTCGGGCCTGCCGAACACGCCAGGCCACAGACGCACGTCGGCGTCGGGCAGTTCCAGCCGGACTTCACTCGGTGGCGGGGGTTGCGCTCGCGGCATTGCTCCGGAGCGTAGCTTTTGCCTTGTCGAGATGCACCCGCACGCGGCCCCGCGGCTGGGCCTGGCACGCCAGGATGTAACGCTGCTCGAGTTGTTCGCGCGACAGCACGTAAGACGTGTCGGTCAAGGAACGCACTTCGCCGTCGACCAACCTGCACCGACAGGTTGTGCAGCTGCCGACGCGGCAGCGCGACGGCCAGGGCAGGCCGCGCGCCAACGCGGCCTGCAGGATGGTCTGGCCCGGTTCCACGTCGAACTCCCAGCCGAAGGGCTCGACTTTGACCGCCGCCTGTTCAGGCGGACGCCGGCCGAACAGCTTGCCCAGCATTCTCAGCCGCCCTGCGCCGCGAGTTGCAGCGCGCGCACTCCACTCGAGCGATTGGCCTGTTCGGCGAGCCGTCGCTCGGCCGGACTGGCGTAGTTCCGGTCCCACTCGAGCAGCAGGGGCGTCATGCGGTTGCGGTACCAGCCGGGGAGGATGTACACGAGCAGCATGCACGTCAGGTAGCCGTAGGGCAGTGTCGGCGCCTCCGGGTAGGAGCGCAGCTGCCAGAACTGCGCGTCGCCCTGCGCGTGATGGTGCGAATGGCGCGCGAGGTTGAACAGCACGACGTTGCTCACGCGCTTGTTGGAATTCCAGGAATGGCGCGGTTCCACGGGCTGGTCCGGATCGCGCACGAGCCCGTAGTGTTCGAAGTAATTGACGGCCTCGAGCACGGAACGGCCGGCGACCGCCGTGAGCAGGAAGATGACGACGCCGGCAGCGCCTGCGGCCAGGCCGAACGCGACGACTAGCGCCGCCGACATCAGCCAGCCGCGCAGGTACCTGTTGTGCCAGGTCCAGACGCCGTGGCCCAGTGTCTGCAGCCGCCCGCGCTCGAGTTCGAACGCGCTGCGCGTCTGGCCGAGCACCGACCGGACGAGGAAGCCGTAGAAATGCTCGCCACGGCGTGCCGAGGCAGGATCGGCCGCAGTCGCGAGGCGGCGGTGATGGCCGTACACGTGCTCGATTGCGAACTCCGCATCGAGCGTCAGCGCGAGCAGCCAGCGGCCCGCGAACATGGCGCCCCGGTCGGTGGTGCGGTGAGTGAGTTCGTGGCCGACGTTAGTGCCCAGGGCCGCGAAGGACAGGGCCGCGGACAGGATCCCGCCGATCCAGTGCCACCACTGCGTGGCTTCGCGCGCAGCGAACATGTCGAGCCCGAAGCTGGCGTTGGCCCAGGCACCGAGACCAAACAGGTCGCCCGACCCCGCCATCCAGGCCATCACCACGCACATGACACCCAGCACGGGGATGGTCAGGTAGAGCAGCGAATTGAGCAGCCGGGGGTAGTGATAGGCCGGCTCGCTGTAGTCGTCGCCCAGGAATTCGTCCCCGGTGATCATCACGCCGTAGATGACCAGGAGCCCGAGCCACATCCACGCGCCGCCCAGGGCGATGCCGAGCGTCGTCGACAGGGCGAAGGCGTAGACGCCGAAGAAACGCAGGTACTTGCTCATGCTTGCTTGCCGTCGCGACGAGGATTAGAACAAATGTTCTAACGAGGATGCCCGACCCGGGAATGCCTGTCAAATCCCTGCTGGCGCAGCGCTATACTTTGCGCTGCAAAACGACCGGCCCGGCCGGCGGAGCGCGCCCAGGACCGATGCAAAGCAAACGTAACAATGCCGTGGCAGCCCCAGACACCCGCGAGCGCATCCTCGATGCGTCGCTGGAGCTGTTCAATGCCGAAGGCTCGCATGCGGTTTCCACGCGCCACATCGCCGCCCGCCTGGGCATCAGCCCCGGCAACCTCTATTACCACTTCGCGAACAAGGAAGAGATCGTGCTCTGCCTCTACGGCAGGATCGAAAGCGAGCTCGAGGCGATCCTGGGCCAGCCGGATCAGACTGCACGCACGTTCGACGACGTGCTCGGTTACCTGGACAAGATCTTCGCGCACCTCTGGTCGTTCCGCTTCTTCTACCGCGACCTGAACGCGCTGCTCGGCGAGGTGCCGAAACTGCGCGACCGCTACCGCGAGCTCGCCGAGCGCGTGCATGCGCAATCGCGTCGAATCTTCGCGGCGATGGTCGAGGCCGGGTGGATGGAAGCGTCGGACGAGTACCTCGACCTGCTCGCGACCAATGCCTGGATCGTGCTGACGCAGTGGTTCACCCATCGGCAGGTCGTCGAGCGCCGGCGCAGCATCCAGTCGTCGGACATCCAGGACGGGATCCGCCACTTCGTCGCGCTGTTCAGCCCGCTGCTGCGGGCCCCGCAACGGCGCCAGTTGCAGCGCGCGATCGAGACGGCCGCCTGACGCCAGCCGCTAGGTATCGTGCCGGATGCACGACGCGGTCGCCCGGAACACAATGACCCCCGTCGACTTCCCGCGAGCAAGCACATGCCGAGCCTCCGCGCCCGACTGATCAACACCCTGTTCCGGCTGACGGTCAAGCCGATGTGGCGGCCCGGGCTCGACATCGCCGAAGTGCGGCGGCACGCGGCGAAGAGCGACGCGCGCCTCGGTCGCAAGCCGCCCGATTGCCCGATCGAGCCGGTGACGATTGCCGGGGTGCAGGCGCAATGGTTCGGCGCGCCGGAACTCGCCGCGCACAATGGCACGATGCTCTACCTGCACGGCGGTGCGTGGTGCATCCACCTGCCGGCGCTCTATGCGAAGTTCGCGGCGACGCTGTCCAGGGTCACGGGCATGCGGGTGCTGCTGCCCGATTACCGTCTCGCGCCGGAGCATCCGTTCCCTGCGGCGATCGACGATTGCTTCGCCGTCTACCGCGCCCTCGGCGAAGGTGCCGCGGGCACGCCAGTGGCGATCGCCGGTGATTCGGCTGGCGGAAGCCTGTCGCTCGTCACCCTGATGCGCGCACGCGACGCGAGCCTGCCGCTGCCTTCGTGTGCCGTCCTGTTGTCACCATCCACCGACGCCTCGATGAGCGGGCCCTCGTGGCGTTACAACGCAGACGCCGACCCGATGTTCAGCCTCGGTGCGGGCGGTCTCCTGGCCGACATCTACTGCCCCGGCCAGGCGCTCACGCACCCGCTGCTGTCGCCGCTGTTCGGCGTTTGGGGCGGCCTGCCGCCGCTCTATTTCCTGGCCGGCTCGACGGAGATGCTGCTGGACGATTCCGTCCGCGCGCACGACCGGGCGCTGCAGGCCGGCGTCGACGCGCGCATCGACGTCTGGCCGGACCTGCCACACGTCTTTCCGGTGATTTCCTGGATGCCCGAGGCGCGTGATGCCATGGCCAGGATCGCGGCATTCATCGGTGGGCACGCGAGGCACGCAAGCGCGCTGCCCCTGCACACGCATCACGAAGCGCTGGGCGACATCGTGCCCGCTGGCGAGACGGTCGAGGCAGAGCAGGCCGGACGCGCGTCGCTCTAGGGCCAGCGCTCGCCGAGGAAACTGGCAACCGTCGCGAGCGCCCGGTTCGCGTCGGCGAGCACCCCGGCGTTCGCCTGGAACACGTGCCAGCGTCGCGGAAATTCCTCGAACTGCACCGGCACGCCCGCACCGCGCAACCCCGCCTCGAGCCGGCGCGAATCGGTTAGCAGGACTTCGTCCGTACCCACCTGCACGAGAGTCGGCGGCAGTCCTCGCAGGTCAGCATGGATCGGCGAAGCCAGTGGCTCACTGGCATCACGGCCGGCCAGGTAAGCCCTCGCGCATTCAGACACCCACGGCGGAGAGATCATGACCTCGCCTGCGGGGACTGCAGCGGCCGAACGGTCCGACAGGTCCACCCAGGGAGAAAAGAGCGCCAGTGCCGCCGGCACCGCCTCACCGAGATCGCGGAGCCTCAGGACGGTCGCGACCGCGAGCCCTCCGCCTGCCGAGTCCCCCGCGATCGCTATGCGGTCTGCTGTGTATCCTCGAGCGACCAGCCCGCGGTATGCCGCAACTGCGTCGTCCAGCGCCGCAGGGAACGGATGCTCCGGCGCCAGCCGATAATCGGCCACGAAGACAGCAGCGCTGGTGAGCCGCGCGAGCGTCCCGGAGATTGCACGATGCGTCTTCGGAGATCCGACGCAGTACGCGCCGCCGTGCAGATAGAGCACCGCGTGGCCGGGGGTCGCGGCGCTGCGTGAGGTGACGAATTCGCCACGCACGCCACCGCAGTCACCGGCGACGAAACGGACGCCACCGTGCGGCAGCGTGATGCGGGCGAAAGATTCGAGCCGCCGCCGCTGCTCGGCGAAGGGCCGGCCCGCCCGGAATGTGCGCAGCAGCGTCGCACGCAACAGACGTCGCAGGATCGCGGCAACAACGCGTTCCACGAGGGACTCGCTGGCTGCGCCCTGCAATGCTGGTTCGAGGTTCATGACTGCTGGACTCGTCGGTGCATCCGGCGCCGACGATACCGCAGCACGCCGGGTTCCTGCGCTTTTCAGTTGCGCGGCAGCCCTGGCCTACGGAGAGTCCATATTTACCGTGGGCTCCGGTCGGGACCACGATGGCCTGCCGGCCTTCGCGTGGCTGGCAAGCGAGGAACTCGTGGCCGGCGAGCCGCCCACCCCCGGGCACGACGCGCTCACCCTGCGCGTCAAGGGCCTCACCAAGATTTACCAATCAGGCGAGGTGCAGGTCCATGCGCTGCGCGGGATCGACCTCGACCTCGCGACGGGTGAACTGGTCGTGCTGCTCGGCCCGTCGGGCAGCGGCAAGTCGACGCTGCTCAACATCCTCGGCGGGCTCGATGCCGCAAGTTCCGGCGAAGCCTGGTTCCAGGACCACGACCTGACTCGCGCCTCCGACCGCGATCTCACGCGCTACCGTCGCGAGCACGTCGGCTTTGTCTTCCAGTTCTACAACCTGATCCCGAGCCTGACGGCGCTGGAGAACGTCGCGCTCGTCACCGAAATCGCTACTGCGCCGATGGACCCGGCCGCGGCGCTCGAACTGGTCGGGCTCGGGCCCAGGCTGCATCACTTCCCGGCGCAGCTTTCCGGCGGCGAGCAGCAGCGCGTCGCCATCGCGCGCGCCATCGCCAAGCGCCCTGCAATCCTGTTGTGCGACGAACCTACGGGCGCGCTCGACAGCCAGACCGGCATCCTGGTGCTCGAGGCGATCGAGCGCATCCACCGTGAACTCGGCACGACGACGGTGCTGATCACGCATAACGCCGTCATCGCCGAGATGGCCGACCGGGTCATCGTGCTCGGGGACGGCCTGATCCAGCACACCCACCGCAATGAGCAGCGGCGTCCCGCCAGGGAGCTGACGTGGTGATCCTCCCGCTCGATCGCAAGTTGCTGCGCGACCTGTGGCGCCTGCGCGGCCAGGTGCTGGCGATCGGCATGGTCATCGCATCCGGCGTGGCGCTGCTCGTGATGTCGCTGACCGCCATCGAGGCGCTGCAGGAAACCGCGACCGCGTATTACGAGCGCTACCGGTTCGCCGCGGTGTTCGCGCGCGTCGAACGGGCGCCGGAGCATCTGCGGGACCGGCTCGCAGCGATCGAAGGCGTGCAGTCCGTCTCGATGCGCGTGGTGCGCAACGCCGTGCTCGACGTGGAGGGATTCGACGAGCCCGTCATCGGGCAACTCGTCTCGGTGCCGGAAGACGAAGAGGCGGCGCTCAACATGCTCGCC
>Ga0316622_100002684_pt1 | contig 12422 bp, 11 predicted proteins | sample OWC_Aug_OW2_C1_D_FD_207646 | JGI IMG/M metagenome (GOLD analysis project Ga0316622, IMG submission 207646) | Wetland soil microbial communities from Old Woman Creek delta, Ohio, United States - OWC_Aug_OW2_C1_D5_C | ecosystem: Environmental > Terrestrial > Soil > Wetlands | place: USA: Ohio... | reverse complement strand
GCGCTGCAGGTCGCGGCGCAGGCCCCGGACCGCTGCGTCGGCCTGTTCATCGAGATGCCCGTGATGGAATGGTCGACGATGTTCGCCGCGCTCCTCCTCGTGCCGGTGATAGCCCTCGTGGACTACGGCTCGTTTATCGGGCGCCCGCTGGCGCGCCTCCTGCGCCGCATCCCACGGCCGACCAACGATCTGCTCGCGAGCCTCCTGAACGCCGCGTCCGCGGAGCCCGAAGTCATCACCGCCATCCTGCACGGCATCCTGGTCGGCCCGGTCGTGCCGCCCGCGGAGCGTCGGCGGCAGCTCACGATGCCGACGCTCGTGATCGGCCATCGCGGGGATCGCCTGCACGCCCACCGTGACGCGGCGGAACTCGCGAAGGAGATGCCGAACGCCCGCTTGTTGGAGACGCGCTGGATCGGCGAGCTGCACGTGACGCCGGACCGTTACTGGCCGAAGATCCGTGCCTTCCTCAACGAGGTGAGCGCTGTCACTCAGCGCGCGGAGCAGCCGCCGGCTGCGCCGCGCGGCGACTTCGACGGTGGGAAGCGAAAACGACCGCATTTGGCGCGTCAAGTCGTAGCGGGACAGGTCTAACTCGACGGCTCCGGGCGTCGGCGCGGGGCCCAGAGCATTGCGCTGGAACGCGTCGCGCCGCGCGTTGGCCGGGTCCGCACTGCGGTCGGACCGGCAGGAAACCCCGGCGCGAATTTCCCCGACAGACGACGGTGTGACCCACCGGGTTCGCGTCGTCCTCGGATGATTGCGCACGCCACCGGTAGCACCGAATGCCGCGGTGGCGTCTCCGGGCGGTCGACGGCCCTGCCGCGACCGACACGGTGGTCCTCCCCTGCGTAACATTGACAGTAGCCACTGTAACGGTTACAAATGGAGTCATGGAAGCCGAACGCAAGCAGCGCCAGGTCCGTGGGCGGGGGGCCGGACACGACAACGCGCCCGCAGACGCGCGGGTCTATACGATCGACGAGCTGGCCGCTGCGACGGGGGTGCCGAGCCGCACGGTGCGGCATTACCAGTGGGTGGGCGCCCTGCCAGCCCCGGTGCGCAAGGGCCGCATTGCGCTCTACCGCGAGGAACACCTGCAGCGGCTGCGCCTCATCGCCCAGCTCCAGGACCGCGGCTTGCACTTGCGTGCCATCCGCGACGCCCTGCGCCAGGCGGCGCATCGACGGTTGTCGCTCGAGGAGTGGTTGGGCATCGGGGAACAGTTGCGGCAGCCGTGGTCCGAGGAGACGCCGCTCGTGCTGACCGAGGCGGAACTCCGTCAGCGCCTGGGGGATCGGCCGCCCGGGTTCGTGGCCACGCTCGTGCGGGCCGGCCTGCTGCGCCGTCACGGCGATCGGCTCGCGCCGGCCTACCTGGTCCGCAGCCCCGGCCTCCTCGACATCGGACTCAAGCTCCACGAGGCCGGTCTGGACATCGAGACCGGGGCGGAAGCCGCAGCGCTCGTCCGCCGCAGCATGCGCCGTGCCGCCGTGAAGCTCGTCAGGCATTTCGCGAAGCGCAGCGGGCGTGGCTTTGCCCGCAGTCGCTCTGCCGCCGATGTCGGCGCGGCGCTGACGGCGCTGCGGCCGCTCGGGGCCGAGGCGGTACGGCTGGTGTTCGCGCAAGAGATCGAGCGCGCGTTGCGCGCGGCGATGGAGAAGGGCGCAATCCCGACGCCGCAACGGAGAACGAGTTGATCTCCCCGCCCTCGTTCCTGGCGGCGATTGGGCAGGCCACCTGAACGGACGTGCTGGCACCGAGATTCGAGGGATGTCATGAGCTTGGCTGCAGCGTCACGCGATGTCACCGATGCACCGCCGGACAGCCTGCGCGTGCTGCTGGATCGCTTCGACGCCACGGTGTTCGACGCGCCGCAGGGACAGGCGCGGATCCGCCTGATCATTCCCGATGACGGACAATGGGACGTGCTCGCCGACGCCGGCGGCGCCACGCTCGTGCCCGCGGACCCGCGTGTGGCGGCCGCCGCCACCCTCACCGCCGACCGGGGGACGTGGGACGGCATCGCCCGCGACCTGCGCGGCGGGATGGCCGCGTATCGCGCCGGCCGCCTGATCATTCGTCACAATCTCCACCTCGGGGTCGGGCTGCTCGCGGCGACGAGCGGCGTCACCGGGCCGGCCCGACTGCGGTTCCAGCGGATTCACACGGCGTCGGGCGAGCTATCCATTCTCACCGCCGGTGCCGGCGACCCGGTGGTGTTGATCCACGGTCTGGGCGCCACCAAGGGCTCGTTCCTGCCGACGGTCGCCGCGCTGGCGGACTCGTTTCGCTTGATCGCCCTCGACCTCCCCGGATTCGGTGATTCGGTCAAACCACTGCGGGCGGGATACCATCCACCCTTCTTCGCCCGCTCGGTCATGCACTTGCTCGATGCGCTCGAGGTGGAGCGGGCCCACGTGATCGGCAACAGTATGGGCGGGCGGGTCGCCCTCGAGTTGGGCCTGCGTCATCCCGAGCGGGTGCGACGGCTCGTGATGTTGTCGCCGTCGATGGCCTGGCGTCGCGAACGGCCGTGGGCGCCGCTGGTCCGCCTGCTGCGCCCGGAACTCGGCCTGGTGCAACTCGCCCCGCGCTGGGCCGTGGAGGCCGTCGTGCACCGGGTGATTCCCGTCGCGGATGCCAACTGGGTCCAAGCGGGCGTCGACGAGTTCCTGCGTGCCTACCTCACGCCGCGGGGGCGAATGGCCTTCTATGCGGCGGCCCGCCAGATCTACCTCGAGGAGCCGCACGGCGCCAAGGGGTTCTGGACGCGGCTGCGCCGGCTTGGGCCGCCGGCCTTGTTCGTCTGGGGCAAACGCGATGGGCTCGTGCCCGTCGGGTTCGCGGCGCATGTGAAGCGGACGCTCCCCAGCGCGCGGCAGCTCGTGCTCGATTGCGGGCACGTGCCGCAGCTCGAACGGCCGGCGGAGACCCATGCAGCGATCGCGGCCTTTCTGCGGGAAGGGACGGACCGATGACCTCACTGCTGCCAACGCTCGACGACGATTTCGAGCGCCGCGATCCCGATTTCATCCGCCAGTTCCTGCCGCTCTTCTGGCTGATCGCGAGCTTCTGGTTCCGCGCCGACGTGCGTGGGTTGGAGAAGATCCCGCCCACCGGGCCGGTGCTGCTGGTGGGCAATCACTCCGGCGGCAACATGACCCCCGACACCGCCGCGTTCGTCCTCGCCTTCAGCGCCTACTTCGGCGCCGAACGGCCCTTCTACCAGCTGGCGCACAGCCTGGTGCTGACGATGCCGGCCCTCTGGTGGCTGCGCTCCTTCGGGACGGTGGTCGCGTCGCCGAAGAACGCCGACAAGGCGCTCCGCAAAGGGGCGGCCCTGCTCGTGTACCCGGGTGGGGACTACGAGGTGCACCGGCCCACCGCTGAATCGGCGAAGGTTGACTTTGACGGCCGCAAGGGTTTCCTGCGGATCGCGCACCGCGACCGCGTACCGCTCGTCCCCGTCGTCTCGATCGGCGGCCAGGAGACGGCGCTCTTCCTCGCGCGCGGCCAACGGCTCGCGAAGTGGCTCCGCCTTGACCGGATGTTTCGCCTCAAGGTCCTTCCCGTTTCGCTGGCCCTGCCGTGGGGGTTGAACATCGGGGATCTGCTCGGGCACCTCCCGTTGCCGGCCAAGATCACGATCCAGGTGCTCGATCCGATCGACCTGCGGGCGCGGTACGGGGCCAAGCCCGACTGGACCGTGGCGTACCGTGAGGTCGTCGGCCAGATGCAGCGGACGCTGACCCGGCTGCAGGCGGAGCGGCGACTGCCGATCGTGGGGTGAGTCATGCACGTGGCCGTGCACACCCCGATCGCCGCACCCCGACAGCGGGTGTGGGACTACATCGTCGATCCCGACCGCCACCGCGAGTTCATGGAGGGGATGACGCGGTGGGAGGCGGAGGGGGCGCGGCGCACCGGACTGGGCGCGCGCTTCGCGATGCGGATGCGGGTCGCCTCCGTGGAATTGGGCGGCCTGCTCGAGATCGTCGAGTTCGATCCGCCCTGTGACCTGGCGTGGACGAGCATCACCGGGCTCGACCACCGCGGTCGATGGAGGCTGCGGCCGCGCGACGGAGGGTGCACGGACGTCGAACTCCGTGTCACCTACTACGCCCCGGGCGGCATCATGGGGTCGATTGCCGACCTGGTGGCCTGGCCGATCGTCCGCGGGCATCTGCAGCGCTCCCTCGAGGCGTTGAAGCAGCGAGTCGAGACGCGGCCGCGCCCGCGATCAACAACTGCCGTGGGCAAGCGACGGCACGCCACTGGAAGGCGGCGCACCGCGCCGAGGTGATGAACATGGTCGGGATGAATTTGGAGATGTCGGGTCGAGGCATGGTGGAGCCCTGTGAGATCACCCTTCACGGCCACCGTGTGAGCTATCGGGCTGCCGGGAGCGGCCCGCTGCTGGTCCTCATCCACGGCATCGCCGGAAGCTCGGCGACCTGGGCGGAGGTGTTGCCGCGGCTCGCCGAACACTACACGGTCGTTGCCCCGGACCTCTTGGGGCATGGCGACTCCGCGAAGCCGAGAACCGATTATTCGCTTGGGGCGTACGCCAGCGCCATGCGCGACCTCCTCGGCGTCCTCGGCCACGAGCGCGGGACCATCGTCGGGCATTCGCTCGGCGGTGGGGTGGCGATGCAGTTCGCCTATCAGTTTCCGGAGCGGTGCGAGCGCCTGGTGCTCGTCTCCAGCGGCGGCCTCGGGCATGAACTCCACCTCGTCCTGCGCGCCGCAGCGTTACCGGGTGCCGAGTGGGTGCTGCCGGTACTCTGTAGCCGCGCGCTGTGCAATGCGGTGGACGGGGTCGCCCGCTTCCTCGGGCGCGCCGGACTCCGCGCGGGTCCCGACTTGGACGAGATCTGGCGCAGCTTTGCCTCGCTGTCCGACCCCGAGGCCCGCCAGGCGTTCATTCACACGGTTCGCACGGTCATCGACATCCGGGGGCAGCGCGCCAGCGCCGGCGACCGTCTCTATTTGGCCGCCGAGATGCCGACGATGATCATTTGGGGTGCGGACGATCCGCTCATACCGGTGGCCCACGCGCATGCGGCGCACGAACGGATTCGGGAGAGCCGGCTCGAGATCTTCCCGGATGCGGGCCACTTCCCGCACCGCGGCGACCCGCGGCGTTTCGTGGAGGTGCTCGTCGACTTCATCCAGTCGACGGCGCCGGCCCGCGTGGACGAGCAGGTGTGGCGGGAGCGCCTGCGCCACGGCGGTCGCGTGCAGTGTGCGGGCGCATAGCCCGACTTGACGGAATGCTCCCTATCAGTCGTCCGTCCCGCCGATCATGCGGGTGCCCCCGTTCGTTTTCGAGAACGGCAGGCGAGACGCTGCGCCGCACCGTGCTCGCAGCGCTCGCGCCGCAATCGGTCGTGCGCCCGATCTGCCGCGGCGCCGGTGCCGTGGGGTACCGGAGAGCTGCCGGGGAAACTCCTGGCCCCAGCCGCCGCACCCCGATATCCGTTCCGTGAGCGCAAGTCCGCGTCCGGCGGCGCCGTCCGGACGGCGCGCGTTCAGCCACCGCATCGGGTTCCCCGCGGCGGCCGCCTTGAGGAACTTGCACGGTGTCACACCCGGACCGTCACCAACGTCCGCACCGTGCGTCCCGCACCACGACACCACAAGCCGTTTCGCAACGCGCAGCGGTTCGGCGTTGGGTATCGCCCCGCTGCCCCCGTGGCTGGCGGATGATAGACTGGCGCCGACCCGGAGGTCCGTGCACGACGAACGTGCTGGCCGACACCCACGACGCCAGGTGCACCGTGACGTTCAACCACGATGCGCACCGTAGCGCGCTCCGAAAGTGGTTGTTCGATGGTTCGTAGCAGCACGGCACGCGCTCGATCTTTGCGGGGTACTCTGTGACACCTCGGCGCCCGTGGCGGCGCGCGCGGACGCGAGGTTCATTATGGAACCGTTGAAACTCCGGGAGTGCGCTACGATGTCGACCACATCCGTTGCAGGCGCGGCATGACCTACGGCATCCGGCCGAGCAGGATGCGGCGCACCGTAGTCCTGTGGGCGAAGTCGCTGCTCAATGCCATCCTATTCTTCGCCATCTTCATGGTGGGCGCACTGCTGCTGTCTTACCGGCTTCTGCCGGCGCCGCTTCCCGTTCCCCAGTACCTGCGCATCGGCGGCGGCTGGGCACTCGTCCTCGCGGGTAGCATCCTGTGGAGTCTCTGCCTCGATTCCTTCAGCCGCCGTGGCCGTGGCACACCGTTTGCCCTCGGCGCGCTGTTGGCGGTACCGGGTCGTTCCGGACTTCGTCGTCAGACCATCGCAGGATCTTGGCGAGATCGCGGCGCGGTGGAAGATCCGTTGGGCGTCGCCCCACCGCGTCGGGAGCGCGATCCCCACTTCGACCTCGCGTATCACGTGCGCCGCCTCCGCGTCCCCGCGGCCGGGACCCTCCGCGACCTCCTCGACCTTGCCGCGCCGATCGCGAAGCAGGCCTTCGACAAGGACCGGCCGTTGTGGGAGCTGCACGCGGTCGAGGGGCTCGAACACGGGCGCTTCGGTGTAATCCTCAAGATCCACCACGCGATGACCGACGGCGTCGGCATGGTGCGGATGACTGAGCTCATCGACGTCGATCGCGACCTTTTCCGGTACCATACCCCGCGCGCGGAGATCGGCGCAGGCGTTGTCGAAGACCGCTACCCATGCTTCATAAGTCTCCTCGAGTGCGTCGGGGTCGGCAGCGACCGCACGCAACTCTTGCCACGCCTCGCGTGCTTACCACGCCGCACCCAACACGACGCGGGGTGCCTGGCGCGCCCGCTTGTGGCGACTGGCCCGTCCCATGGCGCCGCGAACCTGGCACGTCAGCCGCCAGCTCGCTCCTTCTTGCGCATCGCAGCCACGGTCAAGCCAGTCGGCGCCGCGCGCGTGCGCGCTCCACCGGGAGCCCAGCGGAACTTGAGCATCCGGACGGGCTTCCGGGTGAGCGCGGCCAGGGCTGCGAATCTCGCGTGCTGGGTCTGATTCAACCGGTCGCCCGGGCCCTTCACCTCGCAGCAGAACCAGTCCGAATGGTCGGGCGCGTACATCAGCAGGTCCGGGGCCTGCACGTTCGCATCACCCGATCGGTCGCGCAGCGCAGCAATGACGTCCAGCGACAGCACCTGGTGCACAACGCGGTCTCTGTGGTGGTGGCGCGGGAACTCGTACTTGCCCACCAGCGCGAGGTACCCGGTGACCTGGTGCAGGAAGATGGCCGCCAACCACTCGTACAGGTGGTAGCCGTACCGTACTTGATGCTACACGCGACGACGATCGTCGTCGTCGAAGAGGCCCGGGTAGCGCCGCGCCCAGTTGGCGGACGGTTCGCCCGTGCGCCACCGTTGCCGTAGTTCGCGGTCGATTTCGACGCTGCCGATGTCACGGATGGCGTCCATAGCGGCTCTGAGGGCCGGTCGCTGGCCGTCAAGTCACAGCCTATCACGGCTTCCTGCCTATAACCGCAGTCAGCAGCCTGTACACATCACGGATAGACGCCCGTGTTTCCGCACGTGTGAGGTCGGGGTTCCCGTGCACCGCCCGCTTCCGCTCGTTCTCCCCCAGCTCCGCGATGCTCTCAGCAACGATCGTTCACCCACACGCTCTGGAGAAGACCCCATCTTTTCAGGACTGTCCACATGCTGGCGCGGCATGCCGCCCGCGGTCGCACAGCGCGGCAGCAGCCACGAGAGGCAGCGCTGCTCCGCCCAGGAGGTCGGATATGCGTATGGTCGTTGTCGCCGCCGCGGCGGTGCACTGCCGGCCAGTGCTGCGCGGCAGTCGCGAATCATTCGAATGTGTCATGGCTGCATCCTTCACGAGTGCCAACGCGCTTGCTGAATCATCAGTGCGCCGGCAGCCGGAATCGCGACAGGAACTTCCAGGCCCGGCGAGCGATGTCGATGTCCGGGTTGATGTAGAGGATGTGCCCCGGCACGTAGGACACCTGGCTGGCGTTGACGCTGCACAGTTCGACCTGCACGCCGGCGTCGCAGTGGTTGTACGTCTCGCAGTAGCTCGTGCCGAGATCGACACGTTCGTCCGGTGTCGAACCCGCGCAGCCATCGGCGTCGCGCCAAAAAGCCAGACTCTCGGCCGCGGACGGGTAGAGGATGCTGCCGCCATATTGAACTGCCGGATCGTTGAGGCCGGCGAACTCGATGACGGCGATCGGCCGTAACGGCCGGCACTGCGACGTCGGGCGGAGCGCGACCCGTCCGGCGACCGGAGCGACCGCCGCAAACACGTCCGCCGCCTCGCACGCGAGCCGGTAGCTCATATACCCGCCGTTCGAGAGCCCCGTGGCGTAGACGCGTTCCCGATCGATGTGGGCCTCGGCAGCCACCGCATCGACGACTGCACGGGCGAAGTCGACGTCGTCAATCCGGGCGCGCGCCGCCCCCCCGCAGCACCAGCCTCCGTTGAAGGACGGGCCATCGGCGGTTTCGGCCTCGGGGGCACCGGCCTTACCGAAGAGCCCGAGCGGCCATGCGACGAGGAACCCCTCCTCGTCGGCAACTGTGCGCAGGCCGAAGAGCCCGGCGGCGCGCGTCGGGTTGTTCTGGAAACCGTGGAATTCGACCACCAGGGGTACTGCCGTGCCACCGTCGTAACCGGGCGGAACGTGGAGACCGTAGATGCGGCGCTCTCCTGCGAAAAGCAACGTACGCCGGTGGTCCCCCGGGGTGAGCGGGTCAATGCAGCCGGCCAGGGCGCCGTTCACCGCGTTGACGAGCTCGTCGACCGTGACGGCGCGGTTACCGTCGCGGTCGAACATCTCGCACAGCGACAGCGCGCCCGTACCAAGGGCGATGTTCACACCGCGCATCAACTCGTCCACGGTGACGTCGCCGCTTGCGTTGCAGTCGCCAACGCAGCGGACGATCGGTGCCATGCCACCCTCGTCCGTGCTGAGCACCAGCAGCGCGTTACGCGAGCGGCTCGGCAGGTAGAGGTGCCTGCCGTCGGAGCTGAGCGCGAAGCCGTGCAGCTCGCCCATGCCGATCCAGGCCGGGATCACGTCGCGCCGCCCCTCGGCGAAGGCGAGCCGCCCGCTTTGCGGATCGCGGGAAAAGAGGGCAACGGCCTTGGCGTTCATGCCGGTCGCATAGACGTGTTGCCCGTTGGGGCTGACGGCCACGCCGCGCGTTCCGGTCAAGACCGGCAGCCCCCCGGGTGCATCGGTCAGGACTTCCAGAAAGGTCAGCTCGCCACCGAGTGGGTCGCGCGCGAACACTGCCAGCGAGTGCACGGCGGAGCCGGCTGCGTAGACACTCGTCCCGTCGGGGCTCAGCCCGAGGGAAAAGGCGCCGGCCAAACCCTGCACGCCGTCCACGCCGTCGCGCCACGAGCCGACCTTCGTCAGCTGGCCGCCGGCGGGCTCGCGCTGAAACGCGGTCACCGCCGCATCGTTGCGGCCGACGGCGTAGACGTGCGCGCCGTTGGGGCTCACCCGCACGGCGCCGGGGTTTCCACCCACGTACAACGATTGTGAGGGCAGCCCGATCTCTGCCACCTCGATCGGGGTGAGCATCCCGCTCACGACGTCGCGGTCGAATACGGCGACCGCGTTCTGGGCCACACCGGCCGCGTAGACGTTGGCGCCGTCCGGGCTGAGGGCCAGGCCCACGGGTCCGTAGTCAGGACCCTCCCCGGGCAAGCCCTCACGCTGCACCTGCGCGACGGTCAGCCGGCCGGTCATCACGTCGCGCGCGAAGACCACCAGGGCGCTGTCGCCGGCGCCAGCGACGTAGACGTGGGTCCCCTCCGGGCTCACGACCACCTCGCGCGCATCGCCGAGACCGTCGACACCGTTCACCCCGTTGCGGTGGGCCTCGACAAACTCGAGTTGCCCGGTCATCAGATCGCGAGCAAAGACGACGATTGCGTCTCCGAACTCACTCGCGACGTAGACGTTCTTCCCGTCGGGGCTCACCGCCGCCGACCGCGCCCCGAACAGCCCCTCCACACCGTCCTTGCCGTCTTCAATCACCTGGACCAGGCGCAGGCGGCCGGAGTCGTCGGCAGAGGAGGGCGAGGGCAGAACGCCCAGCATCCCGATCGACAGCCCAACCGCGAGGCAGCGAAGGACATCGCGGCAGTGGGTTCGCACGGCTGGAACTCGCAGCTTGCCAGGTTGCAGCACGCCGGAACGGAAGCCCACCTCACTGCGCGCGGGCCAATCACCGTCGGGGCACGGTGTTTCCACCCCGACCCTGCGGAGCAGTCTCTGTGTCATGGCGCACCTCCCGGGGTCGGGAGCCATCAGACCGGGCAGCGTCGCTTCCGACAGCACAGGCTCGGCGCTGCTTGCACCCCCGCATCGCCCCGACGTTCGAACGTGCATCAAGCGGGCCACACGGGCGCCCCCGCCCCGGCGCGGCGCGCGGGGACGCAACGCGTCCCCATCGTCGCAGCACTCGGACGGGTTTCTCGCCGATGCGACGCACCGCGGCAGCACCGGGGCATCCCAGTTGCGTCGCCCGCCGCCCAAGGGTTGAGCCGCACGGCACCCGAGAGGCGGGCCTCGGTCCGTCAACACAACGACCGCGTTGCGCAGATAGTCGGCGCACTTCCCGACGATCACCCCCTTCGTCGAAGAAGCCCGGAATGCCGTCCTCGCATTTGTACCGTCCGCACATTGCGATCGAGAGCTTGGTCGAGCGGCACGGGCACATCATGGCCTCCGCCCGCTCCGAACGACGGTGCGGGCCGGTGAACGACAACAACTCAACCAGCGTGTGAGGTGTGCCGCAATTGACGGGACCTTCGTCCGCGCCGTATACGCAACCCATTGGGCAGTCCCAGGCGGGATGTCGTGTCGACTGCGCGTACAATCCGGACGCGCCCTGGACAACGGGGGCAACGCATGAAGACGCTTGCAACGCTTCTTCTGTCGGTGGTGATGCTCGGCGCCTTCTCTCACACTGGCCGCGGCGCGCCGGAGCCGACCGGCGTCAGCGCGGCCACGACGGCGGCCACCCGGGAGGCGGCCGCCCCACCCCGCCGCGATGTCTCCACGCTCAAGGCCTGCGAGATCGTCTCACCCAAGGAGGTCGCCGCAATCGTCGGCGGCACATTGCTCAACGAGCCGCCGGCCGGCTTCCCGAACTGCGCCTATGTGGTCGAGGTGACGGGGGACACGGAAAGCTACCGCCTCAACTTTGCAGAGCCGCAAGTCTACACCGCCATGCTCGACGCCCAGAGTGAGGCCGAGAGGGGCGAGCGGCTCTCCGGCCTGTGGGACGAGGCGTATGTTCAGCCGCGCGCCTTTGGGAGCGGGTTCACCGTGATTGCCGTGCGGCGCGGCGACATCGCCATGGAGGTCTCGGGCGACCGCAAGGAGCCGGCGGTCGCAATCGCCAGGCTGGCCGTCTCGCGCGTCCGCTGACCGTCGCGCGTCGATCGCGACGCCCGCCGCACTACGGTCCGCCCAGATCCAGGGCCCGCCACCGCTGGCCGCACAGGGCGTCGACCAGAACGGCCGGCGGCACGGCGACCAGCAGGTACGGCAGGCGCTGCAGCGTGCGGCGTGGCGGCGCGGTGTGATGACCATCGTCCTCCTCCGTCGCCCGCCTTCCGTTCCGAAAAATGTGGTTGACGAGGTAGGCATCGGCCGGTACCCTCCGACCCGCATGGCTGGTCGGACACGTAGATGGTCCTTGTGCTTGTGCGTTGCGGTCGCGCTGTCGGCCTCGGCGGCGCAGGCGGACATTTACATGTACCGCGACGCGCGCGGAGGGTTGCACTTCTCCAACGCCCCCGCCCAACCGAGCTATCAGTACTACATGCCCGACTGGTCGAGTTGGAAGGGCGTCCGTAGCTGGGGTCGCGGTCGCGGCCGGCTGGGCCGGATCGACGGGACGCGGCGGCGGGCCTTCGACGACGTCATCCGCTCCGCGGCGCTGCGCCATCAGGTGGACGAGGCGTTGGTGAAGGCGGTGATCCGGGCGGAGTCGGATTTCGTGCCGCATGCCGTCTCGCCGGCCGGGGCGCTCGGGCTGATGCAGCTGATGCCGGCGACGGCGCGGCTGCGCAACGTGGCGCGCTGGTACGAGCCGAAGCAGAACGTCGAGGGTGGTGTCAGCCATCTGCGCCACCTGCTCAACCGCTACGGCGGCAATGTGCGCCTGGCGGTGGCGGCGTACAATGCCGGCGAGGGTGCGGTCGACCGCCACCGCGGCGTGCCGCCCTTCCCGGAAACGCAGGAATACCTGAGCCGCGTGTTGCGGTTTCGGGACCTGTACCTGACGCAGCAGTAACGCCCCTCCCCTCGCCGTCCTTGCAAAGGGCGGCGAATTGATAATACGGGAAGGCGGGCCGGCGATGGACCCGACGCGACACCTTCCCAATCTGCTCACGTGCCTGCGCATCATTCTGATCCCGGTGCTGGTCGTGTT
>Ga0316622_100002683_pt1 | contig 12425 bp, 7 predicted proteins | sample OWC_Aug_OW2_C1_D_FD_207646 | JGI IMG/M metagenome (GOLD analysis project Ga0316622, IMG submission 207646) | Wetland soil microbial communities from Old Woman Creek delta, Ohio, United States - OWC_Aug_OW2_C1_D5_C | ecosystem: Environmental > Terrestrial > Soil > Wetlands | place: USA: Ohio... | reverse complement strand
GCCTTCGGGCGGTCGATCTACGCGGTGGGGGGGAACGCGGAGGCGGCGCGCCTGAGCGGCATCCCGGTGGACCGGATCCGCGTGGGGGTGATGGTCATCGTGGCCTGCCTGGCCGTGCTGGGCGGCGTGCTGAACTCCTCCGAGATCATGCAGGGGACGGCCCGGACCGCCGAGGGGTGGGAGCTGAGCGTCATCTCGGCGGTCATCATCGGCGGGACGAGCCTGATGGGCGGGGCGGGGACCGTGAGGGGGACGCTGGTGGGGGTGGTCTTCCTCGGGGTGATCAACAACGGGATGACGCAGCTCAACTTCTCGGAGTACGACCGCTACATCGTGCAGGGGGCGCTGATCCTGGCGGCCGTCCTGCTCAACCAGCTCCCCGCGGGCCGGAAGGGGGCCTAGGCGGGCCCGCCGCCGGGGGCGGACTTCCCGGGCCGGAACCGGACGGTGTAGAAGGCCCCCAGGACGGCCATGCCGGCCCCCCACCAGACGTCCGCGTGGACGTGGCTCATGGCCATGGCCAGCTTGTCCTTGTCGCTCCAGCTCGCCAGGCCGTAGAGGAAGATCACCACGCCGTAGACGAGCAGGGTCAGGCCGATGAAGAACCAGATCGGGATCTGCTGGTCGTGGCTTTCGTCCGTCATGGTCGGCCCCCTACCAGAAAATGATGTTGATCAGGACCAGCACCAGCGCCACCATCCCGGCCCAGAAGACCGGCCGGTAGTAGAACGGGACCTGCTTCTCCCTGGGGATCTCCGTCAGGGTCATGACGAGGTCCTTGAGCTCCGCGTCCGGCTTGGGCTTCGTGAAGAGGCTCACCAGCACCGTGACGAGGAGGCAGACCACCAGCGACCACCAGCCGCTGTACATGTTCACCGCCATCGGCTGCGCCTTGCGTGAGAGGGCGACGAAGCGCGTGTGGTCCGGGTTGAAGGCCCCGGGGGCGAAGCGGGAGACGGATTCCTCCGCCTTGGCGACGACGCCCCGCCTGAGCAGGACGGGGACGCCGTCGATCCCGAACTTGTGGGTCTTGCCGGCCACGGTGACCTCGGGCGCGAGGACCCGCGTCTTCGCCACCCCTCCCTTCACGGGGCAGGTCGCCGGAAGCTCCGTGTCGGCGCCCTGGACCGAGAACTGCGGCAGGTTGAGGGTGCTCACCTCGCCGCTCTCCACGACGACCCTGACGATCCGCTCGTCCTTGCCCTCCCCCGTCTTCTCGACGGAGACCGCCGCCCCGCGGCCGAGGGTCACCTTGGGCTGGGGCCGGTAGCCGTCCGGGAAGGTGTGGACGAAGGCCCACATGCTGATGGAGAAGACGATGGCGGTGAGGAAACCCCAGAAGCCGGCGGCGGGCGTGGCGCGCTTCCAGAGCATGCCCAGGATCACCGTGCCGAAGAGCGGCACGATGAAGAAGAAGACGAGGACCTGCAGGTACTCCAGGATGTTGGAGAAGAGGAAGAGCAGGTAGGCCGTGCCGATCGAGATGAGCACCCCCACGAGCGAGGACCAGCGGCCCATCGACAGGTAGTGGGCGTCGGACGCCTTCTTGTTGATCAGCGGCTTGTAGACGTCGCAGGTCCAGACCGTGGCGAAGGCGCTGACGTTCCCCGCCATGCCCGACATGAACCCGGCGATCATCGCCGTCACCCCGAGCCCGAGGAGCCCCGGCCCGAGGTACTGGCCCATCAGCAGCGGCAGCACGTCGTTGAAGGTCCGGTGGGTGATGTTCGCGCGGGGGTCGCTCTCGGGGACGAGCACCATCGTGGAGCCGTCGGGGTTCGTCAGGACCGCCAGCCCCAGCAGGCCCGGGATGGTCACGATGAGCGGCACGCACATCTTGAGCACCGCCCCGATGATGGTCCCGTTCTGGGCGGAGCGCAGGTCCTTGGCCACCATCACGCGCTGGACCTGGAGGAAGTCGGTGCACCAGTAGCCGAAGCTGACCGCCAGCCCCAGGCCGAAGACCATCCCGAACCAGTCGATCCCCATCGGGTTCGTGTCGAACGACCCGAGGTTGCTCCAGAGGCTGGTGAAGTCGGCGTTCCCGAGCGTGGGGTGGACCACGGCGGCGTTCGCCTGGACCTTCTCCATCATCTTCCCCCACCCGCCGGCGTGGATGATCCCGAGGATGGGGATCAGCAGCGACCCGGCCCAGATGAGGAAGTACTGGAGGACCTCGTTGAAGACGGCAGAGATCAGGCCCCCCAGGAAGACGTAGATGGCCACGGTGATCGACGAGACCCAGATGCTCACGTGCATGTCCCAGCCGAGCAGGAGGTTCAGGATCTTCGCCATGGCGAACATGCTGGCGCCGCTCACCATGACGGTCATGATGGAGAAGGAGACGCCGGCGATCGACCGCGCCCCCTCGCCGTAGCGGAGCTTGAGGTAGCCGGGGACCGAGTGCGTCTTGCAGATGTAGTAGAACGGCATCATGACGATGGCCAGGAAGAGGATGGCGGGGATGGCGCCGATGAGGTAGGCGTGGGCCCCCAGCATGCCGTACTGGTAGGCCATGGCCGACCACCCCATGGTCTCCAGCGAGCTCAGGTTGGCGGAGATGAAGCTGAGGCCGGCGATCCAGGCCGTCATCTTGCGGCCGGCCACGAAGAAGTCGTCGCCGGTCTTGACGTTCTTCTTCAGGTACCAGCCGATGCCGAGGACGATGGCGAAGTAGAGGATGACGATGAGCATGTCGACCCACTTCAGCATCAGCAGGGGCTGGGCGCCCTGCGCGGCGGCGAGCAGGCTGGTCACGGCATCCTCCTCCGGCGGTTAAGAATCCCCGTGAACGGGCGCCGGGCCCTCCCCCGGCGTTCCTCCCAGTGTATCCGGGGGGGGCCCCTCCGCGATACGCAAAACACGCATTTTTGTTGCCGTATTGCGCACGGCCCCCGCCCGGCCTCAGGCGTAGAGCGGGCCGAGGTACGCGCAGGCCCGGAAGTCGTCCCCGCCGAAGCGGTCCCACAGCGTCGGCCGGAAGACGTCCTCCGCCGGCACGTTGTGCATGTCCACCGGGATCCGCAGCATCGCGTTCAGGGTGATCATGTCCGCCGCGATGAGCCCGAAGGAGTTCGCGTCGTGGTTGGGCCCGATCCGGGACATGTACTCGAAGGAGGTCATCCCGCGCGGCGCCCAGTAGGACTCCGGCCAGGTCCGGTCGGTGACGCGGGAGATGTGGTCCGCCACGTTCTCCGGCAGCTCCACCGTCTCGCCCTCCACGACCGAGCAGGTGATCAGGTCGCCCACGACGTTGTAGCGGTAGGAGGTCATGGGGATCCCGCCGGGCGTGCGGTAGTGGCTGGAGAGCCCGTCGCCGGGGAAGTACTCCAGGTTGGCGGCCATGTAGGTCGTCCCCTTGACGGCGGCGTCGATGAGCCGGCGCTGGGCCGCCTGGTCGGCGCGGAAGGCCTTCCAGAGGGCCGCGGGGCCCATCCCCTCGCCGCCCTTGACGAGCTTCCTCGGGTCGATCGCGAAGTCGAGCGCCCCGGCGCCCGAGTTCCGCTTGTCGATGATCCCGCGCGGGATCAGCTCGGACACGTCCGTGCCCGTGGCCTTCCTGACGCTCGCCGGCGTCCAGTTGGTGCGGATGTCGGCGAAGAGCTGGGGGGCGCCGGTGAGGAGGTACGCGGCGAGCATCCCGATGGCGTTCTTGCTGTCGTTCTCGGTGGCCACCACGCCGGGGGCGCGGAAGCCGTTCCAGTCGAAGGAGCTGCAGAGGACCGACTCCGTGAGGTCGTAGTTCGGGTGGAGGTCGGTCCACATCCGCTGGCCCTGCGTCCCGGCGGCGATGGCGTTGGCGCCCTGGGCGAACTCCACGTCCGCCCTGAAGCCCTGCTTCTTCCCCGCGGCGGCGTCGGCCAGCCGGGGGTTCCCGGTCATGAGGTCGCGGACGATCAGGGTCATCTTGCAGCAGTCGCGGAGGAGGTCGTCGTTCGAGAGGGGGCGCTTCCCCTGGCCGTAGTCGATCCTGAACTTCTTCATGAAGGCCACGGCCTTCTCGAGCTCGTCGTGGTCGTAGAGGCCCCGGTCCATGCGGCCCCGGACGCCGGCCATGTCGTAGGAGACGGTGCCCATCCCGAGGTAGTGCTGCATCAGGTTGCGGCGGACGTCGGAGCCGATGATGCCCATGGAGACGCCGCCCACGGAGAGGTAGTTCTTCCCGCGCATCTCCAGCACGGCGGCCGCGGCGCGGCCGAAGCGGAGGAGCTTCCCGGCCACGTAGGGGGAGAGCGGCTCCTTCTCGTCCTCGAGGTCCGGGGAATAGATGCAGAAGATGGGGCGGCGCTTCTCGTCCATCGCGGCGGTGAAGGCCTTCAGCCACACCGCGCCGGGGCGGTCGGTCTGGTTGAGGCCGTAGGCGGCCTGCGGCCACTCGGTGCTGCCGATGCCCATGGCCGCGCCCATCAGCTCGTCGGAGTAGGCCCAGCTGCGGCTCAGCCAGATGTTGGCCCCCACCCCCTCCCGGGTGTAGTAGGCCTGCGCGAGGGCGGCGGAGCGCGCCCCGTAGACGATCTCGGGCGCCACCACGATCCGCACCGGCGTGCCGTCCGGCAGGGCCAGGTTCTTCGAGAGGAGGTCGTACACCCTCTGGGTCATCTTCCACGTGCCGGCGACGTTCGACTCGTAGGCGCCGGTGCGGCCGTCGGCCACGGGCGTCAGCGCGATCGTGGGCACCTGGCCCACGAGGGCGCGGGGCGCGGGCTCGAACGAGCGGGCGGACCGGGCCAGGGCGGCGAAGTCGGGGACGGAGTCCGGGCGGGTTTTCTTCATGGGCCTTCTCCCATCATCCTCAGGACACGGGCCAACCGGGTCGATGTCGAACGGTGAAAATTCTAGTTCCCGGCGGGGTGCCCGCCAATATAAAAAACAGGAAAAGTTGTGTCTTTTTCGGGCGCGGGGGGCTCCCCTCAGGGGCGTTCCCCCCGGCGGTAGCGGGCGGGGGTGGTTCCCGTGTGTCTTTTAAAGACGCGGGTGAAGTAGTAGCGGTTGGCGAAGCCGAGCGATTCCGCGATCCTGGAGATCGAGTCCGGGGTGCCGCTCAGCAGGCGGCAGGCCTCCCGGATCCGGACCTCCGTCAGGTACCGCCGGGGGGTGCTGTTCATCCACCGCCGGAAGGCGCGGAGGAAGCCCTCGGTGCTCATGCACGCCTCCCGGGCCATCGAGGGGTTGCTCCAGGTCCGGCCCGGCTGCCGGTTGATCTGGGCCACGGCCCCCGCGACCGGCGCGGGGATCGGCGGCTGCCAGCGGATCTGGGGCTGGTTCAGGACGACCAGGATGAAGGCCGCGCTGAGGCGGAAGACCGCCTCGCGCCGGTCCTCCCGGTGGCTCCGGAAGAGGGGGGGGAAGTCCCGCACGAGCGCCCGCAGGGCGGCGTTCAGGGGGATCACGATCGGCATCGGCTGGCGGGGGTCCGCGTTCCGGCGGCAGGTGAAGTGGAGCCAGAGCGACGGGACCGGGGGGTCCCCGCGGCTGTCGAACCTCTGGTGGTTGGGGATCACCACGAGGCGGCCGGGTCCCAGTGGCGTCTCCCGCTCCCCGAACCGGACGGCGTGCCCCGGGCGGTAGTCGTAGTAGATCCGCCAGAAGGGGCTGTAGTGGGCGGGGAAGTTCCACCAGCGGTTGTGCGGCCAGTAGCCGGCCTCGTGGAGGACGATCCCCGTCTCCCCCGGCGCCACCCCGGGAGGCTCGAACTCCATGCCCACGCCGGAGAAGGGCCGCTCGTAGGCCCCGATGTTCCTCCGCCGCCCGTAGCGGGGGATCCGCGACCCGTGGGGGGCACCGTCCATGCAGGCAGGGTACCACCCGGGGCGGGGGGCATTCCAGCTTCGGACCCCTATCCGCCGGAACGGCGCTTGCGGAGCTGGTCGGCGGCGACCGTGACGATCAGGATGAGGCCCACGAGGACCATCGTGAAGTTGGGGTTGATCCCCAGCAGGACGGCCCCGTTGTAGATGGTCGTCATGAGCAGGGCGCCGATGAACGCCCCGAAGGCGGTCCCCTCTGCGCCCCCCAGGCTGGCGCCGCCGAGGACGGCGACGGCGATGGCGTCGAGCTCGTACATGGTGCCGGTCGTGGGGACGCCCATCCACTGCCGCGCCGTCTCCATGGCGCCGGCGACGCCCCCCAGGAAGGCCCCCAGCATGTAGACGCCGTAGGTGACGAGCCGCGTGTTGACGCCCGTGAGGCGCGCGGCCTCCCGGTTGCTCCCGAGGGCGTAGATGTACCGCCCGAAGTGGGTCCGCCGCAGCAGGATCTCGGTGCAGATCACCACCCCGACCAGGATCCAGAAGAGGTCCGGGACGTACAGGTGGTACGTGTTGGCGAACTCGGAGAGGGAGCGGGGGAGGTCGAAGACGTTGCGGGACTTCGTGACCAGCAGGGTGGCCCCCCGCAGGACCGTCATCATGCCGAGGGTGGCGATGAACGGCGGCAGCCGGAGGTCGTGCACCATCACCCCGTTGACCAGCCCGATGGCCGCCGACAGGACCAGCACCAGCGCGAGGGCCGCCGGCACCGGCAGCCCCGTCTCCTTCGTCACCATCAGGGCGAACAGGACGTTGACGAAGCCCACCACCGACCCCACGGAGAGGTCGATGCCCCCCGTGAGGATCACGATGACCGCCCCGATCCCGATGACGCCCTTGATGGCCATCTGCTGCATGATGTTCTGGATGTTCTCCCCGCTGACGAAGCGGGATTCCGTCAGCCCGATGGCCAGCCACAGGACCGCGACCGCCAGGAGGACCACCCCCTGCGTGTTGAAAAGGAGCCGGGACCACGGGGGGCGTGACCCGGGCGCGGGCGGCGCGTCAGGCCGGCTGGGTTCGGATGGCATGGCTCAGCAGTACCTCCTCCTTGAACTCCGCGCGGGGGACGTCCGCGACGATCCGGCCGCCGTTCATGACGAGGATCCGGTCGCAGACGTTCATCAGCTCCGGCATGTACGACGAGATGAACAGGAGGCCGCACTTCTGGCGGGCCAGCCGGTTGATCAGGGCGTAGATCTCGGCCTTGGCCCCCACGTCCACCCCGTTGGTCGGCTCGTCCAGGATGAGGAGCCGGGACGAGGTGGCCAGCCACTTGGCCAGCACGACCTTCTGCTGGTTGCCGCCGCTGAGGTTGCGGACCTTCTGGTCCCGGGACGGGGTCCGGATGGACAGGTCCCGGATGTACCGGTCGGAGATCTCCCGCTCGGCCCGGCTGTGGATGAACCCCAGGGTGCCGTGCCGGCGGTAGACGGGCAGGTTGATGTTGTGGCTGATGGAGAGGGGCAGGGCGAGGCCGTGGCGCCGCCGGTCCTCCGGGAGGAGGCCCAGCCCCTCGTCGATGGCCCGCCGGGGGCTGGCCAGCCGGACGGGCCGGCCGCGCACGGTGAGGGTCCCCCCCTTCAGGCGGTCGCTCCCGAAGAGGGCGCGCGAGAGCTCCGTGCGTCCGGCGCCCACCAGCCCGTAGAGCCCCACGATCTCCCCCTCGCGGACCGCCAGGGAGCAGTCCGTCAGGCGGTCGGTGGTCACGCCCTCGGCCCGGAGCAGCTCCTCGCCGAGGGGCCGCCCGGCGTCGTAGGCCCCGGCCGTCACCTCCCGCCCCACCATCTGCGCGATCAGCCGGTCCTCCGTCATGCCCGCCAGCGGCCCCTCCCCGGCGGGCTCGCCGTCCTTCAGCACGGCGTAGCGGTCGCAAAGGTCGAAGATCTCCTCCATCCGGTGGGAGATGTAGATGAGGGCCAGCTTCCGCTCCCGGAGCAGGCGGATGACCTTGAAGAGCTCCTCCACCTCGCGGTCGGCGAGCATGGCGGTGGGCTCGTCGAAGATGACGACCCGGGCGTTGCGCGAGAGGGTGCGCACGATGGCCACCATGCCCTGCCGGGAGGCGGAGAGGTCCGCCACCCGGTCGTCGGGGCCGATGACGCCGCCGTAGCCGATCTCCGCGAGGATCTCCGCGGTCCGGCGCCTCAGCTCGCGGCGGTCCACGAACGCCCCCCAGAGGGAGGGGTAGTGGCCCATCCAGATGTTCTCGGCCACCGTCAGGTGCTCGGCCAGCATCATGTTCTGGTAGACGCAGGCCACGCCCAGCTGGTCGGAGAGGGCCGGGGTCAGCCGGGCGAACGGCCGCCCGCCGATCGCGATCTCGCCGGCGTCGGGGGTCTCCGCCCCGGTCAGGATCTTCATGAGGGTGGACTTGCCCGCCCCGTTCTCCCCGACGAGGGCCTTGATCTCCCCCGCCCGGGCGGTGAAGGAGACCTGGTGGAGGGCGCGGACCCCCGGATAGGCCTTGCAGATGCCGGACATCCGGATCAGGACGTCGCCTTCGGACATGGGAGGGACCCGGTCAGTTCCCCTTCTTCGCGTGGAACTCGATGGGCTTGAGAAACTCGTCCGCCGCGCCGGACTTGAGCATGCCGGGGTCGATGGCCATGATGCCCGTGTCGACGAACTTCGGGAGCTTCTCGCCCGCGATGGCCTTGAGCGCGTACTCCACGCCCATCTCGGCCATGCTCCAGGGCTTCTGGACGATCACGAAGTCCACGTACCCGTTCCCCAGCCCCCAGATCTCCTGCGGGCCGCTGTCCACCACCACGACCGCGAGGTCCTTCTTCTTCTTCATGTCCAGCGCCCGGACCGTCTCGTCGCCGGCGTTCACGTTGTTCGAGAAGACCCCCTTCAGGTTCGGGTGCGCGGTGAGGTAGTTCTGGACGATGTTGAGGGTGGTCCCCTGCTTGCCCTGGGCGTCCTGGAAGTCCACGACCTTGATCCCGGGGTACCGGGCGGCCAGCTGGTCCAGGAATCCCTTCTTCCGGGCCTCGAGCGAGCCGACGCCGGACATGAACGTGACGCACGCGATCTCGCCCTCCGCCTTGCCGGTCTTGGCCTTGAGCGCCTCGGCCATCTTGTCGGCCGAGAGCCTCCCCAGCGCCACGTTGTCCGAGGCCAGGAACGACGCGATGTTCTCCGTGCTGATCCCGCTGTCGATGACGATGACCGGGATCTTCGCCGCCATCGCCCTCTCGACGGCCGGGACGAGCGAGTCGGCGACCGTCGGCGCCAGGATGATCGCGTCCGGCTTGGCGGCGATGGCGGTCTCCAGGATCGCGATCTGCTTGGAGACGTCGGCCTCCGACACCGGTGACTGGGCAATGAGGTTGACGTTCCGGCGCTTCGCCGCCTGCCGGGCGCCCTCCAGGACGATCTGCCAGAACTCGGACTCGCTGGCCTTGACGATCAGGTAGATCTTCTTCGCGCCGGGCCCCGCCCCTCCGCCCGCGTCCTTCCCGTCGCAGCCGGGGAGGGACGGGAGGGCAAGGGTTCCCAGGAGCGCAGCGAGGACGAGGCGTCGGATCATGGGGAGACCTCCGCAAAGGGACGGTTCAGGACGATTCGTATCCTACATTTCCCGGGGGGGATGTCAACGAGCCCGCCGGGGCGGGGGCTATCGGAGGCGCCAGACCTCGATCCCCGAGAAGTTGGCGTCGCCCGCGGTGGCCTTGACCTCGATCGTGCCGTCGGCAACGTCCACCGGCCACGGTCCCAGCCTGTCCCAGTGGCCGCCGGCCCCGCTGGAGTACCTCTGCGCGAAGACCTTCCCGTTGACCGAGAGGTCGAATGTCTGGGAGTTGTTGTCCTCCCACACGTAGAGATAGACCTGGTAGGTCCCCTTCGGGACCGCGCTCATCTTCACCGAGCTTCCCCCGCGGTTGAAGATCGAGGCGCGGATCATCCGGGTCTTGCTGGCGTCCGTGGGCGGGTTGAGCGTGACGTTCTGGTTCTCGAACTTTTCCCCGCTGTAGGAATAGTTGGGGGCGTCCTTTCCTTCCCAGGGGTTGCCGTCGATCACCAGGGGCGGGCCGTTGAGGTTGATCGCCCGGTAGAAGGCGGGCTTCCCGCGCCGGGGAGGGGGCGCGACCGCCGCGGGGACGGCCCCCCACGGGGAGAGCCGCGTGCCGGGGATGGGGCGCTCGTCGGTGCCGTCCGGCAGCCTCCAGCCCACCGAGACGTGGTCCCCGCCCCCGCCTTCCTTGTGCAGGACCTCGACGTAGTACCTCCGGCCCGCCGCCAGCGGGACGGGGGCCGACTTCATGTTGCCCTCGTCCTTCCACTCGCGGAAGCCCTTCGCGTCGTAGCCGCAGGCGATCTTCTTCTTCCCGGCGGGATCGTCGTTCGTGCTGAGCCAGAGCTCGTACTGGTCGTCTCCCACGATCCAGAAAACATACTGGCCTGTCTGGGGCGGGTGGAGGTAGCCGCGGATCCGCGTCCCGTAATCGTCGCCGGAGTCGGCGGGACCTTCCAGGCTCGACAGCTGGCTCGTGCTGGAGGGGGTGTTGGGGAAATTGGGATTCTTGGTGAGTTCGGGGAGGATGTGGCCCGGGATCCCCGTCCAGGTCTCGCGGAGGATCGTCCCGGTCGCGGCGCCGGCCGCCGGCTGCGGGGGGACCCTGGCCGTGTGCGCCTTGAGGATCTCCTTCGTCTCGGCATCGCCGGGGGGGGCCTTCCGGGTGGGACTCATGGTCGCGTAGGCCACGGAGAATCCCTTCTGGTCGGTGAGGAGGCGCACCTTCTTGACCCCCGCGGCCGGGAACTTGGGGAGCGGGAACTCGATCCACGCCCACCGCTCCGGCGCCTTGGGCCCGCCGTGGATCGCGTGGAGTCTCTTGAGGAACATGAGCGAGTGCTTCACCTGCGCCGAGGCGTTGTCCCCCGGCCCCGCCGCGATCATGTCCCTGGGGCTGGCGGGGTTGGGGACCGTCAGGTCGGTGGCCTGCCCGTAGAACGTGAACGTCTCGGCGCAGCAGGCGCCCACGTAGACCCAGCACCGGTACGCGGTCTCGGGAAACGCGTAGAAGGAGATCTCGACGTAGTTCTCCTTCCCCTTCTCGGGCGGGGAGTCCGCCGAGGACATCCAGCATTCCGGGACCTTCGGGGAGGAGGCCAGGAGGAACGTCCCGCCGCCCCCGAGGTCCTGGGGGTGGAAGAACCATTCGCGGGCCGCCTCGGGGCGGGAGACGATCAGGGCGCGGTTCCGCCGGACGAAGGCGGTCTCGGCGTGCTCGCCGAGGAGCGCCTGGTACTTCCCGATCGCCTCGGCGCGGGTCAGGAGGAGGCGGAACTCGTCCTCGGCGGTCCAGAAGAGGGCGCGCGCCGCCTTCTCCCGGGCCCCCGCCTCCGAGGTGAGCGCCTTTTCGGCGAGCCTCTGGGCCCGGGACCCGTACTTCTCCGGGAGGGCCGGGGAATCGCCCCCGATTTTCCGGGCCGCCTCGACCTCTCCCTCCAGGGCCAGGAAGGCGACGGCGGCCCGGCGGTCGCTCTCGGGCTTCGCCCCCGCGCGGGCCAGGAAAATGTCCACGAGCGAGGAGGCGGCGATCTCGGGGAGGGGCACGGCGAAGGGCTCACCGTTCACGAGGACCTCGACTTGTTGCTCATCGACGCGGTTCACGGGGCCCTCGACCTCCAGCCCGTCCCCGCGGTCGCCCACGTAGGTGAGCTTGAGGGGCTGTCCCCTGGGCCACTTCGAGAGGAGCTGGAGCGCGTCGCCGAGGAGCGCCGCGGCCAGCCGGAGGTTCTCCAGGTCCTCCGCGTGCTCATCCTTTACCGCCTTTTCACCCGCGGGCACCTCGACGCCCTTGAGCGCGCGGACCGCCTCGCCGTAGTCGCGCAGGGCCAGCGGCGCCAGCGCCTCGTCCCACCGGGCGCGGTAGGCGGCCAACGCCGGGGGGGAGGAGGGAGGGGCGGAGACCGCCGGTTTCTCCCCCAGCGCCCGCGAGAGATCTTCCGCGAGGTCGGGCAGGCCCCACCGGGAGACCCGTTCCGTGATGGATTTCACCTTGTCTTCCGCTCCCCCCTGGCGGGCCTTCACGGCCTCCTCGCGGAGGGGGTCGTAGACTTTCCGGGCGTCCTCGCGGAGCTGGCGGATCGCGGCGTCGACCAGGAGGGTCCATTCGGGCTGGGCGTGGCGGGCGCGGGCCTGCTCCAGCGTTTCGGCCGCCTGCTTGAACTCCTCCCGCCCGCAGGCGGAGCGCGCCCGCTCCCCGAGGGGAGCGAACTCGAGGGCGAACGCCTCGTCCGTCTTCTTCTGGAGCCGGTCGAGCTCCTTCTGGACCTCCCCGGCCAGGGGGGTGCCTTCCGCGTCCCAGCGGGCCTTCCTGAGGAGCTCGACCTGGCCGGCGAAGGCGTCGGGGCGTTCCCGGGCGAAATCGAGGGCCTTCCGGTAGCTCTTCCTGGCGGCCTCCTCGCGCTCGGTGGGGGAAGCGGATGGCGGGACGGGCGGACGGGGGGAATCGGGAGGCCGGGGAACGGGATTCGTCCCCGTGGCGGGGGGCGGGGTGTCCGCGGGGGCTGAGGGGCGGACGGAAGTCACCGCGACCGCCACGATGAGGGCGATCGCGGCCGCGGCGCCGATGGCGAAGTACAGGGCGGCGTGGCTCTTCGGCG
>Ga0316622_100002682_pt1 | contig 12425 bp, 8 predicted proteins | sample OWC_Aug_OW2_C1_D_FD_207646 | JGI IMG/M metagenome (GOLD analysis project Ga0316622, IMG submission 207646) | Wetland soil microbial communities from Old Woman Creek delta, Ohio, United States - OWC_Aug_OW2_C1_D5_C | ecosystem: Environmental > Terrestrial > Soil > Wetlands | place: USA: Ohio... | reverse complement strand
GCGACCGTCACGGTCCGCTCGGAGGGCACCATGTCGCCGCCGGCGAAGATGCCCCGGTACCCGGTCATCATGTTCGGGCCGACCTGCACGACGCCGTCCTTGATCTCGAGGCCGGGAACGCCCTCGAGCAGCGAGAGGTCCACGTCCTGCCCGAGCGCCATCACCAGCGAATCGGCCTCCAGCGTCTCGAACTCGCCGGTCGGCTGGGGGAAGCCCTTGTCGTCGAGCGCCATCTTCTCGACGGTCAGCGTGCCGCCGTCGGCCATGTTCTTGATCGTGGAGAGCCACTTGATCAGGATGCCTTCCTGCAGCGCTTCCTCCACCTCGAAATCGTGTGCGGGCATCTTCTCGCGCGTGCGGCGGTAGACGATGATCGCCTCGCTCGCGCCGAGCCGCTTGGCGGTGCGCGCGACGTCGAGCGCCGTGTTGCCGCCGCCGTAGACGACCACGCGACGGCCGAGCATCGGCTTTTCCTCGCCTTCCATGCTGCGGAGCACCGAGACCGCATCCAGCATCCGCGCGGCCGAGCCGGCCGGGATGTAGGCACGCTTGGCGATGTGCGCGCCGACGGCGAGGAAGGCGGCATCGAACTTGCCCGCGGTCATCGTCTCGCGGATGTCGGCGACCTTGGTGTTGAGCTGAAGCAGGACGCCGAGGTCGAGGATGCGCTGGATCTCGCCGTCGAGCACGTCGCGCGGCAGCCGGTACTTCGGGATGCCGAAGCGCATCATGCCGCCGGCGAACGGCCCGGCCTCGACGATCGTGACCGAGTGGCCGAAGCGGCGCAGGTGATACGCGGCGGCGAGGCCCGACGGCCCGGCGCCGACCACCAGCACGCGCTTGCCCGTCTCCCGCGCCGGCGGGGCGAATTTCCAGCCGCGCCTCAAGGCCTCGTCGCCGAGGAAGCGCTCGACCGAATTGATGCCGACCGGTTCGTCGAGCTGCCCGCGATTGCACGCGCCCTCGCAGGGGTGGTAGCAGACGCGGCCCATGACTCCGGGCAGCGGATTGTCCTCCGTCAGCGCCCGCCACGCGGCTTCGTAGTTGCCGCCCTCGGCGTGGAAGAGCCAATGCTGGATGTTCTCGCCCGCCGGGCAGGCGTGGTTGCAGGGAGGCAGCCGGTCGAGGTAGACCGGCCGGCTGGTGCGCCACGAGCCCGTCTTGTTGGCGAGGCTCGAGCCGACGTTGAGGGTGATTGCGAACGGCTTGTCCATTGAAAGTCTCTAGTCGCCGTTCAGGCCGAAGCGGGCGATGCTGCGGTCGGCGGTCGCCTGGATCTGCGCGATGCGCGCCGTGTCGGGTTGCTTGCCGAACAGGTGGGCGAAGCGCTTTTGCAGCTTGAGGTACTCGTCCACCGGGACCCGCTGGCGGATTTTGGTGCGGCCGGTGACCTCGCCGTACTCGGCCTCGAACAGCGGAAAGAGCCCCGACTCCACGGCGAGCCGGGCGATCCTGATCGTGTCGGCGGGGGCCGAGCCCCAGCCGAGCGGGCAGGGAACGTGGATGTGGATGTAGCGGGCGCCGCGGATGCCCATCGCCTTGGTGACCTTGAACTCGAGGTCGCGCAGGTTGGCGACACTCGCGGTCGCGACGTAGGGAATGTTGTGCGCCATCGCGATCAGCGGGACGTTCTTGCCGGTGCCGGCGACGTTGCCGGGGTCCGGGCCCACCGCCGGCGTAGTGGCGGTCCGCGCCGCCGGCGGTGTCGCGCTGGAGCGCTGCACGCCGGTGTTCATGTAGGCCTCGTTGTCGTAGCAGATGTAGAGCACGTCGTCGTTGCGCTCGAACATGCCGGACAGGCAGCCGAAGCCGATGTCGGTGGTGCCGCCGTCACCGCCCTGCGCGATGACGCGGACGTCGTTCTTGCCGGTGACGCGCATGGCGGCGGCGACGCCCGAGGCCACCGCGGCGGCATTACCGAACAGCGAGTGAATCCACGGAATCTGCCAGGAGGTCTCCGGATACGGCGTCGAGAACACCTCGAGGCAGCCGGTCGCGTTGACCGCGATGATCCGGCTGTTGGTCGCGCGCATCGCCGCGTCGATCGCGTAGCGGGCGCCGAGCGCCTCGCCGCAGCCCTGGCACGCACGGTGCCCGGAGTTGAGCGAATTGGTGCGCTCCATGTTCGCCTGCACCGACCGCTCGTTTTCGGCGAGCAGCCGGTTGCCGACGGTGAACGTTCCGGTCTGGTAGAACTTGACGGTCTGCAGTTCCATCGCGTTTGGCCCTTGCTAGCCGACCTGCGAGCCGACGGTGCCCAGGCGACGCAGGATGGCCTCGGCCGTGGGACCGGTCCGGCGCCCATGGGTCTCGCGCTCGAGTTCGCCGCTCACCATGTCGGCGTTGAGATCGAGGAACGTCATCTGCTCCAGTTCGTCGGCGCCCGCATCCTCGAACAGCTGGCGCAAGCTGGCCTGCGTGATCGAGCGCCCACCCAGCCCGGCGACCACTGTGTAGCCCTTGAGCTGGATCCCGGACAGCGCGTTTCTCACTCCGTCGGACACGATGCCGCCCAAGCCTACGGCGAAGCATTTCTCCAGCACCACGACCCGCTTCGCCTGCTGCAGCGCGTCGCGCAGCGCGACGAGTGGAAAGGGGCGGAACGAGCAGATGCCGACCGAGCCGATCGCGGTGCCGGCGTCGCGCATCTCGTCGACCACTTCCTGCACCGTGCCGTTGACCGACCCCAGCGCGACGACGATGGTCTCGGCGCCCTCGGTGCGGTACGTCCGGATCAAGCCGCCCGAATCGCGGCCGAACTGCTGCTTGAACTCGGCCGAGAGCTGAGGAATGAGCTGCAGCGCGCGCAGCTGCTTGTGGTGCGCGAGGTAGCGCACTTCCATGAACGCTTCGGGGCCGACCATCGCGCCGATCGACACCGGGCGGGCGGTGTCGAGCACCTGCCGCGGTTCGAATGGCGGCAGGAAGGCATCGACCTGTTCCTGCGCCGGCATGTCGACGCGGTCGTAGGCATGGGTGAGGATGAATCCGTCCATGCACACCATGACCGGGCAGGAGAGCTCCTCGGCCAGCCGGAACGCCTGGATGTGCAGGTCGAGAGCCTCCTGGTTGGTCTCCGCAAAGAGCTGGATCCAGCCGGCGTCGCGCATCGACATGCTGTCCGAGTGGTCGTTCCAGATGTTGATCGGCGCGCCGATCGCGCGGTTGCCGATGGTCATCACGATCGGCAGCCCGAGTCCGGCGGCGTTGTACACGGCTTCGGCCATGAACAGCAGACCCTGGCTGCTCGTCGCCGTGTACGCGCGGGCGCCGGCGGCCGAGGCGCCGATCGCGACCGACAGCGCGGCGAACTCCGACTCGACGTTGATGAACTCGCAGTCCGTGAGCTCGCCCGCCTTGACCATCTCGCCCAGGCCCTCGACGATGTGCGTCTGCGGCGTGATCGGATAGGCGCAGATCACCTGCGGCCGGGACAGCGCGATCGCCTCGGCGACCGCACGCGAACCTTCGATCTGCTTAAGCATGGATGCCCTCTCTCGCCGCGGCGACCAGCGCGTGGGATTCGGTCGCGGCGGCAACGTTCTTCTCGGCGATCGCGGCGGGAAACTTCTCCCGGATGGCCGCCACCACCGATGCGAGCCGGATCTCCCCGCTGATCGCGGCGAAGCCGCCGAGCAGCGCGGCGTTCGGCACCGGCCGCCCGACGTGCTTCATCGCGATCTCCGTCGCCGGCAGCGTGCACAGCCGCGGCGCGCGGAAGCGCCGCGTGAACTCGGACAGGCCGAGCGCCTCGAAGCCGCGCGTCGAATTGATCAGGATGTAACCGTCCGGGGACAGGCCGTGGAACAGGTCGACCTGGTGCAGCAGCGTCGGGTCCTGGATGATCAGCGCGTCCGGCGTGATCACCGGCTCGCGCAGTCGGATCTCGCGGTCGTCGATGCGGCAGAACGCCATCACCGGCGCGCCCATCCGCTCCGAGCCGAAGCTCGGAAACGCCTGGGCAAAACGGCCTTCGAGAAACGCCGCGACCGACAGCATCTCGGCGCCGGACACCACGCCCTGGCCGCCGCGGCCATGAATCCGAATCTGGAACATCGACCTTCTCCGATTCCGCAGTGCGGGGATTGCCGGTACCCGTGACGCCGCCGGCACGCGTTGCGATCCGTGCATGCTGCCTTCATCGCTGCGGGACCCTTTGACGCAGGTCAAGAGACGCTTGCGTGCGCGGCATAAGCTTCGGTCTGGCGTCGGCAGGGAGGCGCAAGCGGGCGACGGCAGACTGCGACCGGCGGCCCCCCCCAGCGACGATGAAAGTCCGCCAAGGTTTCGCGGCCAGAGCAAGGAATCCACCCATGGAATCGAGCAACAACCTCATCGCCGGCGTCGGGCTTGCCGGCACGGCGCGCAAGAGCCGCTGGCCGGCGCGCCTGGACCTCATCCAGAGCGGCAGCGGTCTGGTCCTCGCGCTGTTCATGTGGGGCCACATGTTCTTCGTGTCGACGATCCTGATCAGCAGCGACGCGATGTGGAAGATAACCAAGTTCTTCGAAGGGTATTTCTTCTTCGGCCGGGCCTACCCTGTGATCGTGTCGTTCGTGGTGGCGGGGGTGATCGTGCTGATCGTCGTCCACGCGTTTCTTGCGGTGCGCAAATTTCCGATCAACTACCGCCAGTTCTCGACCTTCCGCGGTCACATGAAGATGATGCGGCACGAGGACACCACGCTCTGGTTCTGGCAGGCCGTGACCGGGTTCGTGCTGTTCTTTGTCGCGGCGCCGCATGTCTACATCATGCTGTCGCATCCGGACCTGATCGGACCGAACGAGTCGAGCTATCGGGTCTGGACCGGCAATTTCTGGCCGCTCTACATCATCCTGCTGCTGGCCGTCGAGCTGCACGGCGGCATCGGGTTGTACCGCCTGGCGGTCAAGTGGGGCTGGTTCGAGGGGGCCGATCCCGCGGCGACGCGCAAGAGGCTGAAGGTGGCGAAGTGGGCGCTGACCGTGTTCTTCCTCGTGCTCGGCTTCGCGACGCTGGCCGCGTACGTCAAGATCGGCCGGGACATCGAGCGGGATCCGGGGCTGCGCTACGTTCCCCCCGTGTCACAGACTGCGCCGCAGGGGGTGGCGAAATGAAGGTCATCTATACCGACGTACTCGTCATCGGCGGCGGGCTCGCGGGCCTGCGGGTCGCGATCGGCGCCAAGCGTCGCGGCCACGACGTCGTCATCCTGTCGCTGGTGCCGCCCAAGCGCTCGCACTCCGCGGCGGCGCAGGGCGGCATGCAGGCGTCGCTCGCCAACGTGATCAAGGGGCAGGGCGACACCGAGGACGTCCATTTCGAGGACACCGTCCGCGGCAGCGACTGGGGCGCCGACCAGAAGGTCGTCCGGATGTTCGTCAACACGGCGCCCAAGGCCGTGCGCGAGCTGGCGGCCTGGGGCGTGCCGTGGAGCCGCGTGCGCAAGGGCGACCGCACCGTCATCATCAACGGGCAGAAGGTCACCATCACCGAGCGCGCCGAGGCGCACGGTCTTGTGGCGCAGCGCGATTTCGGCGGCACCAAGAAGTGGCGCACCTGCTACGTCTCGGACGGCACCGGCCACGCGATGCTGCAGACGATGAGCGACCAGGCGATCGGCGCGGCGATCCCCGTGCACGAGCGCACCGAGGCGATCGCGCTGATTCACGACGCCGGCCGCTGCTACGGCGCCATCGTGCGCGACCTCATCACCGGCGAGCTCAAAGCCTACGTGGCCAAGGCCACCTGCATCGCCAGCGGCGGCGCCGGGCGGATCTATCGCGTGACCACCAACGCGGTGATCTGTGAAGGCATCGGCAGCGCGCTGGCGCTGGAAACGGGGATCGCCACGCTGGGCAACATGGAAGCGGTCCAGTTCCACCCGACCGGGATCTTCCCCGCCGGCATCCTCGTCACCGAAGGCTGCCGCGGCGACGGCGGCCTGCTGAAGGACGTCGACGGCCACCGCTTCATGCCGGACTACGAGCCGGAGAAAAAGGAGCTTGCCTCGCGGGACGTGGTCAGCCGGCGCATGGAGGAGCACATCGCCAAGGGCAAGGGCGCCAAGAACCGGTTCGGCGACCACATCTGGCTCGACATCACGCTGCTGGGCGAGAAGCACATCCGGCACAACCTGCGCGAAGTCTTCGAGATCTGCCACTACTTCATGGGTGTGGATCCGACCAAGGACTGGATCCCGGTGCGGCCGGCGCAGCACTACTCAATGGGCGGGGTGCGCACCAACCACACCGGTGAAAGCCCGAATCTCAAGGGCCTGTTCGCCGCCGGCGAGGCCGCGTGCTGGGACATGCACGGCTTCAACCGGCTGGGCGGGAATTCGGTCGCGGAAACCGTGGTCGCGGGGATGATCGTCGGCGAGTACATCGCCGACTACTGCGACCGCATCCAGAACGAGGTCGACATCCCGACCGCGCTGGTCCACGAATTCCTGCGGCGCGAGCAGGCGAAGCTCGACGCGCTGGTCGACGGCCGCGGCACCGAGGATGCCTCGGCGATCAAGGCGCAGATGCAGGACCTGATGACCGCCAAGGTCGGCATCTTCCGCCGCGGCGAGGACCTGCAGGCGGCGGTCGACGAGCTGCAGCAGCTGCTGGTCAGGAGCCGCAGCATCGGGCTGCGCGAAAAGGCGCGCGGCGCGAACCCGGAGCTCGTCACCGCGTACCGGGTGCAGAAGATGCTGAAGGTGGCGCTGTGCATCGCCCACGGCGCGCTGGTGCGCACCGAGAGCCGCGGCGCGCATTTCCGGCAGGACTTCCCGCGGCGCAACGACGCCGAGTGGCTGAAGCGCACGCTCGCCTCGTGGAAGGGCGAGGCCGACACGCTGCCGTCGCTGGCATGGGAAGCGCTCGATGTCGGCGCGATGGAGCTGCCTCCGGGGTGGCGCGGCTACGGCGCCAAGGATTACGTCGATCACCCGGACACCCCGGCCCGGGCCGCCGAAGTCGAGGCGGTCAAGGCGAAGATGGCCGGCGCCCCGCGGTTCGCGGTGCAGGAGGCGCTGATGCCCTACGACAGCTTGCTGCCCGAGCCGTTGCGCGGCCGCAACGAGCGCATCGACGAACCCCTCGACGAACCCTACGAGTCCGGAAAATGAACGACGCCACCATCAAGATCGTCCCCGCCGCCAGCTCCGGGAACGGCGGGAACGGCGGCAGCGCCGTTCGCCGCCAGCTCAAGATCAGCGTGCTGCGCTACAACCCGCAGGAGCCCTCGACGCCGCCGCGAATGCAGACCTATCCGCTCGAGGAAGCCGACGGCATGACGCTGTTCATCGCGCTGAACGAGATCCGCGAAAAGCAGGATCCGTCGCTGCAGTTCGATTTCGTCTGCCGCGCCGGCATCTGCGGCAGCTGCGCGATGGTGATCAACGGCCGCCCGACACTCGCCTGCCGCACGCTGACCAAGAACCTCGGCCCCGAGATCACGCTCGCGCCGCTGCCGTTCTTCGAGCTGATCCGCGACCTCTCGGTCGACACCGGCAAGTGGATGCGCGGGATGAGCGAGCGGCTCGAAGGCTGGCTGCACATGAAAGACCCGAATCCCGACCTGCGCCGGAAGGAGCAGACGATGGATCCGGATCTCGCCGACAAGATCTACGAGCTCGATCGCTGCATCGAGTGCGGCTGCTGTGTCGCCGCCTGCGGCACCGCGCGGATGCGCAAGGATTTCGTCGGCGCGGTCGGCCTCAATCGCGTCGCGCGCTTCCGCCTCGACCCGCGCGATGCGCGCACCGACGACGACTTCTACGAGGTGATCGGCGACGACGACGGCGTGTTCGGCTGCATGTCGCTGCTCGCCTGCCACGACGTCTGCCCGAAGGACCTGCCGCTCGCCACCCAGATCGCGTTCATGCGCCGCAAGATGGTCAACATGGGGTGGAAATAGGTCGTCGCCCGGGCTGCGCACCGGCGAAACCCGGGGGTTTGTTCGGACGGGTAACCGCCCCGGGTCGCGTGTTGTTCGAGCCGGGCTGCCGGTTGCGCCACGGGCGCCCGCCGTTGCTCGCCCGCGGCTACGGGCATTCCCGCTCCGCTCAGCTGTGCAGGCCTTCGTACTTGGCCTGCAGCTGTTCGCGCGTTTCCGCGTGATCCGGGTCGGGAATGATGCAGTCGGCGGGGCACACGGCGACGCACTGGGGATCGTCGTGCGCGCCGACGCACTCCGTGCATTTGGCCGGGTCGATGATGTAGATGGGCGCGCCCACGCTGATCGCGTCGTTCGGGCAAGGCTCCACGCAGGCGTCGCATGCGGTGCAGTCGCTATTGATCAGAAGTGCCAAGGTGATCTCCTATGGGTTGTCGATATCGGGCCCGGCTCATGCTTCGGCGGGCTTCTAGACGAACTCGCTGGTGTAGGACTGCAGCGTCTTCATGTAATTGGCGCGCTCGAAGGCGTCCGGATCGGGGCACGACTGCTGGGACAGCGAGCCCTTCATCTGTGCCACCGACGCATACTCGCGCTCGGCCATCCAGTCCTCCACGCCGCGCATCATTGTACCGATGTGGCGCGGGCCCTTGGTGAGCAGGCTGCTGGCCAACATGACGCAATCGGCGCCCGCCAGCAGCAGCTTGAGCACGTCTTCGGGCGTGTGCGCGCCGCCGGTGGCGCCCAGGCTGGCGTCCACGCGGCCCCGCAGGATGGCGATCCAGCGCAGCGCCAGGCGCAGCTCGTCGGATGTCGACAGCACCAGATGCGGCGAAACCTCCAGGTCCTCGAGCACGATGTCGGGCTGCAGGAACCGGTTGAAGAGCACCAGTCCGGACGCCCCGGCCTTCGTCAGCCGCGCGGCCATGTTGGCCATCGCGCTGAAATAGGGCGCGACCTTGACGGCGACCGGCAGGCTCACCTGCCGCGTGACCGACTGGACCAGATCGACATAGCGCTGCTCGACCTCGGCGCTGGTGTCGTCCACGCTGGCCGCCAGGAAGTAGACGTTGAGCTCGATCGCGTCCGCGCCGGCGTCCTGGAGCTGGCGGGCGATGGTGGTCCAGCCGCCCGGGGTGTGGCCGTTGAGGCTGGCGATCACCGGCACCGAAAGCGCCTTCTTGGCGTCGGCAATCAGCTCCAGATACTGGTCGGGCCCGGTGCGGTAGTTCTGCATCTCCGGGAAGAAGCCGTGCGCCTCCGGCGACAGCTCCGCGCCCGCGAGCATCAGGTTGTGGGTGGCCATCTCCTCGTGCTCGATCTGCTCCTCGAACAGCGACGGCAGCACGACGGCCGCCACGCCGGCGGCCTCCAGACGCTTCAGGCTGTCGATCGAGCTCGTCAGCGGCGAGGCCGACGCCACGATCGGATGCTTCAGCTCGAGACCGAGGTAACGGGTGCGAAGATCGACGCTCATTTCGTTGGCTCCTGCGCAGGTGTTGCGGCGGGTTTGTTGTCGCCGGCTGCGGCGGGCGCGGCCGGCGCGGCGGCGGCCCCGGTGGCGGCATCGGCACGGCCGTCCTCGCTGACCACGCGGTGCACGCCGGCCAGCTGCTCGTAGAGCTGCCAGCGCGCGTTGGCGTCATGCTGCGCGGTTTTCATCAGCTGCTTCGACCGGGCCGGGTCGGACTGGGCCAGCATCGCATAGCGACCCTCCTTCATCGCGATCTGCTCGAGCTGCAGCGTCGGCTTGCGCGAGTCCAGTTTCAATGGCTGGTCGGCGCCGCCCATGCCGAGCCGCGGATCGTGGTGGTACAGCGTGAGGTAGCCGCTCTTGACCAGATCGCGCTGGTGACTCATGCCGGTGGTCATGTCGATGCCGTGCGCGATGCAGTGGCTGTAGGCGATGATCAGCGACGGGCCGTCCCACGAGGCAGCCTCCTGGAACGTGCGCACCGTCTGCACCGGGTTGGCGCCCATCGCCACCTGGGCCACGTAGACGTTGCCGTAGGCCATGGCGATCATGCCGAGGTCCTTCTTGCCGGACGCCTTGCCGGCGGCCGCGAACTTGGCCACGGCGCCACGCTGCGTCGACTTCGATGCCTGGCCGCCGGTGTTGCTGTAGACCTCGGTGTCGAGCACCAGGATGTTGACGTTGCGGCCCGAGGCCAGCACGTGGTCGAGGCCGCCGTAGCCGATGTCGTAGGCCCAGCCGTCGCCGCCGATGATCCAGACGCTGCGCACGACCAGGCTGTCGGCCACCGCCAGCAGCCGCCCGGCTTCGGGGGACGGGAGCGCGGGCAGGATCGCCTTCAGCCGCTTGACCCGTTCGCGCTGCAGCCGGATCTGCTCGTCATTGTCCTGCGGCGAATCGAGCAGCTCCGTGGCCAGCGGGTCGCCGATCTGCACGCGCAGCGCGCGCACCAGCATCTGCGCCAGGTCGCGCTGCGCGTCGAGCGCCAGCCGCATGCCGAGGCCGAATTCCGCGTTGTCCTCGAACAGGCTGTTGGCCCAGGCCGGCCCCTGGCCGGCGGCATTCTGCGACCACGGCGTGGACGGCAGGTTTCCGCCGTAGATCGACGAGCAGCCGGTGGCATTGGCCACCATCAGGTGGTCGCCGTACAGTTGCGACAGAAGCTTCAGGTACGGCGTCTCGCCGCAGCCCGAGCAGGCGCCCGAGTATTCGAACAGCGGCTGGCGCAATTGCGAGCCGCGCAGCCCGTCGATGCTGTCCATCGGCGGGCGCACCTCGGGCAGGCTGAGGTAGAAGTCGTAGTTCACGCGCTCGGCGTCGAGGTGATCGAGCTTCGGCGCCATGTTGATCGCCTTGTGCTTGACCTCCGTCTTGCTGCGCGTCGGGCAGACGTCGACGCAGATGCCGCAGCCGGTGCAATCGTCGGGGGCGACCTGCAGGCTGTACATCATGCCGTCCAGCGCCCCGCCGTCCTTGCGCGCCCAGGGCACGGCCTTGAAGCCCGCCGGCGCGCGCTTCATCTCTTCGGCGGTGAAGACGTTCATGCGGATTGCCGCGTGCGGACACACGAGCGGGCAGATCGCGCACTGCGTGCAGATCGTCTCGTCCCAGATCGGGATTTCCTGCGCGATGCTGCGCTTTTCCCACTGCGTGGTGCCGGTCGGGAAGGTCCCATCGACCGGCATTGCCGACACCGGCAGCAGGTCGCCCTTGCCGTCGAGCATCATCGCGGTCACGCGCTGCACGAAATCGGGCGCCGCGCGGGCGACCGTCGGCCGGCGCACCAGCCGCGAGTCGGCGCGGCCGGGCAGCACCACCTCGCGCAGCGCCGCCAGCGAGGCATCGACCGCGGCGAAGTTGCGGGTGAGTACGCTCTCGCCGCGCTTGCCGTAGGTCTTGCGGATCGCGTCCTTGATCTTCGCGATGGCTTCCTCGCGCGGCAGGATGCCCGAGATCGCGAAAAAGCAGGCCTGCGTCACCGTGTTGATGCGTCCGGCCAGGCCGGCCTGCTGGGCCACGGCCAGCGCATCGACGACGTAGAACCTGAGCTTCCTGGCAAGGATGGTTTCCTGCGCTTCGCGCGGCAGCTTGTCCCACACCTCGTCGGGGCCGTAGGGGCTGTTCAGCAGGAAGGTCGCACCCGGGCGGGCGAGCGCCAGCACGTCGAGCTTCTCCATGAACTCGAACTGATGGCAGGCGATGAAATCGGCCCGGTCGATCAGGTAGGTCGACTCGATGGGCTTCGGGCCGAAGCGCAGGTGCGACACCGTGATCGCGCCGGACTTCTTGCTGTCGTAGACGAAGTAGCCCTGGGCGTGCAGGTCCGTGTTCTCGCCGATGATCTTGACGGTGTTCTTGGTGGCCCCCACCGTGCCGTCGGCACCCAGGCCGTAGAACACGGCCCTCGTCACGCCTTCGGCCTCGGTGTCGAAGGCGGGGTCCCACTTCAGCGACAGGTGCGTGACGTCGTCGACGATGCCGACGGTGAAGTGCCGCTTCGGTTGCGGCGCCCGCAATTCGTCCAGCGCGGCCTTGGCCATGGCCGGCGTGTATTCCTTGGACGACAGGCCGTAGCGGCCGCCGATGACGCGCGGTGCCGGCATGCCTTCGGGCCAGGCTTCGACCAGTGCCGTCACGACGTCCTGGTACAGCGGCTCGCCGATGGCCCCCGGCTCCTTGGTGCGGTCGAGCACGGCGATCGAGCGCACGGTCTTCGGCAGCGCCTTGACGAAGGCCTGCGTGTCGAACGGTCGATACAGGCGAACGGTGACGAGACCGACCTTCTCGCCGGCGGCCACGAGCTTGGCGACGGCCTCGCGCGAGGCGCCGACGCCGGAACCCATCTGCACGAGCACGCGTTCGGCGTCGGGGGCGCCGCTGTACCAGAACAGGCTGTAGCGGCGACCGGTCAGCGCCGCGAAACGGTCCATCGACTGCTGCACGATGCCCGGCGCCGCCTCGTAGTAGAGGTTGCAGGCCTCGCGCGCCTGGAAGAAGACGTCGGGGTTCTGCGCCGTGCCGCGTATCACCGGGCGGTCGGGGTTGAGCGCGCGGCTGCGGTGCGCCACGACCAGATCGTCGTCGA